>Ga0208638_1000009_pt1 | contig 183868 bp, 169 predicted proteins | sample ETNtaG_34_FD_185753 | JGI IMG/M metagenome (GOLD analysis project Ga0208638, IMG submission 185753) | Marine microbial and viral communities from oxygen minimum zone, Eastern Pacific Ocean - ETNP201306SV51 (SPAdes) (version 2) | ecosystem: Environmental > Aquatic > Marine > Oceanic ...
AAATTGAGAAAGAAATAATTGCTTATCTTGTTTCAACGATTCCTATGGTAGACGGAGTTATTTGCTCTGATTATTTAAAAGGTTTACTAACAGATAATATTCTTAAAACTATTATGACTACATCAAAGCAGAATAATAAGCTCGTTTTTGTGGATCCAAAAGGGAAAGATTTTTCGAAATATAAGGGTGGAAATATATTAACGCCCAACGAACATGAAGTAAAAATTGCCTCTGGAGAAAATAGCACCGGTAATTATAATTTGACAGATACAGCTAAAAAATTGATGGACTCTATTCAACTCGACTCCTTATTGGTTACAAGAGGAAAGGATGGCATGTGCCTGTTTGAAAGAGACAATGAACCAATTCATATCCCTACAGAAGCTAAAGAGGTTTACGATGTAACCGGGGCGGGTGATACGGTTATTGCCGCTTTTGCCATGGCAACTTTATCCGAATTAAATTTTTTAGATGCTGCGAAAATAGCCAATATAGCGGCTGGTGCTGTAGTGGGAAAAGTAGGCACAGCAGTGATTCATAAAGAGAGTTTAAAAAAGCTTTTAGAAGAAAATGTTCTACGGGTAGCGCAAAATATATTGCTGTTAAATGAATTAAAACAAATTGTAAGCCAGGCAAAAAGCTATAAAAAAACAGTTGTTTTTACTAACGGTTGTTTCGACATTATTCATGGAGGTCATATAGAATATCTACAAAAAGCACGAGATCTGGGAGATATACTGATTGTTGGCTTAAACAGCGATTCTTCGGTAAGAAAATTAAAAGGAGAGGGGAGGCCTTTAAAAACAGAACAGGAAAGAGCAAATATTTTAGCGGCTCTTAAATATGTAAATTATATATGCATTTTCCCCGAGGAAACTCCGGAAAACATGATATGCGAACTAAAACCGGATATTATTGTAAAAGGCAGTGATTATAGCATTGAACAAGTAGTAGGTCGGGATATTGTAGAAAAATATGGAGGAAAGGTGGAGCTCGTTCCGATAGTCAAGGGTTTGTCAACAAGCGCACTTGTTAATGATATAGTTAAAAAATATAAATAACAGAACGAAGATGCATCGTTTGCTTCATTCCAGACCTACCTCGAATATTTTTTTTGGAGTACAGTGACTGTTTCACTGCTTTCCACGGCGAGATAGTCGATTCACTCCCAATTATCTTTGATAGATAAATTTCTCCCTCCGGTCAAAACGGCAGAGACAGACCAACCGTACTTTTTTTCAACAGCACCCTATTGCCAATACTCTTGCAATTCCAATTGCATTTTTCAGGTTTAAATCCTAAACTAATTTCTCCTATGATAAAAATACTATCCATTTTTATTTTAGTTTTTATTTCTTATTTTCCAGCAATTAACGGTGGGTTCATATGGGATGATGATACTTTTTTAACAGATAATCCCATTATGGCCAAGCCGGATGCCTTGAAGCGTTTCTGGGTGACAACAGAAGCTCCAGATTACTTTCCACTGGTTTCGACAACCCTATGGTTGCAGCGATTAATTTGGGGCCTCAATCCCATGGGGTACCATATTTTCAATATAGTTTTGCATGCTTTTAATGGTGTCATGTTATGGCTTATTCTCTACAAGTTGAGATTTCGGAGTGCTTGGCTGGCAGCAACTATTTTTGCCGTTCACCCTGTTCACGTAGAGTCAGTCGCATGGATTACAGAAATTAAAAATCTTCAATCAACATTCTTCTTTATGCTGTCATTAATTTGTTATTTAAACTTTACAAATAGTCAAAGAAAACAATGGTATCTTTTTTCCGTAATATTTTTTTTTATGGCACTGTTAAGCAAAACATCTGTTGTTATGCTCCCCATTTTACTTCTTCTCTATCACTGGTGGTCAGATGGGTCTTTAAAAAAGGAAATATTACTTAATACTATTCCTTTCTTTACTTTTTCTGTTTTTTTTTCGGCTGTTACTATCTGGTTTCAATACAATCGAGCCGGTGCTGTTGGGGAGCCGTGGTCTACCGGGTTTTTAGAACGTATTCTTGTTGCAGGTCGTGCAGTCTGGTTTTATATGGGAAAGCTAGTATTTCCTTTCGATTTGATGTTTATTTATCCTCACTGGTCCATGGAGCCACAAAAGCTAAGCTCGTATATGCCGACAGTCGCCCTAATACTTCTGATTGTCTTTTTCTGGAACAAACGTAAGATATGGGGAGGTCCCATTCTCGCCGGTTCGGGTTATTTTATGATCAACCTATTCCCTGTTTTAGGTTTTTTTAATATTTATTTTATGCGCTACTCTTTTGTAGCTGATCATTGGCAGTATTTGGCAAGTCCTGGGATAATTGTTATGGTTGTATGGATAGCTACATCGCTGCTTGATTCTTCTTTCTCCTCGCCATCGCACAGGAATACTGTTGAAGAATATCATGCTCAATCGAAGAAATATTTAAAAGCATCACTAGGAATCCTTTTACTTGGATTCCTAACTTTTACCACTTTTCATAGAGCGGAGATATTTAAAAAAAACTTTTCTCTCTGGGAAGACACACTGGCCAAAAATCCTGGAGCTTGGATGGCGCATAACAATATGGGTATCGAATTAGAAAAACAGGGCAAGTTGAATGAAGCCATTAAACAGTATAAGGAAACTCTACGTCTAAATCCGAGTTATGCTGTTGCTTACAATAATTTAGGACTTGCTCTAAAGCAAAAAGGGGATTTTGAAGAAGCAACTATTTACTTCAGGAAAGCTATCCAGAATAATCCAAAATTCTGGGAGAGTTTAAATAATCTTGGATATGTCCTTAATACCTTAGGAAGGAGAGAGGAGGCTGCAAGTTATTTCCAGCAGGCATTAGCAATAAATCCGTTTTCTGTAGAGTTGCACAATAACCTTGCGAATATTTTGGTTGCTAAAGGGAAAATTGATAAGGCGAAAAAACATTATAAGAAGGCGTTAAGAATTGATCCTGAAAATGCGAAAATTCACATCAACCTTGGGACTCTTTTTCAGGAAGAAAAGGAGTATTTAAAAGCTATCAACCATTTCCAAAAGGCCCTCCAACTCAAACCTGATTTGAAAGAAGCCCGTCAATACCTGTCGGTTGTCATGGAGCAATATAGAAAGAGTAACTCTCCTTAGGAATTTCAGGTGGTGCTCATTTTCTTCGTGCCATTCGTGATCTACGTGGTTATAATAATTTTAGTTCCGGCTTTGCCATTCTGTATTTCTAACTTCAACATTTCATTTTTTTAGACACTGTTTACTTTTTCTTTTTTACAGGGTCTTATGCAAAGTACAGCGCCTTATGCAAGGTTTGAAAAAGTTTTTTTAGATACCGTAGCAGAAGCTTCATTTGATTGCGGCAACTTGCCGCCCTGTGGTTTCTATTTATATTTTATTTAAGATATGACTGAACTACTTACTTTTCTTTTGTTAGGCATTGGGTTTGGTTTTCTTCATGTCCTTGAGCCGGATCATCTTGCAGGTGTAGCTACTATTGCGTCAACAACAAGAAATAAAATAGCAGCTTTCTACAGGGGCGCTGTCTGGAGTATTGGGCATACTTTGACCATTCTCATCTTATATTTAGCAATTAAAGGAATGCAATTGGGAATAAAGGATACACTGTTTATTAAACTGGAAAGCCTTGTTGGTGTGATGCTAATACTTCTTGGTCTCAGAATTTGGTATAAACTGATAAAAGATAAACATCATTTTCACTTTCACAAACATGAAAATGATAATCAGCATTTGCATCTTCATTCTCACCAATCAAATAAGACACACGAGCATTTCCATCTTCCGTTTGGTGTTGGTATTGTGCATGGACTGGCGGGAAGTGGTGCGATTATTTTAGCGTTGGCTATCGAAACTCAAAACCAACTGATTGGTTTACTCTATATTGTTTTTTTTGGATTGGGAAGTTGCATAGCTATGGGGTCTTTCAGCGGGTTTCTCGTAGGCTCGATAGAAAAAATGGGAGAATGGATGGATAATTTTGAGAGGGTTGTTAGCACTTCCGTAGTAATTATAGCTACTGTGTCATGTATCCTCGGTTACGGAATTATAAAAAAATCCGTTGTTTTTTAAAGTAAGATTATAATATTTAATCCTTCCTTCAACTGCTGCCTTCGTCATTAGTATACTGATCATTTGCGCTGTGTCCTTGTATTCACTTGAAGAAATTCATTATTTAAAGTCTTTCTACCCTTCAATGTTTTAGTAGAAGAAGCCTTTTTTGTCAGCGAAGTCGAAATAATAAAGGTATTAATTATCAGTTTTCCATTTGTTGTGGTTATTAAATTAAACGTCTATTTTCTGAAGGATTTACGAAAAGAGGAATTACTTAAAGTCCCTGATAATAGGATCGGTGAGTTTTTTTGTCCTGCTTTTTGATGAATAAAGGGGTATCCATACTCATCAGGTCATCCCATATAGTTTCCGAGACTTTATCAAAAATAGTATACTGATCTGCCATTACCACTCTCCAACTCCCACGGGCAACTTCCGATTCTAATTGCCCCGCATGCCAGCCTGCGTAGCCTGCATATACGCGTACTCTGTCTTTAGAGTTTTTGTTTAAAATAAATTCAATAGTTGATTTGACATCAGTGCTGAAAAAAGTATTGTCAAAAATGTGATGGGCGTTCTTTGTCTCCCTCTCGGTACGCAAGAGTAAAACTGGTGAAAATCTAGCAATCGGACCCCCGACAAATAAAGTGCCAAAATCTTTTTTAAGTCCTTTGAAGTTAGGCAAAACTTCTGGCAGGGAAATCCCGGATGGTCTGTTAATAATAACCCCTAAAGCTCCTTTATTATTGTACTTAGCCAAAAGGATTACGGAATTGCTGAAATAAGAACCTCCTAAATCATGAGTCGCTACTAAGAAAACGCCCTGGGAAAGAGGTAGGTTTATGCGGGCTATATCCTTGATAGTTGATGGGATAACCACACTCGGAATGAAAAGAAAAGCAAAAAACAATATAGTGACAAAACGGTTTTGCATGTTTTTCTTTTATTTGCAACAGTTAAACCAATTCCTTGAATTTGGATCTGCCTTGGTTGTTTGAAAACTGTCTGCAACGTTGTAAAAGTTTGTAATAGCCCATGATTATCGGGTTGATCTTCAGATAGTTCTTTTTAGGCACTGTTTAGTTCTTGTTTTTTTTTACAGCGACTTATGCAACGCTTCGCTGCTTAAAAGCGGAAGTACAAGCTGAGAAATATCTTTTCGGACAGCTTACATAGAAATTGTCTATTAACGGCATAACTGTTCTTTTATTTCGTTTAACTTAACAAAGCATTAATTGGATGTCAATTGTATCTGATTCGATTTCAAAATAATTTTTTTAATAATCTGGCTATTATACGAATAAATGGATTAGTTGACTATCACAATAGAACCTAATAAAATGAAAACCATATAGCAGTTTTCTACGAAAAAAATCATTCTCCAGGGTTCCTATAATAAGAGAGACCCGCAATAATCCCTGCTAATAAGGGCTCTCAGGGGGTGCAATAGTTTAAATAATTAAAATGGAAGAAAAATATAATCATCTACAGATTGAAAAGAAATGGCAGAAAAAATGGGAAGAAGATGGCCTGTACCGTGCCATGGTGAATTCCAAAAAACCGAAGCATTATGCTCTTACCATGTTCCCCTATCCGAGCGGAGACCTGCACGTAGGGCACTGGTATGCCATTGCGCCGTCCGATGCAAAAGCGCGTTATATGGCGATGAAGGGACACAATGTTCTTTTCCCTATGGGATTTGACGGATTTGGCTTACCCGCTGAAAATGCGGCCATTAAGCTGGGAATACATCCACATAAGTGGACCATGAAGAATATCGAGCGAATGCGTGATCAGTTAAAGTCAATGGGAACTATGGTTGATTGGAGCAAAGAGATTATTACCTGCCACCCGGATTATTATAAGTGGAATCAATGGTTTTTTCTTAAATTTCTGGAAAAGAACCTGGTCTATAAAAAGAGATCTTCAGTAGACTGGTGTCCCAATTGTAATACAACTTTAGCTCGTGAGCAGGTTTGGGGAGATGATCGTCACTGTGAACGATGTCAGACGCCTGTTATCAAGAAAAGCCTTGATCAGTGGTTTTTGAAAACTACCAAGTATCAAGATGAATTACTTGACTTCAGTGAACTCAACTGGCCGGACAGGGTTATTAAAATGCAAGCACAGTGGATTGGGAAGAGTGAAGGGGCTGATATTACATTCATGACGGAAGAGGGAGATCCGATGACGGTATTTACTACCCGGCCGGATACGCTATATGGTGTAACATTTATGGCAATTGCTCCTGAACATCCGCTGGTTGAAAAGCTCACAACTTCAGGCAAGCGGGGAAAAGTTGAAAAATTTATTAAAGCTATTGAAAGTCAAACTGAAATTGACAGACTTTCTGCGGATAACGAAAAAGAAGGAGTTTTTTCCGGCTCTTTTGCCATTCATCCTCTTTCTGGAAAGAAAATTCCAATATGGATTGGAGATTATGTTTTGATGGAATACGGCACCGGAGCAGTAATGGGTGTTCCTGCGCACGATCAAAGAGATTTCCTTTTCGCAAAAAAATATGGACTTGATATCACTGTAGTAGTAGCACCGCACGATTGGGACGGAAAAGACTTAACAGAGGCACATGTAGACGCAGGGGAAATGACCAATTCAGACAGTTTTAACGGAATCTCAAATGAAGATGCAAAAAAAGCTATTACCGACTTTTTAAATGAAAAAAATTGTGGAAAAACTTCTATTACTTACCGTTTACGTGACTGGTTGATTAGCCGCCAGAGATATTGGGGTACTCCGATACCAATTATCAATTGCAAAGATTGCGGTATTGTGCCGGTTCCTTATGAGGACCTACCGGTATCTCTTCCTGAAGACGCGGAATTTAAACCAACCGGAGAGTCCCCACTTAAATTTCATGAAGGATTTCTAAAAACTACCTGTCCTAAATGCAAAAAGGATGCGGAAAGGGAAACTGATACTATGGATACTTTTATTTGTTCTTCCTGGTACCAATATGCTTATTTGAGTCCCTATCATGATGAAGCGCCTTTTGAAAATAAAATGGGAGAATACTGGCTGCCGGTAGATCAATATACCGGTGGAATTGAACACGCGACTATGCATTTGCTCTATACCCGGTTTTTTACGAAGGTTCTGAGAGATATTGACTTGGTGAATTTCAATGAGCCGATGTTGAATCTATTCAACCAGGGAATCATATTAGGTGAAGATTCGGAGAAAATGAGTAAATCTAGAGGAAATGTTGTGAATCCGGATAAACTGATCGAAGAATATGGAGCGGATATTGTAAGAACTTATTTGATGTTTATCGGCCCATGGGATGAAGGTGGACCATGGAATAGCCGTGGTATAGAAGGGGCATCCAGATTTCTCCAACGGGTCTGGAACACAGTTCTCGATAAAAAAAATATTGCTGGGAAACCGATAGAAAAAAATATCCTTCAGTTAAAACGGTTAACCCATAAAACGATTAAACGAACAACAGAAGATATAGACTCTTTTAAGTTTAATACAATGATCGCAGCACTCATGGAATTTAATAATGAACTGATCAAGCTCAAAGAGATTCCTCTGATGAATACGCCTGAATGGAAAGATGCTGTCAGAACCATAATTTTATTACTTGCACCGATTGCTCCTCACTTCACAGAAGAACTCTGGCATCGTATAGGTAATGAGAACAGTGTCCATAGACAGAACTGGCCGAAGTGGGACAGTAAATTTATAAAAGAAGATATTTTTACACTGGTTGTTCAGGTTAATGGTAAAGTAAGAGATAAAATGGAAATACCAGTAAATATGAGTGAAGATGAGATAAAGGATTTAGCCATGCAATCAAAGAAAGTAGAAAAATATTTAGATGGGAAGCAGGTTATAAAATCAATTTATGTGGAAAATAAACTTTTAAATCTTGTGGTTAAATAGATTTATTAATCCGGGTTTATAATCATGTACAATGTAAAAAGAGGTTTAATCAATGCCGATATACGAATATGAATGCAAAAAGTGTGGCTATGTCACTTCTTTTATGGAGAAGGCGCGGCAAAGGATATCAAATTTTTTTAAGCGGAAATGTGAAAAATGCGGGAGCAGAAAATTAAGTAAAGTCCTTTCAAGGTTTACTTCAAATTGTGTTAAATCGAATGCCGATACTATGAACGAGTTATCCAAAATGGGGAATATAAATTTTGTTCCTCAGTCTCCGGGTATGGGTGGCCATCAGGGACCGCCACCAGGAGGCTGTCCTTATGCTGATTCAGCAGAATCCCAATCTAATGATTAAGGTTTTTCAGGTGAGTTTTAAAAGCTGATTGAAGTTCAACTCATTAAACATAGGCTACTCCAAACTATAATTTAAGTTCAATTAATCAATAATCAGTATTTATTAGCCACCAGCTTTTTTTATTGATGATTGCTAATTGTTCAATGAACTTTTTTAAAGTTTCCCTTTGGTTTCTACTTTAAACCGTGAAGTGAGTATGCGATATTTGTCGATGCCCCGGTAATTGGGAAGGACTTCTGTCAATAATTTATTTATCCGGTGCGATGGAGAGGGATGTGTTTTAAAAAAAATGGATCTTTCCTTTCCCCTGATTTTCCTTAAAGTCTTTAAAAAGTCGTTCAAACCCCGGGGGTTGTAGCCTACTCTGTAAGCAAATTCAGTCCCTACTCTATCGGCTTCATATTCTAACTTTTGATCCAATCCATGCTCAAAAAGAATGGTAGAGATATCATTAATAATATTTCTAAACATTGCCGGATTTTTATCCATTAATGAAAGGCTCAACTCGCTAATTCCCTGAATAGATCTACTTCTCTGAAGGGTCCTCAGGGTATGTTTTTGAGAAATGTGGGCAATTTCGTGCCCCAGAACACCAGCTAACTCCGCTTCATTTTTTATTTTTCTCAATAAACCGGTTGTTATAAAAACATAACCACCGGGTGCGGCAAAGGCATTGGGTTCCGGATTATTAAGAATGGCAAAGTGATACGGGATATTGGATCGGTCTGAAAACATAGCCACTGAATTTCCGACAAGATTTACGTACTGCAGGAGGCTCTTGTTATTATAGCTTCCGCCGAAGCGGCTGAATACCTGAGTTGCAATTGCTCCTCCCAGGGCTTTCTCTTCATTATACTGTATTGGCTGTAAGCTTTGTATGCCTTTCCCTAAAGCGCCAATTATTTCTTTTGTTTTTTTATCTTTTATAATCGTTCCGAGAATGCCTCCAAGCGGTTCCTCTTGTCTTTGCTGTTCTAGTTGGTTTTGCTGCTTTTGTTTTTCAGGTTGTTTTTCCGGCAGTGGTTTTTTCAGATTTTTTCTCTCTTCCTCAAGTTGTCTTTGCATTTCTGCATCCATTGCTCTCAAAAAATCTTCTAAAGTTTCAGATGAAGATGATGGAGCAAATCCCACGGGGGAAAATGTAAAAGCCATTATAAATATGAAGAAATATTTAAATCTCATATCATTTAGTTTCACTGTATTCTCCCAATCTTCCTTTCAGCTGAAACGATTCAAGTTCTTCTAAGCTGATTTGCAAGTTTTCCATATTCTTAACAGACTGAATATGTTCCGATTTTATCCCTCTGCTTTTAGCATCTCTTTCAGAAATTCTGCTTAAGCCTCGTATACTTCCACCTGTAGACGCTTCATCTGCTTTTGTTTTCCTTTCTCCGACAAGGAGCGCAAATAATTCATCATCCCCATCTTTTCCGGTGGATCTTTTAGTTGTTACTTTAAATTTAAAGACCCATCCTTTTTTATTATTCGGTAGTTTTACATAATAAAATTTTCCTTTTCTACTAATTATCTCTAAAGGAACACCCGGATTAATAACAGCAATAATTTTTGATCTTGGGGAAGGCGCTTCCGTGATTTTTGTTTTTATTTTTTTCACATAGACAGTTGCGGCAAAAACTAAAGAGGGTAATAGAATTATTAGAGTGACAGAAAATATTAAGGAAACGCAAAGGCTAAATTTAAAAAAGCGAGGACGAATTTTACTTTTCATTTTGGTTTCGGTTCCACAGTCAACCGAACTTCTATCTGCGTGCTATCACATGCGAGGTTTATTTAACCATTAGAACTTTAGAAGTTTTTGTTTCTACTTCGGTATGCATCGCTTGTAATGAAGAAAGATTAAAATGCTTCCAGATAGTCTCGGCAATACATTCTTCATTTAATCCGTAGTTTTTTCTTAAAACATCAGGAGAACCATGCTCAATAAATTTATCAGGTATTCCAATACGTTTAAATTGAATGTTAGCTATTCCTTCTTCTTCAAGCATTTCCATTACAGCACTGCCAAATCCACCCTGCAAGACATTTTCTTCTACGGTTACAATTTTCTTCGTTCTACGAGCAAGCTTTATAATGAGGTTTTTATCGAGTGGTTTTATAAACCGTGCGTTTACAACGGTAACATCGATTCCTTTTTGGGAAAGAATATCTGCGGCATTTAGTGATGGGGAAACCATATTTCCAATAGCAATAATGGCAAGTTCATCCCCTTCCTTCAACACTTCGGCACTTCCAATTTCTAATGGTTTTATTTTTTTATCATAATTCACAGAGGGTCCTGATCCGCGTGGATATCTTAAAGCAGCGGGACCGTTAAACTCCAGAGCAGTTTTTAACATGTGTCTCAATTCATTCTCGTCTTTAGGAGCCATGAAAACAAGATTCGGAAGATTGCGCATATAAGAAAGGTCAAACATCCCATGATGTGTTGGGCCGTCTTCTCCCACTATTCCCGCGCGATCCAATGCGAAAGTTACAGGCAGGTTCATAAGGCAGATGTCATGCAGGACTTGATCGTAAGCTCTCTGCAGAAAAGTGGAGTAAACAGCGACAACAGGTTTAAGACCTTCCAGAGCCAGGGCAGCGGCAAAAGTTGCTGCATGCTGCTCAGCGATACCAACATCATAAAACCTGTCAGGAAATTTTTTAGCGAATTTGCTAAGACCGGTTCCATCCGTCATTGCAGCGGTAATTGCAATAATCCTAATGTCCTTTTGAGCCAGTTCTGTAATAGAATCACCAAATGCTTCGGTATATGTTTTAGATGACTTTTTCTTTAAAAAGGTTCCGGTTCCAATATTGAAAGATGAGACGCCATGAAAGGAAGGCGCTTTTTCTTCTGCGGGCTGATATCCTTTCCCTTTTTTGGTGACAAGATGAAAAAGAACAGGCCCTTTTAGTTTTTTTATACCTTGTAAAGCGGACACGAGGTGAAAAAGATCATGTCCGTCTATGGGACCCACATAATTAAATCCAAGATCTTCAAAAATACGACCCGGAATGAGTATCCCCTTGATAGCTTCTTCTACCCGGTGCGCTAATCGGGAGACTCGATTACCTATTTTAGGGATATGTTTTAAAAGGGTGTCTATTTCATCAATTAATTTAGTGTAGAGCTGACCCGTGAGAATTTTACTCAGGTAGGCTGAAACAGCGCCCACATTCGCGGAGATAGACATTTCATTGTCGTTCAGGATAACGATAAGGTCGCTTTTCAGATGACCAGCCTGGTTAAAGCCTTCAAAAGCCATTCCTGCAGTTGTTGAACCATCACCGATTACAGCAATGACGGAATGATTTTCTTTTTTAGTGTCACGGGCCTTTGCGAGGCCAAGCGCCGCTGAAATAGAGGTGCCGCTGTGACCGGTGTTAAAAGCGTCGTAATCGCTTTCTTCAATTTTTGGAAAACCACTGATACCTTTGTACTGACGCAAAGTGTGAAATTTGCTTTTTCGCTCTGTCAGGATTTTATGGGTATAAGCCTGATGCCCGACATCCCATATAATTTTATCGTCAGGAGCGTCGAAAATATAATGAAGCGCTATGGTTAATTCAACAACTCCAAGGCTGGAAGCTAAATGTCCACCGGTTTTCGAGACAGTCTCAATAATAAGCTTTCGGATTTCAGCAGCTAAAAGGGGAAGGTCATCTTTTTTTAATTTTTTTAAATCGTTCGGATTGTTTATCTTTTTTAATAAATTAGTCATTATCAGTGGGTTCTTGAAATAAAATAGAGGGCTATTTCCCTTAAATGGTCTGCTGAACTATCAAAATGGTCTAAATAACCGATCCCATCATCGATTAAATTTTTTGCATTTTTTTTAGACTCTTCAATCCCAAACAGGGCAGGGTAGGTTGCTTTGTTGCTTTTAATATCGCTTTTAGCGTCTTTGCCTATTTCTGTTTGATCCCCTGTAACATCCAGAATATCATCTATTATTTGAAATGCCAAGCCAATATTTTCTCCGAAACGGGTTAAGGCATCTAGATCTTTTTCAGAGCATTGAGACAGAATACCGCCTGATTTGATAGATGCACGAATTAAACAGCCCGTTTTGTGAATATGAATATATTCTAACAAAGGTGCATCGATTTGCTTCCCTTCTGATTCCAGATCGACCATTTGTCCTCCAATGGTTCCCAGAGGTCCGACAGCGCGAGATAATTCATGAACAGTGCGTAAAATGGTTTCCGGAGGTATATCCTTCATTAGCTTTGTGTCGGTCATAAGTTGAAAGGCATAAGTCTGAAGCGCGTCTCCGGCTAAGATTGCTGCTGCTTCTCCAAAAGCCTTATGGTTTGTCGGTTTTCCCCTCCGCAAATCATCATTATCCAGAGCAGGCAAATCATCATGAATTAATGTGTAGGTATGAATCAGCTCCACCCCGAGAGCAAAGGGCATGATATCTTTAACCGGACCATTTACGGATTCAGCGGCAGCTAAAACTAGTATAGGGCGCAGTCTTTTACCACCGGCAAAAACAGAGTAATGCATTGATTTGATCAAACTTTGCGGATATCGATCAGATGAAAGCAGATACTCCGCTAGAGCCTTATCCACATCTTCTTTCATCTCGTTCAAATAATTAGATATCATAAAAATCAGTGTCTTTCCGTGTCATTCTGTGGTTGACCGAAAAAAGTATAATAACACCGCTAAAACAAAAAATAAAATTATATTTTATCCCCATCCATCAGGTTTCAGTGTGCTAAAATATTCTTAAAAAAATATATTTTAAATGTTCATCTAGTAATTAATAATATGCAATCTGTAATTTGCTATCGGTTACCTTTAATCAATAATTTAAAAAAGTTTTGACGGGGTGAGCATGATTTTAAATCCTATAATCTAGTCTATCCTGTAATCCTGTTAAAAATTTTTTTAAACTAATGATTCTATATGCTCAGTAAAACAAAAAATGGCAGGTCTTTTTTAGGTCGCTTTGAGTGCGGAGACGATCTTTTGTCTGTGTTGACTGATTTCTGCAAACAAAATCAGATAAAAATGGGCGTGTTTAATCTTATCGGCGCGGTTCAAAAGGCAAAAATGGGTTATTATAATCAGGAGAAGAAGGAATATGTTGATTGTATAAACCTGGATAAAAAATTAGAAATATCAGCCTGTATGGGAAATATCTCGCTTAAAGATAATGAGATAATGGTCCATGCGCATATTACCCTGTCTGATTACGACGGAAAAACCTATGGCGGTCATTTAAGACCCGGAACAATTATTTTCGCGGCGGAATTTTTTATCCAGGAGTTGTCAGGTGAACAATTAATTAGAGGGAAGGATAAAAAAACAGGATTGCCCTTATGGGAACCTTAGCTGTCCCATGCTGATTTGTTTGGATGACAAGTGACAAACTTAATTATTTGAAAATATCAGCAAATCGCCCGCTTGTGTGGCGCAACCGTGAGGCTATAGAGCAAGCAATGCTTTTCAGAACTTTTATGGCAATTTTAGGATTTTTTTCTATTATATCGTTGAAGTTTTTTCTTGAAAGAACCAAAAATTCTGATTCTTTAATGACTGTAGCAGTCGCGGAACGTCTTGAATTTTCATCAATCAGACCCATCTCGCCAATTCCAGCGCCTTTAGTGAATTGTGAAAGGATGGTTTGAGTACCATCCATGGACTCTTTTCGAATCTCTACAATACCTCCAGCAATATAGTATAATGAATCTCCAGCGCTGCCTTCCTCTAAAAGAGTGGCTCCAGCCGGCATTTTACGATATTCCACATGATCCGCCATGATTTCAATTTCATCGCTGTCAAGTTTGTCGAATTGAGGAACTTCACACATAAGAACTTTAAGAGCACTTTTATCCATTTTACTTCACCTCATAAAAATATTTTTTTTAACAATCGAGCCTGTCCTGTGAAATATAAGTATTTGTATACTATAATAAGCTCAATTTACAAAAAAGTGGATTTGTATACGCGGGCTAAGTAAAAGTAAATTTCACAGGGTAAATCCATGCAGCCCCTGCCTGGTGTCTACTGTTCTCCGTCTTCTGTTTCTTAGGCTGCGTTCAGCAGCACTATGATTTTGAAACCTTTGCATTGCTGAATGTTGCCATTTCATTGTATATCTTAACAGCCGCATCTATTAACGTAATGGTTAAAGCGGCTCCAGTTCCCTCGCCAAGCCGCATACTCAAGTCAAAATAAGGATTGAGTCCTAAAAATTGTAGCGCTTTTTTGTGACCATTTTCAACAGAAAGATGGGATGGAATCATATAAAATTTTACTTTTGGCTCTATCTTAGCGGCTATTAAAGCTCCTGCAGTCGCAATAAGACCGTCTACCACCACTGGAATTCGCTTTGAAGCGGCAGCAAGCAGTACACCAGCAATTCCACCAATTTCAAACCCACCTACTTTGGAGAGGACATCAATAGGATCATTTGGATCAGGATTATTGATTTTAATAGCTTTTTTAATAACTTCAACTTTATTCTGAAATGCGTTATTGTTGATTCCGGTTCCTCTGCCGGTAACTTGTTTGACATCTTTCCCGGTTAAAACTGCTATGATTGCACTGCTTGCTGTTGTATTGGCAATGCCCATATCACCTGTTCCTATAACATCATAATCACTATTTTCCTCTACAAGTTCAATGCCCCTTTCCACTGACAATATAGCATCATTTTTTGACATGGAAGGTCCTTTGGACATGTTATCAGTTCCCGGTTGTATTTTTTTATTAATAACTCCTGAATTTTGTGGTATTTCACCCTTAACTCCCATATCAACAACTTTTAGATCAGCTCCGGCATGTCTCGCTAAAACATTAACAGCAGCTCCACCATGAGAAAAATTAAGCAGCATCTGACAAGTTACAGCCTGGGGAAAAGCGCTGACGCCTTCTTCCGCGACCCCGTGATCACCGGCAAGCGTAAAAATTACTTTTTTTGCTGTTTTTGGTTTTTTGTTCCCAGTAATAAAGACTATTTGTTCCACTAACTCTTCTAACCGCCCCAGGCTTCCTGGCGGTTTGGTCAAGTCATCTAAATGAGCCTTTGCGATATCTCTCATCTTTTGGTCAGGCTCTATAATCTTTTTGGCAGTTTCTATGATCTTATTCATAACGCGGCCACCTGGCCGTTCTGCTGGTTAATAGGGTTTTAACTAACTTTTTTAAACACTTTTAAAAACTTTTCACAGTCATGCACTTTCCTTGCATTAATCCTAACGTAATTTTTTAGCCCAAAGGAACTGCACTCACGGATTAAAATGTTATTTTCAAAAAAACTTTGATAGAGAAGTTTACTATTCTTTACTTTTAAAAGAAAATAATTAGTTTTTGAAGGAATGGCAAAATAACTTTCTTTAAAAAAATTAAACAACAACTCCTTCCCCTCAATGTATTGCTTTGTTTCATTTTTAAAGACACCTGGATTTTTGATTACATAGTTACCTATGCAGGCCGCCGGGTAATTAACATTCCAGGGAACTTTTAGATGATCCAATAACCTAATAATTTTTGTTGGTGCGGCCAAATAGCCCAACCTTAATCCGGCGAGGCCGAGAGACTTGGTGAAAGACCTCAGGATAATAACATTTTCAGAACTCAAAGATTTAAAAGACGGCCATGGTTGTTCTACAAAATCTATATATGCTTCATCCAGTACAAACAGTGTTTCTGGATGTCTCATAAATAACTCGAGAACTGTATTATCCATATAATGTCCTGTTGGATTGTTTGGGTTGCATAAAAATACTATATCCGGTTTACTTTTAAGAGCTTCTTCCAGTGATTCAATTGAAACAGCAAAATGATCGGATTCTTTTAAAGGTATTTTTATTACGGTTGAAGAAAAGATTTTAGCCGCCCGTTCATATTCACTGTAAGTTATTTCCGGAACAAGAACTGTGGAGTTTTTTGAGCAAAACGCCAATCCTATTAGAAAAATTGCTTCGGAAGAACCGTTTGTTATCAAAATATTCTCATCAGAAATATTTAATGACGCTCCAAGAGTCTTTTTTAGTTCCTTGGAATCCGGGTCAGGATAATAGTTCAAATTTTTTGATTTAATAAAAGAAAAAAAAGATTCCTCGAATTTTATCTCCAGGCAGCTTGAACTGAAATCCAAAATAGGCTTGTTATTTGTTTTAGTGCAGAAAGATACACTTCCATGAATTTTCTCAGGGAGATTCTTATGTTTTTGAATTGCTTTATTAATTAAGTCCATATTGTAAATGCAAAAAACAAATGATTAGAAAAATAGCGGTGGAAAAAAAAATAAACCGGTTAGCCAACAGTATCTTTTCCGGAAGGGCAGTGTCAAGGCCGTCTCCTAATGAATAATATCCAGGTTTGTCAATTGTAATTCTGAGGGCGCCGGCTAAAGCGGCCATGGGCCATCCGCCATTAATGCTCTGAGTATTCCCATTATCTCGCAGCATGATTTTAAAGGCGCTTTTAGAGCTGGACTTTTTTATAAACAAGGAAGATATTAGAATTAAAAGGGCGGTTATTCGCGCGGGAATAAAATTAACTGTGTCATCCAGCCTCGCGGCAAATTTGCCGAAGTATTCATATTTTTCTGTGTGATATCCGATCATTGCGTCAACACTGTTGATAACTCTATATGTGATGGCACCGGTTACTCCTAAAAGGAGAAAATAAAAAATAGGAGCAATAACACTATCATTCAAATTTTCACCTGCCGAGGCAATAGTGGCTTGGACTATTTCTTCTTCCGACAAATTACTTCGATCTCTGCTTACTAAATTTTTAAGGTCTTCTCGAGCGAGGTTTATATCTTTTTTTATTAAATCCGTATGAACTGTTTTTACGCATTCGATGAAATGTTTTATCGAAAAAGTAGATTTAAGTAAGTAGATGGAAAGAATAAGATAAAAATAAATATCTATTATTTTTAAAATATTTAATAAGAAGTAAAAAAGCAAAGCAATTAGAAGTAAATAGAAGATTACTTTTATCGCGCCACTCAGAAAAAGAAACCATTTGTTTCTTTTTAAATTAGTATCTATTAAATAATTGAACCCTTGTCCAAACCAAACGGTGGGATGATACTTGGGGGGATATTCACCGAAAAGCATATCCACCAAAACAGCGATAAATAGAATTAACAGTTCCATTATTTAGTGGTCAGCGTTCTCTGCACTGAAAATCTGTGGAATTGTGCTTTTTTTCAAAGCTTTGTGGAGAACTTATTTTAAATAATTGATTCCTAATCACGAAGGGCACGAAAACACGAATAAAAATTTCTTTCAAAATTAATTTTCATAGTGTCTTTGTATCTTTGTGACAAAATATTTTTTACTTAATTTTCGTTGGAATTCCGGCTACCACAAAAAACACTTCAGCAGCGTTTTCCGCAAGCAACCGGTTTGCTTGCCCCAAAACTCTTCCGTACAGCCTCGTAAGTTTATTTTCAGCAATAAGGCCAAGCCCTACTTCACCGGAAACAACATAAAAATCCGCCTTAGAACTTTTAATAGCCTTGACCGCCCTGGAAAGTTTGTCCTTAATGAATTTTTCTAAATCATCATCCTTGAGAGGAGAATATTTTATTATTATATTGTTAACAAAAAGTAAAATGCATTCCACTAAAACAACTGAAAACTTATGACCCTCTTTTTCTATTACTGTATCGATATGGACAGGTTCTTCGATGGTTTTCCATTCAGGTGGTCTTGATTCACGGTGTTTTTTCAGCTTCATTTTCATCTCGTCATCAATTGGTTCGGCGGTCGCTATATACAGAACATCTCTGTGGTTTTTAGCAAGGTTTTCAGTAAACTCGCTTTTACCGCTGTTACTTCCACCTAAAATTAAAGTTAATTTTCCCACTGTTTCTCACTGAAATAGGCCACCGAATTTCGCAGAAATTCTAAGAAAAAATCAGGAATATAATAATCCTGGAAATCTGTTGTTTAGTGGAAGTAAGGCTATACAATTGCGCGGATTATGTCAATTCTTTTCGAGTCAGGACATTTTTGGAGAATAAATTTTTGGAAGTATACTTTGTTTCGGAGTTCAATAGCAGTGCTATTGTATGCTGAAATTAGATTGCTTATCTGGAAATCATGTATGATTTTCTATAGACATGATTATGAGCCTATCAATATTAAATATCACAGATGTGACCCTAGCTCTTTGTCAATCCGTGAGGGAAATTCTAAAAATTAATATTTTCCTGGATGCTTTGCTCCAGACATTAGGAAATATTTGCCCTTGTTGAATTTGGTTATCAGATCAGAATCTATCAGGAAGTTTTTTTGGAAGTTGTATTGATTTTTTAATTCTCTTTTGCTAACATAATGCTACGTTAAAAACAATTGGGGTAAACATTTTGATCAATAAAAAAATAGTAAATCTTAACGAATTCAGAAAAAGCTGCTTGAGAACAGAATCAACAGATCTATGCCGCATGACCTTGGACAGAATCGTTTACATGTATAATAACGCAATGTATCCCGACCCAATCATTTTAAAATTACTGAGGAATGCCGCCGGGTTGTTAGAAAAAAAGCTGAAAATAGATGAGATAATTAATAACCCAGATTTGTCAAAAGATATGGTAAAAGAACTAAACGTCTACGAAGATGAAATTTCTAAGTTGACCGGCGAAATAAACAATATATTAAACAAATTAGCTGAATACAAAGTTCCTTAACGAATATATCCCTCTTTTTCTAATCTTAAAATAATTCTCTGTGCCGCTTCCTCCGGCAAACAATCTTGGGTATCTATTGCAAGTTCTGGGAATTCTGGCGCTTCATAAGGATCGCTGATCCCGGTAAACTCTTTTATAATCCCGGCCCGTGCTTTTGCGTACAAACCTTTGCGGTCTCTCGCTTCGCATTCTTCTAAGGATGTTGAGATGAATACTTCAAAAAAACCTCCCATACTTGATATAGCCTCCCTTACTTTTTTGCGTGTCGCCTGATAAGGGGCAATAGGGGCGCAAATAGCAATGCCGCCATTCTTGGTAATTTCTGTGGCGACAAAACCTATTCGAAGTATGTTAAGATCGCGGTGCTCACGAGAGAACCCGAGCTCACTCGAAAGGTTCTTACGTACTATATCACCATCCAGCAGGGTAACCGACCTTCCTCCAATTTCCATTAATTTTACCATCAGAGCTTTCGCGATAGTCGATTTTCCAGATCCTGATAATCCTGTGAAAAAAATTGTAAATCCCTGTTTGTTTCGTGGAGGATAAGTTTTTCTCAATTCGTCCACTATTTCCGAATAAGAGAACCATTCCGGTATGTCTAAACCTTCCTGAAGACGACGGCGAAATTCCGTGCCTGAGATATTAAGTACTGAATGTCCCTTCTCGACTTCACCTGCAGGAACGTATTCCGCTCTTTCTTTAACATAGACCATCATCTGAAATGGCACCATCTCTATGCCGATTTCTTTTTCGTATTTTGCCAACATCTCCTGCGCTTCATAAGGGCCATAGAAATCATTTCCTTTGCTGTCTTTGCCCGGGCCCGCGTGATCTCTTCCTACAATAAGATGAGTGCAGCCATAATTTTTTCGGATAATAGCATGCCATAACGCCTCGCGAGGACCTCCCATACGCATCGCAAGCGGCAAAAGGCTGAGGGTTGTTGTGAGCTCAGGGTAATGTTTAATAATGTGTTCATAACAGCGCACACGGGAATAGTAGTCGATATCACCCGGCTTGGTCATTCCGACGACAGGATGAATAAGCAGATTAGCTTCCGCGAGTTGTGCCGCACGAAATGTAAGCTCTACATGTGCGCGGTGCATAGGGTTTCTTGTCTGAAAAGCGACAACCTTTCGCCATCCCAGTCTCTTGAATTTTTCCCTGAGTTCACGCGGGTTGTCGCGGAAAGGTTTAAAATCATAATGTGCCGGCGACTCAACACCTGAAACCTCTCCGCCTATATAAACGGGATTAGCCTTATTAAACAGGTAATTTACCCCAGGATGCATTTGATCTGTCGTTCCAAAAACGGATAGAGATTCTTCCTTTTTATCAGGAACCCATATATCTGAAACATTTAAAACCGCTATTAGCACTCCCTCAAGGTCTCTGAGAGATATATTGCTACCTTTTTTTATCTGCTTCGCGAATTCCTCCGTTACATCAAGAGTAATGGGTATAGGCCACAGAGTACCATCCACAAGACGCATATCTTTAACAACAGTATCATAATCCGCTTTTCCCAAAAAACCGTTTAAAGGAGAAAAGCCTCCATTTAAGATCATCTCTATGTCACATAGCTGCCGTTCGTTTAGATCCCATGACGGATAATCCGTTGCCTTGACTTTAAGTTCCTGCGCTTCCTTATCAGAGAGTAGATTTTCTTTAAGTTTTCCTCCGTGTGGAGATATTAGTGTAGTCATTGTGTTTTTTCCTCTTCAAAAATGTTAAAAAAAAAGGCTTTAAGTATTCAGCACCCGGTCTTTAAAAATAAAAACTCAAAAATAGTAAGTCTTTACCGAAATGTGAAGGCTAAGAACTTAACGCTTATATACTATTACACTGCAAAACTTGTTTTTTAAAGGCAGTTCTTTTCGTTCGTTCACCAGGGCGGAAGCCCTATTGGGTTGCGGCAACTGGCCGCTTATATCTTATCGATATAATCCCACCATGGGAATGGAGGGCTTCCACTTACCATAAAAAATGGATTAAGCAAATTCGGTTTATTATAATTTAATGTTTGTTTGCATAAATCTGTAACTGTACCTCCGGCTGATTCAACTATACACTGAGCTGCGGCAGTATCCCATTCCATAGTAGGACCCAGCCTTGGATAAAGGTGCGCTTTACCTTCAGCGACGAGACATAATTTAAGAGAGCTTCCCATACTTGTGAACTCAGCGTCTCCTACATTTCTTTTAAAGTTTTCCAGCTTATTGTTGCTATGAGATCTGGTTGTCACAATTATTAACCTTCCGTTATGGTAATCTGAAACATGTATCTGAGACGGTTTTCCATCATCCACATAATTTTTTTTAAAAGCTCCTTTTCCAGTGCTTGCGTAATAAGTAGTACGAAGCACAGGCGCATGAACCACTCCGAGAACAGTTTTTCCGGAATCGATTAATGCTACATTCACTGTAAACTCGCCATTTCGATTTATAAATTCTTTAGTGCCGTCCAGTGGATCCACAAGCCAGAAAGTTGTCCATGACTTACGCACATCATACGGTATATTTTCAGACTCCTCAGAGAGTACAGGAATATCCGGAGTCTTTTTTTTTAGCTGCTGAACTATGATATTATGGGAAGCCATGTCTGCAAGAGTAAGCGGAGAATCTTCCTTCTTGTAAGTAGTTTCGAAATCGCCATTGGAATAGATATCCATGACGGCTTTTCCTGCTTCTTCAGATATGGTTATAGCAGTACCCAGTAATGCTTCTTGCTGATTTTCCATAAATGGATTAATATGTGCTGAGACTAATTTAACTCATTAAAAACACGAAAAAACAGAATAACATAAAAAAATAATTAATAAAGTAAGATTTAGCGATAACATAAAAAAATATGAAAAACAAACCATTCATTTTGTTATGTTGCCTTATATCTTTATCGCTGTTTGTCGCGTGTGAGGATAAAGATGATCAACAATCGAATAAAAATAATGATAAAGTTGTTGCCTTTGTAAATTATGATAAAATTTACCTCTCACAACTCCGGGATGAAACAAAGCAATTCAGCGCTAAATATGGAATCTCTTTTTCTGGAAATAAAGAGCGATATCAAAAAACAGCGAAATTCATTTTAGACGAATTGATTCTTAAAAAAATTTACTTTCAGGAAGCAGAGCGATTAAAAATAACGACAGATGAGGATGAATTGGAAAATTATTTAAGACATGTTGTTGGAGATTATTCAAGAGATGATTTTAGCCGGATGTTTGAATTGAGGAATAAAGATTTATCAAAATGGAAAGAACAGGTTAGAGAAAATAAACTCTTTGAAAAACTGATTGCTAAAGAAGTAAAAGATAAAATTATAGTGAAAGAATCCGAAATTAAAGCTTATTATAAAGCTTATTCAAAAGATTATATGTTGCCTGATCGTGTGCAGGCTTTGCAGATAGTTGTCAATAACGAATTGGAAGCTGAAGCAATCTATAATAAACTACAGGAAGGCGCTGCTTTTTTTGACCTTGCAAAAACCAAGTCGATGAGCCCGGAAGGTGATCAGGGTGGAGATTTAGGTTTTTTTAGCCGCGGACAAATGCCGAAAGAGTTTGATGATGCTATTTTTAATTTAAAAGTTGGAGAATTCAGTAAAGTTGTCCAAACCCCATATGGATACCACATTTTCAAGGTAATCAAGAAAAAGCGTGCTAAAATTATGAGCTTAAAGGATGCCAAGGGAAAAATTAGGGAAAAATTGAAAAAAGAAAAAGAAAAGAAACAATTTATGAATTGGATTAACCATTTGCGTGGAAAATCCGTTATAGTTATAAAAGAGGATGTTTTATCTGGAATTTAATGGGTTTTAAGCGTATAACCGACAAGTTTGACGATTTCAATACTTTTAAGCAAAAAATCATTATGAGTATTAAAAATATTAGTATTATATTTCTATTGTTTTGGTTTTTACCCGGGATATCGGAAGCTCAGGTAATCGACCGTATTGTGGCAAAAGTAAATGACGAAATCATTACTTTTAGTGAGCTTGAAAAAGTGGTTTTCTCAATGGAGAAAGTGAACACTGGTGATGAAAGTGAAAAGAGAAGAATTTTTAACAAAGCGAAAAAAAATGTATTGAATAAAATTATAGAGCAAAAACTCCAGTTACACTACGCGAAACTAAACAGGTTAGAGGCTAGCAAAAACGATATTGATAACGCGATAGAAGATATTAAAACGAAAAATAATTTTTCTGATGAACTGTTTAAAACTACTCTGGAACGTGAAGGTCTGACTTTTAAAATCTACCGTGATTCACTGAAACAACAAATTACTTTATCTAGAGTATTGAATGCAGAGGTAAGGAGCAGAATAAAGATAAATGAAAAAGAGGTGAAGAGCTATTATTTAAAAAATAAAAAGAAATTTCTAAAACCTTTAGAAATCAAAGCATACCACATTATTTTTGTTGTTAGTGATAAAGATACTAAAGCTAAAACTATGAAGCAGAAGAAAAAGGCCTTGCGCGTGCTAAAACTTGCAAGGAAAGGCGATGATTTTATAGAGCTCGCAAGGACCCACTCTGAAGGGCCTTCAAAAAATTCCGGTGGCGACCTGGGATGGGTAAAAAAAGGCGCCATGATCTCTTCATTCGAAGATGCGGCATTTTCTTTAAGAAAAGGTGAAATCAGCGGGTTGGTTAAAACCGATTATGGTTATCATATAATAAAAGTGGTAGATAGAAGGAAAGCAAAAAACGGGACACTGGATGAAGCAAGAGATGAAATAAAAAATGTTCTTTTCAAAAATAAATATGAAGACATATATGATAAATGGATGGGCGAACTTAAAAAGAATGCTTTTATAGAAGTTTATCTGGAAAAAGAATCTAATAAAAAAAGATATTCATCTTTAAGTACTAAAAAAAAGAACAGAAGTTTGCGCAGTGATAATCCCGGCTCGAACGGGAAAATACGTCATAAAACAAGAGTAAAGAGAAAAGAAAATGCAAAAACAAATTCAAAACCGATAAACTCTGAAGATAAGATAAAAATTTCAAAGTTTATTTTGAGATGGGAAAAAGCTCGTGAAACTAAAAACCGGCGTAGACACTTTTCTTTTTATTCAAAAAACTTCAAGACCAATGGACTAAGCCTAAAGGAATGGAAAAAAATGACAGAAAAAGAATATGAGGAATATAAATTTATTGATATTCAAATACGTGATTTTCGAGTGTTTAAACGAGATAGTTTTTATGTTGCTGCTTTTGATCAGAGGCTTAAATCAAACGTCAATGATAAGATTAGACTGGTAAGGCTTTATTTAACAAAAAATAAAGATGAATTTAAGATTGCAAGGGAGAAGTGGCTAAATTCACCTGACACCCATAAGGAATTTTTTAAAAAACCTCTTTTAAGTTACAATACCATCCCAAAATCTTCCTCAAAGCTATCCAGCAAAAAGAAACGTTTACGTATGATACAACCTCTTGGACTTTTGTGATAGCATAGTTATTTCCAGCTAATCTGACAGGATAAAGCTCACTCTAAACAGGATAAGATGCATAAGGTTTTTGTCTTCCTGACAGTTTTGTTAATCCCGTTAAAAAAATCAGGAATCAAAAAGTTAAGCGGATGAAAATTAATAAAGAAATTTATAAAAAAATAGAAACTATTGTCAGATCAGAATTTGTTTCTGACGCAGAGGAAGACAAGTTTTGTTATTCCTATGATGCGGCCGGGGGAAAATCACTTCCGGATATTGTGGTTCGACCGGGTACTGCAGAAGAAATTTCAAAAATTATAATGCTTGCTAATGAATATTTTATACCGGTTATTCCACGTGGTTCAGGCTCGGGATTTGTCGGCGGTTCTACTCCTGTTTCTGGTGGAATAGTGCTAGTTTTGACCCGAATGTCCAAAATTATTTTTGTCGATGAGGATAATTTAACAGCGGAAGTAGAGCCCGGTGTTATAACTAAAAAATTGCAGCAGGAAGTGGAAAAAGCAGGGTTGTTTTATCCGCCTGACCCGGCGTCATTAAAATTTTCTACTATAGGTGGAAATGTGGCTGTAAATTCCGGCGGGCCAAGGGCAATCAAATATGGTGTGACAAAAGATTATATACTCGGATTAGAAGCCGTGCTTCCCACCGGAGAGATTATCCATACAGGTGTAAAAACAGTAAAAGGAGTAGTAGGATATGACCTGACACGGCTGCTGATCGGTTCTGAAGGTACCCTTGGCGTTATTACAAAAATACTCTTAAAACTATTACCTAAACCAAGAAAAGTTAGAACAGCATTAGCCATATTCCCGGAAGTAGACGATGCTGCGAGGGCGGTGACTGAAATAATTCGCTCAAAGATTATACCTGCCACGCTTGAGTTTATGGATAGTACCGCATTGCAGTGTGTTGAGAGTTATATTGAAATGGGCCTCCCGAAGAATGCAGGAGCGATGCTGTTGATAGAAGTGGATGGAGATGATGATGTTGTGGAAAAAGAGATTAAACAAATTGATCTTTTGTGCAATAAATATAACGCTGGTCAGATAGTTATTGCCGCGGATGATAAGGAGCAGGAAAAGCTCTGGGTAGCTCGCAGGGCAATATCACCAGCTCTTGGACGTTTAAAGCCGACTAAAATCAATGAAGATATTGTCGTTCCAAGAAATAAAATCCCTTCCATCATAAAACGAATAAGAAAAATTGCCGCAGATTTTAATCTCACTATTATAAATTTTGGGCATGCCGGTGATGGGAACATTCATGTAAATATCATGACAGATAAACATGACAAAGATGAATATGAACGAGCAGAAAAGGCTGTAAAAGAAATTTTTTCAGCGGTACTGGATTTGGAAGGCACTATTTCTGGAGAACATGGAGTGGGTTTGACCAAAAGTCCGTATATTAGAATGGAAGTAGAGCCGGTAGCATTACAGAAAATGAAAGAGATAAAAAAAATATTCGATCCGAATAACATTATGAATCCCGGCAAAATATTTTGATCTTGGCAGTCCCTGGCATCAACCCTTCGGGCGGTTTTCCATTAGAACCCGTCAAATTTTATCATCGTGATAATTTGTCACCGTCATTTGCTTAATTTGAAAAGCAATGACTCTTTTAACTTCTGCCGCTTCTGCTTCAGGAAAGATACCTTCTTCTTTAAGAAAATCATCGAAAAAGGGTCGAGTCCACTCTTGGCTGTAAAAGAAATAATGTGAAAAAGATTTAACTTTAATAAGAAATTATTAATGCAGCCAAGAGTGGACTCGACCCTTTTCGACCCCTTTTCCCTTTTCTTTCCTGTGTGTCTTAGTAAGTTTGTGGCAAATAACACTATAAGCTGATAGCTCCCTACAGGACACATCAAATATTGACGCTCAAGATCATTGAATTATAAGCATATAAAAATATTTTAAGATTTTTTTGACATTTCTAAAAAAACATCTATAATTTTTTTTATGAAGTGTCAGATAGATCATTACCAAATAATTAGCTCCCACCCGAAAATGAATGAGATCTTCCAGTTGGTCGATAAAGTTGCTCCCACTGACAGTACTGTGATTATTTATGGAGAAAGCGGCACAGGCAAGGAATTGATTGCCCGCGCATTGCACTTCAACGGCAAAAAGTTAAAAAAACCTTTTATCACTGTGAACTGCGGGGCCATCCCTGAAGAGCTTTTGGAAAGTGAACTTTTCGGGCATGAAAAAGGTTCTTTCACCGGTGCTATCCGTACACGAATCGGACGTTTTGAGCAGGCGAACGAAGGAACTATTTTCCTTGATGAAATAGGTGATATGAGTTCAGTTCTCCAGGTAAAAATTTTAAGAGTTCTGCAAAACAAAACCTTTGAAAGGGTAGGGGGGACAGAAACAATTAATGCGGATGTCCGGATTGTTGCTGCGACAAATAAAAACCTGGAACATGCTATTGAAGAGGGCAAATTCCGTGAGGATCTTTATTATCGTTTAAACGTAATTCCAATACATTTGCCGGCTCTGAGAGAGAGAAAAACAGATATCCCTGTTCTTGTAAGTCATTTTGTTTCATATTTCAATGAAACTATGCAGAAACAAATAACGGAAGTTCCGGATGAGACACTTAAGTATCTTATGGATTATAGTTGGCCGGGAAATATTAGAGAACTCGAAAACCTGATGGAAAGGTTAGTGATACTAAACGGTAAGGGGGCTATCTATCCGGATAATCTTCCTGAAAGAATTTTAGGGAAACCAGTTGAAGAAATTAATCTTGATCAGAAAGAACTCTTTGACGATGATCATGTTGCCGCTGAGTCTTTAGCCCTCAGAGACGCCTTCAAACCGAAATTTTTTGTTGGAATAACAGATGAGGGGATTGATCTTAAAAAGATGGTAGAAGATTTTGAAAAGGAGCTTATTGTTGAAGCTCTGGACAGAACAGATTGGGTCAAAAATAAGGCGGCAGGTCTTCTCGGATTAAATAGAACCACTCTCGTGGAAAAAATAAAAAAACTTCAACTCACCAGGGAAGTAGTTTAGATAAGAAATTTTTGTTCTTATTCGAGGACTATCTGCCAGGTACTTTTAAAGTGCCTGGCAGATTTTTTGAGACATTATTTAACCACCCTCAAGTGATTTCTCTTTTTGACCGATTTCTTCTTTTTTGATAAGGGATATTTCTTTTTACTTGATTTTTTAGGCGGCTGGATTGTTTTTTTCTCTGTGACAAATTGAATTATCGCATTAGTGCCGCTCATCATGATAATGCATTCCCAGGGAAAAAAACAGTTGAAATAGTTATTCCCAAACTTCATAGGGGCACTTATTCCTTTTTTATCATAGGTCAGGTTTGGAGTAGGAGAATTGCCTACAACAAATGTCTCCATTTTCTTTTCGTGTAGACTTGAAGGTATCTCTATCTGATCTGAACCGCTGATAAGGAGTGTAAGATATACATCCCCCTGTTCGTAAAACCAATCAAATACAGGAATTTTATTTATAAACGTCATAGTTACAAAATAACGGAAACTTATATTTTGATTACTTGCTCTTTTACATTATTACCGTTTGTGTCTGGAATTCCAACGCTATTATACAAAGCCCGGAAAACAATTCAATTATTATTTTCCTGGATTTTTTTGACTCATGCTGTATAGGAGTGTCTGATAGTACCTCGATTTTTATTTAATAACCTGTGTTTCTCTGCAGCTACACTATTGGTGAAGTTGAATAACGAATAAAATAACGACCGGGAGATTCTTCGCTGGTGCTCAGAATAACAATCTAAACCTTCCCGCGTGTCATTTTGAGGGAGTACATTCACTTTGTTTAGCATAAACTCCGCGACCGAAAAATCTCGTTTTTTGCAAAATTAAAGCTAACTTAAGTATAGTATATATTATTTTAATACCTGCTCGGACAGTGCCGGAAAAAGTCCCTGTAATTTTAGATTCACCAATTCTTTTTCTATAACTGACAGGCACTTCTTTGATCCTTAAATTGTGAATAATTGCCTTTGCCTGCATCTCGACATTCCACCCAAAGGTAGTATCTTGCATATTTATTTCCAGTAGTTTTTGAAAGCGTATTGCTCTTAAAGGACCACAATCTGTATATTGAAAACCAAAAAACCACTTAATTAACAATACGGCAAATTTATTGCCTATAAGAGCCTGTGGTAAAATTGCTCCTACTTCCCTTTTGCCTGAGGTTCGCGTGCCAAGAACAAAATCATTTTGATCATTAATAATTGAGTTGATAAGAGAATGAAGCTCTTCTGGAAAATCACTGTAATCAGCGTCAAGAAATACGATGATGTCCGGTGACTTATTTTTAAAGTATTCGATCCCTTTCAAACAGGCTCTACCATAACCTCTGCGGGATTCATTGATAACCTTAATACCTATATCGGTACAAATTTTTTCTGTTTTATCGAAACTCCCGTTGTTTACCACTACAAGATCATAAGATAAAGTCTTTGGAATATCTCCAATGACGAGAGGGATTGATTGTTCTTCATTAAAGGCGGGAATAACAATTGCTATTTTCATGAGCCAACGGGTAATTAAATTTTTCTCAGTTCAAGGAGGATAATTTTCCTCGGGTCAGCTTTTTTAATAGTAATCTGATAATCTTCTAATATTAATACATCTCCGTTTTTTGGAATTTTCCCCATTTTATGAATTACAAAACCAGCAGCAGTCTCATAGTCACCTGATGGAAACGCAATTCCAATATTTTCTTTTATCGCATCGATTTCCATTGTTCCTTTTATTTCATAACAATCATCTCTTTTTTCAACATAAGAATGGGAAGTTTTATCGAACTCGTCTTGAATCTCGCCTACGAGTTCCTCCAAAATGTCTTCTATGGTTATTATGCCTATTGCTGCGCCGTATTCATCCACAACAACTGCAATATGGTTCCTCTTTTTTTGCAATTCTTCTAACAGGTCGTCTATTCTTTTGCTCTCGTGAACATAATAGACCGGCCGGATTATGCTTTGTATCCCATATTCGTCTTCAGGTAGATTTAAAAGATCGAAGGTATGAAGAATACCTGTAATGTTAAAAATTCGATCCTTAAATACGGGGAAGCGAGAGAATGCGCTTTCTCGGGCTTTTCGGATAGTGAAACGAGCAGAGGAAGCTTCATCAATTGCAATCAAATTAATCAAAGGGACCATGCATTCACCCGCAGTTGTATCCCTGAAGTCAAATATCTTTTGAATGATTTTTTTATCATCAGAATCCAGTTCTGACTGGCCTTTTCCCGGCATTGATAGAGCACGTAGTTCCTCGCGGGTAATAAAATGTTTTTTAAATCCTTGTGTAGGTGTTGATAGGTCCAGAGTGTAGTTAGTCATTTTTGATGTAATTTCAACAATAGGATAGAATATTTTTAACGCAATTTGGAGCGGCCGGATAATTACTGTAGCAATACTGTCCGCCTTTTCTTGAAAGATAGCCTTCGGTATGATTTCGCCCAACAGGAGTATTATTGGGAACATGATAATGGTGGCATAAATATCTCCCCGCTCTCCAAACAACTCTACCAGGTAAGCCGTCACAACAGCAGTACTGGTAACCACGGCAAAGTTTGTTCCAATTGAAGTGGCTCCAAATATTCTCTCCGGTTTGTCTAGCAATTCTTCTACACTTCTAGCTGCTTTAGATCCTGATTCTGACAGGTGCTTGAGTTTTAATCTATTAACTGAAATCAAGGCTAATTCAGAACCTGAAAAAAAGCCTTCCAGCAATAAACAAAATATAACTATTATAATAACAGCAGTAAATTCCATGGTATTAAGACAATAAATTGTAAGATTTTTTATTTAACTCCAGATTTTTATCAGCGTCTATCTTTTTCTCCATAATTATTTTTAAAATACGAGGTCCTTTTATTTTCTCCACTGTAAACTTAAAATTTTCATGTGTAACAGATTCACTTAACTGGGGAATCCTGCCAAACAACCCGAAAACAAATCCTCCAATACTATCAAATTCGTTTTCAGGCAAAGACGCCTTAAACTCCTTGTTAAATTCCTCTACTTTTAGCATGGACGATAAAGAATACTTTAAATTATTTTTCTTGATAATAAGAGAATCATCTTTTCTCGTTTCACTTTTTATGTCACCGACTAATTCTTCAAGTACGTCTTCTAGAGTGACAACTCCAGCCAGGGCTCCATATTCGTCGAGTACCATTGCTATATGTTTTTTGTTATCTTTAAATTCTTTTAGAAGTTCATGCATTTTTTTTGAACTTGGAACAAAAAAAGGAGAATGAAGAAGTCCTCTCAGTTTTACTCCGGATTTTTGCTTGCGGTTGTACCGCTGCAGGTCTTTTATGTAAAGAATGCCTATGATATTATCAGCACTTTTTTCATAAACAGGAATCCGCGAAAAAAAATTCTCTTTAATTTTTTGGAAAGCAGTTTCCAGGTCATCATCAGCATTTAAGGAAAAGACATCCACCCGTGGAGTCATCACCTCTTCCGCGGTTGTTTCGCCAAACCGGATTACATTATGGATCATTTCTTTTTCATCCGATTCCAGAACTCCCTCGTTTTCCCCTACAGATACAAGTGTATGAAATTCTTCTTCTGTAATGATAGGGTTGTTTTTGGTTGCCTGGCTTCCCATAAGAGTGACCACAGTCTTGGTTATCCGGGTTATCATCCACTGTAATGGATAAACCAAAGTATAAAAAAACTTTAACTGTCGGGAAGCAAAGAGAGAAAACTTTTCGGAATGTCTGATAGTGAATGTTTTGGGAGTGATTTCACCCAAAAAGAGTAAAAGGAACGTGCCGAATCCAATTGCCAGGGCAATCCCTTTATTTCCAAAAAAACTGATGGAAAGAGAAGTAATAAGAGCGGCAACTCCAACATTTACCAGCTCATTCCCAATATAAATAGTTACCATCAACTTTTTGGGGTCTTCGAGCAACAAGGCAACCAACTGTCGGGAATATTTTTTACTCTCTTTGAAATTGTCAATAGTAATCCGATTAAGAGAGAAAAAAGCGGCCTCACACCCAGAAAAAAAAGCTGAGCAGATAAGTAAAATAACCAACAGAACAAATCGAATTATTAACGATTCATCCAAAAAGTGTAAATCCTCCTCAACAGGTTAATAAATTATTCCCTATTGGTTTACTACAATAACTAAGTTTCCCAATTTGGAATCCAAAATCTGCACTTTGCAATTTATTTATTCCTTCAATATTTTACCAGTATCCGGTACACAACAAAATAGCTCAATTTAAACGACCGGGTTGCCGCAATAACAGAAACTGCATGAAGAGCAATGGTATGAGAGAAAGGGATGAAAGTCCCAATAGCAAAAGCAAGTGAACTAGGGTGAGGGGATTCATCGATTGATAAGATTTTGTGAAACCTGATTTTGATAGCTTTGCGAGAAATCATGGAACTAGAATATTATACATTAAAAAAATAAAAATTATCAATTATTTTTAAAATGGTCATATCCCGTTTGGGATAGGGGTTTTTCTTTTCCATCAGGAGAAACCAGAATGATCCCGTGTTTTTTGTTCAATATCTCGCCGATATTTGTTATAGGGATTTTCATTTTCTTCCATTGTTTTTGAAGCTGTGGAACTTTCTTTTGCTTAATAGTGAAGAGGAGTTCATAGTCCTCCCCTCCAAAAAGAGCATAATCAAGTATATTTTTATTTATGGATTTATTAAATTTCCTTAAAGCGTAAGAAAGAGGTATTTTGTCGAGATAAATCCTTGCTCCGCATTTACTTTCTTCGCATATCCGTTTAAGGTCGGATGCCAACCCGTCACTGAGATCGATCATGGCCGATACACCTATCTTTTCAGCTAAAATTTGCCCTTCATCCAAACGGGGTTTTGGACTGAGATGGTATTCTGTTATCTTATTTTTTTTTACAGGATTAGATCTTTTTAAAATTTCCAAACCAGCGGCAGAACTTCCTAAAGTTCCTGTCACAAAAATTTTATCCTTATCCCTGGCTCCAGATCTTCGAATCAAGGTATTTTTTTTGACCTCACCAACAACAGTAATGCTGATAATCAAACCATTGACAGATTTCGAGATATCTCCACCTATAATATTGCAATTATATTTTTTTGCCATGCTTTCAAAGCCAGCATATAATTTCTCGACAAATTCAACCCTGGTGGAAATTGGTATCCCGAGAGAAATTAAAATATAAAGAGGGGAACCTCCCATAGCTGCAATATCGCTTAAATTAACAACTATAGATTTTTTACCTAACATTTGAGGGGAAATGTTAGGTAGCTCAAAATGGACATCTTCAATGAGGGTGTCTGTGGTGAAAAGCATGTCGTGATCAGGTGCGGCAACAATAGCGCAATCATCTCCCGGACCAAGCTTTATACGATGAGAACGTTTTCCTATTTTCCTACGCAATTTTTCTATTAGCCCAAACTCACCAATTTCATCTATTTGCATGTTTATATTTTAATATATCCTCTTACCATAAATAAATTGTTTTATTAAGAAGACGGTTTCTATATAATAATATTTAAGAAGCAAAAGCAGAAAATTTTTGCATAATTGTTTAGATTTTCGGGGCGTGGCGCAGTCTGGTCTAGCGTGCTTGACTGGGGGTCAAGTGGTCGGAGGTTCAAATCCTCTCGCCCCGATCATTTTTTTCAATGGGTTGCGGAGATTGAGAATTTCCAAAGCCCTCCACTGTAGTCAAATTGTAGTCAGAATTTAAAATATCTACTTGGCACCGTAGCAGCATTGATGAGCTATTTTGTTTTGCTCCAGATTTTTATGAGGTATCAGAAGAGTAAATAAATTGCTTATTAAAGGTGAATAAATAAGACCTTTGATAAGTTATTACTAATGTTTTATTTTTCCCGACAGCCTGGTTCGTCTGGAACGTAAGCGAAAATAAACTGTGAGAAAACCCATTAGCAGCAATATTAAAACCGAAGCCCGGAATTCAGGTGATCCGATTTCCAGCAAGGCGTTGCCGAAGAACCCGTAGGCGAAAGCCCTGGGTGTAAGCCCAAGAACGTGGGCTGTAAGATAGTTTTTAAATTTCATTCTCGAAAGGCCTGCGCCGTAATTAATGGCTGTTACCGGCATGACGGGAAGCAAACTTAATAAAAACACCAGGGAAAAACTGAACTGCTCTTTTTCGATAACCCTTGCCCCTAATTTTAGCCTGCTCATCACGTATTCATGTCCCATATGGCGGGCTACCCAAAATCCGAGGGTTCCCCCAAATGCCGCACCGAGAGATGCGTAAAGAGGACCAAAAATTGGTCCAAAGGCTAAACCACCGGCAACGAAGAGGGCAATGGATGGAATTAGAAAAAAAGGCCGAATGATAAATATAGCTGTATAAATAACAGGGCCTATGGATCCCAGGGACAACACATAATTTTTAAAAGTCTCTGGCGTTAGGCTTATGCCCCTGCGTACAGCCAAAAAGCCGGTAATCCAACCAACGAGTATAAGGAAAACAAAGGCGACAAACCGTTTTTTGGGGTTAGTGCCGAGAATACGCTGTGTGAGGTTATAAGTTTTTATTTTTTCACTTAATTTCAGCAACATGGTTTTTCCAACTCCTATGTTATAAGTTTCTTTTAAGACACGGCTGGAATAATTTATTATAGAAACGACATAAATGGCAAGTTTTACTGTAGTCAAATTGGTCAACTCCAACTGACGCCATAGAAAAACCATCACTCTGAGGATGATACAAACATCGGGGGGGGGCGCGCATGATTCTTGAAAGTGCTTCCTTGAGGTGTCACTTTATGTGTTATATGTAATCTATTGTATTAATATGTGTTTATTGTTTGAAGTATTGCCCTAATATATGGAAAGATAGAGAAAGGCAATCCATGGTTAGCTGGTAAATGACCACTTGATTAACAGTCATGGGGTCAAGATTAAAAGCCAGCTAAAACTATGTGGAAAAAACGGCTGCGGCGAGCAGTGGAATAGCAAAAGAAAGAGCGTAGCAAAGTTACACTAAAAGAACTTCCCTTCCTTCACTCTCAAAAGGTATTACCAAAAAGGACGGTCATTTTGTCACGGGCTAAGCGAAAGCCGGTATCGAGTCCTATCTCACCCCATTTAGGCCGAAACGTTGCCCGCATAAACAAAGTTCTGCTACTCCAGGATCCACCACGAAGAACCCTATATTTACCACTCTTCGGCCCTGGAATATTAGTGCGGGGACTTTTATTGTAATAGTCCTTATCATACCAGTCCTCTACCCACTCCCACACATTGCCAGATATGTCATATAAACCGAGGCTATTGGCTCTGTATGATTTTACCGGCGCTGTGTATGAAGACCCATCATTCTGATTTATGGTATTCCATGCGAAAGAACAGTTTGCATCACAAAAATTAGCATGCAGAAACATATCTTCTTTATTGGAAAAACCAGCATACATTATTTTCTTTCCCCCTTCCCGTGCGGCATATTCCCACTCTGCTTCAGTAGGAAGACGGTAACTCAATCGAGTCTTTTTGTTAAACCATTTTATATACGCTGTTGCATCGTTCCAGCTTATGCATGTGACCGGGTGTTTCTCTGTCTGAGAAAAATCAGGATTATCCCAGTAGATGCTACTGAACATTTTCATTTGACTACCAGTCCAGAATAAACATCCGTCTCCCTTTTCAGCTTCGGTTTTGTAAGCAGTTTCATTTACAAACTCCCTGAATTCTCCTACTGTCACTTCATGCTCACCAAGATAAAAATCATCCAAACAGACCCCATGAACCGGCTTTTCATCAATCTCCCCCGCGCCAAATTGATCTCCCATTTCAAAACAGCCTCCTTTTATTAAAACCATGCTTTTTGAAGAGTTCTGCTCTAATTTATTTTTTACTTTATCTATTGCAGATGAAGAGCCAGAAAGAAAAACTAAGAAAATTATACTGGTTATTGTTTTTTTCATAGAAATTCCTCTTTTAAAGTTTACACCTGATTAATGCTGTACCCAAAGAATAAATATAAAGAAATAGCTACTTAAACAGAAGTTTAAAAGGGAAAATTATTTTTGATTATTTTCAATCAGGGGTTGACAGACTAAAATATATTGTTCTATTGATATAGAGATATTCTTATGGAAAAAACCAGAATGATTCACATTAGATTAAATGAAAGTATGCGTAAAGAGATAAAGTTGCTCTGCGTGTACGAAGATAAAACAATTCAAGACTATATTGTTGACCTAATTCAGAAAGATTTTGGAAAACGAAAGAAGAAAGGGGGTGCAAAGAAGTGAAGAAAATTTTAGAAGGGTTTAAGAAGGATGAAACTAAAATAAGAATATTATGTAAAAGTGGACACCATGAAGCAACAAGTGGAATAATTAAAGAAGTAACAAAAAGCTGTGTGTCAATAGATGAAGGGGAGGGTGATGTTCTCTATATAGCAATGGACAATATTGCCGCATTTAAAAAATATAAGTAGCTAAAGTCCTAATCGTTTTAAGCGGGAAATGTCAGAGCGTGGAACTCCGACAAGTCTCTGGCCGACCATGCATACGGGACACATGACCGGTTGCAGCATTATATCATGTCCCTCTAATATTTCTATTGGAGGAAACACCCTGTCAGAAGAACCTACCGAAGAAACAATCGAAACAAAGCACGAAGATATTACCAAAACGTGCCTAAACCCACTTTTAAGTAGAAGAAATCACACATTAATGGGTGCTACGGATTCACTTGACCAAGTTATATCTGTCTTATGCTACCTTTCTTTATCAATTAAAAAGTCGCTTGGAGAAGAAGAGGACAACGCACTTGCCTCCTTAAATTTCTTTATTTTATTCATTTAATCTATCCCTTTATTTTTGAGATAAGGAACATACTTTTTATCAACTACAAGGATATGTTCTGCCAACCAATCATTTAATAAAATTGCTATGTCAGTAGATAAGTCTGTAACTCCCGTAAAAAATTTCGTTTGTAAATCTGTTGCCTCCTTGACTAACTTATCATGCTCTGATTTATGTGGAGCAAACTCAGGATAATTATGTTGTCTTAATAATCTCTCCTCATAGGCTAAGTGTGTCCTTGTATAGGAAATCAAAGCTTCTATGATTTTACCAAGGTACTCCGTCTCTACTGTCTTGTTCTTTAGATTATTTAGATTATTTATAAGGTCTACAATCTGCTTATGTTGTTCATCAATTTCTGGGATGCCTAACATAAACTTTTCTGACCAATTAAATAATGGCATAATGTTTCCCCTGTATTTGTTCTTAAAATAGTTTTCTAAGCAAAGTCCATTTTTTCAAAATCTTTTTTTGGTACTCCACATAATGGACAAACCCAGTCTTCAGGAAGGTCTTCAAACTTAGTTCCGGGAGAAATACCGGCATTCATGTCACCTACCTCAGGATTATAAATGTAATCACAAACTATGCAACGCCACTTCTCCATTATACTTCCCTTTTACAAATTGGTTCAAAAACAATTAATCCGTGATGATAGCCTGCTTAACTTCATTCAGCTAAAGCTGCTGGAAGACATAGCCGGGTTTCTGAATCATAATAACCTGTACCCAGGACCAGGCATACATAAGAATAAATCCAAAAATTTTGACGTGATTTTGCCATGCTATTTGACGCAAATCATAAGGATAGATATCAGAATAAATATAAGTTGTCAAACCCCAGCCTACTGACTGTTAAGCAAAGTGAAATCGCATCATTCTAAAATTCATTTTTTGTTTCTCACACAAAGCGGCGTGCATCATGAACGCGTATAAAGGTGCCATAAATACAAAAATCGGGGTTTGCGTTCGCTTGTTAAATATTAGCATAAATAAAATAGCAAGTGAGAAAATCAACCTTATAAAATCCTCTCTTGAGACGGAAAAAACCTTATGGGCGGCAAAAGCTATGGCTAAAGCATTAATCATCATGAATATTAGAAAATAAGCCAAGTCTATCTCCCACCCAAAGTGCGCAAGTGTCGGTTGCAAGCTGTTTTTACTTAAGAAATGGCTTAATCTGCCGATAACATATCAGGATAAATTTATTTAATGTCCTAATAATCTGTAAAAGGAACGTAAAAAAATGCAAAATCTAACGAATCATCAAACTTTTAAAGTACGGCTTCCGCAATACATGAAGGAGTTCAAATGCACAGGTTCTGAATGTGAGGATGTGTGTTGCCGGAGTTGGAAGGTTATTATTGATAAAAAAACTTATAACAAATATAAAAAGATTTCGAAGGCTGAAATAAAGGAGAAACTGGATAAAAATATAAAGCGGTTGGAGTCCGGTTCCAATGACACGAAATATGCAAAAATAAAAAATGATTCCACAACCGGTTTCTGTCCGTTTCTTTCCACTAATAGATTATGCATTTTGCAACAGCGATTTGGAGAAGAATATCTTTGCGACACATGTGCCGTATACCCACGGGCAATAAATAAAGTTGGTGATGTTCTTGAAGAGTCCGGAGAAATGTCATGTCCTGAAGTTGCAAAGCGGGCGCTGCTGAACCCTGAAGGAATCAAATTTGAAGAGAAGGAAATAGAATTTAAGCGTGCAAAAATATTAAATAAAGTGCTTGAACTTCAGTACCCGGATTCAAAACAAAAGCTGAAAAAGTATTTCTGGCAGATCCGAAAGTTTACCTTTGAACTTGTTCAGAGGCGTTCGTTAAGACTGGCGGACAGGCTGATTATCCTAGGAATATTTTATGAAAAAATACAGAAAATTATGGAGGGAAAGAGGATTGATAAAATTCCGGATACAATTGCGGGTTTTCAAGATATGCTTAAAAATGAGACCCTTAAAAAAAGTCTGGCCCAATTACCGAATAATATCGCACTTCAGATGGTTTTATTGAAACAACTGATTGATAAACGCATTGCAAATGGCATTTCCAGCCAGAGATATGCCGACTGTTATGCTGAATTTTTAAAAGGTGTTAATTTCGATAAAGCCTCAAATGTGGTAGAAATAGCGGCTAAATATAAATTGGCCTACCGCAGATATTTCGAACCATTCATAAAAGATAATGAATATATAATGGAAAATTATATTGTTAATTATATCTTCAAGCATGTAACTCCATATGCAAATACTGATTATGAAAACATCTTTAGTGATTATACGATGCTTGTTGTTAGCTATTCTGCAGTCAAAATGCAACTCATAGGTATGGCAGGATTCCATAAAGGCATTAACGAGAACCTTGTAATCAAACTCATACAGTCATTTGGAAAAACAATGGAACACAATGACAATTATCGGAAAGATGCGTTGAACATTCTGCAAAAGAATGGATGCACCACTATGGCGCATATGGCGATATTGATAAAAAATTGAAATTCCTGTCCTACCATTTACGCTTCTTTGGAGCAATATCGACTACCCCCCCATTAGCAGAAATTTTAATCGATATTTTTTACTTACAATTATCTAAGCCTAATAGGAAAATTAGGTTAAAAAAATTTTGCAGTAAAATGAATTTGGAACAGTTTCACGGCTTCTGCTCCTATGAGGATTAATGGCTGATGATAGCTATAAGGGTTAAAAGACAAGTGGTATTGAATTAGAATAGGTGTGGTGTGAAGATGAAAAAAGCAATATAAAAGGCAGATCAAATTAATGACCTGCCTTTTATTCTTTTATCGGATTTAATCTTTTTATTTTTCTATAAAAGAAAATAGGTGGCAATGATTAGAAAGCTTGAAGGGAGCCAATGAAAGAGTTTAAACCTGTCTTTAAAACATTTCAGTAAAGCTTTAAAAAAATGAGTCCGGGTGTTAATTCCCTTGTCATACAAATCATAATTCATAGAGACGGATTGACGCAAATTGTTTACATTGTGCTGCAGAATCTTTTTAGCTGTTTTCATAACTCCCTCCTTAGATATGTTTGTTCATTTTTAAGAAATACGTCAAAAAATTGATTCCTATTGGTTTGATAGTTAAATAGAGCATTTTTTGTGCCATCTATCTTTAATATCGTTTCCACATATATTTTTTTGAGTAGATGCTACTCTTAAAGATATCAGGGAAATAGAAAAGTCACTCAAAAAACTTCTATTATTGTGGCTTCTGGTGTGAAGAGTAGGGAATGCAATAAAAAAGGCAGATCAGATTAATGACCTGCCTTTTGTTAACTCCGGAGCTTATTTATTACCTTAGTCAATCATCGTCATCATGCCCATGGCCGCGTCCATCTGGAGTATAAATAAGGCTTGCAGTAGCTGGTCTAATTCGCCTTCAGTATCTGTGGCAGTAACCCGTAAAGCAATTTTAGACGCTCTAATTTTTTATATGCCATTGTTCTTAAATTTGAGCTCATATTTCATTTTATCTTTGAGCTTAACTTTAATGTTCTCTCCGTCTTCAAATAATGCATTGATTTTATCATTTGCCATGTCAGCTTACTTTTGTGCCTCTCAAACTTACTTATTTCCATAATCACCTCCTTTTATATGGGTTCACTCTGAAAAAGAATTGTACCGTAAAGCTCATGGCATCTATATTGCTCTTTCAATTAATAACACAGTTATTATGTCAAAATTCTGGCAAACCATTAAGAAAACCAGTGAAAGGGGAAAGGAAGGAGAAGATATAAATGTCAAAAAGAAAAAGAAGAAGAAATACATGGAATGAATTCTGTAGGGAACACGGTTTTTCTCTTATTGCAGCAGTAGTGATATTCAAGCTGGCACTACTCATTTATCTTGCTCCGCTATTGGATAGGCTATATCAACAACTCTGAGTTGCTGGGCAGGGTCTCGGATTCTTCTTCAGAAAGATACCTTTCTGTTTTTCAATTTTTTGATTTTTTTTTATCTCTTTTTGAGGCTTTTCCGTAAACAGCAGGGGTTATCCCGTATTCTCCTTCTTTAATCCCCCATGAAATAAGATGATGAAGCATTAAACTATTCACTTCCGCTTCTACAAGGTCTTCAATTCCTTTTGAAAAGGCTTTTTTCGCAGAGCGGTCTAATATTTGAGAAAATATTTTTTTCGAGATTTCCGTAAAATTGATGCTGGGCAGTAATTTTATATCGTTCTCCTTCCCTTCTATAATGAAATGAGCACACGCATAAAACGAAGGATCAAGAAACCCGACTTTTTTTAATAAGTATCTCAGGGTTCTTAAAGTGAACTGGTTAATATGCTCTCTTATAAACCATGAAAATTCCGATTTGTTTTCCAACAAAAGATAAGGGAGACTGTCCAAATTTGGTGTTGAAAAGATGACACATCCTCCCGGTTTAAGTAGCTTCCAGGCTTTCTCCATGAGCTCAACAGGATCAAAAGCATGTTCGAGTACAGCTAACAGGACAACTACATCAAAAGTATCAGGTTTAAAAGTAGTTTCAGATAAATAAGTCTGTTGTATTGTAAGGTCAAGTTCTTTTTTGGCAATCTCCACTGCTTTGGAAGAAGGTTCAATTCCCACAGCATCCCACCCTTTTTTTTGCATTACGGAAACAAGTCTTCCAACACCACAACCCACATCCAAAAGTTTTCCAGGGTGATGACCCGCCAAAAGCGATACCACGGTTTCAATCGAGGTAACATTCACTTTTTTATAAAATTCATCTTCGTGATAATATGCTTCAATTTTTTTGGCTGAAGGGCGGGGGCTATAAAACTGGAAATCACAATGAATGCAACGGGCCAGAAAATTACCGCCTGCTGTTTTAAAGTTTAGAATTTTATCTGTCGCACCGCATAAAGCACAATTTACCTCTTCCACAGTCAAGTCCTTTTAATATATTATGTCTTGAAACGAAAAATACTATAAACCTTCTTAGTTTATCCATTAATTATTTGGAATAAATAAAGAGAAAAGAAGGGAAGCCAGAGCTAAAAAAGAATATTAATATTAGGATTTTACGTCTGATTCTATTTTTTAGTGTTTACTTGATTCATTTTGTACTTGCTAAAGAGTGCCCTTAAAACAAACAGAGATTATCGTTATGTTACACCTTTGCTGTTGAGATATTTGCTATATTTTTTATCTTCTTTGCAAATATGATTAAATAGCCAATCTTTCATTAAAGATCCTACCATAAAGGCTGTGCTTTCATCTCCCTTCTTATACTTCATGTACAAATCATAAACTTCTTGATTAATATAATCATGTTTTTCTTTGTGAGCCTCATAGTCAGGAAAACCATGTTGCATCATTAGTTTTTGTTCTTTATCAAAGTGTATCTCTATATACTCAAATAGTCCTTTTAGAGTATTCTCTAAAATCTCATTCTCTTTTTTTGAATTAACTGCAATATTATGTTTGTTTATAATCGATACTAATTTCTTATGTTGTTCATCCATCTCCTTAATGTTTATGCTATACTCATCAGACCACACGAGTAAATTTTGATCAGTTTTCTTCTCATCAATTTTAGTGCTTTCTTCTGTTACATCGCTCAACCTTACAAAATCACTTTTCCGCGCACCGCAGAGAGGACATGCCCAATCTTCAGGAAGGTCTTCGAAATTAGTTCCAGGAGGGATACCGCTATCTTTGTCACCAAGCTCAGGGTCATAAACATAATCACATACTGTGCAGATCCATTTTTCCATTGTGTTCACAGAAGACTATTCCAAAAATTTCCTTTTAAAGATTCAAGTTCAGCGTTAAACATGAAATAACGTATTTAAATCCTCTTCATGTTTAAAATGCATTTTCCTCTGTTCGATTAATTTTACTCATGTAAGTTGTTCCTTAGCTTTTAAAATAAGGGAGATACTTTTTATCGACCACAAGGATATGTTTGCCAACCAATCATTCAATAAAAGTGATATCTCAGTGGCTAAACCTGTACCGCCTTCAATAAATTTCTGCTGAAAATCAACTGTTCGTTTAACTAATTGCTCATGCTCTAATTTATGTGAAGCAAGCTCGGGGCACTCTTGTTGTTTTAATAAGTTTTCTTCATAAGACAAATGTGTCTTTGTATAGGAAATCAACTCAATTATGATTTCATAAAGGTTTATATTCCGTTCTTCCTCGTTCTTTATATCATTAAGAGCATTTATAAGGTCTACAATCTTTTTGTGTTGTTGATCAATTTCCTGAAGGCCTGAGATAAACTTTTCTGTCCAGATAAATAGCGCCATAGAATTAATTCATCTTTCGTAAATGTTTCTAAAATTAAAAGAATTCAGTAAACAGCCACTTCAAGAACCCTTTAACATCATAACCTTTACTTTCTTTTGATATATAATTTGTTGATGCATCTGATATTTTTCTAATCTCATTTGATATTGTTTCTGGAGTTTGATTCATCTCAAGGGGAGTATCCCCAACTTTTCTAACAAGGTCATCCAAGTTTTCATCAATTTTGTTTAAAGATTTTCTTAAGCCTTCTTTACCCATGACTTTAGTGTCATTAGTTTTTATAAGTGAAGCAAAAACGAAAATCCATGTAAAAGATTTATACAGCAGTGCTTTCTCATAGTGAAGTGCTAGAGATGCTCATACTGTTTTATTAAATTCTCCTCGTACTACAAATGTGTCCTGGTATAAGTTAGTTAAACACTGATATGAAATTAACTTTTCTTTCACAAATTTCTCTATAACGAGTGTTCTTCAAGCTGGGATTATTGCCTTATTAAATTAGAATAACATATATAAGAGAAATAAAAAACCGAGAGCCTGTTTATCGATTTATTTTTAATCAGCTTTTTTAATGCCGAAATATAGGGGGAAATGATTTTGACGAAAAAAGCACAGGGCAATCTGCAGGGGTTCTTAAGAATTTGAGGAATTATTATGTTCAATTATCTCTTGACAATTTAAAATATTTTTCTAAAATCAATCTAACACTTGGGTGCTATTATTTAGCAATTTTAATCTTTTTTAAATAGTTTTTAGTTTGTAGAAAGGAAGATTATGGCCACCAAGAAAAAAGCTAAAAAGAAGGCAAAGAAAAAAGTAGTAAAGAAAAAGAAGAAAGCGAAGAAAAAAGCAAAAAGAAGATGCTAACAGTTTTTTTAGCGCCCAAGTGTTATTTTTTATAAAGTTGAAGAGGATAAATGTTAACGGTGTTTTTACTCTTTTGTTATCGAAAAATGAAGTTTTGCAAGAATTAATTGTTTGCGCAGGAGTGATTGAGGGTAGCTGGAGTCAAAGTTGGGGCCATATGTTTCTGAGCAAAAATCCATGCGCTAATCCGTTTCAGGTGTTCTTTATCTTTTCTTAGGCGCCGGCACCAGTGGTGGTGGATTGAAGCTTTGCAATACCGAATTTAAAAGCAGCAGTAGACCGTGTATAGTTTGGAATCCTACGTATAGGCAAATTAATTTAATTCCCACCGAAAAAAATAAATCCACGTCACCTCTATATAATTTTAATTGCCAATAAAGCTCCCTGCCTGCAAGCCCATGCCGGTGTGGCTCAGGGCAAGCTGCGAGGAAAGTATTAGCTAAATATTCTTAACCTCAATCATATAACTCAGTAGAAGTGGAACAGATACCTGGTTATTATTCTCAAAAGGACTCGTATTAAATGGTAGCATATAAATGGTCCCTAAAAAAGGAGTATTAGAGACAATAAAATAGTTTTTTATTTCATCTCAATAATCTAAATGCCATATCAACAACCCACTTTCAGAATTTAAAAAAACGTGGGGTGGGAATATTAAGTTTAGAGTCGTATGATTTTAAGGGTGTCGTTGGTTTTTTTTTAAAATTGGAATTGTGACCTTCAAATAGTATGTGTGCCCGAAAAATTCTTTATCAGTCAAAATCAAAATTTAACGATATTTTGGTTACACAGGAAGGCAATATACTTACTCTCTATTCTCCTCCCAGGACAAGACAAACAACAATAGGCACACTGAATTCAACATCATCCCATCTTGAGTATGCGCGGAATATTTTACTTGGACTTGTGTTTACTCTAAATCCAAAAAACATTCTGATGATGGGATTAGGTGGGGGTTCTATTCCCATGATGCTAACTAATTTTAATAAACTGCTTTTCATCGATATTGTTGAAATAGATCCGGAGATAGCCGATGTTGCCAAAAAGTATTTTCATTTTAAAACATCCCAGAGAATTCGCCTCTTCATTAAAGATGCTTTTGCATTTACTAAAGATTCAAAAAAGAGATATGACATTATAATTATGGACGCGTATTTAGGTAATGATCTGCCACAACCATTATCTACAGTGGAATTTTTTAAAGAGACTGACAGGTGCCTTCTTGATACAGGAATATTGATAGTCAATTTGATGACCACTGACAGAGTATATTTTAAAAAAATGCTTAAAAAAATCAGTTCGGTATTTGGTGAAATCTGGATCTTGGACGGCAATACTTCAAGTAACACAATTATATTTGCCATGAACAGGAAGTTTTCGAGAATAGGAATAATGCGAAACGCGCTTTGTCAGAAAAGAAATTTTCCGTCTGATTATCCATTATTGAAACTTATCTGGAGAATTGGAAAATTATAATTGTTAATCTCCTACACAACTAACTTTTCCCTTGTTTGAATATAGCTTTCTTCTTTATAGCGCTTTGAGAAAAAAATAAATATGATGGCAGTTAATGCCATCAAAGCAACAAAAAACCAGTAATACGCAGCCCCTTCCAATTTGCTTGAACCATCAGGGTTTTGAATTAGACGATTCACAATCGCTGTCACGAAATTCCCCAATGATATTGACAATAGATAAAATCCCATGATAAATGATTTCATGCTGTTCGGCGCCTGAGTGTAGGCGAATTCCAACGCTGTAATGGAAACAAGAACCTCTCCAATTGTTAAAAACAGATACGCAAAGAACTGCCATAAAATTGTTGGTTTAACGCCGGCTGAAATTTGGCTTTCCGGAATGGCGCATAACACAAAGGAAAAGGACGCTATAAACATACCGGCAGTGATCTTTCTTAGCGCTGTTAGGTTGTAAAATTTGTTGACGTGCGGATAGACAATGTACGTGAAAAGTGGAATAAAAAAAATAATCATCAATGGATTAACAGCCTGAATTTGAGAGGGCAGAAGTTCAAACTCAATAAAACCAAGTCTCACCATCCGGTTCATCTTGTCTGCCTGAAGAACCCAGGCGGAACCTGTTTGATCAAACAGAGACCAGAAAATAGAAATAAAAGCGTAAATTATACTGAGCTGCAATAATGCCTTTCTCCCCTGCAGACTGAACAGCTCATTTTTATAATAGCTCCATCCGACTGGTTGAATGGCGATAAATTTCCTTTTGCCTATCCAAAAGATGATTGTCGCGATAAGCATGAGAACTCCCGGTATACCAAAAGCTACATGAGGTCCAAATCTGCTCAACAAAACCGGGGTCAGCAAGGAAGAGATCGCTGCACCAATATTAATAGACAAATAAAAAATACTGAAAATTTTATTAATCAGGTGTTTTTTATCAGGCCTGAATTGATCGCCTACATGTGCTGAAACACAGGGCTTGATACCACCGGAACCCATTGCGATTAGAGTTAAACCCATGCCTAAACCAAATCTGGTATCAAATAACCCTAAAGCAAGATGGCCGAGACAATACACAATAGATAAACTGACAATCGTCTTAAACTTTCCCAAAAGAATGTCGGCTAAAAATGCTCCTAAAATCGGGAAAAGATAATTTGTCATGTTAAAAATGTGATACCAGTATTTTGCGTCACTCTCATTCATTGGCGCTGCGTTACCGGAACTGTCCATTAAATATTTGGTCATGAAAATAACCAGGATCGTTTTCATGCCGTAATAACTGAAACGCTCCGCAAGCTCATTTCCAATAATATAAGGAATTCCCGGCGGCATTTTATTTGTCTGTGCTTTGCTCATTCTTCTACCTGACACCTTAAATCAACGTTGTTATAAACTTTTCATTTTAATATAAAAATGTAATATTATTGGTATTTATTTCCAAGAGTTATTAATGGGAGCACAAAATAGTTTCTCTGGATTTTGCTTCGCAGATTCGGTCACAGAAGAGTCCCTGCGAAGACTTGAATTAAGATCAAGTCGGGAATCTAAGGTCAGACATGCATGAAAGGAAGCGTGACTAATAAAATTAACGACAAGTTGGAATCGACCTTGATTATGGATATAGGTTCCGGTACCCAGGATATTTTAGTTCACCGCTCTGGAGTAGAGTTGGAGAATTGTTTCAAACTGGTGTTACCTTCCCCAACGCAAAATAAGGCGATTGAAATTCGTAGAGTTACACGTGAAAAAGCTCCGTTATTTTTAACAGGAAACATAATGGGGGGAGGAGCATGTGCCACGGCGATAAAAGACCATTTAAAAGCTGGCTTTGAAGTTTATGCTACTGAGATGGCGGCGAAAACCATGAAAGATAATTTGAAGCATATACAGACTTTTGGCATAAAACTGTTAGAACAGCCTCCCCGGGATGCGGTTAATGTAATATTGCAAGATATTGATATTACCCAATGGCGTAGTTTTTTTGAATTGTGGTCTTTAAACTTTCCTGTTCGTTTCGCGGTTGCTGTTCAGGATCACGGCGATAGCCCTGAAAGTTCCAACCGCGTCTTCAGAATGAAACGATGGAGGACCTTTATGGATTCTGGTGGCCGTCTTGAAGATCTTGTTTATTGGCAGCCGCCGGATGATTTAACTCGAATGAAAGCCGTGGCGCAAACTATAGGAAAAGAATTGATTTTGATGGATACCGGCACAGCGGCTATTTGTGGATTGCTAGAAGATTCTCAGGTAGCATTGCAACATGAAAAGGGAGTGGTGCTCATCAACCTGGGAAACAGCCACACTCTTATTGCCGTGGTGAAAAGCGGAAGACTGCTCGGACTCTGTGAACATCACACTTCAAAAATAACTCCTCAAAAATTAACCGTGCTGATCGATAAGCTTCTGGATGCTTCACTCACACAGCAGGAAGTTTTTGATGATAAAGGGCACGGAGCAGCGATGGCAAAAGGATATTCCGGTTTGTCCTTTTCACCCATGATAGCGGTTACAGGCCCTAAAAGAAAGATTTGTGAATCCCTTCCATACTACCATGCTGTACCCCATGGCGATATGATGTTATCCGGCTGTTTCGGTCTTTTAAAAATGGGTCGTGAAATCGGATTTATCCCTTAGGGTTTGCGGCGGGGTCAGATAGCGAACTAAAAAATTTAATACTTTACGCAGAAGATTCTCTGTGGTTTAGCAGAAAGGGCTTTAATCTTTCGCAAGGAAACCTTTAAATGCTTTGCTTTAATGGTATTTGAAAATCGCTTCCGGAAGGCAACTGAAAAGCTCGCAGCTCAAATTCGGGGAGAGCCGCAAAAAGATGGTCCATGATATCAGACTGGATTCCTTCGTATCTAATCCAATTCTGATCATTACTGAAAACATAGATTTCCATGGGTAATCCGTTTTGTGTCGGCTGGAGTTGACGAATCAGGAAAGTCATGTCCTTGCGGATTTTAGGATGGTTCTGCAGGAAAGCCTGGATATAAGCCCTGAACGTTCCGATATTGGTCAAGTTTCGACTGCTAATGATGTCGGTCGGATCGATTTTTAAATCCCGGTTAAAATCTCCAATTTCTTTTTTCTTCGTTCTAATATATTCTGTGAGGAGTTGTATTTTTTCAAAGCGGTCAAGCATTTGCGAAGAGCAGAACTTAATACTGTTGATATCAATATATATGGCTCGCTTAATTCGCCTTCCTCCGGATTCTTCCATTCCCCTCCAGTTTTTAAATGAATCCGATACGAGCGCGTGAGTGGGAATCGTGCTAATTGTTTTATCCCAGTTCCGGACCTTCACGGTATGGAGTGATACGTCAATGATATCTCCGTCGGCTCCGTACTTTGGCATTTCGATCCAATCCCCTACACGAACCATATCATTGAAAGAAAGTTGGAGACTTGCGATAAAGCCCAGCAAAGTGTCTTTAAATACAAACATGAGAATGGCGGTCATTGCTCCCAAGCCGCTCAAAAGACCCCAAGGGGAGCGATTCATCAGCGTGGCTAAAATAAAGATCCCTATGAGGAAAAAGAGAGCGATCTTTACAATCTGTACGAAACCTTTAATCGGTTTTTCCCTGGAGATTTCAAAGGTATTATAAATATCCACAACAGTGTTTAAAAAGGAGTTAAAGGCAAAAAGACCTATAGTTATCATGCCTGTGAGAGAAATTCGGTGAACCCAACCCTCTGCTATATTAAAGACAGGGGCAAACAGATAAATAACGAAGAAGGGAAAAAAAAGAGCTAAATGGTCAAATACTTTATATTTTATTAAGGCGTCATCCCATTTGTTTTGAGATTTTTGAATCAGGAGCCGCAGACTTTTAAAAATAATTTTTTTCGCAATTAGATTCGAAATAATCGCCAAAAAAGAAACAATAAGAATTGTTAGAAACCAACTTAGAAAGTGAGAGAGAAAGCCTGGAACTCCTTCGTTTTTTAGCGACTCTTGAATAAGTTCTAACACTTTATTCTTCTGTGGGGGAAAACGTGATTTTAGACTATAAATTGTTGCTTCTAAAATCTGAGATATGAAATTTGCAATCTTTTAAATTATTAAGATTTACCCAGTACTTTCAGTTTTGTGTTAATAAGTTCTTTATGTGAGAGACGGAGGAGTTTTCCCAGCTTGTGAACCAGGTAGTCCTCATGTTTGTCGAGTTTCCCATCGGCATATACAATTTTCCAAATCATCTCAACTATATTAATTTTTTCATCACGGGAATAGTTTTTATTAACAAGAGTAGTGAATTGCCACAGATCAATACTTCCGTCCAGCTCCTTTTGTGAAATCTTCATAAGTTCCGCGGTATATTCATCTGATAACTGAAATTTTTCTTTTAGCATTGATGTGACACTCTCCTGCTCTTCTTTGCTGAATTCTCCGTCTATATTTGCCATTTCGAGGAACAGGGCGCATGTAGCTAACCTGATATCGTGAGCGGTTTCTTTATTCTCCTTATCAGAACCATCGGAGTTGCTTTTCCCAAAAAATTTTTTTACAAGATTAATCATGAGTCAATTGTAAATTAAGATTCAGCAATTATCAATTAATTAAGTTCACTTTCATAGTTTGTCCTGTCCTGCTCAGTGTAACCAGTTAATACAGTCAATAAGAAAGTAATATTAAAGTGGTTCAAACTTGGCTGTAAAGTGTCTTAAAAACTTTGCCTGTTCCACAATTTTGAATCCTTTCAGTTTCTCACGGTTTTTCCAAACTCGCCTGCAAGCCTCTAGTACGTAATCAATATGGCTTTGTGTGTAGACTCTTCGTGGAATGGCCAGTCTTACCAGTTCCATTGGAGCGGGTGTTTCTTCTCCGGTTTTTTCATCTGCTTTTCCAAACATGACGGAACCGATTTCAACTCCTCTTATTCCTCCCGCGAGATAAAGTTCCGCGACTAATGCCTGGCCGGGATACTGTGATGGAGGTATATGAGGAAGAGTCGCTTTCGCGTCAACATAAATGGCATGTGCGCCTGGAGGCTGCACGATGGGGAATCCAATCTCGTTCAGATGATCTCCAAGATACCTCGTTTCTGCAATTCTGTAAATAAGGTAATCCTCTTTTAAAACTTCATCCAGCCCAACAGCGATCGCCTCCATATCCCTGCCTGCCATTCCGCCGTATGTAGGAAAACCTTCTGTCAATATCAGCAAGTCTCTTTCCCTGTGTGCAAGCTGATCATCATTGGTACAAAGGAAGCCGCCGATATTGGCTAACCCGTCTTTCTTGGCGCTCATGGTGCAGCCATCCGCGTAAGTCATCATTTCTTTTGCGATTTCTTTTACAGGCATGTCATGATACCCATCTTCCCTCAATTTAATAAGGTAGGCGTTTTCCGCGAATCTGCAGGCGTCAAAATAGAGGGGGATGCTGTGTTTTGAGAGGATATTCTTAACTTCCCGAATATTTTCCATAGAGACAGGTTGTCCTCCGCCGGAATTATTTGTTATCGTAATCATGCAAAGTGGAATTTTCTCTTTTCCAACGCGTTTGATTAATGCTTTTAGCTTTTCAATATCCATATTTCCTTTGAAAGGAAACTTATTTTGCGGATCCAATCCTTCTTTAATAACGAGATCTTCAGCCACAGCTCCCTGGAATTCTACGTTCGCTCGGGTAGTGTCAAAATGACTGTTATTTGGAACCACGTCTCCTCGATTGCACATAACTGAGAAGAGAATCCTTTCAGCGGCCCGGCCCTGATGAGTCGGGATGACATGCTTAAACCCGAAAATTTCTTTAACGGTTTTTTCAAACCGATCATAACTCTCACTGCCGGCATAAGACTCGTCCCCACGCATAATACCACTCCATTGTTCCGAGCTCATGGCACTGGTTCCACTATCAGTGAGAAAATCAATAATCACATCCCGGGCCTTTACGGAAAATATATTGTGGAAGGCATTTTGAAGAATTTTTTCCCGCTCTGCTCTAAAGGTCATCCGGATCGGTTCAACAGATTTTATCTTGAAAGGCTCTATGATTGTGCGAAATGTTGTACCTGCTTTATTTAATTGATGGATTTCTTTTTCCATGATTGTCAATTTCCCGTATTATTACTTGCTTATGAAAAAAAATCTTTCATATAATTATTCTATCCAATGAATATGATAAAATGCATTTGTTCAATTGTATAGGAAATTTATAATTGGATGTCGATAAATGCAGATTCTTTGGATTTTAAGCATGAAAAAATTAGAGAGAAACTATCTTTTTGGAATTACCGCAAGTGTTGTCGTAACATTTCTTTTCCCTCCATCAGTCAGTTATTCTCAACCGCAGTTAGATGTTCAATCCAGAGTCAAAAAAATTAGTAAAGAAATTTCCGAAATTCGTGGCATTAACTTTAAACAGTTGGTGAAAGTAAAAAGCCAATCTTTTAATGATTTTGGAAAGTACCTGGATGAAGCTATAGAAAAACAGATGCCTGAAAACCGGCTAAAGTATTACGGCAAGATCGTTAAAAAACTTGGTTTGTATAGAGGGGACGAGATAAAGGATTATACATCTATGACGAAAGCAATTATGCAAAGCCAGGTAGCAGCCTATTATGATCCTGAATCAGAAGCATTTTATGTGGTCACGCAGGATTTGTCGGAACAAATGTTAGGAGGGCTTTACGCGCATGAATTGTACCATGGATTGCAGGATCAGCATTACAACCTTGATGAATACATTCTTTCGCAAGCAGGTGGTGAGTTGAATGATGATGAACTGCTTGCCCGGCAGGCTGTCGTGGAAGGGGAGGCCACTTACATCATGACATTATGGAGTATGCAACAGATGTTAGGGATGATTCCTGATCGTGAGATCCTGAAAATGTCGGTTTATTTGCAAGCAGAGATGAATACGGAGATGATGCTTGAAATATTGAAGAGCGGCGCAGTATCCGAATTTCAACAAACAGAAATGACGAACGTTGTTAAAACTATAGAAGAAATTCCAGCCTTCATCATCGAAACTTTAATGGGCGCTTATCAAAAAGGGATGCGTTTTGTTTTTGATATACAAAATTATGGTTGGGAAAAAGTAAGCCAATTATATGCTGATGCACCGGTTTCCACGGAACAGATATTGTATCCGGAAAAATGGCTGAATGGAGAAAAACCTTTTAAATACGAGTGGCCGTCTTTTAATAATGAAGCAGTCTTCCGAGACTGGGAGGTTATAGACGTCAATACTATAGGCGAAATTCAATGGCGAGTTATCTTTTCAGAATACGAAATGGGTTATGTGGCAAAAGAGGCCTCAGCAGGATGGGATGGCGATGTCTACGCGATTCTTAAAAAGAAAAATAGCGACGATTTGCTTCTGCTCCTCTATACCAGTTGGGATACTAATGAAGACGCAAATGAGTTTGCTGTAAATTACGAGAATCTTTTGAAAATCAAATATATAAATGATAATATTGAAGTAAAGGTTAAAGTGGTTGACAATGACGTACTAATTATTGAAGGTGGCGCTGAAAATTTAACTTCTGATGTTCTTGGCTTTGTCTCAAGGATACGGAAGATTAAATAGGTTGCCTGTACTATTTTTAGCCAGGTTTTTACCACAAAGGGCAGGAGGCAAAAAGTGTCTCCAGTTGGGAGTTGCATACACCATTTGCCATTACCTCAATGCATCCTTCTTTAATGAAAGGAGTATGAAATGCCGGATACTAAGGTGCTTGATCAACAAAGAAGACGTGATGATGTTAGTCTCGGAATAAAAGAGCTAGATAAAGTTGCTATCTGCGTCAAATCCCACAAACTCCTTAAGCAACTTCTGAAAGAGAACCCCAAGTTGGATGGATTAATGAGAAATGCTCACAATGAGATTGAAGCTCTTGTTGGTGTTAAAAACTGGGTTATGGAAATTCTGGGGAAAAGTCCCGAGGCGTTAAAATATTATCAAAACGCGGGTGAGGGACGTAAAACCTTTGAAGCACTCAAATGGAAAGACTATGCGGCCATAAGACTCCTTGATTATATTGATAATGCCGGTAGAGAGTTTGCCGATTTAAATTTGAGAGGGGAAGTTGCGATAACTAATCCAATAAAACTAATATGGCTGGCTGTTACCTATGGAACCGGTGGTGCAATGCCCTATTTCTTTGAGGATATGCTTCAACTTTTTCGTCAACTAAGCGGAGTGAGCGAACTTAAACTTCCTAATTTGAAAAAGGTTGAATCATGGATGGAGCGTTTTCCTTCCGGTTTTGATCCACGGATTGTTCAGTTAAGAGAAGAAAATAAAGAAAGAATCTTAAGAGTGATTATCAAGTTGATTGATAAAGGGGAACTGAACAGCAACAGATTTAAGTTTGAGCCGGGTATATCCAAGGAGCAAAAATATCTGGAAGCTTTAAAATGGTGGGACGACCATGTTTTTCATCTCAATTTTGCCGTGCGTTCACCCGACTTGCTGAATGAGCTGCTTGGAAATTCTCTTGATCCTGATACTATGAAAATACTATACCGTGCTGAAAAGGCAGGCATTCCTTTTTTTCTTAACCCTTATTATTTGTCCCTCCTTCATGTTCGGGTACCATACTTTGCTATTGGAGCTGATCTGGCAATCAGAGATTATATAATATACAGCAACCATCTTGTGGAGGAATTTGGCCATATCGTTGCATGGGAAAAGGAGGATCTGGTAGAAGTGGGTAAACCCAATGCCGCTGGCTGGCTCTTGCCAACGCGTAACAATGTGCATCGACGCTATCCGGAAGTCGCAATTTTAATTCCGGATACGGTTGGACGAGCATGTGGAGGGCTTTGCTCTTCATGCCAGCGCTTATATGATTTTCAAAGCGGCCATCTTAATTTTAATCTGGATAAACTCAAACCGAAGGAAACCTGGTCAGAAAAATTAGAAATACTTATGCAATATTTTGAACAGGATTCACAACTCCGCGATATCCTGATTACAGGGGGCGATGCTTTAATGAGTTCCGATAAATCGCTTAAAAAAATTCTGGATGCTATTTGTGAGATGGCATTGAGAAAAAAAGAAGCAAATAAAACCAGAAAAAATGGTGAAAAGTATGCCGAACTGATGAGAGTTCGATTGGGAACTCGTTTACCAGTATATATCCCTCAAAGAATAACAAATGAGCTTATTAAGATATTGGCAGAATTTAAGGCCAAAGCTTCAGAGATAGGTGTAAAGCAGTTTGTTATTCAAACCCATTTTGAATCGTCCATGGAAGTAACCCCTGAAGCGTGTGATGGAATAAAAAGGCTTATTTCTGCCGGATGGACTATAACGAATCAACATGTATTGACAACAGCTTCTTCGCGCAGGGGACATTCGGCAAAATTACGACAGGTGCTGAATGAAATCGGTATTCTTAGCTATTATTGTTTTTCTGTTAAAGGCTATATGGAGAATTATCATAATTTTGCCACGAACGCACGTGCAATTCAGGAACAAATGGAGGAGAAAGCTTTTGGCAGGATACTGGAAAAATATCAAGATTCTATAAAAGAGTTTTCGAATGATGCAGAAAAGATGGTTGATAACATAGCAGATTTGCGTAAATCTGCTGATTTACCATTTTTGGCAACGGACCGAAATGTATTAAACTTGCCTGGTGTTGGAAAAAGCCTGACATTCAGGGTGATAGGGATTACGCGTTATGGAAGGAGAATCCTGGAATTCGACCACGATGCTACACGAGTTCATAGTCCTATTATTCGCAAAATGGGAAAAATGGTAATAATTGAGTCTAAATCAATTAGTGAGTATTTGAAGCATCTTGAAGACATCGGTGAAAATATATCGGAGTATGAGAGTATCTGGGGTTATTCACTTGGTGAAACTGAAAAACGATCATCCATCTATGAATATCCTCAATATGATTTTAAAGTAACTAGTAAAATGACCAACCTTGATGTAGGATGAAATCAATATAAGTCAAAAATCTGCATCAGTAAACAGATCATCTATCATCTTATTGCTTACCCTTTTTTATCTACTGACAAACCCGCATTGTTTTTTTGATTCTTGAAGGATGGATATCAGCGTTGATTGGTAAACCATAAGTAGAAGTATATGCATTCTCATTCTTGACCATCAACGGTAATCTATCTTCAATAAAATGGATGCCCATATGAATCAAAAAAATATTTTTTTAAATTTTTTTCTTGACAGATAAATAAATTATGCTATAATTATGCATAGTTAGATTAATTATAAACTCTTTAGAGGTATATTATGCCAAAAAGAAATAGAAAGTTAAATGATTTGGATGAGAAAATGCTGTTTGATCTCGTTTACGAAGGTATGTCAGATGCGGATATAGCTTTCAAATACAGCATTTCAAAAACTAAACTGCGTTCTAGCAAAAATAATAAAGTTTGGAAAGCAGAAGAAGGAAAGCTGTGGGACGAGATTTTTGCTCCGCTTATCTTCACTCGTAATTAATATAATTTTTTTCTTGACAAACAGCTAAATTATATTATAATTATGCATAGTTAGTCTAACTATAGTTATATTATGCCAAAGAGAATTAGAAAATTAAGTGAGATGCATTCTAAGATGATGTTTGATCTTGTTTACGAGGGAATGTCAGATGAGGATGTAGCTCACAAATACAATATTTCAGAAAGTAAACTGAGTTCTATCAAAAACAGTAAGCTTTGGAAAGCAGAAGAACGAAAACTGTGGGATGAGATGATCGCTGCGCTTATCTACAGGCGCAAAATCAACGTTGTGTCTGCATAAAAAATAGAAATGTTTGGCAAGCCTTATTCCCTATACTCTTTCTACTGGGATCTTTAATAAACCTCAAAGACGCAATAAATTCTAAATTCGTATCAGAGCCTTCGGTTTCATCTAATTATAACTCACTGCATCACTCTCTTAAAAAAAACGGTCCTCAGTTTGAAGTTCTTTTTTTACAGCTTAGCGTTGATAAAAAAAAATGATTCACAGGTTGGCAGCACAAAAATTCTTACAGCATTTGTAAGGCTATTTGGGGAGGATATTGGTAAACTGATATTCTTCTACGTATTTCCCGTATGCGGCTTCAAAGCTTGCTTCCGACCACTGTTCTATTGTCAGGACATGCTCTTCGGATTCATCTTCATAGTCCCATGAGATAAACTCATCATAAGAATCTTTACCACCTTTATGAAATCTGCCGCCGCTGCAGTCTTCAAGGTGGAATTTTTTACCCTGAAAAGTAATTTCGGTAGGCGGGTCTTCATGTTCTTTGACATGACCCGGTATTTCCTTACCAACCTCGGTTATTGGGATTTTTTTAGTGAGGGTCCATTCGACCTCATCATCTTCTTCCCTCTCCAGGTAGAGAACTTCATCTTCTGACGTAAGTTCCCACTCGTCGCTGCAATCACCTTCGCCCCATTCGCATAAATTATGTGCCGTTACACTCCATGTTTTCATATCGTAATCTAAAATATACCCGGCTTTAAGTTTGGACAGAACCAGGTCTTTCAGGGGATCAATCTCTTCTTCTTTTTTCTTTCCAAAAATCTTATCCCATACCATTCTATTATATACCCATTTTGGATTTTAAAGCCGCTAACGAATCGCTTGCCGCGCTGGTTTTTCCGCTGCCAAGGGCCGCGTTCAATTCATCGTCAATACTTTTGTCAGCAGAAGCCAGTTCGCCATATGATTGAGCTAAAGATTCATCCTCTTCCACCTTGGCTTTCATCTTTTCCAGCATAGATATGGTACCGGAAGAGTCCACCTTTGCCATCTGTTCATTAACTTTACGAGTTGCCGCGGCTGTTTTTGCCCGTGCTCTAAGAGTGATGAGATCATTCTCATATGTAGTAACCGTCGACTTGAGTTTATCCACGTTTCCCTGTAGTTGCGCGGACATCTTTTTCTGTTGCTCCAGTTCTTTCATCAAGCGGACAGCCTTTTGACTGGCATCCTCTTTTTTCTTTAAAGCTTCCGTGGCCAGTCTTTCAGCATCAGCATTATCCAGTTCCCCTTTTTGCATTTTTTGGAGCAAGAGCATTGCCTTGCGCTCGTAATCCGCTGCCAGTCTTTTGTTATCTTCCGCATCCTTTTTCATTCGTATTGTGATGCCTTTGACCTCCGCGAGGCTTTTCATCGAACCCTGTAAATCTTTTTTAAGGTCTCGGATCCCCTGCTCCGTCATTTTAATAGGGTCTTCAAATTGATTTATAATCTCGTGCGCGTGGGATTGTCCCACCTTAAAAAGTCTTTGAAAAATGCTTGCCATTGTCTTCCCTCCTTTTAAATTAATACATTATAAAATCTTATTTTTTTAGTCGCAGTTTGGTTTTTCCTTTTTTAGCCGCTGTTTAGTTCTTGTACAGCGGCTTATGCAAAGCACTGCGACTTATGCAAGGCTTAGTTCTTTCTTTTTTTAGCTCCGCTGTTTAGCTTTTGTTTTTTACAGCGGCTTATGCAAAGCGCAGCGCCTTATGTGAAGCTCGGAAGTTTTTTTGTTAGTCCTGTGGGCATTAGCCCTCTTGATTTCGATCTTTCATGGCTGTTTTATGATTTGCTAAAAGAGATCAGCTCATTAGCATATTCCGCCAGAGCCAGACTTAAAGAATTTATCGATCCTTCCAGTTCGTTTTTATCAAGATTTTCAAGCTGTAGCGTATCCCTGAAGATAACATTCTTGCCATCTTCATCAACTACAAACGCCCCGTGAACTACCGTTCGATTCATTTGGAGAAGGCGCTTGAAAAAATCATTTGCCTTTCCCGGAACTTCCATAATAATTTGTTCAATAACTAAAATAGGTTCTTCACAATCAATGATAAGATTATTAATACCTTTTTCTTCGTCATTGATAACCACCAGTTCTTCTTTTTTGTTTTCAGTGGAAATTGAAAAACCCAATTCCTGCAAATAATTTTTTACTTTTTCCATGTTCTTAGACATTGAAGCCCTCCTTTCTTTAAAAATATAAATACTTTAATCTGTTGCCTTTTTCTTATACGCTTTTTTTATCTCATTGTATGCTGTAGTTAGCCCCTGAGTTAACCTGGTTGCTGTCTGCTGTTTCTTGGTATCTCTTGAATGAAGGTCAGGGTGATATTTTTTTAACATTCGCTTCCAGGCTTTTTTTACCTCTTGAAGATCCGATCCATTGGGAATTTCTAAATTCGCGTAATATTGCGCCAGATCATCATTTGCATTCTCAAGCGTTGATGAATTATGTTTTTCATATGCAGTATTATCCAGCTCAAAATCATTTACTGTATCATAGGTCTCATCAGGTCCAAATTTTATATTAGATCTTATAATATGATAGACACGGTTTAATATTTCCATATTTAGCAAATAGCTAGGTTTGGCCGCTCGTTTGCGACTATGACCAGTTGATCCTCAGCTTGAATAAGATAATCTTTTGGAGGATTTGAAATAAATTTTTTATTGTCAGGCGATTCAACTGCAAGAACAATGGAATTATGTTCATTTTTTAAAAATGTTAATACCTCAATAAATTGTTTTCCGACAAGATTTTGCGGAGGTTTCATTTTGTATAGTTCACTGCCAAACCTGTTTGTAACAAGCTCAGAAATTATCCGGGTTATGCCATGATCCAGAGCCGCCTGTACCAGGAGGTTACTACTCAGCTTCCCGATTACAATAATCTCATTTGCTCCCGCCCTTTTACAATGGGCTGTATTTTTTGTATCTTCAATCTCCGCGCAAATATAAATATCGGGATTTAATGTTCGAATGGACAGGATGTTTAATATGGTTCTTGCGTCTCTGGAGCCTGAGTCCACGTTATGGTTTGCCAGAACCATTACCACTTTTGCTCCCTGCAGATTAGCTTTTTCCAAAGTTTCGTCGTTGACTTCACCACGGACAAAAAACATCTTATCATCTTCCATCGGTTTTTCCTGGATGTCCGCAATAAGAACAATCGATCTGTCCTGGGCTTTAGCGTCAGCACGCAATTCTTCAACAATATCTTTTGTCTTCAAGCTCCATTCGCAGATAATAAAATGTTCGTTTACTTTCACGGTCTTTGTTCCTTTCCCTTCTTTAAGTTTTCCTTCCACAAAGATACTGGCGATGGTGGCGGTAAACATTCCAAGCATGCCGATCCCGAACACCATGACGATAACCCCGACAATCCTCCCGCCAAGCGTGGAAGGGGCTATATCGCCATAGCCGACAGTTGTGATAGTAACAAAACTCCACCAGAAAGCGTCAAGGATAGAAGATGTTTTTTCAAAATAGCTTAGTCCAAAAGCCCCGGTGAAAAGGATAAAAAGTGTTAAAAGCAATAATCGTGTTACTTTATTTTCCGCAATGGAACTGAGAAATTTTTTAACATGAAATAATACATGTATCATCAGAAATCAATACTATCACATAATCCCCTACGCAGAGGATCGGGGTATCTAAAACAACTTTATCAATTTTTCGACGTTAAACGTCGGGGGATTAAGCTCTGCATAAATCGCAGTGCTATGCATAAGCCGCTGTACAAGAGCTAAACAGCGGCTAAAAAAGGAAAAACCAAGCCTTGCATAAAGCGTTGTAAAAGGCAAAAACTAAACAACGCTTAAACTGCGACTAAACCCACTGTCTGGGATTAAAAATTAAAATATCTGAATATCAGAGAGAATGTCAAGCCGGCAAGGACCATAATTACAAACATGGAAACGATAAAGAGCAAGAATACTGCCCTGATTTTTTCATCGACTTTTTTTTCAATTTCAATAACTTTCGTGTCAATTTTCTGGTCTAATATTTCCATCTGTTCTGAAAAAACCTTCTCAGCCTTACTTTCCGCTTCATCAAGGAATTCACTCTTTTTTTTATCTACAAACTCTTCTACTTTTTGAGGAGCTTTTGTGATTGTACCAACTGATTTCTCTCCAGCGGATTTTGCAGCGCCCTGAACGTATTCTTTGCTGACGTCTAACAAAACTTTCTTGGCAATAGGAAGAGCCTTGGCTACAACTTCCTTTTTAATAAGGCTTTTTAATAATACACCGATCAAAAAAAATCTCCCTTTTTTTAGTCGTAGCTTGGTTTTTCCTTTTTTAGCCGCTGTTTAGCTCTTGTACATCGGCTTATGCATAGCACTGCGACTTATGCAAAGCACAGCGCCTTATGCGAAGCTCTGAACTTTTATTGCACCACCTTAATCCTTGGCTGTAAGGAAATTATCAGCCCGGGCTTGTCGCTGGATGTACCGCGCACTCTCAAAGCGTGTGCCACATTATCGCATACTGAGAGGTTAAAATGAAAAACTTTCTTTAAAATGGATTGAATAGATACCCCGTGTAGCATAAACATGGATGGAATGGTGGTGAAACGGGAAAGCCTTTAGCGGGCGCTGAGTCCATTCAAAATTATTTTATATGATCTTTCAGTATTTCTGAGTTCTGAATTCTTGAGTCGTTTGGAGCCAGTTCAGCTGCTTTCTTGAAATGCTCTGTAGCCTCTTTATGCCTATTCTTCTGGTGGTGAACTAAGGCTAGGTTAAAATGTGCCTCTGCAAGTTTAGGGTCTATCTTTAAAGCATCCTCGAAAAATTCTGCTGATTCTGTCCAGTGTTTTGAGGAAAAGTGTGTGATCCCCTCGTTATTAATTTCCGCTGCTTTATTATTTTCAGCTCCAACAGCTTTTAATGCTAAAGTTCTAAACGGTTTTTTTGCTAAAGAAGGGGAGGGGGCTAATGCAAAGGAAAACAGGAAAAACCCAATAGATAGCATAAAAAGGACATATTTTCTCATAACATGGCTCCTTATAAATAGGATAATTAAAAAAGGAAAAAGATTCAATTAAATCTATACTATTGTGATTTCGGCCCCAAGTCGTATCAATACTTTTCTTTCTTGTACCCATCAATTACCCAGGCAATTCCCCATACTGCAGCTACCGGCAAAATGCCAAAATAGATAAAATGGAGAGGATTGTTGCTCCAGGGTTCTAAGAAAATTCCCATAAAAATCGGCCAGAAAATCGAAGCAGCAATTCCAAGTCGTTTCCATCCTCCTATTTTTTCTTTAAATGAAAAGACCGGTTGCATCACTGGTCTCTTATGAGACCTTCTGGCGAAGAAAAAAAGAGATAGAGCAATAACAGCTACTAAGACTATTTCGTTTATTCCAGGCATATTTCTTTACAATACAGGCTGATATTACAGAAATTTATCTGCTTTCAAGAAGAATTTACACCTTTTCACCTTGTATGTAAATAGAAATGCGGCTGCCAGAAATTGAATAGAACTGGGAAGTGGGCAGGGGTGTTGCTGATTGCTTATTTTTAAAGTATATGTAGTGAAGAATGGATGACCCTTTTAATTTATTATTAAACGAATTTAATTATGAATAAATTTCTTCCAACGAACATGACTGAGGCCCGGTCCGGGGGCTGGAAGCAGCTTGATGTGATATTGATTACCGGTGACGCCTATGTGGATCACCCTTCTTTTGGTGTTGCTCTTGTCGGTCGCTATCTTGAGTCTCTTGGAGTAAAAGTTGGCATCATCGCCGCTCCGGATGTCAATAATCCTGATGAATTCACAGTGTTAGGAGAACCACGATGGTTCTTTGGAGTTACCTCTGGAAATTTAGATTCTATGCTCATGTATATGACAGCAGCTAAAAAAAGGCGCAACAATGATGATTTTGTTCCAAAAAATATTTCAGATATAAGACCAAAACGGGCTGTAATTGCCTATTGTAATAAACTCAGAGAACTTTATGATAAACCACCCATTCTTATCGGGGGTATCGAACCATCGCTCAGGCGGTTTGCCCACTATGACTATTGGGATAACAAGGTCCGACGTTCAATCTTATTTGATGCTCGAGCGGATATGCTTGTTTATGGAATGGCGGAAAAACCATTAACCGAAATTATCCAATCCATGAAAAAAGGTAAAAGACTGGAGCAGATTCGTGACATTAAAGGCACATCAGTAATTCTGAGTAATAAAGAAAGTGAAGATCTAAGTGCCTCTTCTTTGAAAATTCATTCCTTTGAGGAGTTGCGAATAAGTAAAAACAAATATAGCAATGCATCGAAAATCATCAACCAAAATCTCAATCCCTATAATGCTAAAACGATTCTTCAAAACTATGGAAATCGTTATTTATGTGTTTATCCACCTTCCATGCCTTTATCGGAAAAAGAATTGGATCGTTTGTATGACTTGCCTTTTACCAGGCTACCCCATTCAAAATACAAAGAAAAAATCGCTGCTTATGAGATGATAAAGTTTTCCATTACAGCTTTACGTGGTTGTTTTGGAGGTTGTTCTTTCTGCTCTTTAACCGCGCACCAGGGAAAAGAGGTCCAATCCCGTTCTGTTGATTCTATTCTCAAGGAAGTAAGAACTGTCTCAAAAATGAAGGGCTTCAAAGGACATATATCCGATATTGGCGGACCCACAGCGAATATGTATAAGATGTACTGTAAGGATGATAAAATAAAACGTGTCTGTAAGAAACTTTCCTGCATCTATCCCGGCATCTGCAAATTTCTGAAAACCGACCATACGGATCTCATAAAATTACTCCAGCGAGCGCGTAAAGAAAAAGAGATAAAAAAAGTTTTTGTGGCTTCAGGGATACGATTCGATCTGGCGAATCTTTCACAGGAATATATCAGAGAGCTTGCGCGGTATCATGTGTCCGGGCAACTAAAAGTGGCCCCTGAACATTGTGATTCCAAAGTTCTTAGTATCATGAAAAAGACACCTTTTTCCGATTTTATAAAGTTCAAGCAAAACTTTATAGAAGAATCAAAACTTGTTGGATTAAAACAGTTTTTAGTTCCTTATTTTATTTCTTCTCATCCGGGATGTACTAAAACTGAACAGTTCTCTCTATATGAATACTTGAAAAAAAATAACATCCGTCCCCGTCAAGTCCAGGAGTTCATGCCGATTCCACTTACTCTTGCGGCAGATATGTATTACACAGGAGTTGATTCTATGACAGGAAGAAAGGTAAGGGTGGAACGCTCGGAAAAAGAACGAAAGGTCCAACGTGCCTTATTGCTTTACTACAAGCCGGAAAATGCTCAACTGATAAGATCAATTAAGGACTATAATAAAAAAAAGGTGAACCCTGACCGCTGAATGATGATAGCTGATAGCAGATTTATAAAGGCTGTGGGCCACCAGCATAAGTCTCAGTGATCAGGCCGTGGGCTTCAAGATGTTTCCCATCATTGAACAGTTTTAAGATTTGCTCAACAATTTCTAGCCTTTCTGGTGTACTATCTCTGAACCATGAGGATGGAACATTGGCTTTCAAAAACGTTTTTTCCTTCGGAGTTAAATCTTTCCAATATTTGTCGTTAGACTCAGTCATTGGCTTTGCCAGTATAAGAAATTATTGAAACTCCCCCCATATGAATTGAAGCTTTAGTATAGCATATTAAGGCTAACAAGGGAAGGGTGTTGGAAGCAAAAGTGTTTGGTATTTGAGCATCAGATAGGAGTATAATGCGGTCAACTCATTAAGCAGAGAAATTGTAACTTTACAAGGGAGGTGAAAATAATGACTCTCTGTCCCGTGGCATTGGCAGCCGGATGCGAGAAATGTCTGCTGTTTAAAGTTTGTCCGCTCAAAACCATCTTGGGCGACCAGAAACAAGAAAAGGAAGAAAAAGAACCGGATAAGACCAATTAAGGGCTATCTTAAAAAAAAAGCTGAACTCTGAATGCTGACGGCTGATAGCTGATTTTTAGAAAATTGAGCAAGATCTGGTTTTGTAGATATAGTGAAAAGATGAGAGTAACACTTGCAATCGCTACAGCCAAACCCTTTTATTGAAGAAGTGTCGGCCATATCAGAGAATACTTGCGCCCACCGATGTTCGAGTTCCCTGGTCTCGTAGCTGTACCATGCGCCAACCGGGCTTAAATGGTCACGTAGATAATCTATGTGCCAATGTTTGGATTTGGGCTTACGACAATGCCGCGACACGCGTGCTTGCACACCGCCAGGACCAAATGCGCTGCCAACATAGATATAATATCCCGGCTTAATGATGAGCCGACCCCACCGTCCAACTTGAGCTTTAGCTTTTGAATGACTTCGAAGAATCAACGCGTATGTTCCGGGTTTCGGTTTCATATGGACCTATAGCTTGGTGACCCCTTTATTAGCTTGATACGGATAGTTCAAATTATATTTCTCTGTTTTCTAAAAGTACTTTCGCTTTCACGGTTGCTTCCGTGTCCTGAAAGTAATCAATGATTGTCTTGAGTATTTTGGGCTTTGTATACCTATATTGAGGATTCATCGCCTGGGATAGTAACTGCATTGCGGCAGCGTTCAGCAAAATTTTACCTTTTTTCTGATATCTGTCTGGCCAGTTCTGTATAGCAATGGCAATCGAATCGGCTTTAACCCAACTGATATATCCACCGTCAATAAGATCCTTGATGCGACCCAATGCTCTTTCCGCCAAAAAAAATGTTTTACAATTATGAATGAAATGAGAAAGCTCAAGTACTTGTTCAGCTTTTTTGAAATTCATTGTAATTTGATCTAGACTGAAGCTTTCAGACTTCTGAATTGAATCAGAGTTGTCGATTTGAAGCGTTTCTTCATCAAGCCATTTTGATTTTTCTTCAACAATTTTACCATCTGCAAATGGCACATAGAGACGGGGAGAGGAAAAATCCTGTTTCATTACCATGTAGAAATCGCCTTTAAGAGTTTCATTCACAAGTGTGGCTTTAATCTCTGAGAAGGGGTAAACGTAACTTGCAAGAATAAGTTTCCCGTCGTAGTTTAAATGGTACCTGCAAATATAACCATTCAAGGATGCAGTGGTAAATATGCGGTTTGGATCAGGCTCTATCTTGCATTCGTAAAACCCTCTTCCCCAACCGCAATTTTCTTCAACTGGTCCAAAAATTACTGCATAGAGGGCCATCTCACCAAAATCGACACGAGGGCAATCGTTTACCAATTCATGTGACACTTGGTCCGACACCGGCTGTTTCCTTTCATTCTATCAGATCAGAATCTTTAGACGTGAAGAGGCCGCCAAAAAGCATGCCGATAAGTGCGGAGTTTTGAGATCATTCGACAAGCAACAGACTCCGCCAATTATGCATTTTTATCTTCAGGACCAACCCAAAAGTGGGGATTATGGGCAATTTCCCATAGGTGACCATCCGGGTCTTTAAAGTAACCCGAGTACCCGCCCCAGGATGTTTTCTGTGCTGATTTTGAAAGTGTTGCACCGGCGGATAAGGCTTGTTCAATTGTTTGATCTACTTCAATTTCTGATGCTACATTATGAGAAAGAGTGAATCCGGTAAAACCATTTCCCTTTGGTGATACTGCCGCATCTTCGGCAAGGGACTCGCGACTGTATAAACCTAGCCAACTCCCATTGAGAGTGAAGAAAGCAACCTCAGGGGGTGACTCCATTTTAGGGAAGCCCAAGCCTTCTTTGTAGAACTTGATTGATTTTTCCAAATCACTCACACCCAACGTAATCATGCTGATCCTGGGTTTCATATTTCCTCCTTAAAGTGCATAGCAAGCGCAGAGCCATTAGCTCGCTTCATAGCGATTATTTCTTAAATACAGCTAATGCAAGCAACAACCAGGATGTAATAAATGAAAGTCCGCCAATGGGAGTAAGAATTCCGAACCAGTGAACTCCGCTCAAGGCAAAAACATATAAACTTAAAGAAAACAAAACAATTCCTGCAACCATTAACCAGCCTGAGAGCTTTACAAGGCGAGAAGAAGGGACTAAAGTTGACACAAACGCTACAGCAAAGAGTCCAATAGAATGAAATAAATGATATAAAGTCCCTGTCTTGAACGTTACCAGCATTTTAGGTGTTAATGTCGCTTTTAAAGAGTGAGCAGCAACCGCACCCAGTATTACAGCAAGCGCTGCATTAATAGCACCAAGAATGATGAAGATTTTTGTTTCCTTTTTCATCGTGCTCAAACAGGGTATGAGATTCTTAAATCGGAGATCCTGAAATTAAATCATAACCTGGTTCAGAATCTCACCGGAAGATTAATTTTAGATTGAAGTTCTTTAAAGCACAATACAAAACTTAGCCGCTGTTTAGTCGTTGTTTGTTTTTTGCCTTATACAACGACTTATGCAAAGCTTAGTCGTTGTTTGTTTTTTGCCTTATACAACGACTTATGCAAGGCTTGGTTCTTCTTTTTACAGCGGCTTATGCAAGGTGTGGATTCACCCCCTTTTTTTGAAATCGGCTGAAGAATATATGACGAATATTTTTTGATCCGAAGAAACAACTTTTGCTATAATCCACCGTATAAATTATTTTTTTTAATACATATTATGAAAACAAATGAGAATCAAAAGTGGAGCGCTTTATTAAAAACTACAGATTTTTTTAAAAACTTTGACGATAAAGAACTTGATCAGATACTCGAGATTTGCGCAGTAAAAAAATATGCAGCTAATCAGTATATTGTACAAGAAGGATTGCGGGACAATTCATTTTTTGTGATATTGCGGGGTAACGCAAGCATTATCAAGGGTAAAACTCCTTACGACAAACATCAAATTTCAAAATTATCAGAGGGAGATTCTTTTGGAGAGATGGCGATAGTTCTAAATGAGCCACGCAGTGCTTCGGTATTGGCTACTATTGACGTTTACGCGTTATGTATCAAAGGTGATAAAATTGAAAAGTTAAACATAGAAATCAGGGAGAAACTGTTTTGGAATTTTGCAACGAGCCTCGCAGAACATCTAAAGAAAAGAGATATTATGGATGGTTAAAAAGAGGGGCGTATAATGCTGACCGCTTGTCCTGAGCCTTTCGACAAGCTAAAGTTGAAGGGCTGAATACTGACGGCTTGTCCTGAGCGAAGCCGAAGGGCTGATAGCTGCTTTAAAGTAAATGCAGTCAAGAGTGGACTTGACCCCTTTTTGAATATAGTCACTTTCTTTACTATATCGTTGTTGTTTTGAAATGACTTTATATACTATTACCTTTCTAAGTTGAAAAACATTTCTTTACGGCTATTTTAAAAGATCATTATGTATCATCTTTCACAATACTGCTATATGAGCTGTAAAAACCAGGAAATGTACTTGAACAATACATTAGATCACCGCAACAATTTTCCTCTGCTAGTCAGTGATGATATGTACTCGCTCATAAAACATTTTATCACAGACAATGATCCATCCAGGGTACTGGATGAATTCCCTCCTGAAAAGCAACCGAAAATTGAAGAGCGCATCAAGGAACTCATATCTAAAAAATATCTTGTTTCCCATGAAGAAGTAACAGACGCCAGCGAAAGAATTTCTAATATGGTATACGCCTTACGCGCTTTAAGTGTGGGGATGCAGCAATCCTTTGCGGCCGATAAAGCGGGAAAAGCTAACAATTTTTTGACTCCTGAAGAAGTTGAAATTAGGAGAAAGTATGTAATTTCGATGCTGCAGGGAAATGGTCTGGAAATTGGAGGTGTAGTAAACGGAATTTCCGAAAACGTCCAAATAACAAAAGTTGATATTTCTGCCAACAGTGATCAAAAAGATTTCATACAGATGGATGCGACTGACCTGTCCTCTTTTGAGGACGGCTCATTTGATTTCATTATTAATAGCCACATCTTAGAACACCTTACCAATCCTGTGAAAGCACTGATGGAATGGAAAAGAATTGTCAAAAAAGGCGGGTTTATATATTTTGTTGTGCCAAATGTAGAGTTTACTAATGACTTTCATCGCTCGCTTACAACCATAGAGCACTTGAAAAAAGATTATGAAAATGATACCGGCCTGCATGATACTACTCATATGCGGGAAGTTTTCAGCAGCAGCAAGAACCCATGGTATGTCATGGAACGTTTTCAGCCATTACAGCCTCCATACCTGCATCAGCATACATGGAACATGAAATCACTCTTGGAGCTGCTTGATTATATGAAGTTTGAAATAGTTGACTCTTGGGAAACAGGACCTTTCAACCTTAATGTCGTCACAAAGGTTTAGCTAAGCCCACGATATGGGGCTAAACCTACCTTCTAAAGGGTGACCCCTTTTTGAAAGTTTGCAACCAGCCTTAAAAAAGATTTGAACTCTTGTTTTTTTGACCCTCTTTGGACTCATTTCGAGCCCTTCGCTTGTCATTCTGAGTACATTCGCTTCGCTCAGTATAAACTCCACGAAGAATCTCCTCTTTTGGTTCAGAGCTTGTCCTGAGTGGAACGAAAGGATAAACTCCGCGAGAAATCTAACATGTAAATGCTACCACTATAGTTAACCACATAAATTTCAAAATCCTCATCTGTTCCGAAAGAACTTATGGAAAATTTGGTATTAATCAGTAATTTCTTTCTCTTTACTTTAAAGTTCTGATATTGTAGCGCCCATATTCTCCCGCTTCCAAAGTCTCCATAAAGATAAGCACCGCATAAATCAGGAATTTTTGAACCCCTGTAAACAAAACCACCAATAACGCTTATACCTTTATCTCTTTTGTATTCAGCTATGGGAAGGGTTAGATCAGTAGTATTACAGTTGGAACTTACCCCGGGTGTACAGATTGATCCCTCCATAATATTCCAGCCATAGTTTTTACCAGCTTCAATAACATTTATTTCTTCCCTGGAACTTTGTCCTACATCAGCGGCATACATCGTTCCTTTAACGGGATCGAAACTAAACCTCCAGGGATTGCGCAAGCCATATGCCCAGATTTCATGTTTGGCACCAAGTTTAGACACAAAAGGATTGTCCTGAGGTATTGCGTACTCCTTTCCCACTTCTTTTTTATCCACATCAATACGTAGTATGGTCCCAAGGAGGGTTGCGAGGTTTTGTCCATTTTCTAAAGGGTCATTACCGGCTCCACCATCCCCAAATCCTGCATATAGATACCCGTCCGGGCCAAAAGCTATCTGACCTCCGTTATGGTTTGAAAAGGGTTGAGGTACAGTCAAAATAACACGCTCACTTTCTGTGTGAGCAAAATCAAGATGAGATTCTGCATGAAACTCCGATATTACAGTGTGAAGTCCTCCTTTTGATGAGGTGTAATTAACAAAGAATCTTCCATTTTTTTTAAAAGATGGGTGAAAAGCAACGCTGAGTAAGCCCGTTTCTCCACCTGATTTTACCCGTTTTCTGATGTCCAAAAATGGGCGCATGTTTAGTCTGCCATTTTTCAGTATGCGAACAACCCCGGACTGTTCTGTAATAAAGAGGCGTTTGCTATTATCTCCGGCATGAGTCATGTGTACTGGCTGCTGCAACCCCGAGGTCACGAGATTTAAAGAGACATCCGGAAAGGGAGGACTAGTATTAGTCTTGCAGGGAACTCCGGTTGAAGTAGCGGGTGAATCAGCATATAACGCTGTATCAAATGAGCAGAGAAAAAAAAGGGTGATGGAAAATATAAAAAAATTATTAGTTATCTTCAATTTACTGCTGGATGGTCCCTTTATAATAGTTTTATGGTTTTAACTTTTTACTTCACGGAAGCTTCTTTAACATCTCCAATATAAATGTACCATTCTCCATTTTTATTTTTTGCCATCCAGGCCGGGTAATAATTATCAGCCGTTTTCATCCACTTTATTTCTTTATATTCCTTCTGAAATCCAAACCAGGAAGATTTAATACCGTAAACAATGTTTTCATTCGGCTCTACTAAGAATTCTGTTTTACTAAATGGAGAAAAGGCAATTAGTAAGAATATAACGATAATAGAAATAATCAGCCAATCTGAACTCTTTGCTTTTTTCTTTGATTCTTCTTTTTCCAATTCGCTTCTGCGTTTCCAAAGTAAGACTTCATCTTCTAATGTATGAACTTTTGCTAGAAGATCATCTACCGTTGGGTTGGAATTATTATTTTTCATAACCTGTTTACCTCCCTTATTTCTTTGCAAGTAGGTAGCTGTGTCAGACGCTCCTATAAGGATTAATTCGTAATGATATCATATTACGGGATGACGGGGGAAGGGTATGGGGGGCAGTTTATTAAAAGGATTTTTGAATGACACATGGAAGGGTTTAGATTGTCATCCCTACACTGCGTTCAGGACAGGTCTGAGTTTTTTGCTTGTCATTCTGAGTACATTCGCTTCGCTCAGTATAAACTCCACGAAGAATCTCATGATCGTTGTTATTAGTTGTTTCTCGGCCTGACCTATAATCTGGTTTTCACTAGGAACACTACTTAGGCGTTTAATTCTTACTTGCAGTCAAGCAGAGATTTGACCCCTTTTTTTGTATTTTTGTAACACATAAGACTATTTTTCTATGTAGAACGTCAAAGATTCAAGGAGCAAACCGTCTTCTGTGGTGATATCTACTCTCCATTCTCCAATCCAGGCGGGACTTATTTTTTTACTGCTATAAGTCCTCCAACTTGCTGACTTTATCAGGAGAGGCACAGAGGCCATTAATTTATTTCCATAATACCATTGGTGAAGAATCGTGGTATTCTCCTGGGCGTTACTAACTCTGCAAAAAGCGTAAAGTTTATCATGAGAAGATGAAAAGATATTCGCTGTGTTTTGCGGCGCCCTATCTTCCACTCCCGTAGCAATAACAAACTCGGAGAATTTCAAGTTGGTCATTACTTTTTCTTCCGCGGAAACAAGAGACAGTAATGAAAATAAAAATATAATAAAACATAAAATTACTTTTTTCATACTTCCCCCTTTAGTAAAAGATTATTTCCACAACCCTCTTTTCCTTATTCAATATTCAAGGTATGAGTCCAATTTCCTTTCGTATAGATAGAAGCTCTTTAAGTTACTATATAACTTGCCAATGCAGCTAAGAATGGACTTGACCCCTTATTTTCTCTCTGGATAGTAGATTATCCATGATATGTGACTCCTAACGCTATTGGTCACAGGCAATGAGCAAAAGCAAAATAAACTTTGAACTGCCAAAAACCTTAGTAGCAATGAGCCTCAGAACGGCAACTCACTGTTCGCTGTCCTGTGCACTAAATTGTTAGCCTGTTTTCGGCAACTCCCTATGAATCATGTTGACGGCCGTAATCGTTTGATTGAGCAAATCTTGAGCTTCATCGAGTGTATAGAAAGCCTCTGGGTGTTGAGTGGGGTTGCGAAAATGCACTCTAATTCCGTCAAGATGACTCATAAGTTTCTCTGATGGTTTAGGTTTTTTTTTCTTTCTAAGTTCTTCGATCATTGGTCCCCACATGGGCTTCTTGAGTCTCTTGGTCTTCTTGAACCCCAAATAGATCATCTTCACCTGTTCCTCAAGAGCTCTCATCAGATGGAAAGCTGCAGCCGTAGGCTGGCTGAAAGCAATCTGGGTGCACGCTAATGAGAAGTCCTTCTTGGACGTATCGCTAAGTTTGCTGTAGACACCGCCTGAGAGCAATGAGTCGGGGTTCTCAAGTAGCTTGTCAGTTCCGTACCTCTTCTCGGTAAGAACATAGGCATCTTGGAGCTGCAGTTCGGCATCAAGTGAGGGGTCAATTCTTTCTACCTCGCTCTTGATTCTGTTAGCAAGTGCGGCGTCGATTGTCGCTGCATCTGACTTCTCGATTTCTTGCAGAATACTTTGCAGCTTCTCCGCCGCTTTAAGCGTAACCTTGAGATCCAGCATGGTCAAGTCTATGAAGAGATCCTTCAGAGTACTGATGGCTAACTCTTTGGCCCAGCCTAGGCAGCCTCCGTTCTTAAGGAGTGCATAGTTGTATCCAAATGCATAGTACTTGTATATTTGAGTCTTCCTCATATGTCACTCCTTCTTTTCTAGGGCTAACGCTGTGCGTGACCTACGTGGCAAAAATGGTTGAATAAAACACGCAAAGCATTGATCCACGTTAGGTCTAGCTATGGTTAGAACCTAAATCTTGCTATAGCAAAGCCTTTAATCTAGCTGTTAGTTTTTTTTCGAGGTCTTTGATACCTTTGTAAACGATATGGTTGAAGCCTGCTATATCGAAAGGACATTTTGTTATATCTTTTGTTAAAAGAATTACAGGTTTATTTAATGCATGAGCATAACCCAATTCATAAAAAACATTGGCATTGTGTTCAGTAACCTCCGCAATTATCATCCTGGCATCTTTTATGTTTTTATAAACTTCTTGAAGAATATCGCCTGTGAATTCAATTTGATCCGCTCGTTTACAAACAGCCTCGCAGGTTTTTATCGCACCATAAATTCCATAGTAAAAAAGATCATCGTATTCTGCTGAAAATGACATAATTACAAAAATTTCATTTTTATGTGCAGACTCTTGGTCTTTTACCGTCTTTAATTTGTCTTTGACTTTTGGTTATTTTTGCGCAATTTCGGAATTCTTTTCAGACGGTATTTTATGAAGAATATCTTTGTAATGAAGAAGCTTAATCTGTGAATGTTTAGCTGAAAGATGCGCATCTTTTGTAAAACCAGAATACGAAACAATGATTCCCTTTTCTATTTCACCTGAATCACGAATAGTGGCTACAATTCGTGCAAAATCGTTAACAATACGATTCCCAACTTTATCTTTGTGAAATTTACATTCAACAATTGATCTAATTGTTTCTCCAGATGGGGTCATTTCTGAAATAAAAACGTCAATTTGAAAACCGGCTATATTAATATTTTGTTTTACACTAACTCCAAGAGTTCTATAATAATCAGCAACTTTATCTTCAAAAGAACTCCAATTTAAGTCTTTAATTGTTTGGTCTTCTAAAATCAAAAAAACGCTTTTCCCCCACCTAGAAGTGTTTGCTAGCGAATCAAGAATAGACCGAATATCCGAATAAATTGCTTTGTTTTTTGAATTAGCTTTTATTTCTTTCTTTATTTGCTTTTGGCAATTATCACAAATATGCGCCATTTTCATGCAAATATCGATGCCTGTTTTATCCCATAAAAAATCATAAAGACACCCCGTAGTTTTATCGTGATTTAATGTATCATCAATTTCATCTGCAAGAAGTTGTGCAAGAAAAAGGAAAAGACCATTTTCTTTAGGCAAAGATGTATAATGTTTCCAGTCTGCCATTGAAATAATTGCTATTTGGTCGTCTCCATAATAAAAGTAATTGTCGTCATACTGACGTTCGGTAACATAAATTAGATATTCATATTTTTTCAGAGTAGTTTTTTTATTAATACGCTTTTTTTCTTCACCAAAATTAATAAACTTATCCGAATGTTGGTCAATTTTCCTAATGGATAACTCTTCAAATTTTAGAGTTTTACATATTGCATTAAGAACAGAAATACATTTTGATAAATCAATATTGATAGTAGAATCACGTTCAAGTAGGATATTCATAATTTTTATTCCTCTTGGGTTCTAACATTAATATTAAGTATACAGTCTACTCAACAGGCAAATACCGCAGTCGGGAATTAGCTTCGCAGATTCGCCCAAGGAGGAGTAGCTACGAAGACTTGAATTCTGTATTAGGTTGCATGCAACCTAATACAAATCATTTTGACTGTAAGGTTTGCTCGGGACAAAATGTTAGGCTGCATTGCATTATATACCACTTATGGTAATAAATTAGAATTAAAAACATACCAACTGCTAATTGTTAACTGTAATGTTGCAAAAAACGAGATTCTTCGCTTCGCTCAGAATGACAAGCGAAGGGCTCAGACATGTCCTGAATGAAATGATGGGATGACACTTCTACATCCTCTCTGTCATTCAGGTTCCTGCTTTCGCAAGAATAAACTCCAGAGTAAATCTGTTTTTGACATTACGCTTCAAAAATTGCTAATTGTTAATTGTTAACTGTTAATTGAGCTATCCCTTCTGTTCATAACTTCTGCGGCCATAATATAGAATCCTAACGCTATGAAGAGGACTGTATGAAATCCCCATGCTAACGCAAGAATAATAGCGAGGACTGAGCTTAATACGGATGAACACCCGTTCGCGCACCAGGCCCAGGGAATGGAAAGAGGTGAAAAGGATTCAAGCTTTCTAATCCCCATAGGAAACGGCATCCCCATAAAAAAACCGAATGGAAAAATAAATATTACAGCCAACAGTAGCCTTATTATTAAAGGAAAGAATAAAATTTTGTCCCAGAGGGCTGTTAATATATAAAAGAGAAGAACCATGCCGCAAAGAATCCAAATAATTTTCCTTATGCCAAGCATGTTTATTGGTTTGTATCTTCCGGAAACATAACTCCCGATGCCGGCTGATATGAGGAAGGAAAAGATGACTATGGCGAAGGCATAAACAGGATGATCTAAAAGCAAAATAAATTTTTGTATTATGACTATCTCTATCATCATGAAACCTGATCCAATCAGAAAAAAATATGTTAAAAAACCTCCCAAACCTTTAGGGAGCGCGCACTTCCATCTATTCCCCCTTAACAAAGGGGGGGGCAGGGGGGTTGTAACCTTGCGTGAAAAAAATGCCGGTAATAAAATGAAAACTATGCTGGCAAGAAGAGCCTGCACAAAAACAATGGGGACAAGGTATCCTCCTTCAATGATCGGAAGCCATTTATCTCCCATACTTTTATACAGATCGTAAACCCTGTCCCATTTAAAGAAATGATGGAAGTATGGCTTGTTATCCGTTACCGAGCTGACGTCAAACAGGTAATTTCCTAAAAAATCTTTCAGGCTATCTCTGTTTACAATATTGGTGATTAATTCATGATAGATCGGTTTATCAAATGAATTGAATTGATTTAATTCTCTTTCAGAAATTCCATGATAATAGACAGGGTCAAACCATAATGAACTGCAAAATTCCTGTAGTCGTTCAATTTCCTCTGACTGGAGTTCATTCTTTTTTATTAGAAATGTAATCGTTCCCCACGTCCTGAATATGAAAAAATGTTTTGTTGGATTTTGTACTCCCATTTTTTCCAATGCTGAATAGAGGATATTGAACAGCCTCAGTTCCGCGCGTGGGGGAGGGTGAAGGAAGACGGTAATAGATAAAAGACCATCGGAAGTTAAGTGACTGTATAGTTCTTTAAAGGCTTCTTCTGTGTAGCGGTAATCTTCGTTTAGACCCTGGAGTACCGTGGAAGCTGGCGCGAATATATTTGAAGGGGAGATTTGTATTAAATCCCACACAGTGGGTTTTATTCCTTGCAGCTTGCTGCTAATTTTTAAAGAAGATTCTTCTTCATTACCTTGTCCGCTTGCGGCGGGGCGGTTCATTTTATGTTTATCGCTTTTTCCTTTTAAAAGATTTCTCCATTCACCAATTTCCACCGTCACTTCTTTTTTAGAATAAATATTTCCTGAAAAACTGTCGTAATCGTTTTTAATTAAATCGTATATTAAACGGTTTCTTTCCATGACAGTTATATCAGGCATGCCGTGGTACAACGCTGACAAAATATCAAGACCACCTCCCGGTTCCAATACTAAAACATTCTTAATATCTTTCTTCATAAAGTAAGACGCGGAAGCGGGAAGGAAGTCAATGAAACCGAGTTTTTTAGAGTTATTAGGATAATTTGTAATTGCCGTTAAGTTCCCACCGTCAATTGAAAAACCGACTTGGGGCGGTAAGGATTCAAGATATTTCAGGCTGAGTCCGGGCGCAAACCTGATTGCAGGACTTTCCACTACGTCTAACCTTGAATAAGAATTCCATTTGCTTTTAATGAGATGAGCGCCGGGAAATTGCAAAGCTACTTTTAATCCCTTGTAGGGAGAGATGCGAACTTTTAAGAAGTCCGGCTGGATATACAACAATGTCGAGATAAATAGCAAAAGGGTTATAAGTATTTTTTTAACTTTTCCTTTGTCGGAAAGCTGAAAAAAAACCGTACCTACCAGTCCAATCAAAGACGCGAATAGTGCGGCGCCGCTTTCACTAAAAAAAGAGAAAGCAAATAAAGCGACTATTGAGCCGGATGCCGCGCCGATGAGGTCAAAAAAATAAATGGTATGAGACTTGGTTGAAATGTTGGCTAATGCCATGGAAATGATAAGTCCGGCAAAGAAGAATGGGATGGAATAAAACAAATAATAAAAAAAGATGTAATAGAGTTGGTTTATATCCCAGGAAATTTTAACGGGATCAAAAGGAATCCGGTTTGAAACAGCATAAAAGAACGGAATGGACAGGGAAAATAAAAGTGAGAGATAAAAAAGATATTTGGAAATATGCTCTTTATTAATTCGAGGAATGAGCATTAAAAAAGAACCGCTTACCCCGTACCCCAAGAGGGCAATGCTCACAACCATAAACGCGAAATGATACCATAGAGATACGGAAAAAATTCTTGTCAGGGATATCTCAAAGGTCAGCGCAGCGCAAGAAGTAAAAAAAATACCGATGAAGATAAAGTTGGAGGATTTCTTTGAGGTTTCCATGTTGAACACGGAGATGATATTTTAGGGATCAGGGCTCATATATAACCACGAAGTGCACGAAAATCACGAAGGAGTTTAAAATTTAATATATGAAGTCAGATTTTAACATCCATGAAATTCTCAAATGTAAAGACCTTAAACTATAGCATTAAAAGATTTGTTTTATAACCTGCACTTTTTCTTCGTGATTTTCGTGCACTTCGTGGTTATGAATATTTTGATTTCGACCTTCCATGGCCTCAACCCTCTGGGCGGCCTTCCATTGGAATCCGTCCAATTCGGCTTTCCTTGCCGAATTGTGGTTTTGCTCTTCGTGGTAACAAAAATCTTACTTCACAATTTCCGTTCCCACACCTTTTTTAGTAAAAATCTCTAATAGCACAGCATGTCTCAGTCTGCCGTCTATTATATGAGTTTTTTTAACTCCTTTAGAGAGAGCTTTAATGCAGCACTCTACTTTAGGTTGCATTCCCTCGGAAATGGTTTTATTTTTTATCAGTGTTTGAGCTTCCTTTTTATCAAGCGTGCTGATGAGATTTCCGGTTTTGTTCTTTATACCTTCTATATTGGTTAACAGGATTAATTTTTCCGCTTTAAGAGCTGCTGCAACATGGCTGGCAACAAAGTCCGCGTTAATATTCAGGGTTTCTCCTTTTTTACTCATCCCGACAGGGGCTATAACTGGAATACGATTCTTTTCCAGCAGCGATGATATGATTGAGGGATTCACAGAAGTAATCTCTCCGACAAAACCTAAATCGATAATTTCAGGTCGATTCGTTTCAGGAGTGATATTTTTCATTTCATGTTTTTTTGCCTGAATCAGGTCACCGTCTTTACCGCTTAACCCTGCTGCTTTTCCACCATGTTTATTTATGAGCGATACAATCTCCTTATTGACTTTCCCGGCCAGGACCTTTTCAATAATATCCATACTTTCGGCACAAGTAACCCGAAGTCCATTAACAAACTTTGATTTTATCCCCATTTTCGCCAATGTTTTTCCGATTTGTGGTCCGCCGCCGTGAACAATGACCGGAAAAATCCCGATATACTTCATCAACACGATATCAAGGGCAAAGTTACTTTTCAGAGTCTTATTTATCATTGCGTTGCCACCGTATTTAATAACAATGATTTTTTTGTAAAAAGTTTTTATGTATGGCAGTGACTCTAATAAAACATCTGCTTTTTTAATTAGTTTTTCCATAAATTAAAAAATGATTTCACTGATTGATAAAGAATGATTACACAGATTTAAAAAACAGAAACCCAAATACTGATCTCTGACCCCTGATCCCTGACAACTGCATTCAACATTTAGCCATAGAACATCATGGAATTCCACAGATATTTTATCTTAGTACGGCTATTGACATTGTTAAAATTGAAACAGATAATTAGAGAAAACAAATTCAGAGACCTGTCAACACTTCGTATTCAGGCTTTTTTGCTGATCACGTTACTATAATATATGAATCATAAAAACTATACATTCCTGTTTATCTCCCTGTTTTTTCTTTCCGCGTGCGCGAAAGAACTGGTCGGGGTGAATGTTACCATAATTGATCAGAGAACAGCCCTTGAAAATCAGGTCCTCGGAACTTATGAGAATATTGGGAAAGATATGATGCTTTTGGCTTCTGTCCGCTCCATAGATGAAACTGGAAAATTAAAGGAAGTTGACCCGATACCCAGGCACAAGAAGGAAGCTATCCGGGCAAGGCAGAGAATGGAGTTCAATAAGGATGATATTGAAAATTTCAAACTGATCGGATGTGCCGGAGAAAATAATGACGGGTTTCTTTCTTTTTTTGAAATTGACAAAACAAGAAAAGAACCGCAATTTGAACTTTTCGTAAAAGCGATTATAAAGGAAGAGAATAATGACCGACGAACAATCATGAAACGGATTGTTATGATTAGTGAAAACCTTAATGAGAATGACCTTCCGGATGTTCAGAAAATATTCGCCAGCCTGAATCGTGATAACGCGAAAAAGGGAGAGAAAATCCAGTTAGAAGACGGTATCTGGGATGTAAAGAAATAGAATGGCAGGGCCGCCACCACAATTCGGCAAGGAAAGCCGAATTGGACGGATTCCATTGGAAGGCCGCCCAAAGGGTTGAGAGCAGGGATGGCAGAGCTAAGCTCAGCTTTGCCGAAAATAAAAGGGCTACCGCCCGATGCCCAACAAAAACTTTACCGAGCCTTGCATAAGGCGCTGTACTTTGTATAAGGCACAGTAGAAAACAAGAACTAAACAGCGCCTAAAATAACGCACTTCTACAAGTTTGCAGTGCTGAGATAGCATGGAGAATAAAAATTACAACCCCCTGTATCCAGTTCCTTCGACTTCTCTCAGGACAAGTTTTCTGAGGGGGAAATTTGGGGAGAGAATTCCCCTCTAAGAAGAGGGGTGTCCCACCGGGACGGGGTGTGTTAAAAAACTTCGCAGAGCTATGAAGCTAATCTTGGTTTTGAGTTCAGCTTGATGCAGCAAGCATTTGTCTTGACAAATAATATGGGCTGTATATACTATATTTTATAGGTTAAACTGAATAAAATTAGTTAAACTAAAATGGTTATCGTAAAAACATCCCCAAAAGGTCAGGTCGTTATTCCTAAAAATATCAGGCGTAAGTTTAATGTTGTAACGGGTAAACTGATAAATGTTTTTGAAAAGGATGGGCAGATAGTTCTTGAACCCCTGCCGGACGATCCGGTGGAAGCTGCCTGCGGCATGTTTAAGGATGGATCGTCACTTACAAAAGCCCTTCTCAAAAGCAGGAAAGAGGATAGAAAGATTGAAAAATGACGCGGTATTGGATTCTTATGCGATATTAGCCTTCCTCAACCAGGAACCAGGGTACGATGCAATAAAAAAGCTTTTTCGCCAGGCCGGCAGGCAGCAAATAAAACTGTATTTAAACGAAATAAATGTTGGTGAATGTTATTACATTATTCACAAAACCAGATCAAAAGCAGCGGCAGAGAAATTTCTTTTAACCCTTCAAACTTTATCAATAGAGTTAACCAATAATAGTTTTCAGGATGTCATTGAAGCAGCGAAAATCAAAGCCGCTTTTTCTCTTTCCTATGCGGATGCTTTTGTAATATCTACTGCCCGGAAGCTAAACGCTCTTATTTATACCGGTGATCAGGAATTTAAACAGATAAAGCATCTCGTGCGCGTCAAATGGATATAAATATACACCAAATGCAACATTGATATTTACGTTCTGTTTTTATCCTGCCCCGATTTCTTTTTAAATTTGTTGAAATATGTTTGTCCTTCATTTTTCTTGACCAAAAACATTCATTCTGAGTATGATTATAAAAAATGTGTTTTAGGTCCATCTAAATGAGAAATATCGGATTAGATAAGAAAGTTCATGAAAACTAAAAGAAAAAATATTAAAGTCGGAAGAATGAAAGCACTATTTTTCACAGTATTTATTTTTTTCTGTTGTTTTAATAATGCCCTATTTGCTCAATCTGAATTGTGGAAGGAGGATAGGCAAATAAGTATGCGTATGTCTTCCATCATAAACACGCATATACGAATCGTAAGTAGGTGGGTCCAAAATCCCGTCCTTATTAACTCCGTCATAAAGCAAAATCAAAAAAAAGTACCTTTGGAAGAAATAATGAAAATTGAAAAACAATGGCTTGCCGGGGAAAATAATGATTTTGCGATAAGCCTTCAAAAAAATAGAGCAGGCAAGCTGTTATACAATCATATATCCCAAAATCCGAAACTTTATGTGGAGGCCTTCCTTTGTGATGAAAAAGGAGCTGTCGTAGCAGAATATCCTAAGACGACTAACTACTGGCAAGGTGAGGAAAAAAAAATCTCAAAAAGTTATAATTCAGGAAAGGGGCAAACTTACGTTGGTCCCTTATCCTTTGATGAAAGTACTCAAACTAATTCTGTCCAAATTTCAATTCCGGTTTTTGATAAGAAAAAAACAATTGGCGTCCTTATCGTTGGACTCAAAAATATCAAATGAAAAACTCAAAGAAGTAACCAACAAAATTAACTCCACAAGCAATATTGATAAAATCATTGTTGATCTAAAAAACGATATCGCGCCCCTTTTTAAAGCGGAAAAAGTTACCATTTACGCTGTTGATCCGGTAATGCAGGAACTTTTTTCTAAAATCCTTGACGCCGGAGAAATCAAGGAAGTAAGAGTGCCCATATCTAATGCCAGTATAGCGGGTTATGCGGCTTATAATTTGAAGGTATTGAATATCCAGGATGTTTATGATGAGACGGAACTGAAAAAAATTGGTCCTAACCTGAAATTCAATAAAAAATGGGATAGAAATTTGCTGGAAGAATCGGGATTTAGCACCAAACAAGTCCTCTGCGCTCCAATCTGCTTTAAGGACAGAATTTTCGGCGTTATTCAAATAATTAATAAAATTGGCGGGAAAGCATTTGCCAATGAAGATGAGAAAACAATTCAGGAAATTGCCTCTACCCTTGGAATTGCCTTCCGCAACAACGCCAAAAACCCTCATGCCCGTTTCAACCAGCTTATTATTCAGAATTTAATTAAAGAAGAAGAACTGAAAAAAGCCACGCTCCATGCAAGACAAAAGAAAACAGATATAGAATCGGTCCTTATGGAAATTTATAAGGTTTCCAAAACGGACTTGGGCATGTGCCTTGGTCAATTTTACGGATGTAAGTTTGTCGAATATGACGATACCGTAAGACTTCAGGATGAATTATTTGAAGGACTCAGTCTGGTTTACATGAGAAAAATGGTGTGGATCCCTATTGCCGCTTCCAACGGGAAACTGACCATATTGACTGACAATCCTAATGACCTGAAAACGGGGGAAATAGAAAGATTATTGAAAGGCAAGGAATTTTCTTTTCAGATCGCTTTGAAGGAAGATATTTTAAAATATATTGATTTAGTTGAACGGGGGTATCACACGAAAAGCGGTATGCTGAATTCCATTATGACGGCATTAGGTAAAGAGGTTGTAGAGGAACCGGAAGAGGAAACAGTCATAAAAACAAAACAAGATGTAAAAGAAACTTCAAACGCTCTTATCCGTCTTGTAGATATGATTATTATTGACGCTTATAAAGATGGGGCTTCGGACATCCACGTCGAACCGGATAAAGTCAATAAAACTGTTTTTGTTCGATTCAGGATTGATGGTTCATGCATCAATTATTGTGAACTGCCAATCAGGTACGGTAGTGCCATATTATCGCGGATTAAAATTATGGCCAACCTGGATATCGCGGAAAAAAGGCTTCCCCAGGACGGTAAAATCGTATTCTTTTACAACAAAAAGCCAATTGAACTTCGCGTCGCAACGCTCCCGACAGTAGGCGCTGAAGATGCAGTAATGCGGATACTAGCGACCAGTTCACTCTTTCCTCTTGAGGAACTGAATCTCTACGATTGGAATAAAAAAAGCTTTGGGAAAATGATTTCCAAACCTTATGGGATTATTCTTGTCGTAGGTCCAACAGGTTCTGGTAAAACAACGACTCTTCATTCCGCGCTGGGTCATATTAATACCCCTGAAAAGAAAATATGGACTGCTGAGGATCCTGTTGAAATAACTCAAAAAGGCCTTCGTCAGGTTGAGATAAAATCAAAAATTGATTTTACGTTTGCTCGCGCCATGCGCTCATTCCTGAGAGCGGACCCGGATGTAATAATGGTTGGTGAAATGAGAGATTTTGAAACCAGTTCTATAGCAATTGAAGCATCACTAACAGGTCATCTTGTTTTCAGCACCTTGCATACCAATAGTGCCCCTGAAACTGTTACGCGCCTCATTGATATTGGGTTAGACCCCTTTAGTTTTGCCGACGCGCTTTTAGGGGTTCTTGCCCAACGCCTGGTACGAAACTTATGCAGCGCTTGTAAAGAAGAGTATCATCCTGATAAAGAAGAATTTGAATATCTGGTTGGACAATTTGGAGGAGATGATTTTGCTAAACTTGGTATCGAGTATAATAGCCAACTGCTTCTCTGCAAAGCAACCGGGTGTGAAAAATGCCTGGACACAGGTTATAAGGGGAGAACCGGACTGCATGAAGTCCTGGTTGGAACCGATGCGATAAAGCACCTTGTTCAGAAGAAAGCGCCCATAGAAGAAATTACGAAACAGGCAAAAAAGGATGGAATGACGACCATTTACCAGGACGGTATAAGGAAGATTTTTAAGGGTTATACAGACCTCATACAAGTGAAAAAGGTATGCATGGACGTTTCTTTAGCTTCTTAGGGATTTTCTTTATAGGTTATGCATTCACAGATGGTACAAAGAACAAAAGGAAATTACACTAATAATCTTCATTCTTAACTTATATCTCTTATATGGCAAACATTCTTATCGTTGACGATCAAAAAATTAACCGCGATCTCCTTCAAGACCTGGTTGTTGATTTAGGACATGTCCCTCTTACTGCAGAAAACGGGCTTACTGCTCTAGCTCTTTTGAAAGAGCAATGTCCGGATATTATCCTGCTCGATATTCTTATGCCGGAAATGGATGGATTCGAGGTTTTGAATAACCTGAAAGACAATAGCTCCCTACGTCACATTCCAGTCATCATGATCTCAGCCGTTGATGAAATAAAGAGTGTTGTGCGGTGCATTGAAAAAGGGGCGGATGATTATTTGACCAAACCCTTCAACCCGACCCTGCTTAAAGCAAGGATCGGCGCCTGCTTGGAAAAATACCGCCTTATTAAAACTGAGCGGGAATTTCTCGATAAAACCCTTCGTGGCAGCGTTAAGGTTCTTACGGACATTCTTTCCATTCTAAGCCCGGAGGCCTTTGGACAAGCATCCCGTGAGCGCCTCTTGGTAGGTCGGATCGCTAAAGAGATGAAGGTTAAAAAAATATGGGAACTGGAACTCTCCGCAATGTTTTCTCCGCTGGGGTGTATTACTGTACCACCGGCAATTCTCGATAAATTATCCCATGGATTGGATTTGCTACCGAAAGAAGAGGAGATTTTTTCCGAACATCCTAAAATAGGGCATGATCTCATTGTAAATTTACCCCATCTTGAAAAAGTTGCTAAAATCATTGCAAATCAAAATAAACATTTTGATTTTGATCAAGAAGCAAGCACTTCTTGCCATAGTGAGGTTGATGTTCCGTTCGGGGTTCAGATTCTCAGTGTTGCAAAAGATTTTGATGCTTTTGTTTCATCAGGACTAGAACCGGCAGAAGCCTATAAGAGGTTGCGTGATAAAGGAAAATATTACAACCAGTTTATTCTTGATGCACTTTCCTCACTTGTTTTAGAGAAACCGGCACAGAAAACCCGTTCTCTTAAAATAGAGGAGCTATCGGTTGGTATGGTTTTTGTGGAAAATCTTACAGCAGCATCCGGGCAATTTATCTGCTCTAAAGGAACAGTGATTGACGTGCTTTTACTTAACCGTATAATAAACTTTTCTAGTGTAATGGAAATTATAGAACCTGTTAAAGTTATTCTTCCCTCAACTGATCAAAGATAAAGAGCATGAAAGTGTTTCGCGAGCGTATTCCACGCAGCTTGCTGCGTGGTTAGCTAGTGAACTTAAAAAAAATATACTCTACTAATCACGTTGTCTTAGGTGGAGTTCAAGAAGACAGGATATTAATTTTATGAGCGAAGTATCCCGTGCCAAAACCATTGTCCCGTCTCTCACGTAACCACTGCCAAGGATCATGATATTACTCAATTTGACAATCTCCTTCACGGGTAAGAAAAAAACTATTTTTGCAGATAAAGGCTATTTTGATACAAATCGAAAAAAACAATGTCGAAAAAACTCTATCTTCTGGGGTGTTTTAGATAAAGCCAAAAGAGGAAAACAATTATCCTCACCCCAAAACATGAAAAATAAAAAACTTTCTTCTGTCAGAGCTAAAGTAAAACATCCTTTTCAAATTATAAAATGCCAGTGGAAGTATACCAAAACCCGATACAGGGGAATCAATAAGGACCTCTCTCAACTTTATTTGTTATTCGGATTGAGAAATCTTTTTAAAAAAAGAAAAATGCTTTTAGCAACATAGTAAAACGTTACATATAAATCTTAAGCTTATAATAATTCATAAAAAAAGGATTTATTATAGCTATTTTATTAGCTTCGAAAACAAAAATATATTTTAAATTTAGATCATTAAAAAAGTTTAAGGAAAGATTCTTATTTAAATAACAACTCTCTCTTTTTTTAGAGGTTCCTTAAATAAATTGACACTGGAGTAGCTAGATGGGAAGACATTTTATTAAACTGCTAACAATCATTGCTCTCTGCTTTCTGCTTTTCCTGCCCTGGTTGTTATACACAATTGAGCCCAAGCGGCAGCAAAAGTCGTTATTTCCTGCTGAAACGGCTGGCGTTAGTGATTCTAATGGACCAATCCTACCTCTGCCGCTGCAAATTGATCTGGACAAGGAGAAGGTCCAACTGGGCAAAAAGCTCTTTCATGATACTCGGCTGTCCGGCGACAACAAAGTCTCCTGTTCACTATGCCACATTCAGAAGAAGGGTTTTGCAGATGGGTTAATCCGTTCCAAAGGCGTAAAGGGATACACAACGTCCAGAAATACACCAACCGTATTTAACATCAGCCTGCACTTCAAATTTCACTGGGATGGCAGAACTGATACATTGGAGAACCAGGTTAAAAAATCTATTCGAGGTTCCTCGATGGGCTCCAGTTGGGAAGAGGTCATTGATAGGCTCTCACAAGACCCGGAGTATGTTGCTATGTTTGCCAACCTCTACCCTGATGGCATTCAAAATCATAATGTTCAAGATGCCATCGCAGTCTATGAGCGTTCACTAATAACCCCCAACTCCCGTTTTGATAAGTTTCTTCGTGGTGACAGAAAGGCCATTACAGAAGAAGAAAAGGATGGTTATCGTCTCTTTAAAAGATTCGGATGTGTCTCCTGCCATCAGGGGATGACCATCGGTGGGAATATGTTTCAGACCTTCGGGGTGATGGGTGATTACTTTGCTGATCGCGGCAATATTACAAAGACTGATCATGGACGGTTTAACGTTACAGGTATTGAGCGCGACCGCTTTCTGTTCAAGGTCCCCAGCCTTCGTAATGTTGCCCTCACTGCGCCCTACTTTCACGATGGCGATGCAAAAACCTTGAAGGATGCGGTCCATACCATGGCAAAATATCAATTGGGACGTATTATCACGGAAAAAGAGGCCGAACTAATCGTTAAATTCCTGAACACCCTTACCGGTGAATATAATGAAAAATCCTTATGACCTTCTCACAACTTAAGTATACTTTTGCGGGCCTAAGCCTGATTATTCTCTTGACCTTTCTCATCGTTAAGACGAGAGCATTGGACCTTGAAAGGCACATTCAGGTTACAATTAATTTAACCAAACTAAGAGAACTGGATGCAACCCTGAGCCAGGATATTCTTAAGAGTAGCAGAGGTTTTCTCCTCCATTACGATACGCTGGTCAGCACCCTGAAAGAGATTAAAAGACTGCAGCATAGTTTAGTGGAAGGCGCTTACGCCATCAGTGGTAAGGGGAAAAAGGAGATAGACCGGAAATTTGAGGTTTATACAGATGCTCTGATGAGAAAGGAGGTGCTAATTGACTATTTCAAGTCAGATAATGCCATCTACAAAAATTCTCTAACCTACTTCCCTTTAGCAATTGAAAAGCTTACAGCTTTTACTTCAGAAAAAGATAAGCACAGCGGTCTGACACCTCTCCTTCAAGACATCTTAAACGATATTCTAAGCTATGCCCTCTTCTCAAGCGAAAAGTTCAGGTTGAATATTCTCGCAGAGATAAAGGAGCTTTTAAAAAAGGAAGACCAATTACCCCCTGTTGCCAAACATGATATAGATAGCATAGTTTCCCATGCTCGGACTATCCTTAAACTGAGAGGGAGCGTGGATGCACTGGTCAAAGAAATAATTTCCATGCCAAGCGCGCAATACATCGATGAACTTTTTCAAACCTACCTGATGCACCACGAAGAGACCTTACGCCTTACCAATCTCTTCCGCAGATACCTCTATCTGTTTTCCGTGGTATCACTGGCCTGCATCGGGTATATCATGTTGAGGCTAAGGCATGCCGCTCGTACCCTCCGGATGGAGATCAGCGAACGAAGGAAGGTAGAGGACTCACTTAAAAAGCTCACCAATGCAATAGAATGCTCGGCAGAAAGTGTAGTTATTACAGATTTAGATGGGAGCATAGAATATGTGAATCCCGCCTTTGAGAAAATTTCGGGGTACAGCAATTCTGAATCTATGGGAGAAAATATGAATATAGTGAAGTCCGGTTCTCACGATAAGACTTTCTATAAGGACATGTGGGACACAATTAAGTCCGGTAAAATATGGCAGGGGGAACTTACTAACAAAAAGAAATCCGGTGAAACCTACCAAGAGAGAATGTCAATCTCACCAGTTTTCGACAATGATGGCAATATATCAAATTTTGTGGCAATTAAGGAAGATGTCACAGAGAAAAAGAAATTGCAGCAACAGTTATTTCAATCAGAAAAACTATCTTCGATAGGGACGTTTATTTCTGGTGTCGCTCATGAAATTAATAACCCCCTTACTGCTGTATTGGGTTATTCGGAAATGCTAATTGATGAGAAAAATATATCTGTCGATGGCAAAGAACGTTTAGAGATAATTAAGACTCAATCACAACGCGTTTCCAAAATTGTAAAAAACCTGCTTAAATATTCAAGAGAAAATAAAGAAAGAAAGTTAGCAGCAAATATTAACGATGTTTTGGAAACCACATTAACGCTGCATGAATACCATTTTGAATCAGGCGATGTTACGGTTATTAGGGATTTTGCTGAAAATCTTCCTCCAGTACTTGCTGATGTTAATAAGCTTCAGCAGGTTTTCATGAATGTTTTGCAAAATGCTTTTCACGCAATGGCAAATGCAAATATTAAGGGAGAGATTAGAATTAAAACCAATAGAAAAAATGATGAAATTAAAATTATTATTGAAAACGATGGTCCATTGATTCCTGAAGTTGAGCTTAATAAACTATTTGATCCATTTTTTTCAACTAAAGAGGTTGGTAAAGGCACGGGTCTTGGTCTTTATGTATCTTTAGGAATTATGAAAGAACATGGCGGGAAAATGGAAGCAGAGAATATTGAAAACTCTGGTGTTAGGTTTAATATGAGCTTGCCGGTAACAGATAAAATAACAACGGGAAATAAAGATGAAAAAACGAAAATAACCCTGCCTGAAAATATTAAGATACTTCTCGTTGATGATGAAGAAATTATTCGTGATTTTCTTGAGAAACTGTTAACAAAAAGAGGCGCTCAAGTTTTCCTCGCAGAAAATGGAAAGAAAGCTATTGAAATTCTAAAAGGAGAAGAAGTAGATGTGATTATATCCGATGCAAGGATGCCGGTGTGCAGCGGATTAGAATTAGGAGAGTGGTTGAAAAATAATAAACCTGCCTACCTGAAAAAATTTATTCTGCTGACAGGAGATATTAATCAGCAAATTAACGATTTTTGCAAACAAAACCATTGTTGTTACTTACGAAAACCTATACGGGGAAACTCGATTATTGAGAAAGTTTATGAAACGGTACACAATTAATAAAATGTATTAGTTATTAATATCAATCCAAATGATAGCCTACTACTATTCTTCCTGCAATTAAATATATTCCATAGAAAATTGACTTACCCCCGATCTATAGTAAAGCCATTAAGAATAAAGCGGGCAGGTGTATTTTAGTGCTTTCAACCTTGGGAATAGTGTGTTAAAAAACTTTGTAGAGCTAAACTCAGTTTTATTTAAAAAGCGTTTATTAGTAGTTTATAAAGACAATTTATGAAGACAGAAAGTTGATCTTATGAGCGAAATATCCGGCACCAAAACCATTGTCTATATTGACAACTGCCACACCGGTAGCGCAACTGTTCAGCATGGTTAACAGAGCGGCGACGCCTTGAAAGCTGGCGCCATATCCAACGCTGGTAGGTACCGCGACAACAGGTTTTTCCACTAACCCACCGACAACACTGGCTAAAGCGCCATCCATTCCAGCGACGACAACAATAACGTTAGCGGAAAACAAATTTTCCTTTTTATCAAGAACTCTATGAATACCTGCCACCCCCACGTCATATATCTTCTCTACATTGCTTCCTAGGATATCAGCGGTAACAACCGCTTCTTCGGCCACAGGAATGTCGGAAGTACCGGCAGACAAGACTAAAACCTTGCCTTTTTTTTGTTTCTTTTTTTTATCGGGGACTACTATGGTACGCGCAAGTTCATTGTATTGAGTCCTGGAATTTATCTTTTTAATTTTTTTATAAATTTCCTTGTTAGCCCGTGTGGCTAAGAGGGTATCTCCCGCAGCTAAAATCTTTTTAGCAATGGATGTAATTTGCGATATGGATTTTCCTTCACAGTATATGACTTCAGGAAATCCTTTTCTTAAATTACGGTGATGATCTATCCTGGCAAAGCCCAAATCTTCATAAGGTAATTTTTTCAGTCGTTCTAATGCCTTATCCGGAGTGATCTTTCCGTTATGGAGGCTGTTGAGAAGTTTTTTTAGAGAATCTTCGTTCAATGCTTCACCTAACAAAAATTTATATAATCAGGTATATTATATTAGAATATAGCAGTAAACCCAAATGCTAATAACGGCTGCTCGAAATAACATGACAAAAGAGAGAATTATGAAATTTAAAGTGCGCGAAAAAGAAAAGGATGCTCGAGTAGATCTTTTTTTATCACAAAAGAATATTGGATTTTCCAGGTCACAGATAAAAAGGATTATTGATATAGGGTTTGTCTTTTCCGGAACGCATCCTCTGAAAGCAAAATACAGGGTCAAGAATGGTGAACAGATTAAAGTTGTTATACCGTCCGCAAGAAAGCTGAATGTGGAAGCGGAGAATATTCCTCTTGATGTTGTTTATGAAGACGAGTCTTTAATTGTGATTAATAAGCCTCATGGAATGGTGGTGCATCCTGCCGCTGGAAATTTTTCTCGAACCATGGTCAACGCACTTCTTTATCATTGCAAAGACCTTTCCGGTATAGGAGGTGTGGAAAGACCGGGAATTGTTCATCGTTTAGACAAAGACACTTCAGGGCTTTTAATGGTGGCTAAAGATGACCGTAGCCATCAGATGCTTACTAAACAATTGCAGGAAAGAACTATTGTAAGAAAATATATTGCTATTGTAGATGGAGTTATGAAAGAAAATTCCGGGACGATTGATAAAGAAATCGGACGGCACGCAAAAGATCGAAAAAAAATGTCCACGATCACGAAGAAGGGGAGGGAGTCTGTTTCTAAATTTAAAGTATTAGAAAGGTTTTCTAACGCAAGCCTTATAGAAGTAGTTTTAAAAACAGGCAGGACCCATCAAATTAGAGTTCACTTATCTTCAATCGGCTATCCTGTATTAGGAGATAAGGTATATGGAGGGAAAAAGGTCCGTTCTGCAGGATCTATTATTAAACGACAAGCTTTGCACGCCGCTCTTTTAGGATTTCATCACCCGAAAACAGATAAATATCTTGAGTTTGACTCACGGTTGCCTGATGATATGCAGGAAGCAATCAATAAATTAAGGGTCAGGGATCAGTTGTCAGGGGGTAGGGATAAAAAACCCTCTAAACAGTAAATGTATAATTTTTTTTTAGGCGCTGTTTAGTTCTTTTTACAGCGTCTCATGTAAGGCTAAGCAAAGTTTTTTAACACACCTTGTCCCGGTGGGACATGGTAGAGGGAATTATCTTCCAAAATTCCCCCTTGAGAAAGGGGGATACAGGGGGTTGTCATTTTCCTTGTGGCCCTGCTACTCTGCGGTTTTTAAGTTTTTTGCGGTAATAAAAATTATTTCAATTTTTTAAGGATAAAACGCAATGCAACAAATTATAATTCGAGGAGGGAAGCGTTTGAAAGGGAAAGTTAGAATAAGTGGTTCAAAAAATGCCGCTCTGCCTATCCTTGCAGCTACGATTTTAACTGATAAAAAAAATATTATTCGCAATGTTCCCGGATTAAGAGATATAGACACCTTCTGTCGCCTGCTTACCTCATTAGGAACAAAGATTAAAAAAGAAACTAAAAAAAGGCTATCAACAGATTCTTCTAATATCAACAACCACGAAGCGCCGTATGATCTTGTGAAAACAATGAGGGCTTCGTTCCTGGTGATGGGGCCGCTCTTGGCGCGTTTCGGGAAAGCAAAAGTCTCTTTACCGGGAGGGTGCGCTATCGGAGCGAGGCCTATTAATTTACACTTGAAGGGGTTTGAATTGATGGGTGCAAAAATAAAGATTAAGGACGGATACGTTATCGCAAATGCAAAACGACTGAAAGGAGCAAAAATATATTTTGATCAACCAACTGTTACAGGAACTGAAAACCTGATGCTGGCTGCTGTTCTAGCAAAAGGAACGTCATTAATAGAAAATGCCGCAAGAGAACCGGAAGTAGTTGACCTGGCAAAAGTTTTGAGTAAAATGGGCGCTAATATAAAAGGAGCAGGAACGGACACTATTAAAATTGATGGTGTGGCGCATTTAAAAGGATTTGATCATAATGTTATTCCCGATCGTATTGAAACAGGCACTTTCATGATTGCGGCCGCTCTGACAAAAGGTGAAATAAAAATACTAAACTGTGTTCCTGGAAATGTAAAAGCGCTTATCCTAAAGCTTCAATCTGCGGGTGTGGAAATTATTACAAAAGACCATTCTTTGTTTGTGAAAGGAAAGCGACCTATCAAGCCTGTAGATATTGTAACATCACCTCACCCTGGATTTCCAACTGACATGCAGGCCCAGTTTATGCTATTAATGACTATGGCAAAAGGTGCCAGCACAATTACAGAAACTATTTTTGAAAACCGCTTTATGCATATTGCTGAATTAAAAAGAATGGGTGCTGATATCAGTATAGAAGGTCATATGGCTATGGTAAAAGGGGTAAAAAAGCTTTCAGGGGCGCCTGTTATGGCGACAGACCTGCGCGCCAGCGCCTGTCTTATTTTAGCCGGTCTCGCGGCAAAAGGGAAAACCACTATTTCAAGGGTATATCACCTGGATCGCGGATATGAAAAAATAGAAGAAAAATTCTCAGCTTTAGGAGCTTCCATTAAAAGAGTATAATTGTCATTTATTAGGCAACATGGATCCCTTTTAGAAGGTTTATGCAAAAAACGCTTAAACTTCAATTATCTTTTTAAACAGATTTAACGTCATTATGCAATGGTGTGAACAGGATAGACGTGGCTTCGACGGCCATAGCCTGACATGTCACCCTGAGCTTGCCGAAGGGTCTCTATGAAAATTATTTCTCAAACAGATAAAGATTTCGATCAAATTATCGAATCTACTTTAAAAAAAAGATGTGGAGAAATTGATAATAAAGTAGAAGGAGCAGTAAGGAAAATTATTTTAGCAGTAAAACAGAAAGGAGATTTAGCCTTATTTGAATTTACAAATAAATTTGATCGAATAAATTTAAATTCCGCTAATATTCAAATATCCGCAAAGGAAATACAATCCGCTTACACTAAAGTCCCCAAAAAAAATATAAATGCCCTGAAAAGGGCGGCTTCTCGCATTAAGAATTTTCACCGTCTTCAAAAAGAAAAATCCTGGAAATTTAAGGAAGCTACAGGAACGGTTCTTGGTCAAATAATTAAACCTATATGTGCGGTGGGACTCTATGCGCCGGGAGGGAAAGCTGCCTACCCGTCATCAGTTTTGATGAATGCAATCCCCGCGAAAACAGCAGGAGTCAAAAAACTGATTCTATGTACACCAACTCCACGTGGCGCAATAAACCCATATGTATTAATTGCGGCAGATATTGCCGGTGTGGATGAAATATACAGAATAGGGGGCGCGCAAGCAGTTGCCGCAATGGCGTATGGGACAAAGTCTATTCCAAGGGTAGATAAAATTGTTGGGCCGGGAAATATTTATGTGGCCACAGCCAAAAAACTCGTTTTCGGTACTGTGGGCATTGACATGATAGCCGGTCCCAGTGAAATTTTTATTATTGCGGATGGTTCGGGAAATCCGGAATTTATTGCTGCCGACATGCTCTCACAGGCAGAACATGATGAGCAGGCTATTCCTGTATTGACAACAACTTCCAGGCAACTCGCGAATAAGGTGATATCAGAGTTGAAATCCCAAACAAAAAGGTCTGCTCGGTCTCAAATTATAAAAAATTCTTTGAAGAAGAATTGTAAAATATTTTTAGTAAAAAATTTAAAGGATGCAGCCCTAATATCCAATTCTTTTGCTCCGGAACATCTGGAATTGGCAGTAAAAAATCCATACCGTCTCTTAAAATTAATTGATGCCGCGGGAGCTGTTTTCTTGGGACATTTTACTCCCGAAGCAATAGGAGATTACGCTGCAGGTCCAAACCATGTTCTCCCCACAGGCGGGACTGCACGATTTTTTTCACCATTAGGTGTTTACGATTTTTATAAACGGACCAGTTTGATTTCATGCAATAAAGCCGGACTAAAAAATCTCGCCGAACCTGTAATAAACATTGCAGAGATAGAAGGCTTTCATGCTCATGCCGAGGCTGTCAGGGTTCGAGTTCAGGGGATTAAAAAGTTTTGATTTAGCTCATTGGACGAAAATCATCGCTCAAAAGTAATCTTTCCTGGCCCTTGTTCCCTGGGTCAAAATAAATTTGTTGAATTTGCTCGCGCAACTGTAATACATTATGTCTATTTATAAAATTATGGGTTGTGGGAAACTTTATTTTGTGGTAATTTATTTGCTAAATTGAACATAAACACGCGATTTATAGAACTATATAATCAACAAGGATTTTTTGAGAAACAACCCGGAGTTTGACAGAGAGGTGTGCTTATGGACATTAGCCAGCATCTGCAAAGCCAACAAAAAATAACCTTTCATTCTGATGCAAGCGGAAAAGCTCAAGATTATCCCTGTACCGTAAAAAAGCTCAAAAAGAATTTGATAGCAGTAATTTTAGAGTCTAGCCTGAAAGATTCCCCTGTTTGTGCTCTTGGAACACAAATAATTCTGAAGTGGACTACAGATAGCAAGCCTTTTTCGCTTCTCACTAAAATTGCGCAGAACAAGACATTCCCCTTAGTTATATTAAATAAACAGGGTGAAATCAGTGAACAGGCAGACCAGAAATTACAATCTCCAGCGGCTGCTCCCGCTGCTGCTGCTCCAACCCCTCCCGCAGCAGCTCCTCCAAAAGCTGCAGCGGAAAAACCCGGGGATGATAAAGCGGTTTCTCATTATTCTTTGGCTCAAAAAAAACCTCTAGATCCCGAAACATTTGAATATATTAGAGATTTGATTAATGAAGTCCCGCAATTATATAGCCTGGGACCGGATGAGGTAGTTACGTTAGTGCCATATGTAAGCCATAAATCTGCTGAAAAGGGCACTCTTGTTTTCAGAGAAGGAGACTCAGGTGATTCTTTGTTCTATATTGCGAGAGGTGCTGTTGATATTATTAAAGAATCCGTGGAAGGAAATCCGATAAAACTAGCTCAGTTTACCCAGGATAGCATGCTTGGTGAAATGGCTTTAATCGACAGTGCTCCCCGTTCTGCCACGGCAAAGGTCTTTGATGATGTGGAACTCATTATTTTAAGTCGGGACGCATTTGATGGACTTTTGAAGGACGTACCAGCTATTGGAATTAAGATATTTAAACAAATAGCCACAACCATGAGCCAGCGTGTCAGGTTCGCAAACGGCAGGTTAGCGGATGTTTTAGACCTGGCCCATCAACAAGGAATTACGCTTGAAGATGAAGAGGAAGAATGATTAAACCAAAGTGCTGAGCTTAAGCATACTTCGCCAACCTATAATCCACCATACCTTTATAAAAGTCTTTTCGACTACCCTTTAATGCCCTCACAATATAAAGAGCATTTCTTCAAAAAAAAACTCTTAGAGCATGGATTAATTTGACTTTATTAGCAACTCTTGTTTAAAATAGTAGTTTTTATTCAGCCTGCGAATAAACCACAAAACGCTTAATGAAATTTCTAATCTGTTATGAATAGTTCAGTAAATATGGAAAAACTGGTTTCGCTTTCTAAGCGCCGAGGATTTATCTTCCAGAGCAGTGAAATATACGGCGGTTTGAATAGTTGCTGGGATTATGGGTTTCTTGGAGTAGAGCTTAAAAAAAATGTAAAAGAGGCATGGTGGAAATCTGTAGTCCAGATGCGATCGGATGTTGTAGGCATAGATTCCAGTATTTTAATGCATCCTGATGTTTGGAAAGCGTCCGGGCATCTTGATTGCTTTTCCGATCCTATGGTGGACTGCAAAAAATGTAAGCACAGGTTCAGAGCGGATGATCTGAATTCCGAAAAATGCCCGGATTGTGGAGGTGAACTTACTGATGTCAGGCAATTTAACCTCATGTTCAAAACATTTATGGGCACTGTAGAAGATCAGCAGACAACTGTTTATCTCAGACCTGAAACCGCACAGGGAATTTTTACTAACTTTAAAAACATCCAATCCACTTCACGATTGAAAATCCCTTTTGGGATCGCTCAAATTGGAAAAGCCTTTAGAAACGAAATTACACCCGGGAACTTTACTTTTCGGACAAGAGAATTTGAACAAATGGAGATCGAATTTTTTGTCAAACCGGGTGAAGACATGGAATGGTTCGAGCATTGGAAGCAGGAGCGCTTTAACTGGTATCTCAATTACGGGATGAAAAAAGAAAATCTACGCTTCAGGGAGCATGAAAAAGACGAACTGGCTCATTATGCTAAAGCCTGCGTTGATGTGGATTATAAATTCCCTTTTGGATGGTCTGAGTTGGAGGGAGTGGCAAATCGCACGGACTATGACCTCAAAAAGCATATTGAAAAGAGTGGAAAAGACCTCCAGTATTTTGATGAAGAAACAAAGGAAAAATACATCCCTTATGTCATTGAACCTTCTGCCGGAGTTGACCGGTCCACCCTGGCGTTTCTGGTGGATTCCTATGAAGAGGAAGAGGATAGGGTAGTCCTCAAGCTCGACCCCAGGTTAGCCCCTTTTAAAGCAGCAATTTTTCCGCTGGTTAAAAAAGATGGACTGCGTGAGATTTCAATGGATATTGAAGAAAAGTTAAAGAAACACTTTACTGTATTTTATGATGAGAAAAGTTCTATAGGTAGAAGATATCGCCGCCAGGATGAAATTGGTACACCTTTTGGAATAACAGTTGACTACCAAACTAAAGATGACAATACCGTTACGTTACGCGAGAGAGACTCTATGAAGCAAGAGAGAAAATCAATAGAGCAATTAGCAAGCATCATTGGAAAAAAAATTGATCAATGAAATTTTTTATCTGAGACAATTTAAGTTTCTTTCCCATATTTATCCCATGCACCGAACAATATTTTCTTTTTTTGAGGAGCGATTTCATTGATGAGTTCTAACATGAATAATATATTGGGAGGGAAGGGCGCCAATACTAAAGCATCTTTAGCGTATTGTGATGACTATCAGAAATACCATGACGTTAGATATTAATAGTGGGATAAAGAATATTGTTGAAGGGCAGGGCGTTGACATAGCGATCACCGGTATGGTGATTGTTTTTATAGCACTTGGTCTCATAACCCTTTCTATAGCTTTTCTTCCTAAGATTTTGAAAATTATAGCAAAAGTATTCCCAGAGAGTGCAACAACCGGTGTATCGGGAGAGTTTGCCGCTGAGGAAGATAATGTTCTTGCAGCTATAGGATTTGCACTTCATAAAAGAATCACTAAAGATCCATATGCTAAATGAAGACTTTATAGAAATGTTCCAATTTTTAGAACTTTGATTTTTCGGGATTAGATATACGGATTTCGGACTCTTTTAAAATCACATATTAAAACCTTATGGATATTTTTTCAAGCTTTCTAACAACTACGGCAATGTCAACAATGACATGGGGCAATGCCATGATGATTGTTATAGGGATAATCTTTATTATGCTGGCTATTGTTAAGGATTATGAACCGCTGTTGCTTCTCCCCATTGGATTTGGAGTTGTCGTTGGGAATATCCCTTTCGTCCAGGGAATGTCACTAAGCGTCTATGATGAGGGGAGCGTCTTGAGTTACATTTACCTCGGCGTTAGCCACGGAGTCTATCCTCCCCTGATTTTTCTTGGTATTGGAGCAATGACCGACTTTTCTACCATGCTCTCAAATCCCAAGCTTGTTTTACTGGGAGCGGCGGCACAAATAGGCATCTTCCTGACTTTTATCGGAGCCCTTTTTTTAGGATTTAAGCCATCTGAAGCCGGGGCAATAGGGATTATCGGAGGCGCGGACGGGCCAACGGCGATCTTCCTTTCCGCTATACTTGCCCCGCATCTATTGGGAGCGATTGCAATTGCCGCGTATTCTTACATGGCTTTAGTTCCTGTTATTCAACCTCCGATCATGAGAATTTTAACGACAAAAAAAGAACGGCTGATTAAGATGAAAGCTCCGAGGGAAGTTTCCCAGAGAGAGAAAATTATATTTCCTGTAGTGGCATTCCTGATAGCCGCTTTGATTGCACCCGGTTCTGTAGTATTAATAGGTATGCTATTCTTCGGGAATCTGATGAAAGAGAGTTGTGTAACAGAGCGGCTTGCCAATACGGCGCGTCATGCTTTCATTGATATGGTGACCATTCTTCTCGGCTTTTCCGTCGGAGCAAGCACTCAGGCTCAAACCTTTCTAACTCCACAATCGCTGCTTATTTTTGGATTGGGCGCTCTCTCATTTTCTGTCGCAACTGCAGGCGGCCTTTTATTCGCAAAATTTATGAACCTGTTTCTTAAAGGTGAAAACAAAATCAACCCGCTTGTGGGAGCAGCCGGAGTATCCGCAGTGCCGGATTCCGCGCGGGTTGTTCAAATGGTGGGACAACAGGAGGACCCGCACAACTTTCTTCTTATGCACGCTATGGCCCCTAATGTTGCCGGCGTCATAGGGTCGGCTATTGCCGCAGGTGTTCTCTGGTCCGTACTGGTTCTTTAATTTTTTGAGGAAAAATTATGAGTAAAACAGTTAAATTTATGTGTACAGCCTTTCGGGATGGGTTCCAATCCGCTTACGGAGCCCGCGTACTTACAGAAGATTTTTTACCTGCCGTCGAAGCTGCCCGTGACGCGGGGATTACTTATTTTGAAGCTGGCGGTGGTGCCCGTTTTCAGTCTCTTTATTTTTATTGTAACGAAGACGCTTTTGCGATGATGGACGCCTTCCGAAAAACTGTCGGTCCTGATGCAAATCTCCAAACTTTAGCCCGTGGAGTGAATGTTGTCGGACTGGAGTCACAGAGCAGTGATATTATCCGTTTGCACGCGAAGCTTTTTAAAAAACACGGTATGACAACTATTCGTAATTTCGACGCTCTGAATGATGTTAATAATCTTATACACAGTGGTAAGAGCATTGTGGAAGAGGGACTCAAGCATCAGGTTTGCGTTACCCTTATGGAACTTCCCCCCGGGTGTAAAGGTGCTCACGATCCTGATTTTTATGAAGCAACTTTAAGAAAAATCCTGGATGCTGAAATCCCGTTTGATGGCGTCTGTTTTAAAGATGCCTCAGGAACACTAGTTCCATCCAAAGTTTATGAATCAATAAAAAGAGCCCGCAAAATGCTTCCAGCGAATACGCACATCCATTTTCATACTCATGAAACTGCGGGAATTGGGATCCTGGCAAACAAAGCCGCCCTCGAAGGGGGCGCTGATGCGATTGATCTCTCCATGGCCCCCTGTTCAGGCGGAACCTGTCAGCCCGATATACTTGTCATGTGGCACGCGTTGAGAGGAACTGATTATAAACTCGATGTGGATGTTGATAAAGTACGAAAGGCATCGGAAGTTTTTAAAGATTGCATGAAGGACTACTTTCTTCCACCTGAAGCCACTGCCGTAGAGCCGCTCATTCCATGGAGCCCAATGCCGGGCGGTGCCCTGACAGCGAATACCCAGATGCTGAGGGATAATGGTATTATGGAGAAGTACCCGGAAATCATTAAAGCTATGAGAGAGGTTGTGGAAAAGGGCGGATATGGGACTTCAGTTACCCCTGTTTCACAGTTTTACTTTCAGCAAGCCTTTAATAATGTCATGTTCGGTCCATGGAAAAAAATAGCGGAACCTTACGGAAAGATGGTCCTCGGGTATTTTGGAAAAACTCCCGTATCTCCAGATTCTGAAGTTGTAAAAATAGCCTCTGAACAACTGAAGCTTGAGAAAAATTCTACTCCTCCTATTCAATTGAATGACGCTGATCCTAAAAAAAGTATTAAGAACGCAAAAGAAAAACTGCGCTCTGAGAATATTGAAGAAACAGAAGAAAATATTTTTATAGTGGCTACATGCGGAGAGAAGGGAACTAAATTTTTAAAAGGAGAAGGGGAGGTCGGAGTCCGGAAGAATAAAAAGGAGGAGGCAACTTCTCGGGCAGACTCCGGCAGCGCGGGCACGTATGTTGTGACAGTCAATGGAAAAGAACACTCTATGGTTATTGAAGGAGACAAAGCTACCGTTAATGGAAAAGTTTTCGAGGTGGCCATTCGCGCGGATGAAAACGGAAAGGCAATAGAAACCTCGACTAAAACATCCTCAGCGGAAACGACAGAAATAACCGCGCAGATGCCCGGTAAGATATTGCGCATTCTTCATAAGGAAGGGGATGTGATTAAGACGGGAGAGTCTATACTGGTGATTGAATCGATGAAAATGGAGGTTCAGATAACAAGCACAGTTTCAGGAAAACTAAGTAAAATAGCAGTATCGGAAGGGGAACAGGTTACCACAGGTCAATTACTGGCAACCGTTAATTAGTCGCAGTTATTTTATTTTACTGCGACTTATACAACGCTATTAGAAGCTTTATCATATCTTATCTGTGAAAATCTGTGTCCAAAAAAGACTTTATTAACAGGCACTAATTAGGCTCTAACTCGCCACCCCACACGTTATGAGTGGATCCATCTTCACATCGGACAAGCATCTGGCCCCATTCACCAAATCCCTTTAAAATACCGGTCTTCCTCTGTTTTCCCTGTAGTACGGTAACTGTTTTTCCAATGCAGGATGAGCGAAGCGTCCAATCGTCCCGAATTCCGGAAAAACCTTCATCTTCCCAACGGGATATCCAGTCAGGGAGCATTTGAAGGATTGTGTCAAGAACTGTTTTAAGCAGAAGATTCTCTCCGGTTTCTATAAAAGTGGAAGTTGCAGGTTTGTCTATATTTTTTGCATCCTCCGGGCTCATATTTACGTTCAGTCCGACTCCAACAACAGCCGCTTCGCCGTGAAGAGGAGGTCCATGGCACTCTTTAGCAAGAATCCCGCAAATCTTTTTCCCTTTAACCAGCAGGTCATTGGGCCACTTGGTATAAGAGTGGACTCCAAGTGTATCCAGGGCCGAAGCAACTCCTAAAGCCACGGCCATGGAAAGGGAAGCAAGTTGTTTAATGTCCGCCCGGGTTTCCATTAGGAAAGAGAAGGTAAGGTCCTTGCCCGGTTTCGAAAACCAGTGCCTCTCAAAGCGCCCATGTCCGGCTGTTTGTTCAAGTGTAGCCAGAACAAATCCCGATGGAATATTTTCACCGGACTTTATTCGCTCAAGAATCATGTCACTTGTAGATGGGAGCTTGTCATGCCATTCCGGTGTTAGAAAAAAAATTTGTTGCACTTTAACCCCTTATTTTTTCTGCTGTTTGTTACTATTAGAAGGAGAAGTTCAAACCTCGCATTGGGACTTCTTTATTTATATTAACAGATATTCATCAGGTTTAATAGGTCGTAGCAGATCCTGGGGATTTATTATCAAAAGGGGCCAGAAGCGTAACCTTGGAAGCCTCATATTTCTTAACATCCGCAAGTTACCATAACATATCTTATCGGAAGTTAACTAGGGGTGTTGGAATTTGCCGGATTTTGATAATTTAGTCATGTATGTATCGATATCTTTGGATTGTGGATAAAGTACTACCAATTTTTGGTATATTTCAACGGCCTTATCATCTTTTCCTGTTGTTTTATAAAGTAACGCAAGGTTTTTATATAACTCTTCTTTCGGATACTGAAAATCCGTTCTTGCAATCAACTCTTCAAATATTATGATAGATTTATCATACTCTTTCTTCTCCATCAGTGAATAACCAATTCCTACCTGCGCAATTTCATTAAACAGACTTAACTTCTCGATATCCTTTGTTATCTCAGTAAAGACTTTTGAGGCCTCATCATACTGATTAGCGTTAAAATTACTGTTGGCAACCATTACCTCTTCATGTGTTTTGGAAAAAAACGCCCCTTTTTTTGCTGCATTCCACTTTATGAAAAAGCCGGTAGATGCGATTACAGCGACTCCAAGCACAGAGACAAGAAGAATGGTCTTGGAATTTTCGTTAATATACTGCAAAGCTCTCTGGCTAAATGATATAAATTCGTCCGGTTCCTTTAACTTTTGCCTGAATGTTTTTTGCCTGATCTTAACAGCCATAAAATAATTGCTCCCTTTTAAAAGCACTAATTATCAAATTATCACAAATTAAAATTAGCGAAATTCGTGGTCCAATATTTCAATAGATTTTTTTTTCAACAAGTTTTTGGGCGTTTTGAAAAACTGTTTCAATTTCCCTCTTGGAAAGTCCTGATCCAATCAACACCAATTCAGCCATTTCTTTACTCATTAAATCTCCCGGTGCGTGTGTATCAGTATTAAAAATTAATGGCGCACCCGTCTTTTGGGCCGTCTTAACTACATGGCCGTTTGTAAAGGAATGGCCTTTTCTACCGCTTATTTCAAGATAAATGTTTTTTTCAGCCGCAATTTTAGCGTCCTCTTCATCAATGACACCGGGATGAGCTAAAATATCAATATCAGCTAAGAGCCCGGCGTGGTTTGTCCCTTTTATCACCGGTTCAACCACAGTTTCGCCATGAAGTAGAGCAATCTTTGCACCGAGCGCCCTTCCCTTTTTTACCAGATCGCCAATTATTTCTATAGGTGTGTGAGTAATTTCAAAACCCGGAATGGTTTTTATTTTCCAGTGTTTATTTATGTCATTGCAGGCGTTGACGATTTGCGGCACGACTGTTTCAATATTTGAACTGTCTACATGATCGGTTATTGCAATGGCAGTAAATCCAATCGCATCACATCTTCGGGCCAGTTCAGATGGAGTTAGAACTCCGTCGCTTAAAAATGAATGCATGTGTAAATCAATCATAAATGTACAAGATTGCAAGCCAAGGATTTTAAAACATTACTAACTAGTTCTAAAAATGAAATGTAAAGTGATACTTTTTAAAATATTCCAATAATCCATTATACAGCATTTCGGAGATAGGAATATAAACTTTTTTTCCACCCTTTGCAATACGGACAATTCTTTTTAGCCTCATGTCGATATCCGATCTCTTGCAGTCATGCAGAGGTTTGGTCCTAATTGACCCTTGAACAAAAATCTATCCAATTCGCTTTCCATTTTTGTTTTCATCCACCCATGAAAGGGCAAACTTTAAAAACTCGCTGCAGTGCGAATTTTTTTTAACACTGTATAAAAAATAATTACATCTTGAGCGAACCTCGGAATAAGAACTTTAAAAATCAAATGCTTCCACTGACAAAAAGTAGTGGCATAAATAATGCTCAATAGCATTCAAATTCATTGTACTTATAAAAAAGGAGGTGGTAGGAATATGCGATAGACTCACCGACATCAACTGTTATTAGCAGCAAAAGGTATTTTTGTTTGACTATTTTTTTCAAATGCATGGCTTATTTGATTCCCGGAGACTAAACCGGGAAGCGATAGGCCTTTCTATTAAACATTACAACGAAGGAGAATATAAAATGGCTGTAGCTACTGACGACCTTATTATTTTTGAAGATAAAAGCGATGGATATATTCAAAAAAAAGCACTGATAAGTGATTTGCCCGGCGGCGGAAGCGGTATGTCTGACCTGGTGGACGATTTGACCCCGGATTTGGGAGGGGACCTGGGTGCCAATGGGCACCAAATTAATATGAATGACAATGTAATATCCCGCCCGTTGCTGGAGGACTATGCCGAAAAACTGGAAATTGATACCTCTTCAACAACTACAAAAGATCTTGATCTGGAAACTGCCAATAATTTTGAGATTACCTTAGACAATAACTGCACCTTTACTTTTTTAAATCCACCGGCAAGCGGCAAAGCAGGAAGCTTTACTTTGATCCTCAAACAAGATGGTACCGGAAGCAGAACAACGACATGGCCCGCATCTGTTGATTGGGCTGGAGGTACTGCACCAACATTATCAACAGGAGCAACCGATGTGGATATTTTGACTTTTATGACGAACCGATGGCGGAACAACCTGGTATGGATTCTTCGCGGGAGGTGATTTTAGCTGATGATTTATTTCCCTGAAAATAAAATTATGAAGCCTTTTAATGATTTGCTTTTTCCAAAGCCAAAATTCTTCATGCCTCAAAGGGCAAGGATGGGGGCGGCTGGTATTGCTGTTGGTGGCGGTGATGAAACAAGTTATGCTTTTGATGGCACAACTGATTGGTTAGATGTTGCCGATCATGGAGATTGGGATTTCGGAGCAAGTGCATTTTGTTTAGAGATGCGGTTTAAAAGTTCAAGTGCCACAAATCAATATCTGTTTACAAGGTCACCACAAGGGAACAGACCGTATGTTCTTCAAGTCAATGCTACCACGGGGGACATTAGGTTTTCTGGTAATGATTTTGGAGCTTGGGATTTTACTACTACTGAATTTAATGTTACTGATGGGAACTGGCATCATATAGCTGGTGTAAGTACAGGGGTTGCTGGTGCAACACAAAAGGTATACGTGGATGGAGTTGCCTCTGCTACATCTGCAACGTCAAGTGCTTCTTTAATAGCGGATGCAGGAGAGCTAAGAATGGGCAGCAGACATGATGGAGGAGCTGGACACGTTAATGGAAATATGGACGAGATAAGAGTATCTAATGTTGCAAGATATACAACAAACTTTACACCTTCTACGAGACAGTTTAATTCTGACGCTAATACGTTACTGCTCATTCATTGCGGTGAAGATATCGTAACCGGAACAACTGGGAGTGGAGCTACTTTTACAGATTCAGGCAATACAGGTCACACTGTAACCGAGAATGGAAACGCAATTGAAGACACTACAACTTATAAATTCTAAAAGGAAAAAATGGAATTGGGGTCAGACCTAACCTATTGACATTCGCAATATTTAATATCAATAAAACAGGTTTGGTCCTATGCTCAGGGTGGAGCTTTGTCTGCCCTGGGCTATCCTGTCTAAGCCCTTCGGGCTTTTTAATGAATTTAATCATCAAAATTTCTTTCTTCAACCTGTACCACTGCGCCTGCTCTCTACTCTACCCTTTCAGGCTCCTTTTACACACGGAATTTGATCCTCCTTTCTGTCTGTAACGCATGTTACATTTTTTTGTAACATAGATTACAAAAAAATGTAACATATTTGCTTCCTTAAAAAACTCATTTTGATAGAATCATGCCCATAAATGCATAACATTTTCTAACTGTTATAGTCAGGGAGGTGATAGGAAGATGCGATAGATTTATTGAGATCAAGTGTTATTAGCAGCAAAAGGTATTTTTGTTTGACTGTTTTTTTTTCAAAAGCGTGGCTTATTTGTTTCCCGGACCCTATGCCGTGAAGCGATAGGCCTATTTAATTAAACTTTACTAAAGAAGGAGAATGTAAAATGGCTGTAGCTACTGACGACCTTATTATTTTTGAAGATAAAGACGATGGATATATCCAAAAAAAAGCACCGGTAAGTGATTTGCCCGGCGGCGGAAGCGGTATGTCTGACCTGGTGGACGATACGACCCCGCAATTGGGAGGGGACCTGGATGCTAATGGAAACGATATAAATATGGGGGACAATCTGATAACCCGCCCGGAGCTTAAGGACTATGCCGAAACACTGGAAATTGATACCACTTCAACAACCGCGAAAACTCTTAATCTGGAGACTGCCAATAATTTTGAGATCACCTTAACCGATAACTGCACCTTTACTTTTTCAAATCCACCGGCAAGCGGCAAAGCAGGAAGCTTTACTTTGATCCTCAAACAAGATGGTACCGGAAGCAGAACAACGACATGGCCCGCATCCGTTGATTGGGCTGGAGGTACTGCACCAACATTATCAACAGGAGCAACCGATGTGGATATTTTGACTTTTATGACGACCGATGGCGGAACAACCTGGTATGGATTCTTCGCGGGAGGTGATTTTAGCTGATGATTTATTTCCCTGAAAATAAAATTATGAAGCCTTTTAGTGATTTACTTTTTCCAAAGCCAAAATTCTTCATGCCTCAAAGGGCAAGGATGGCTGCGGTAGGGGTACAGAATGGACATAGATACTGGCGATCTTACAAAACAAATTCCACCGTTGGAGGAGGTTCTCACAAAGAACTCAGGGTTGAAGATAGTGAAGGATCAGTTACTATCAATTCAAGTATGCTGTCGCATTCAGGACTTGTTATATGGGATGCAGTTAAGGTAGTTGATGGAAGCACAAGTATAACTTGCTTTCATACGGATACGTCAGGTGTTGGTTCTTATTGCAAAATAGATTTTGGGGCTGGTAATAATAAAAAACTAACAAAGTGGGAATATTACGCTGATGCTTACGCTACATATTGTTATTGGAATATAGAATACAGCGATGATGATTCAAGCTGGACTAGCGTATATACAGGTCTTGCTATAGGTGCAGGAGGCTGGCACACGGCAACATGGTAAGCAATCTTTATATTTTAAGGAGTTTTGACATGACGAATAAATATAGTCATATAAGCGATCCTGATGATGAAATACTAAAAATGCTTCCTACTAGCTGGAAATATGGTGACTACAATGTAACTTTTTCTGAAAATACTACAGTAGAGCAAAAGGTCTACTATCTTTTAGATCGTTTGAGTTCGTGAATGAAACTTAATGGGTTGTAGGTATAAGTTCCGAGAAGAGAGGGTATAAAGATGAAGTTGTAAATTTCATAACTGGAAGTTAAGGACAAATCCGTGATTTTAAGTGGTCACTATCTGGTCACTCAAAACAAAGTAAAACTTTAACTAATCTATATAAAATATTGTTTTAAAAATGCCCCCGGCGCGATTCGAACGCACGACACCTGGATTAGGAATCCAGTGCTCTATCCTGCTGAGCTACGGGGGCCAACAGTTTAAGTTAGAATTTAATATCTAATAATAATTTAGCAAAGAAAAATCAATTGTTCAAACTTTATCGACAGGAAACACAATTACGGTAGATTTCGAAGTTGGAAAATATTTTATAAAATTAGATTCAACGTTATTTGTAACCTGTAATTTGAATTATTTTATTTGCCACTACTTCCGCAACTTTTTTAGCGCCCTCTTCCGTGTAATGAATATCATCTACAAAGTTCTTGAGGTTTTTCTCTATTTTTGATTCCAAATCTAAAAAAAAGACTTTTTCTGATTGGGCTGTCTTTCTTGAAACATCATTGTAGGATTTCATGGCAAGGCGGAGTGAATTCGCTGAAGGGTACTCTCTTCGAAAAAAACTCTTTTTTGTATAACAAAACGTTTTTCCAATCCAAAGCATAGACATTGCATCAGTAGTCATATTTATTTTATATAGAGACGGTTGTGTCATTAATATTATGGGGACATTATCACTTTTAATAAAATGAACTAAGCGCCGTAAATTTTCCTCAAAATCTTTAAGAGACAGAAAAGCTTCCAGGGGGATTTCACGCTCCACATTTCCTGTTAGCGGATACCAGCGAGAAAATAATTTTGTTAACCAATACTGTTCAAATGTTGGCGGTTTTGCTCCTTTAATCGAAGGACCATAAAAATGTGACCACAGGCGATTGTAAGGCTCCACCGCAAGATCAGGAGGTGAAAAAGAACGGTAAAGATCATTGATAGCGTGCATAACGACAACAAGGTCAGGTTGAAAATCTCTCATATTGGTTACATAGTTAATCAGAGAATGCTTGGTTGTATACCAGTCCACTCCCGCGTTAAACAATTCTATGCCGGATCCCTTATATCGCTCTTGAAGAAACGATCTTAACTGTTCGGGATACCTTTTTCCTTGAGGTAATCGCATATTTCCTGTCGTTGATCCTCCAAGCGTTAAAACACGAAAGACATTTTTCGGTTTTTTAAGATACTTTGAATCTAAATAAGGTGGGTAAGTTTGCAGGAACGGATCAAACGGGTGAGTTTGGGTGTAGTAGTACCAGATAGATAAAGAAGAATAGATCACTAACGCTAAAACAAATGCAGGCAGAAGTGCAAATAATATATTTTTTAGACTAGGGCTTTTTGATTTCATAGAAAAGGTTTTTTTTATTGAAGTTTCCCGCGGCAAAGCTGAGCTTGGCTCTGCAAGAGCTCGGGAAATGCACTTGCTATGCACGTTCATATTACCAAAAAGTAAATCCTATAATCAATTCTATGTAAGCGTGATATGGCAGGTGGCTCTTTATATGTTATATTATCAATGCTAAGTGATATTAATTACATGTCAGCAAGCGGACCAATTTTGCCAGCTTCCAATAGCATATGAAATTAAGCGACAATACCCGAAAAGAAATCTTAATAGTTTTCCTGCTTCTTTTTCTCACCACTATCTATTTCAATAATCTTGTATTCAGTAAAAAATTGTTTTTATCGGGAGATATGTACAATTTTTTTTATTCCCAGAGAATTTATGCTCAAAAGGTCTTAGAGGGCGGTTCATTCCCATTCTGGAATACAGAAATTTTCTTTGGAGTTCCGTACATTGACGACCTGCAGAACGCAGTATTTTACCCATTTACAATGCTTTTCTATTTCACTTCAGCTTATTTTGCAATTACAGCCACCCTTGTCATTCATATATTCATGGCCGGATGGTTTTTATATCTTTTAATGAGCAGATGTTTTCATATAGACAGAACAAGCTCTATTGTAAGCGCGATAATATATATGTTTTCGGGTTATTTTACAGTACACATGGGTCATTTAAACCAAATATTATCATGCGCGTGGGCACCCCTTATTTTGTTGGTTTACATAAAATTTATAGAAAAGAAAAAAAACATATTTCTTATAATGATGTCATTTTTTTTTGGATTGCAGTTTTTCACAGGCGGTTCGCAAAACTCATTTTATTTGATAATTCTACTTTTCTTTTTGTCTTTCTATTTAGGAGTTTCACAATATATTTCTACTAAAGATTTAAAACAATTCATGCAGCCGGTTTTGACCCTTTCCGCAGGCATTTTCGCCGGCCTTGCATTTGCCGCAGTACAGATTCTACCGGCTTATCAACTTGCCGGTTTATCTGAGAGAGCCAACGGTATAACATACGCTGTAGCATCAGCGGATTCGCTGTCACCTCTTCAGTTCTTTATAAGTATTATTCTACCTAACTATTTTGGATTTCCCGGCAAGCAGCAATACTGGGGGATGATAATCCCAACTGAAATGGCAAGTTATACTGGGATTTTACCCATCCTTTTTTCCATATATGCCCTGTTTAAGTGCTATAAAAATAAATATGTCTGTTTTTTCTGGATCATTGCAATAATAGCTGTAATTTTCGCGATGGGTAAATATACTCCTGTCTATAATGTGTTTTATGAACTGGGCTTTAACAGGTTCAGGTCACCGGTAAGATTTATTTACATCTTTCATTTATCCACTGCAATCCTTTCGGGTTTTGGTTTAAACCACCTTCTCTCTGAAAATGAATCCGGAACCCTGGTTTCCAAGAATTCTTATAAATTCCAGTTTAGGGGATCAACCTCAGGAGCAGGTTTAATAATTATGCTCCTTATCGCTGTCGCTACCGTAATTTATTTCCTGATAAACTATCCGTTGGATAGATTCCAGGAAATGTCTCTCTCAATAACTGATTACAAAATATTGTGGTATAGAGATGCTATCATAACCCTTATCAGCATTGCCTCGCTGCTTTTGATTTTCTCAAGATCAGTATCAAACAGGGCAAAGAAAGGCATGGTTTTTTCTATAATTTTTTTTAGTCTATTAATTTACAGATTGGAATCGGAATTCTACAGTGCCGCATTGACATCTGATACAGACCCAAAAAAAAATAAAAATTTGATTGTGTCGTATTTGCAAGATGACAAATCGCTTTACCGGTATCTCAGGGTTGGTACAAAATCACTAATGCCTAATACAGGAATCATCCACAATATTACAGACGCAGGGGGTTACGGAGGAGGAATACTGCCTCTCAAGCGGTATGTAGAATTTATGCAAAAAGTAGCCTTTTTGAAAGGTGAAGAATTTTTTATAAATTTTGGGCTTCTTGACATGTTAAACATAAAATATGTTGTTTCAGACCTGGATATAAAATTTCCAGGTTACAAAAAAGTAATAACAGAAGGCAAAACTAATTTATATTTGAATTCAAACTATCTTCCACGATCATATCTGGTTGACAACGCTATCCTGCTAAAAACCGGGGGGGAGATGCTGGAATTCTTTTCAAAGGGAATGATTAATCCAATAAAAGAATTGTTATTGGAGGAAAAGGCGGAATTTCAAGGCAGAGAAAATAAAAAGAAAACAAATAGTAATTATCTAAATATCAAAAAATATTCCCCTAACTTAATAGAAATAGAAGCGGGTTTAGCAAAAAACGGTTTTTTGTTGCTTACTGATTCTTACTATCCAGGCTGGAAGGTATTTATAGATGATGCCCCGGGGAAGATTCTCAGGGCAAATTATAATTTCAGAGCGGTTGCATTAAACAAAGGAATTCATAAAATAAAATTTATATACAAACCTTTAGTATTTTATATCGGCCTGACGGTTTCCTGTATAACATTATTGTTGCTGCTTTTTTCCTCCAAATTTCGCGACCCGCGCATCAGATTTTTTTCTTAAACAAAAGCCATTTTCCGGATTTTTCCAATAAAACAGCTTTCTTGCTTATATAAGAAAGAACCCCCTTTGTAGGACCGCGAATTAAAAAGTAATCGTAACCTGCTTCATGAAGTTCCCACCTAAACATATGCGGCATATAATCACCTGGCGCAGTTGGCTTCTTTGCCGTTTTAAAATGAACCGGTAAAAGCGGAGAATCGGGAAGATACGGACTTAAACCACCGCCAACCAGCAGAAAATAGTAGTCCTGATTGTGCAGGTGCGGGTCAAAAAAACGACTATCGAGTTCAACGGAATTATTATCAAAAACCAGTGGAAGAATAGACGACTTTGAGGGGATTTTTACCAGAATAGGTTTTATTTCTTCTATTTCTTTTGAGATGGTTCTCTGCTTAACCACTGAATGAAGCAAAATAGCAAACAAAAGAAGAATAAAAAGGACCCTGGGAATACATTTAAAATTAATTTTTCCAACCGCTAAAGCGAGAAAGAAATATGAAACAGCGGTTAACCTGAGGTTTATATAAGTAAAGACCCCTTTTGCAAATGGTAAAATGAATATGGCAATTGTAGTAATTGCAAAAAAGATTAAACATTCATAAAGATGATCCTTCTCCCCATTATGATGCTTGAATAACGATAGAACTGTTATACTGGCTAATGAAATCCAGAGAACAATTAAAATCCAGTCAGGACCATCATACCAGAGCATTCCGGTAAATATGTAGGTGTAATAAACGAGAATCTCATTAAAAGGCATCCAAAAGAATTTTTTTGCCTCAGGAGGTAGAGTGGAAAATTCGGTTGGATTTGCAGCGAAAAACCAAAAGGAAAAAAGCAGTATGGATAAGAAAATGTGCGGGATGATACGTCTGAAATCGTCCGGTCTTCTGCAAAAGAGAAGAATGTTTATAAAAGACAGGGAGATATAAAGAAGAAAAGTAAATGGGTGAGTAAAAAAAAGAACTACTATCCATAAAACCTGGATGAATGCTGCTCGCCCCCAGCCCTCCCCTTTTATAAGGTTTTTTTGATCCATTAACGATAATAAAAGGATTGGTAGTGAAAGAAGGTAATTCAGATAACCAAGAAAATATTGCTGATTAAAAGCGAATGGAAAAAAAAGTAATACTCCCCAGGGAAAGGAGTTGCCCGTCGAGTGGCGCGTTACTTTTAAAACCAGAAAAAAAATAAGCAAAATGTATAAGGATATGGTGGCCTTTCCTGCTGTCTCAATCGAAAGGAATTTAGAAAAAAAAAGTGTGATCGCGTAAAAAGTCGCATAGGGAGCAGGTTTTAGATTGGCTAAAAAATTATCTTTGTAGTCATAGTCAGGATTACCATATTCAGAAAGAACCTGAACCTGGGAAATATGTTGAGGATAATCCTGCATTGGCGGAAAGCGAACAGACCATATTGGCCACAAGCTTATGAAGCTAAACAGAGCAACTACAAAATACCAGGTTTGCAGCTCGCTGAAGTTTATTATCTTAAACTTTCTTTTTGACATGGATGAATTATACTCTTAGAAACTATTTTAATACCAGAAAGAAAAAGATATAATCTTTAACTCTAAGCAGTTTTGCTAAATGGATGAATATGAAAATATTGATTACCGGTGGCAACGGACAACTAGCTTTTGATTGTAATGAGATTCTTAAAAAAAAATATGAAGTGCTGTCGCATAGCCACAAAGAAATGGATATTTCTGATTTTGGGCAGGCTGAAAATATAATAAATATCTTTAAGCCAAATATTATTCTTAATTGTGCCGCTTATACTAAAGTCGATGCCTGTGAAACCGAGAAAAATATGGCCCGGGAAGTTAATGTCATTGGTCCTAAAAATCTAGCAGAAATATCCGAAACACTTGGCTGTAAGATCATTCATATCTCCACTGATTATGTTTTTAATGGCAAAAAAAAGCCGCCTGAATCTTATCTGGAAGATGATACTCCGGATCCTCTTACCTATTATGGCAATACAAAACTTGAGGGTGAACTTGCTATCCAAAAAGCTACCAATTCTTATGCAATCATACGAACGGCGTGGTTGTATGGAATAAGAGGTCATAACTTTCTTAAAACTATATTAAAACTGTGCTCAAAAAATCCACAAAAAGGAGTGAAAGTGGTTAATGATCAGTTTGGGTCCATGACCTCGACTTACAAGCTGGCATTGCAGATTGAAAAAATAATTGAAATCGGCGGGAAGGGAACTTATCATGCTACTTCCGAGGGACATAGTACCTGGTTTGAGGCAGCCGGATACTTTCTGAAAAAGTTTGGAATTCCATATCAAGTTTTTCCATGTAGCACAAAAGAGTATTCTACACCGGCCCATAGACCCGCGAATTCCATTTTGGAAAACAAGCGACTGAAAGAAGAAGGGATTAACTTGATGGGCCATTGGGAAGACGATTTAGAACAGTTCGTTTCAAAGTTTCGTGAACGTTTATTGAAAGAAGCAACTGAGGTTAATTGATGAAAAACTTATTAGTAACTGGCGGTTGCGGTTTTATTGGCGCAAACTTTATCAGGTATCTTCTTGAGGAATCTGATTTTACAGGACGAATCATTAACGTGGATAAACTAACTTACGCAGGCAATCCTGAAAACCTGTCCGATGTTCAGTCTCAATTTTCCGACAAGTACGTTTTTGAAAAAAAAGATATTTGTGATTATAAAGAAATGAATGAGATATTTAACAAATACCCGATTGATTCTATCTGTCATATTGCAGCGGAATCCCATGTAGACCGTTCTATTGTCAATCCTGATGCTTTTATCCAAACAAATATTATAGGCACTTTTAACATCCTTGAATTGGCCAGGGCCAGCATGGATAAGCTAATTCTTTTTCACCATATTAGCACTGACGAAGTTTTTGGCAGCCTGGGCAAGGATGGTTTTTTCACAGAAGAAACGCCTTATAACCCCAACAGTCCTTATTCGGCCTCAAAAGCAGCTTCCGACCATATAGTGAGGGCTTACAACAAAACTTATGGCTTGCCAACAACCATTTCCAATTGCTCTAACAATTATGGTCCTTACCAGTTTCCTGAAAAAATGATTCCACTTATGATTCTCAATGCCATTGAAGGCAAGGATCTTCCGGTTTATGGGGATGGTAGAAATATCAGAGATTGGCTTTTTGTAAAGGATCATTGCAAAGCTGTCTGGAAGATTATGAAGAACGGAGCAAGTGGGGAGACATATAACATTGGCGGTAATTGTGAGATGAAAAATATTGACCTGGTGGAACAGATTTGTGATTTATTAGATGAGACAACGGAAAAACTTCCTGACCGGTCAAGGAAAGAATTAATTACTTTTGTTAAGGATCGTCCCGGACATGATCTCCGGTATGCAATTGATTGCAGCAAAATAATAAACAAGTTAAACTGGAAACCGGAGGAATCCTTTAAAACCGGGATAAACAAGACACTTCAATGGTATATCTCAAATCGAAAATGGGTAGACCGTGTTAAAAGTGGAGAATACCGGTCCTGGATTAAAAAGCAGTACAAATAAACCTTTGCTGTGACAATAAAAAATGTTTGACAATGAACGACGAGTTTACTTTATGCGCTATCCCGGGATGGATGTAAATGCATTTCAGCTACGATCTGTTTTTTTAGCAAAGTGCAACTATTTAAACATTTGAAGTTGAAGCTTTTTTTTTGTGATTAATGTTGAAAATTATAACGAACTGTATTATAATTATAGCAGTATAAATTTAATTAGGGTGCTTAAATGAGTGCGACTACTGGTGCAGTAAATTCTATAGCTCTTACAATAAAGGCGACAGAAAAATTGAATCAAATATCCGGTGGTCGGGATAAAATTCTCTCAAAAACTTCAACCAGCGGAGGAGGACTGGCCTTTCCGGTGAACACCCGTCCCACAGAAAATAACGTTCTCTCAGCTGGTAATTCAGGGAAAGGCGGTAGTCTGGATGTCACTGCATAATGTCCCATTCCATAAATAAAATCTCCACTAAATCTTAGCTTCTTTCGCCTTCCTTGCAAATGCCACCGAATATTTTTATATCATTACATCTAAATAAAATTAGGAAAAACTATCATATTTTATAGCTCTAAGAATGCCCTATTATTTTGTCACTTCGAAGATTAGCGAGAAATCTTAGGAAATTGAAAATGTTTAGCAAACGAATTACCCGTTTAAAAAAACAAAATTTGCTTGATAAAACAATTAATTGTAGTAGGATATTGTCATAATGAAAAAAAGAAATGTCATATCGATTATTTGCATTGCTCTTTTATTGACCGGCGTGGCTTACCTCATAGTGGATAAAATTAGTGCCCGCAAGTCACAGGAGCGTTTGAAAAATGAATTTAAAATGAAGGATGATGAGATTCAACGGCTGGAGAAGCAAACTGTTGATCTTAAAAAAACGCTGAATAAAAATAAAGAGAGTATAGGGGCTTCTCAGGAAAAATTAGCCGCTGTTTTTGGAAAAGAGACTCCTTCTTCTGAACTTCCTACAACATCCCCTGAAAATGAAAATATTGTGCCAAACATAGATTGCAACTGGATTAATGAGAAGATTGTTAATTTTTTTTCCTACCTGGACAAGAGAAAATATATTCAGGAGTATAAGCTAAAGAATGATAGCTATATTCACTTCAAGAATATTATTGCAAAACTGTATGAACAGAAACCTATGGTCAGCGAGAGCAAATTCCCAGGTGATATTCTAAAAAACACCTATCATTTTTACAGGACACTTAGAAAAGAAAATATTATTCTAATCAAGGACATCATTAACAAAGAAAAAGATATTGTTGAGCAAACAATGGACTATTTCTACCAGCAGCAAATTCATTGTGAAAATACTGACATGATTCTCCCTCCGTTTGATGTTTTGTATGAGTATTCGAATTTTTTTCTCAATACATTAGGGGGAAAGGCTTACCTCTTCAGGTTAGAAAGCAGAATGAGAATTCTTTTGCTTTACTATACAACCATGATCATCCATGAAGCAAATCACAGGGAAATCAATAAATACGGCATTGATCTCCGGCCGCATGTCAAAAGATTGGAAAATGAACTAAATGATTTTTCAAAATTTTATTATTCAGATAAATACCTGCGTGAGATTAAAACGGTAAAGGAAAAATACCCAATACTCTTCCCTGTTGAATCTTCTTAAAAACTTCCTGCACAATCTATAAATCATTTTTTGTGATTGAAACCACTAATAACGCTAATCACACTAAGCTAACAGGTAATTTGTAAAATTTTATATGGTGGCGGTTTAAATTATGAAAACTAACGCTCAAAAAATTGTAAAAATATTGTCTGATGCCGGGTTCAAAACCTACTGGGCAGGTGGATGTGTAAGAGATATGATTATGGGTATTGAACCCCTTGACTATGATATTGCCACAGATGCACGTCCGGAACAGGTAATGAAATTATTTAAAAAAACCATCCCGGTAGGTGCGAGCTTTGGCGTAGTTAAAGTTTTATATAATGATTTTGAATTTGAAGTGGCAACGTTTAGAGCTGATGGGAAATATATAGATGGACGCCATCCTGAGGAAGTGCATTTTTCAAGCGAAAAGGAGGATGCTTTTCGCAGGGATTTTACTATAAATGGCATATTCTACGATCCTATTCACGAGAAAATCATTGATTATGTTAAAGGCCAGGCGGACATCAAAAATAATGTTGTTAGAACTATAAATGATCCTAAAGATCGTTTTTCCGAAGACCGGTTACGTCTCATCAGAGCTGTAAGGTTCGCAGCCAGATTTCAGTACGAAATTGAACCATCTACTTATAATGCAATTAAAGAACTGGCTGAAACAATTATTCAGATTAGTGCTGAGAGAATAAGGGATGAATTGTGCAAAATGCTTACAGGCCCTCATCCTGCCGAAAGCATACAGTTGCTCGACGGAGTTGGAATACTGAAGATTATTTTGCCGGAGGTAACCGCAATGAAAGGAGTGAAACAACCAGAAGAGTTTCATCCGGAGGGCGACGTTTGGGTGCATACTATGCTTATGATAAAAAAAATGAGCGGCCCGACTTCTGAGCTGGCCATGGGCGTCCTCCTTCATGATGTTGGAAAACCTCCTACATTTTCCATAGAAGACCGTATTCGCTTTAATAATCACTGTGAAGTTGGCGCACGAATGGCTGAAGAAATTGGAGAACGGCTTAGATTCTCTAAAAAACAGGTTGAGCATATATCGGAGTTAGTGCTTCATCACCTCCGATTTAAGGATGTTCAAAAAATGCGTGAGAGTAAATTGAAGCGGTTTCTGCGCATGACAAATTTCGCTGATCATCTGGAGCTTCATAGATTGGACTGTCTTGCATGCCATGGGAAACTTGACAACTGGGAATTCTGCAAAGAAAAATTATCAGAGCTTAAACCAGAGGAGATCAAACCGAAGCCGCTTATAAACGGTCACGATCTTATCACAATGGGTTACAAAGCCGGTCCTTTTTTTAAGCAAATTCTTACATTGGTTGAGGATGCTATTTTGGAAGGAGAAATCAAAACTCATGATGATGCAGTAAAATTTGTAGAAAACAAATTTCCAATCGCATAATCAGGCCATAAATTGCAGATTATTAGAGGCGTTCAGCTATCAGCAATCAATTTTTAGCAAAAAAAAATTTAGGGCAGGAATAGGATACCGGGAGTCAAGGAATTGAGGATTCAAGATTCTGAAGATTCTATAGCTTGGTTTCTGCTTCCCTTTGATTCCTTGAATCCTTGGATCTTTTCTTCTGCCCTCTGCTCTATACCTGCTGCTTTCTGTTCCATTGTCACTGATCCCTGAGCAAAAGCCTTTTGGGCCTCCTCTATTAAAAGTTGCTCATTTCCCGAATATTTGGAAGAGAAGTGAAAAACCTGAAGTTTTTTTGCTCCTGCCGCGCTTGCTAATTCTCCGGCTTCTTTTGCGGTAAGATGCGCTGTTTCACGGGCTCTTTCTTTATCTTTATCTAAAAAAGAAGATTCTATATATAAAACATCAACTCCCTTCATTAAGGCAATTATTTTCTCTTTATTTTCAGGAGAATTGTCGCAATCTACAATATACCCGATCTTCTGCCCGGGTGTAGTTTTCAGAATCTCCTTTCTTAAATATCCTGACTCAAATTCCGTTTCATCATCTTTGACTGGAACTTTTATTATATAATTATATGATTTATTGGCATATACACTATCTTTTAAATTGGTTAACCATGGTCCGGTAGCGAAGCCAAGCTCTTTTAATTTTTTCTTATTAACGTTCAAATGAAAACGCTCTTTCAGAAAAAAAGCCATAGAAGAGATTTTATGATCCAGTGCAGTGGCTTTTATTACAAACTGCTCATCCCGGTGGATCAAACCATCTTCCGGAATATCCATTTTTTTGGGAGGATTTTGAGGCGCAAATTTTTTTCGGCAAACAAGTAATATTTCTTTAAGATGGTCCTTATTTATTTCAAGAACCTTTAACAAAAATGGATAGCGATAATTTCCAACAAGGTTCCAGTTATACCCGGAGAGCCTTCCCTGAACAGATTCAATAATCCCCGGAGGTCCAAATATTGAAAGCATCTGATCTCTGCCTAAAAGAAGCCTTATCAGATGGTCAAATCCAATAAAGTGATCCATGTGGGTATGGGTGACAAACACATGGCTGATTCTTATCAGACTTCGGGGAGAAAGTCTGGATATATCTCCTAAATCAAAAAGGAGTGCCCTCTTTTGGAACATGAAATCCACATATAAAACAGGATCATCAAAAGGCCCGTTAACCAAACTTGCATGAAAAAGAGGTTTCATGGTTTTAATTATGAAATTTTCGTATACATTTATTTCTTTTTTTTTGGATAGTAGATAAAACAGCTTGAAAGGTCAAGTTTTATTCAATAATATACGCTGTATACATTCGCACAGAAAATAACTTTTACTTTATGTCTTTCGGGTGCTTCGTGGAGACATATTTTTTTAATTGGGGGAATAGATGCAACATAAGCATGCTTTAGTATTACTGGTTTCAATAGCAACCGGAGTCGTAGCCGGAATATTTTGTGGCTGGTTCTGGGGGAAAACCATGCTCAAATTTGCCTGGCTTGGAGAACTTTTTATGAACTCATTAAAAATGACGATTATTCCCCTAATTATCGCAGCCGTTATAACAGGGATTGCGTCAATGGGAGACGCGAAAAAACTGGGACGACTCGGTGCTATTACAATTTTCTATTATCTAAGCACCACTGCGATTGCGGTCTTCATCGGCTTAATAGTAGTAAATATTATTCAACCAGGTGTCGGGTTGCAATTGGGTGATGGTAAATTGCCGGAAAGCATTGCGGCCAAACAGGATACCGGTATCAGCGATATAGTGCTTTCTCTTGTCTCTCCTAATCTTGTTGCTTCCGCTTCAGAAATGCAGTTACTGCCTATCATAATTTTTTCCATTCTTTTTGCTGTTGCGCTTATCAAGCTGGGAGATCGTGGCATCCCTGCTATCAAGTTTTTTGAATCTGTAAATGACGCGATGATGACAATAGTTACGTGGATCATGTATTTCGCTCCTATAGGTATTTTTGCGTTAATAGCGGGGAGATTCGGAAAAGCAGGTGGGGGTGAAGCGTTCTTGGTGGAAGTTAAAGCAGTTGGATGGCATATGCTAACTGTACTTTCCGGCCTGACAGTACATTTTATCGTCCTCTTTGCAATACTTTTATTCATTACCGGCCGAGGCTGGAGCTATTTGGTAGGAATGCTGCGTGCTCTTTTGACAGCTTTTGCCACTGCAAGTTCTTCAGCAACCCTTCCCCTTACCATGGAATGCGCTCATGAAAACAAAGTGGATGAGCGCGCTGTACGTTTTACCATTCCATTAGGTAGTACTATAAATATGGACGGCACCGCTCTTTATGAGGCGGCAGCCGTGATGTTTATCGCGCAGGGGTATGGGATAGAGATGGGATTTGCCCAGCAGTCCATTATATTTGTCACAGCGACTTTAGCCGCTATAGGAGCAGCAGGAATACCGGAAGCCGGTCTCGTAACTATGGTAATTGTCTTACAAGCTGTAGGATTGCCTCTCGAAGGGATCAGTCTGCTGTTAGCAGTGGACTGGCTACTAGACCGGTTTCGGACATCTATCAATGTCTGGGGAGATTCTGTCGGAGCAGCGGTCGTACATCGTATGCTGCAAAAAGCCTGATTCAAACGGTTTCAGGCAGCTGCGTAGGCATTCAATTGGTGCAAAAGTCCCTTAATTGACTGATTATTAGGAAAATACTTTTCTGCATTTGCTAATCTCTCAAACGCTTCTTTGTTTCTACGTTGTTTTAAAAATAAATCCGTAAGTAAAAATTCACTGGCAAGGTTGGAAGGAAGTTTTTTGAGAGATTCGATCAGCCCACTTATGGCCTCTTCCCTTTTACCATGTACAAAAAAAGTGTCAGCTTTTTCCCTTAGCCTGTAATGAAGAAAATCCTCTCGCTGTATGAGAAATGTTCCATAAATGCCTATATCAGGAAAATCAAGGAATTTTTTTTCGGAAACAAATGGTTCAAATTCATCAAAACTCCAGAACGATTTATGTTCTTCGTAAGGATTACCGTATATTTCAGGCTGTGTCCAGTTTTCGCCAAGCGGGATGGATAAAAGTATATGTTTGTTTGAATGCTCTGCACATTTGTCGAGCATCTGCCATGCCTGCTCCTTTGTGAAATGCTCCAGCACATCACCTATATAAATCAAGTCATATTTTGCTAAGTTGTCTATAACTTTTAATGCATCACCTATATAAATATTATCGTAAATCGCTTTTTGATGGGCCTGTATATAATCAGGAAAAATCTCTATGCCATCAATTTTCACTTTCCAGCCTTTCTTGAGATATCGTCCGCCATGCATTACATCCAACCAATCTCTGGCTATAAATCCCATTTTTCCATTTCCAAGCCCAACATCGAGAAAGGACTCAGGCTTTGTTTTTTGTAAGAATAAACAGAACGTAGGGATATGAGAAAATGTACTTGTAGGCATATATCATTCCTCCAAAAATATTCAAGACGTATTGTTGCATCTGATCTTGTGCTGCGATGCCTTTAATAGCTTTACGGTTGGTAAGCAAAATTGCATTAGTCTTTTCCTGTTTCATAAGCTAATTCTGCCAATGCTATATTGAATTCGTGAATTTTTTTTAAATAATTTTTTACCGATCTCATGTAAATAAAAAGTGATTCAAAAAGGTCTTTTGCCTCCCCAATCCCAAAATCAAAATTTGCCAGGTTAGTTACCAGAAGACCTCTCGACACCTTTCTTGCTTCCCTTGCTGTCTTTATACTGTCATTTGCCTTGTTTATTCTTAAAAATACTTTAGTTATCCTGAAAGTATCTTCTTTTTCCTTAAAAGAAGATTTATTGCTGAGGTTCAAATCTAGATTGCTCTCAACTTTTTTTAAGTCAATTTTTTCCTGTCGTAGTCTTTTTGACTTAATATCAAATATTTTATTTCTGGGAATACCCAGGTTATACTTAAGAGATTGAATGATTTCTTTCTTATCATGTTCCAAACCATTTAATTCATCTTTACTTCCTACCAGGCCTAATTTTAGTTTCAGAACGTCCTGCTGTGTGATATCTGGGTCTTCAGATTCCAGCTTTTTTCCCGCTTTTTCGTAGGCTTTTTCAAAGTTACTTTTAACTTCATCGGCTAATTGGATTAATTCTTTTGCAAGAAGAAGATCATAATATAATGTTTTGATTTTATAGACTGTTTTATCTTTATTCCTCCGGTTTTTTTCTTTTTCTTCTGGCTGATTTTTAAAAATGCGATTGAAGTTTTTGCTATTTTTATTACTTGAAGTCACCGGGATCTCGCGACTATTGTCTAAAGCCATTTTTATACATTCAGCGAGCGATAATTCTATTTTTTCCCGGGCAAATAAATTTGTAGAAAATATTAAAATGAAAACCCATGGGACAAAAAATAAAAGGTTTAGTCTCTTATTTCTATGCATCGTATCCTCCTAAAAAAAACTCATCATAGTTAAGGTCGGAGATTGCTGTGTTTGGAGAGACCCTTCGACAGGCTCAGGGTGAAATCTAAGGTTGAGCTTTTCGAAGACTCTCTAGTGAACTTAAAATAAAATCATACATTACATTAAAGCTCTTGTAGTGGAAGCTTCAATTATGATTGCGGCCTCTTTGCCGCTCTATGTTATTTGCATGCAGTTGAAGTTCATTACTTAATTTGTTAACTTACTACTTATGAGAAAAAAATCGTCTTATATTGCTTCATACCTTCTAATATTATTAACGCTTCCCGGTTTATTATTTGCTGAAGAAGGAAAACCAATGGTCGTTGTTAAAGAACTTCTTACAGCTATAAGTACAGTTAAAGATGAATCTACGACCAAGCTAACTCCTGAAGAGAAAAAAAACAACAAAAAACTGATGAAAAAGGCCAATTCGCTGATTCATATCTCTAATTTAGGGCCAAAAACCTTAGGTTCTCATTGGAGGAAAAGAAGCCCGGAAGAAAAAGAAAAATTTTTATCCATTCTTACAAAACTGTTTGAAAAGGTCGCCTATCCCAAGTCCGCAAAATTTTTTACTGATTTAAAAATAAAATATAATAACGAAATTATTAAAAAAGAAAAAGCAGAAATTCGAACATCGATGGAACATGAAAGTGAAGGGTTAATAGAAATTGACTACAAACTACAAAAAATAAACGGTAAATGGCTTATTTACGATGTAATCCTGGATGAGGTAAGCCTGGTTTCAAATTTAAAAACTCAATTTCATAAGATAATTAAAGATGAGTCTTTTAATGAGCTAATTAATAGGATGCAGAAAAGATTAGAAAAAGAAGATTAACTTTTAGAATGAGTAAATTTATTGCGTGAAAGTGTGTAGCGAGAAGATTCCTCGCGGCTTGCAAAGACAAGCTCAGCTTTGCTGAGGGGTTAGCGAGCGAACCTAAAATAAAATCATATTTTACACTGAATATTCCCCCCGGCTTGTGCGGGGAGGTCAATTACTTAGCAAAGGCCTTTTCAATTCTATCCAAAAAGTATCGCGCTCGTTTTGTAGACAGATGAAATTTAATTAGATGGTTTCGACCCTCCTGAATAATTTCATCAGACTTCACCACACTATCAAGTATATTCCCTACAATTCTTTTAAGTTTTTCAATATTAATGAACCGAAAAATCTGTTTTTCCTCCACAAAATTATTTGGGGTGTAAAGAGGTACTTTTGGAGAAACATGCACCGCATTGCATGCTGCATTTTCCCGAAATCGAAATGTGTCATTACCATTACCCGGTAAAGAAAGCACAATACGGCATTCCTGAAGACTGCGGTAATAATCGTTCCGGCTTAACCTCCCTTCCTGTGAAAGCTCTAAATTAGAAGGTATTTCCGAAATATTGAAAAGGGCATCAGCGTATAAACGCCCCATTGTTTCAGCAATTTCTTTTCTCTTTCAATGACTCATTCTGCCTAAAAAACCAATGCTGTATTGTTTTGAAGTATTGTCGTAAGATGTTATCCAATTCAATATTTCTTCAGGCATTGCCATGGGTAAAGGAATGCTGAAATCAGAACCGTCCGTCTCTCTTCGGCAAACAACATATTTATTGGGTTTAATTTTTGCGGGACCATCCTCTCCGTCTATCAATACAAAGCCAGAAGATAATTGTGAAAAGTTGGTATCGTAAAAGGAAACGGCCCTTACATTGTAGATAATGTAATCAAAATAGCCTTGATCTGCTTTTTCAGGAATATCGTCTCTATCAATCTGACCGTTATCAGAAGGAAATCAGTCGGGAGATTTCTGGTCTTCAGGGCAAACTCCCAATCCTAAGAAGCCCTGGTATAGACAGTCCTTCCTGGATAATCTACTACATCAGGCCCCATTATTTTCCTGAGACCGTGCAAAAGAATATCAGGTACGAAGTTTGGAAGAGAATCTGTAATAAAGAGAATTTTCAAAATAGTTGAATGTTAGTTAGAAGCTTTTAATACTGCTCGATAATTCAATCATAATATAAATTAGCAGTCAATTTAAAAATTGTTTTGCTGGCAGTGTGGAATTTAATAAATTGATTTCTAAATAAAATTATGTTTGAATTAGGAAAATTCTTGTTTAGTTTCTATTTTTCAGGAACTATATGTTAGGAGTACTTCTTACCAGCACGTGTCATTACAAAAACATCGACAAGGAGACCTTTTCGGACAGGGTAGAGGAACTTGCTAACAACATTGTAAATTTAGAGAAACATATTCATCAGCCTTTTGAGCTTATCATTGCGGACAACTCACCGGCAAGCCTTCTCCCTACGGAACAAATTCTTAAAATCCGTCCTAAAAATACTCTCTTCATCCGAGAGACGGAAAATCCAGGAAAAAGCGTTGGTGAAGCCACCTTATTAAGATACGGGATTTATTTATCTTTATCCAGGGGACATAAATGGCTTTTAAAACTCAGCGGGAGATATTCTCATACTGGAAACTGGTCAATGGATGAAACCATTAAATACTTAGAAGAGAAACAAAAGTTAATATATATTGACCTGCATGGCAGAAGCATGAAGGAGATGCCATGGGCAAAGGGGCATCCCTGTTACGAAGAGAACCTAAATAATGATAAGATTCTTGTGAGCGTTTCAACAGAAGCTTTTATGATAAACGCTGAATATCTAATAAGTACCGGTGTTTTCAGGAAGGAGTATCTGTATAGAGAATACGATTGGATAAATTTTGAGCAGCTTCTCTGGTACGCAATCAGAGACCTTAATTTCATGCATTGGCAGGAATTACCAATAGATGGTTTTGACACAAATAAACGGGGTCAGTATCCATATAAGAAAAGCTTTCAGAAGGTTTATAATCCAATTTTTGAAACGACGACCGATTACAAAGCTATTCCTCAAATAGACATTGCACCTCTTATTGAAGCCACTGACATTTCATAAATATTAATTTAAACTTTGGATTATGAGTATTTTTTTAAATTAAATCAGCTTAATGCATATCTCGTTCAAGCAGGATAATATAAAAACAATTGAAAAATTCCATCCTGAAGTTTTTGAATTAATTAATAACTTTTCTTCTAAATCCTCCCTTGATTTAAAAACAGAAAAGTCCAGAAGTGGTGAGATTACACTCTCTGCCCTGACAAAAGATCAATCACGAATTTATCTCCACAGCAAATACGACCCTCTCAGGGAATCAGAGAAAATTATTGCCGCATGTCACCTTAAAAAAACTGATTCTGATATCTTGATCCTTGGATTCGGACTCGGATACTTGCCGTTGGCAATGGTGGATAAACTGGATTCCAACAAAAACCTCTATATTCTTGAACCTTCTTTAGAAGTTTTCTTATGCGGGATTGAACATATAAACCTTTCCACACTTTTAAACCGACCAAATACAAAGTTTTTCCTTGGAGCCGGATTTTTAAATAAAATAAAAAATAGATTCTCAAAAACAGATTTTAAAACAGTTTTTTTTACACACCAGCCATCTCTTCAGCTTTTTTCGGAGTTAAACGAAGCCAAATCCTACCTGGAACAAATTACGCTGCCTAAACTTAAAAGGGAACTTAATTATTTAAAATTCAAATCAGAGCATCCTAAAGCCCTATTTTTTGAGACCGGTTTTTTTATAGAGATAGAATTAAAAAATACTTTTACTCATCTTGGACTTACTTTCAGATCTTTGAAACTCGACTCAAATAAAAAAGAGGGTCAGGCTGAGTTCATACGAAACCTCATGGAGGTTTTAGCTGATTTCAAACCCGATTTTATTATAAGTGTAAATCAGTGGGGATTTGATGTGGAGGGGAAACTTGCTGAAATATTAACGCATTGTGAGATTCCATTTGTTTGCTGGTATGTCGACAATCCTCTTCCGCTGCTCATGCGGAATAATAAAAACGCCTCTCAATACGGGCTTTATCTATCATGGGACGATTACTATATCGATCAGATGAAAGAGCTTGGTTTTCCAAATGTAGAATATCTACCTTACGCTGCAGACTCAACTATTTTTTATCCTTCCTCTCATTCAATTCAAAAAAAATATCCTGTAGCGTTTGTGGGAAATTCATTAAACAATATAATTGAGGCACGGCTAAAAGAAATAAACAATGAAGGCTATTTGATGAAGATTTACAACAAATTGACTCAAAAAGATGCAGTAAACCCGCCTTCTCCCTGCTTCAAAGAGGAATATAGAGGGGATTCTGAAACAATTGATTTAATAAAAAAAGAGATAGGAGAAAAAAATATTCCGGATAGATATCTCTCTTCCCTTGAGGTTGCTGTTAACTCAAAGTGGACACAAGAGCGAAGGGTCGGGGCACTGATGGCCCTTGAAGAACTTAAACCGCATGTTTTTGGGGATAATGGGTGGAAAGAGCTGCTTCCTCCTTCTTTTCATTTTCATTCGGAGGTAAACTATCATAAGAAGCTTCCTGAAATATACCGTTCCACAGAGGTTAATCTTAATATATCAAATGTCCAGCTTAAAAACTCAGTCAATCAGCGGTTATTTGACGTTTGTGCCTGTGGTTCATTTCTTCTTACCGACCGCAGCTTTGCTGTCCAACGATTTCTTACGCCCGGAGAAAGTGTTGAAACTTTTGAAACGTACAAGGAACTAAGAAAAAAAGTTGAGCACTATCTTAATTATCCGGAAAAGCAAGAAGCAATAGCGAAAAAAGGATGCAAAATAATATTAGAACAGCACACTTACGAGCACCGAATTAAAGAAATACTCTCATTGCTTAAGAATTATTTTGCTTGATTGTGAGACTTTCAAAATAGTTTTTCAGGCACCTGCCCTCTTTGTCAAAACTCTGGAACTGTTTTGCAGTTTTAAGGGCATTCTTGATAATTAATTCATTACGATGCTTATTTTGATTCCATCCGAGAAGACCTTCTTCCAGGGTTTTTGCTAATTCAGGTAGATTTCCATTTTCGATCAAAGAACAATTCTGTTTATCTCCTTTACCACGCATATAGTCATTTCCGCCTATACCTGAATAGCCAAGCACAACACATCCTGACGCCATGGCCTCTAAAGCAGAAGTGGGCATCCCCTCCCTTGAAGAGGTAGCTAAAAAAATCCTTGATTCACTTAATTGCTCAGCATAGTTGTCTTCGCTCAAGTCATCAAGAGGCATCCACTCCCATTTTTTAAAAACTCCTTCCTTTCTTTTAAAAATAAAACTAAGAATATCTCCTGAAGAATCTTTTCTAGTCAGGTAGACTATTTTATTTTTTTTCTTCTCCGGCTTATATGCAAATTTGGAGGTATCAATGTAGTTATCGATCAATGTCACATCTACCCCCATGCTCAACTCAAGAAAATCCTTGATAATAGGGGACGGAGTAATTGCCCGGGTAATGCCATAATCTTTCCAGTTTCCCCCTTTAGGGAGTGAATTAAAGATGTAAGCCCAGTTAAGAGCTATGGCAATACGATTACAATTAAGGTGCTGGGTCTGTTTCATTAAAGACGGCAACCCTTCGGGGAAAATCAGTGTATCATCCACTGAAAATAATAAATTATCTTCCAGCCACTTGACGGGAACTTTACAGCCGTGCCAGCTTAAAACAAATCCTTTTTTATAGTGAACAATAAAAGCCTTGAATCCCAATCGGTTGAGGTGGAATACGTGTCTGTAAAGGCGTTTGGTTCCTCCGGAAGGTGGAGAAAAATCCGGACAAAAATAAAAGATATTACCCATATTATTTTATATCAATCATGAGAAAGAAGATTCTCTATGATATCGCACAATCTTCATTTATTTAAATAATTAAGGTTAAGAAAAATTAATGCTATTGAATACTAGGACAGTAAAGAACAAACGCATAATTTTTTTGCAACATTATAAAGCATACAAGGATTAAATTAGAAAGATTTTCTGAATATTGAGGATCCAATATTTTTTTGAAAAAATAAAGGAGATTGAATTGTCAGGGAAATGAAAGATTTTAGGATGATTAAAAGAAAAATTACTTTTTGAAGTAATTATCTAAAAGACCTTCCACGTTTAGCACTAATCCAACTCTCCCGTCGCCCATAATGGCGCCGCCCATAATGCTTTGTGCTATTGGTAGACCATCCAGTTTTTTAAGTACCACCTGCTGTTGGTCCGATAGCTCGTCTACCCAAATAGCAGCTTCTTTATCTTTATTTTTAATGAGAATGCAAAGTCTATTATTATTTTCTGTGTTATTGCTTATGAAATTGAACATTTTTTCCAAACGAATCATAGGGAACAGTTTATTCCTAACATTAATGGCTTCACCCTTATTCTTAAGGGTTACGACCTGGATTTTGTCTGGTTTAAAGGTCTCTAATATATATTCAATTGGTACTACAAAATAATTCCCTGTAATTTTTACGACTAAACCATTGATGACCCCTAATGTAACAGATAGGGGAATCTGGAGATGGATTGAAGTTCCTTTATTTATTTCAGTAGTGATATTAACGGATCCTCCTCGTTTTTCTATACCAGAAAGGACAATGTCCATTCCAACACCTCGGCCTGAAACTTCACTCACTTTTTTTGTTGTTGTCATTCCTGAAATAAATATCATATTAATTATTTCCTGTTCGGACATAGCACTAATTTTCTCTTCACTGAAAATGCCTTTAGCTTTTGCTACTTCCCGGATCTTTTCTGCATCAATACCCCTGCCATCATCTTTAATATGAACATGTAAAAATTTGTCGTCGTTGCTTGCTTCTATTCGTATCTCTCCCCTGCTTAGCTTGCCAAGCTTCTTTCTCTCTTCTACAGTTTCTATTCCATGGTCGACCGCATTTCTTACAGTATGCAATATCATAGCGTCAAGGTCGGTTATCAGGCTTTTGTCAAGATAACTATCATCGCCCTTAATAATTAAGGAAACTTCTTTGCCAATTGATTTCGCCAGGTCTCGTACCAACCGTGGTGTATTGCCCAGAACCTGTTTTATCTCAACGCGTCTCAATTCGATGAGAGATTCATGGAGAGTGAAAATCTGTTCCCCATACACCAAATTTGCTGATTTGTATTCCTTTTTAAGGTTTGGATCGATTTCAGGCATTGTGTCCATTTTTTTTTCAATGTAGTTGAAAACTTCACCAATGGTGATTAACTCCCCTACACCATTCAGAAACATATCGATTTTTTCCTCATTAACTCTGACAGTTTTTCCCATTTCCAGCATCTTTTTATCTTTCTTATTTATCACTGTTTTCGGTTTTGAGTCTGCCTCTTGTAAAGGTTTTTCTTCCGGTTCAATCGACTCCAATAGTTTTTGAAGCTCATCAGTAACAGAGGAAAAATATTCTATCATCAACTGATCCATGTCAAATTCCTGTATTTCAAAAAGAGAGATACTTTCCTCTATTTCCACGATTACATTTTCAATTTCCTTATCCTGCTCCTTTTTAAGAATTTCAACCATGGTTTTGAGATTAATGAAATATTTATCGATCTCCTGACTCTTTAAATCTTCCCCCTCCTTGCATTTTTTCAAAAAGTTGTTCCAGGGAACAAAATGTTCCGTTATATCTGTTTTCTTAAAAAACCATCTGGTTTTTTGTTCTTTTTCCTCTTTTTCCAGCATGACATCATCGGTCTTCATGAAGCATTTCTCCAGATTCTCCAGTTGCTGAACAAACTCGCTAAATTGTGAATCTGATTGAAGGATATCTTTTACTTTTTCAAAAGCTTCAAGACTACTTTGCGCGCAGGTATCAACACTTAATATGCCAGAGATAAGCTTCTCCATATGCTCATCCAGTTTCTTTAAAAAATCCTTATCAGATTTTCTCCCTTCGGAATGAGCTGTTTCCTGATTTCTTAATATGCCATGAAAGATGCTCTTAAGATGATCTACTCCTTCAAATAGCAATTCAATAATCTCATGTGATGCCTCCCCTGTATTATTTTTTACCCAATCCATTAAATCTTCCAGTTTATGGGCAGTATCTTTCAGGAGTTTAAAATCGAATATGCTCGCAGATCCTTTTATCGTGTGCATCCTTCGGAAAATGGTCTTTATAAGTTCCATGTCTCTCGGGTTTTGTTCCAGGTTGACCAAATCATTATCCATATCGCCAAAAGCCTCTTTTGTTTCTGTGATAAAAATGTCTAAAAATTCAGATAAATCTTCTTCGGGCATAAGTTCTCACATTTAGATAAGTTTAGATGCGAAAGTGGAAGGTGTGCTGTTGTTTAATTCTTTAAGATGATCAGTTAACAATAACTGAAAAAGTCTATAACAATATTATTTTAAATCCGGGGTTTCTTAACTTCCTTTAATAACTTTTCTAATGGCGTCCATAACAGCCTTATCATCAAACGGTTTGACAATATAGCGTTTTGCCCCTGTTTTGAGACATTTCATTATGACCCTGGCGTCCGAAAGAGATGAGACCATAATAATATTTGCATCAGGGTATTTTTCGATAAGCTCCTCTAGTACCTCTGTGCCCATCTTTTTAGGCATCTCTATATCGAGGGTCATCAAGTGAGGTTTATGCATCTCAAAAAGCTTAACAGCCTCTTCTCCATTCGTTGCCTCGGCTAGAACCTCGATATTATTTTCCTGCAATATCTTGGTCATCATGGCACGCATGAGAGGGGAGTCATCCGCTATTACTGCCTTGGTCCCAGTCATTTTTTTTCTAAAAAATTTTTATCTCTTAAAATTTAATTGAAACGCAAAAACAGTGTGTAGTCAAGAATATTTTTTAATTTTTATACGGTTTAAATGAATGCGGATGATTCCTTTTTATTATAGTTTTACTTGATTCAAATGAAAACGTTTGGCGAGGGAATTCCTCGAAGCTTGCTTCGGGGACCTTCAACATCAATTGAACTTTGTCCATCTTTATGTTTTAATTATCAAATAGATGATATTAACTTTGAGAATGCTTTTTATAAACAGGTAATAGGCAAACAAAAAATGAGACTATTTAGAGTGTTCATTCTGGCTTTTTGTCTACTATTATTCTCCTATGCTCCTGCCAGTGCAGGTGTCAGGAAGGCTCCTGATTGGCTAATATCCGAATGGATCAACAGTCCGGGTGTGACTTTAAGTGAGCTGAAAGGTAAGGTTGTTATTATCGAGTTTTTTCAGATGTGGTGCCCGGGTTGTAACAAGTTTACAATTCCTCTGATGAAGCAATGGAACAGGACTTTTAAAAACCAGATTGAATCGGGTAAACTTATAGTATTAAGTATTCATACTGTATTTGAAGGGCATGATTATCAAAATCCCGAGCGCTTAAAGTCATTCGTAAAAGAAAAAGGTATAGACCACCTTGTAGGAATCGATGTCCACAAAAAAGGCGAATATATTCCTGAAACAATGAAAAGATACAGAACAAAAGGGACCCCGGAAGTAGCAATTATCGATAAAAATGGCTATATTCAATTTCAGAAATTCGGTGGTTTCAATCCGGCTATAGCAGAGAATTTAATCAGAAGACTTATCAACGAACCAACCTGAGAATATTTTTACACCGGCCCGAAAAGTAATTTTAACCTCGCTTAACTCTTGCATTGGCAGATGATCATTGATTTGACAACTCCTCGAAATGCATCTATATTAAAGTATCACTCAGGATTTATTTGAAAAACCTTTTGCGTAAAGGATTTTTTATGAGTTTGTTGGACAAATATAATGGTTCTTTATTAAAAATTATTGGAATTGCTATTTTGCTTTCAATTTACGCGGGACAAATTAGTGGTTTATATGCAGGTGATAACGAAAGCTTAAGGGAGCTAAAAAGGATTGGGATTGAGGAGTTTCATATCCATAGCAGTTTAAAAAATCATAAATTTCAGCCAATAGATTCTGGTACTGGAATAAAAGTCGCGGATATTTTTTATAAAGAGCTTGCCTCTTATCAACATTATGATTTAACTGCTCCTGCTGAAATACCTTTCAGAATAGAGCTTGTCAAGGCACCAGAGGGTACAACTGAATTACCGGCTACAGTTGATCAAATAAATAAGCCGGAATCCGGGCTGACTGAGGAAAAAAGTCAGAATTTGATAGAAATACCTGATACCAATTTAATTGATTTAGATTCTATTGTTACCAGAATTGTTAGAAGGTATCATGAGTCAGATTTTGATGCCGTGGTTACAGGGGTCATAACAAAGTATGATGGTAAAGATGGCTCAGCCATTGCTGCAAACAAACCGGCTTCTATCGCTTTTATAGCTTATTTAATTAGCCTCAAAGATAAAAAAATTATCTGGAGAGGGCATTTTGCTGAAACTCAGGTAGCCCTGCTTGACAATTTGCTGCTGGCAGATCGTTTTGGTCAGGCTGGCGGTAAATGGCTTAGCAGCGATGACCTAACACAATTAGTTATGCAGAGGGTAATAAAAACATTTCCTGGAGTAAACGAAAACGAGGTAAAGTTGATTCCGGAATAGTCGATGGCTTACAGTTTATTTAAAATATCCGGCAGATGGCTTTCCAAGCCGACTGGCATGATGTGAATTCCGTTAATATTATCTGTTTTATCTCTTACCTTTTTGATTAACTCCACGGCAACTTTAATTCCTTCTAAAGCTTGATTGTTTGATTTTTCTATCCTAATAGCAATTGATTCTGGAATAGGTTTTGTCAAAATATTTTTATTCATAAAATCAATCATTTTAATCGATTTCAAAGGAGTGACTCCAATTAAAAATTTCGCATTAATCCCTTTAACATCATCTATAAATTTTAGAATTGATTCATGATCAAAAAAAGGCTGCGTTTGAAAAAAAATCGCACCTGCTTGAACCTTCTTTTTTAATTTTATTTTCTGAAGATCAAAAGGCTCAGAAAATGGATTAGTCACTCCTCCTATTGAAAAAGAGAAATTTGATGATATGTTTTTCCCTCCATCCATTTTTTGGGCCATCTGGATTAATTCTATTGAGTCAATATCAAAGACAGGTTTAGCCTCCGGATGATCTCCTACAAGAGTATGGTCTCCTGTCATAAGACAAAGATTTTTTATGCCTAATGCTCCGGCGCCAAGAATATCCGACTTTAAAGCAATGCGATTTCGGTCACGACAACAAATCTGTAATATAGGTTCGTTGCCGGTGTCTTTAATTAGATGGCTGAATGCAAGAGAGCTCATCCTCATGATGGCTCTTTGATTATCAGTCACATTGATGCCGTCAACTTTTCCTTTTAGGGATTTGGCTATATCAAGCGTTTTATGAACTTCGGTTCCTTTTGGCGGTGGTAGCTCTACCGTTACCACAAATTTATTTTTATCAAAAAGTTCTGAGAGATACATAATACGCTTCAGCAACAACCAGAATGGATAAATAAGCAGAAAGTTTTACTATTTCAGGAAGCACCTAAATCCTCAGATGTAATAATTTCTACACCTTTTGGAATTTTAAAATCAAAGACAGATGGTTTTATACCTTTGTTTCTTTTTGCTCGGGTGAATTTTACTGTTGTAATGTTGTCCATTTGATCATAGGTTGCAAATGATTTTATCTCATAGTTAACCCTGGACAGTTCTAATAAAACTTTATTAACATTGACCTCTGTGCTTTTAGGAAACAATTCCAAAAAAAAAGTCTGCTGTTTAGAATTTCCATCTTTCCTTGCTTCAGAAATGTTGAATATTTCATTTATCTTAATTTCAGTGGATAGAAATAATTTATAGATTGCGGATGTACCCAATTTCTCTATTCTTGTTTTGATCACTTGCTTGTCCTCCGGTGTATACATCCAAACCTGTCGGCTATTTATGATAATTGTTTGAAGTTCCGGTTTCTGATATTCCCACGTCATTTGTCCAGGTTTCATAATATAGACCTCTCCATTGGCAATCTGTTTTTCTCCAAAAGATTGTAATTGAGTTATCTGGGTGAAGGATGCAGTAAAATCATTCGTATCGTTTAGATACTTTTGGAGCCCATTAATTATTTGATCAATTGACTCAGAGTAGGTAAATTGCGGGATTAAGAAGAAAACAATAAAGAAAGAAAAAATTCTAAAAGACAATTCAGGTTTTTTTTTCATTTTCCCAGAATACTTTTCTTCCTTCACATACTAACCTCTGCTCAATAAAGGCTTGAATAGCTATAGGATAGATACGATGTTCTTCTTTTAATATTCTTTTTGAAAGGCTTTCAACGGTGTCATAATCAAGAATGGGGACAACCGCCTGGGAAATGATAGGTCCGGTATCTACACCTTCATCAAGAAAATGAACTGTGCAACCGCCAAACTTTACGCCGGCATCCAACGCTTTCTTTTGGGCCTTAAGGCCTGGAAAAGAAGGAAGAAGTGATGGATGAATATTCATAATCCGATTTTTAAACTGTTGAACAAAAGTTTTAGACAAAACTCTCATAAAACCGGCGAGACAAATTAGAGTTGCTTGTTCATTTTTTATGATTTCTATTATCTTTTGATCAAAATCTTCTCTTGTTTTATATTTGTCTGGATCAACAAATAATGCCTTAATGTCGTGTTTCCTGGAAATTTCTAATGCAAATGCATTTTGCACATTGCTGATCACTACAGCAATGACAGCGTTTATTTTTTTGTTTTCTATGGAATTGATAATGGCCTGAAGGTTTGACCCTCGCCCTGAAACAAGAACGGCAATTCTAAACATTTCTTAACTCATTCTTGGTCATTAGTAGATGTTATTAAAGAGACGTTATCAAAGGCAATTAATAAGTGCCAGCTAAGCCATCAGATTATTACGTATATCTTTTAGTAAAGCTATATTATCTGCGTGGCCTGTCATGCATGCGGTAATACAGCCTCTTACCGGTTTTCCTAAAAGATAAAAGTCACCAATTATATCTAATATTTTATGTCTGGCAAATTCATCAGAAAACCTTAAATTTGTGTTAATGACTTTTTCGTCATCAAGTAAAATAACATTACTTAGCCGTCCACCGCTTGCCAGTCCCATCTCTTCAAGCTTTTCATATTCTTTTAAAAATCCAAATGTTCTCGCCGGGGCAATTTCATTTTTAAAGCTTTCTTTTCCTCTATATGAATATACGAATTTCTGTTCCTTTATTGGTCCATCGGACTTGAATTGGTATTTAACCTCAAATTTATTTGATGGCGTTATACGTATTGATCGTCCATTATTTTTAACGCAATATTCCTTATCAATAACAATTTCCTCCAAGTTAATCATTTGTTCTTCAATCCCGCCATCTTCTATAAGTTCACAAAAGTCTCTCGCTGAGCCATCCATAATAGGGACTTCATCTCCGATTTTTATCAGAAGATTGCTGATGCGATACATATGCAAAGCAGCCATTATATGTTCTATAGTCTTGACTGAAGTATAATTTTTTTTCAACGTCGTCGCGTATTTTGTTGACGCGACATTATCAATATGGGCCTTTACTGTTTCTCCCGTTGATATGTCTTCAAAGACTATTCCACTGTCCGGCGGCAATGGAGACAAAATGAGACCGGTTTTAATCCCGGAATGCAAACCCTGGCCACATAGCACGACACTTCTCTGGAGTGTGTTCTGGTTTGTTTCTTTTTTTCTGCTTGGTTTAGACAGTTTGATTTGATGATATACTAATTTTTGCTTAAATTGCGACCTGGTAATTCCTAATTCACCAGCTACTTTTTCAGGGTTCCAACGATTTTTTCTTAGTTGTTCCAAGATGAATTCCTTTTCCCATGCTTGTTCCCTTTCCTTGATGGAATTATTATTTTTTATAGCGCGTTTGTTTGTTAACTTTTTTTCATGGGATAAACTTGAATTCAACTCCTTTAAAAAATTTATTTTAGATTCAATGTTTTTATTAGTCTTTGCCCGGCGGTCAGTTTTTTTAGCTTTTTTATTTTTTCTTGAATTCGTTTGTTTTTTGATTGCACCGCTAACCGTAATTATCATTTTTTCAAGAGAAAAAGGTTTTTCAATAAAATCAAAAGCCCCTAATTTTATGGCTTTTACAGAAGTTTCTATGCTTCCATGACCTGATATTACTATTACTTCGATAAGAGGGTACTTACTTTTAATTTCCTTTAAAACTTCAATACCATCTTTTCCGGGAATCCAAATGTCGAGTAAAACTAACTCCGGACGAACGGTTTCCAAAAGTTCTAAAGCTTTTAAACCATTATCCGCTTTATTGACACTATAGCCCTCGTCAAGCAATATAGCCTCAAGAGATTTTATTATATTTTTCTCGTCATCTACTATTAATATATTTTCTTTTTTCACAGCAAATGCCTCATACAGGTAGCTCAATCAAAAAAGTCGTGCCTTTCACTTTATTTGGAATTGCTTTAATAGTACCGTTATGATCTTTCAGAATTCTGTTGGCAATAGCGAGGCCAAGTCCTGTTCCTCTTTTTTTTGTCGTAAAATACGGCATAAACAGTTTTGCCTTGTCTTCAGCATTAATTCCTTCGCCGCAATCAGAAATTTTAATTTTTACCGATCCATGCATTTCGTCCAGATAAGTGCCTATTTCTATACGCCCTCCCCCATTCATAGCATCAATAGCATTATCCATTATATTTACAAAAACTCTTTTCATCTGTTCATAATCAATATCGATTAATCTGATCTTAGGATCGAATTGCTTTATTATTTCAACATTACTTTTTACCCCATTATACAGATTGACCGTTTCATCAATAATCTCATGAAGCGGATTTGGTTTTGGTCTTGATTCCGGCATTCTCGCGAATTGTGAAAATTCATTTAATAACTCTTTCATTCCATTTACTTCGCTGACAATAATTTTAGTGGATTCTTCAAAAACTTTGTTAAAGTCCTTGGAATTTTCTTTAAATTTCTTCTGAATTCTCTGGGTATTCAGCTGGATAGGAGTTAAGGGATTCTTAATTTCATGGGCAAAATCCCTGGCTGCTTCTCTCCAAGCGGCTATTTTTTGCGTCCTGATAAGCTCTGTAAGATCTTCAAATACAATAACCATCCCAAGATAATCATTTTGTCTATTTCTCAGAACATTAATGCTGGTCAAAAGCGTTAACGTCTCTCCTTCCGCTGTAACATTAATCTGTTCTTCTATGGAATCAACACCTTTGGTATTCATTTTTTTTATAAGGGACCTAACAGGTTTTAAGAGAGATTTTTCAAAAATTTCCTTATAATATTTTTCACGAAAGTCTTTAGAAGGTATCTTTAAAATATTAACAGCCGCTTTATTAACAGTCGTGATTTTGCCTGCCTGGTCAAAAGAGATTACACCGGCCCCTATATTTTCCAATACTGTTTCCATATATTTTCCATGTTTATCAAGTTCCGTGTTTATTTTCTTTAAATTATCTGTTGTCGCTTCAATTTTAATTTTGCCCTGGCGAAGATTGTCCGACATCTGGTTGAAAGAGTCCACTAATATTCCAATCTCATCGTTTGCCTTCACATCTATCTTAATGCTCAAATTCCCGGCAGCAATTGCTTTCGTTCCTTTTGCAAGATCTTGAATAGGATCTGTAATTCCCCTTGCAAGGTAAAACCCAAACCAGATAGCTGAAAAAAGAATCAATAAAGTAATCATCAAAAAAGTAGTGATGTATCCTGCTTTAACAGGGTACTTTAAAAGCTTTTGCTGCTTATATTCATCAAAAATTCTTTGGATTTCATTAATTCTTGAAATCATGCTCTTTGGAATATAATAAGCTGTCAAAACAATACCCTGGACTTCTTGCTTTTCAGGTGTCAACACGGGCGATACCCCGGCAATCATATATGCCTGCTGAAATGATCTCAGTTCCGAAGTTGTATTTTTTTTGAGTCCCTCCTTAACTAATTCTGAGAAATCATTTAAGTAAATTGTTTCCTTAAGCTCAGGGTTAAAAATTTCAACTACCACTCTATCATTTTTAAATATTTTTATTGCGTCGACACCGTACTCTATTCTTTCATTTCTTACAAGGTCAAAAAGGGGTTTCAGGTTTTTTTCTGCTAAAAGGTTTTTGTCAGTTATTATCTCACTTAACTTCTCTGCGAAATAAATAGAATTATTCTCATGTTTTTTGTAATAACTTTGGGCAACATGCAACGATTCTTTCAGGGAGGTTTCTACCTGTACATTAAACCAATTATCTATACTATATGTGAAAAGCTTACTGGCTACCAGGAAAAGCAAAGCGGATGGAACTAGCGCCAGAGTAAGAAAGGCCAGCACAAGTTTTGTCTTAAATTTTGCGCCAATTATGCCGCTTCTTCTTTCAGAGTAAAGTTTAATCAAGTTTCTGAAAATTAATAAAACAAGAACACAAAGCAAAATAATAATAATATTAAATAAAGCAAAAACTATAATATTATTTGAAAGAGGGGAAGGGGCATGCTGCTGCATGATGTAGGTTTCTATGAATGTTAAAAGCACCAGTGCAATAAAAACAGAAATAATAATCTTTATAATTCGGCGCTTTTTCCTTCTTAAATATTCTTCAGATGGAAAAGTGACATGTGGTTTTTGCATGGCGTCCCTTTAAAAGGGTTTATTTGAAAGTAAAAGGAGAGGAGCTTTTCCAGGATGTATCAAAGTTTAAATACGACATAAAAAGTAAAATGTAACTAAAAGGAAACCAGGTTTGCTTGGAGTTCAGTTCGGCTTTTACATTTACATAATATTTTTCTTTTTTGTTTAATTTTTTGTTAGAAATCAGGTGAATAGAATCCAGATGAGCCATCGTTCTAACCACTTCATTAAAATCTTCAGTAATCCTTTTAGTTGTTTTTCTCCCATTATTATCGATTATCTTATATTTTTCCTTTAAAGTATCAAACTTGACATATCTTTTAATCGTACGGGTTACCACCTTTTTGTCATATAAAATAGGGATTTTTTGTTTAAGAACCACGGTATAAGTAATCCCAACCGGCACTCCCGACTTGATGGCCTCTACAACATCTTCTGAAAACCCGTCTTTCAAAGAAACGTACAGTACCAATCTTTTCCCTGTATTAAAAAGATCTATGTCAGCAATGGAAGCCGTCTTAGCGTAAGCTGGATTATTTGCAAAAAAAATGGCAAGAAATACAAGGAATATCTTGAAAATTGCTCTAAACATAAGCAAACCTCAAAATAGTTAAAAATTGAAACTGATTAGCGAGCGTATTCCTCGCAGCTTGCTGCGGAGAATTTTGAATGCTTTATAATACTATCTTCTAGAGAGGGCGTCAAATTTATTTCTATTCCAATATAAAGTGATATAATCATAATACTAATACTATAAAACTATTATTTTTTTTCATTCGGGAGACTATTATGAGTGCTGAAATTGAAAAAGCAAGACGTGAAACACGCGACGCGTTTAAAAACAGGGGAGTCCTCTACAGGCTCTTTTTTGAAGAAATTTCAAAAGAAATTGGGAAAGAAAAAGCTGCAAATATTATGAAAAAAGCAATTTACAGATGGGGTGGTGCCAAGTCCGACAGATATCGCGCGCTTGCCGATAAAAAGGACTTCAAAGGAATAGCGGATGAATTTATCAGAACGTCTGTTTGTAATGGAGAAGTATTTAAACCTTCAGTTAATAAAGTAGATAATAAATTAACAGTAATTGATATGAAAGGATGTCCACTTGTGGAAGCATGGCAGGAAATGGGGCTTTCCGACGAGGAAGTAACAAAAATGTGCGAAATTGCCAATGCTACAGACTATGGCAAATATGAAGGAATGGGATTTAAGTTAACCATTGAGTCCACATTAGCCAAAGGCGAAGATAAGTGCAGACTTAAAATAGAGGAGATTTGATCCCAATCTTTTTTAACCATGATATTCACGAAATGTACGGAAAAATTTCTCAGCGAGCTCAGCGTCCTTGCGCCCGAAGGAAGTGCCCTTGTGGTGCTGTAAGTTTAAACAGAACGTTTTTTGCTTTTCATTTAAATTTGTAATTTATTTGTTTTTACTGTCCCCTGCAACCTCTGATTGCTGACTTCTTCTTGATCAGTTCACAAATTTTAATTCATTATCCAAAGCCTCGCGAACCGCAAGAGCGATCTCGCGGACACTAAATGGTTTCATAATAAGTTTTTTAATGCCAATTGTTTTTGCTTTTTCATTTGTAATCAAATGGCTAAAACCTGTGCATAAAATAACGGGGATATCATGTCGTACACTCATTAGTTCGCTGGCCAGCGCATCACCAGTCATATCAGGCATTGTCTGGTCTGTAATAACAATGTCAAACTTTTTAGGATCAGCCTTAAAGGCTTTAAGAGCGACAAGGCTGTTATCTTTTGCAACAACATTATAACCCAGGTTTTCTAAAATCTTCTGCCCCGGATTGAGAACAGCTTTTTCGTCATCCACAAGTAGAATTTTTTCACTCCCTCGTGGGATAAGCTGAGTTTTTAAATTGTCTTTTATTGGAGTAGTGTCAGCCTTTGGAAGATATACTTTAAAGGTTGTTCCTTTACCCGGTTCACTATTAATCGTAATTTCACCTCCATGACTTAAAACTATTCCATGAACTGTTGTCAAACCCATGCCAGTACCTTCGCCAACTTTCTTGGTTGTGAAAAAAGGATCAAATATTCGCTCAGCTATTTTTTTGTCCATACCATGGCCAGTGTCTCTTACGGTTAGTTTTATATAGGGACCTTCTTTTAAATTAGTTTGGACTAATGCTAAATCAGCATCAACATTAACAGAATCGAGATTAATCTCTAAAATGCCTCCCTTTTCTCTCATAGCATGTTCGGCATTTACACAGAGATTCATAATCAACTGGTGCATTTGCGTTAAGTCAGCTACTACATTGCCAGTCCTTTTATCCATATTGCTGCAAATTTTTATAGTTGACGGTAGAGAAGCTTTCATCAGTTTCAGTACCTCTTTTACAACGGAACTGAGTTCCAGCGGTTTCATGTTTTTTTCAATCTCACGACTGAAAGTAAGAATCTGTTTTATCAGATCCCTTGCACGACATGATGAATTGAGAACGTTACTTAGATAATCAGATGTTTTACTATCTTCCGGCAGACTACTAATACTGAGTTCCGTATATCCTATAATGGATGTAAGAATATTGTTGAAGTCATGGGCAATACCACCGGCAAGAGTACCGACGGCTTCCAGCTTTTGAGACTGCCGAAGCTGGCTTTCCAGCATAATTTCCTTCGATACATCCCGCTTGACTGCAACGTAGTTGATTATGTTATCGGAGTCACCAAATACTGGTGAAATAGTGGCATCTTCCTCAAATATAGCGCCATCTTTTCTTTTGTTAATGAAATGACCAGACCACACGTCCCCCTGTTTCAGAGTAGCCCACATTTTATTATAGAATTGTTTATCTTGCTTACCGCCCTGCAAGATTCTTGGATTTTGGCCAATAACCTCAATTTTTTTATAACCTGTAATTTTCTCAAAAGCTGGATTTACATATTGTATGTTGCCATCAATATCGGTAATCATAATAGTCTCATCAGCTTGTTCGATGGCTTTTTGAAGTCGATGTAGTTCATTTTCCGACCGCTTACGCTCGGTCACTCGTCCAATTTGAACAGCAAGGTTAGATAAAGCTTCCAATGTGGGATCATCGGGTTCTAAAGCCTCCCCAGCAAAGAATTCCAATACCGCCACAACTTTTTCCCCCTCTAACACCGGCAATGCGAACGCGGCTTTGACGCCTATATCCCTTGCTAATATTGCCCTCGGAAAATTCTGGTCATGCGTAACATCTGTAATCCATGCAGGTTTTCCGGTTGCCATTACCTGCCCCGGCAATCCAACTCCTTTATCAAATGTAGTATCTTCAGTGATTTTCCGGAAGGCATTAAATTGCTCCGCATTTTCAATGTGCCATTTTTTTGAAGAAATTAGAGTCCCCGTAGAATCAGTTATATACACATGTCCGACTGGCCAATTCATATATTTACAGACTTTGTCAATACAAACCTGTATTGCTTCCTCGGCTGTTGGGGCCTCATTTCCAGTAATAGTTATTTCTTGCACCAGTTGTATAAACTTTGCTTTCTGATGCAGCAACTCCTCTGCCTTTCTTTTCTGTTCGCTCGCCTTCAAAAACAAAAAGGCGCCGGCGCCTATGAGTGATCCAAGAAAGGCATAAAGCATTAAAAAAGTGTTCTGTAGGTTTTTCGACTCTTCTTTCAAAACCTGATAAAGTGTTTCTTGAGGAACGAAAGAAACAATTTTCCAAAAAAAAGTTTTTTCTCCGGACACGGAAACTCTCTGCGTGTTGTCTAATGCTCTCTTCAATTTCACTGTTTCCATAATGGGATAGAGGGTTTTAAACGTAAAAAGCCCCTTACGGCTACTAAACTGCCCGGTTTCTTCCTTCAAAATTGTTGTCCATTCGACTGGGAAGGTATCACTAAAAGCTTTGTTTTTCCTTTCTTCTAGCATGAACCCCCACTCGTCTTCCGGGTTTGGGGAGGATAGCCAGTACCCATCGGAATTAAGAAGATGCGTTTGGCCGACTGAGTCTTGTTCATTATTTTTAAAGGAGTCAATCATAAACTGTGCAAAGAAGTTAAGGATCAAAACACCTTTTTTTTCGTTTTGTGAGTTAAAAATTGGAGATCCAAAACGAATCACTGGTTTAAAAGGTTTTTCAACTTCCCCCTTTTCAAAATTAAGATCCAGGGGCGATACGTACACTTTCTCTTTATTAAGATTCATGATTTTCTTAAAGTAATATCGGCCGATTTTGTTTTGGAGTTGGTCTTTAGGGACTAATATGGGTTTCCCCTTATTGTAGTTAATTCTTAAAATTTCCTGGCCGGTTTTGCCTATAAAGCGAATCTGATCGTATATTCCTTTCCTTAAAGAGATTGACAAGAAATCATCTCCTAACTCCTTTGAAGAGAAATCTTCATGACCCTCGGCAAACTGGCGCAATTCGTGCAATTCTGAAAGAATAGCAAGGTCGGATTCTATATTTCGAAAATGGGAGGCAATGGCTCTGGATTGTAAATTAACATGCGCGGTTTCTTGAGACTCAAATAAATGCTCATGAGACTTGATATCCGAATGGTAAAATAACCAAAAAACAAGACCCGGCAGCGCAGAAATAGAAATTAAATATGACAAAAAATGCTTGATCATGGGAGACAGCCTCCTGACGAAAGGGGAGAGTTTGAGGGGGAAATTTTTTTCTCTCACTCTCCCCTTTCTATCTGGATTTAAAAATCTTTGAAATCACCATCATCCATTGGGATGACTTCATCCGCCTTTACAGTTTTTGCCTCTTGCAACTCTTTCAATTGTTTCTTAGGAGGCGCTTGGTGCGCCGGCTCATGAAGCTCATGCTGTTTTTTTGGCATAACGTCTGTTGTATCTTGTGACAGGTGCGGTCTTGACCCATTTCCATTCGAGCCATTAATGGATCTACCGCCTACAACTTGAGCCAGATCATCCACTACAGAATCCAACTGTCCAGCCTGGGCGTTGAGTTCTTCGGAAGCAGAAGCAGATTCTTCCGCACTCGCAGCATTCTGCTGAGTAATCGAATCCATCTGAGTTACTGCTTGATTCATCTCCGATACTCCTCTTGCCTGCTCATCCGTTGATGACGCGACTTGATTTACAAGTGATGTTACCTTCTTAACATTCTCATTAATTTCATTGAGAGATACCGCTACCTCCTCGCTCACCTTAACACCGGAATCCGCATTATTTTGTGATTCTTCTATCATCTGGGAAGTTGTGCGTGCGGCTTCAGCGCTTCGTTGCGCGAGGTTCCGTACCTCTTCCGCTACAACGGCAAACCCTTTTCCCGCTTCACCTGCCCGGGCAGCCTCAACCGCGGCATTAAGGGCCAGTAAGTTCGTTTGAAATGCAATCTCATCTATGGTTTTAATAATTCGTGCGGTCTCATCAGAGGATTTTTTTATACTGTCTATGGATTCCGTCATCCTCTGCATGGCCTCCAGTCCTTTTTCAGCCGTTTTGGTGGCTCCATTTGCGAGAGATGCTGCCTCCCTGGTATTTTTAGCGTTCTGATCTGCCATAGAGGTCATCTGTTCTAAGGAACTCGAAGTTTCTTCGAGGCTTGCAGCCTGCTGAGAAGCTCCCGAGGCCAGAGACTGGCTGGAAGAAGATATCTGGCTTGAGGCGGCGGATACCTGGCTGGAACCTTCTGTAAGTTCGGCTATGATTCTATTTATCGGCTTGGTGATGCCACGCGTTATAAAAAATCCAATTACAGCGGAAAGAACAATTCCGGCAAAAAGCAGGGCCCATTCCAACTTATTCAAAACTCCGGTTAATCGATCTGCCTCTTTAATATCGGTTGCCATCAATTGTACTTGATTTGCCTGCATAGCGTCGAGCTGTGTTTTGATCTTAAAAGCCGTAGGCGCCGCCTTTGTTCCCAGCCAGCGATTGGCAAGGTTCCATTCAAGGCTCCCTCTGATCTTGAACATCTTTGGAGGCAGGGGATTAAATTTCTTGCGTGCATCGCTGAATTCTTTAAACGCATTTTTCTGTTCATCCGTCAGAAGATGGACATTTTTCTTTAAATCGGCAAATCGCGTTGTATTCTTTGCCCAGAACTTTTCAAATAGCTTGCGGAACTTTTCATCACCTGAGAGCAGGTAGGCGCGGATATTGGCAAGGCCCAGTCCGGTTGTCCCGCGCACGTCGGCCATCATGCCCAATATTTCCTTGCGTTTGACCGCGCCGGTCATGTGTTTGCCCTTCTCCGAGACCAGGGCCTCGTAGCGCGAGTTGAGGACCTCAAATCCGGCGATTGCAGGCGAATCGTCGATCTTGACCGCCTTGTCCAAGTCGGATACCATCGTGTCCTCCCCGGTGAGTAACGTGGAAACATGATCGGCAGCGGACATGTACTTGTTGGCAGTCTCCTGCACGACTGCTAGCGCGGATTTCTCCTCCGCAGTCAAGCCGTTCACTGAAGAGTACTCGCCGATCGTCTCGGTTATCGAGAGATGCAAGGCTCGGATACTCTCCAGGTACTTGGGTTTTCCTCTCAAGACGTAGTTCTTGAACTTGTGAATGAGGCCGCCGTACCCGAAGTCGGCCTTGATCCGCAATAGCAGCTCTTGGCGTCTTGCCACATCGCCTTGATAGGTGTTCCAGCTATCCTGCATGCTCACCTTTAACTCGGCATCGATCATCTTGGTGATGTTGCCAATCAGGATTGATGCTTGTGGCGCTGCCTGTACAAACAATATCTTGAGCGCCGGAGTATTATCTACTGTTTGAGCGATATCCTCTATCTCTATTTGAAATTGGTTAAATTTTTTTAGATTTTCCTCGATAATACGGAGCCTCTCAACGTTCTTTGGGTTGGTCCAGTTGACAGCAAATGTTTTCATCGTTTTCAGAGAAGGATTTATCTCATCATTCCAGGCCTTAGCCCGCTCCTTCTTAAACTTATCCTTGCTGAGAATAATCCAACCTCGCAGCGCTGCTAGCGAATGATTGATCCCATTGAGCATTGCCAAGCTCGATTGGGATGTAGGCGCGCGCAACGTCATAACGCGATTGGTTACCGTGGAGGTCTTGCCGACCTGCCAGATTGAGGTCAACACGGCAACAACTAAAATCAATGCCACCATAGAAAACCCCAAACCTAACTTTACTCCAAGTTTCATATCCTTAAACATTTTTACCTCCTTTTTAAACTAATAATTACTTTTTCCTCTGTTATGCAGCAGCCTTCTCTAAAGTTGCTAAATCCACAGAAGAAAGGATTTTATCTATATTCAAAAGGATTTTAACCTTTCCCTTGATATTGCCCATACCAAGAATGAAATTTGTTTCTATGTTGCTCCCAAAAGTAGGTGGCGGTTCAATATCTGCTTCCACAATGTCCAAGACTTCCGACACTGTATCGACGACAATCCCCATCAGCAAGCCTTGAACATCCACTACTATAGTACAGGTTTCTTTTGTATACTCTTTTTCCGGCATTCCAAATTTCAGCCTGAGATCGATGACCGGAATGACCTTTCCTCTCAAGTTAATGACACCTTTTATAAATTTTGGTGTTTGAGGGACTGACGTGATATCCATCATGCCAATAATCTCCTTGGCTTTTAATATCTCTAAGCCATATTCTTCATTGGAAAGGACAAATGTAAGATATTTACCTTCCATAGCTCCCGTTTTCTCATTTTCTAGTACTGCCTGTGTCTCCATTATTACACCCCCCCTCTTGTTTGAATATTTTTAATCTTTAAAGTATGCAATTCTTTAGAGCAGCAAAACTGCAACCCGTATTTTGCAAAATTTTTTTTGCGTTTAAAAAAATTTTCATAAAATAAGGTTTTATTGAAGAATCTCATTCAGTGTTGTACCTGTAAATTTCACATTTTCTAAACAATTTACTATTACAATATTGGAGTACCGCCCATCTTTTTAGGGTGGTGAAATCAGTGCAATAACAATCGTCAAACGGTTTTTTGAGAAAAGGGCATTTGCCGTTATTACCGATTTTCTTTGTCAATTCTTGTTTTGTTTTTTTTTTCATTATTAGATGAATGACTCTCTTTAAAATAGTGAAGCCTTTTTAGCCTCACGATGACTCCAAGATAACTTCAATATTTATTTATTTTTTTAATCCAATAAATTGTGAAGCTAGGTTTTTTGTTTCATTAACTAGGAGTACTCAAAATCGATGCCAATTGAGAAACTATAGATGAAAAGTCCAAGTTTTATGTAAGATACTGTTTTTTTATTTGAACTGAGAGGGCAAAGAGAGTGGGAGAAATCCGAAAGTGTGCAATTACACAAAATGAGGCATGCACAAAGTGTGCAGTTGCGCAGGATTTAAGATTTACTGATTGTATATTTTTTTATCTTATTGTATAAGGTTTTACGGTGTATACCCAGAAGACGGGCCGCCTTCGATTGATTCCAGCGACACTTTTCAAGTGCCTTTATTATGGCCTCACATTCATTATATTTTTTCTTTTCAGAAAATCGGGCGTCAGTTTCATAATTTTCTTTAACCCTTTCAGGAAGATCGTCAACAGTGATGACGGATTGGTGGGTGGTTATAACGGCATGTTCTATTACATTTTCAAGCTCCCTGATATTTCCCGGCCAGGGATAATGGAGAAATATCTGCATAACATTGTCCGAGACTTCCTTTATGTTTTTGTTGTTTTTTTTATTAAATTTTCCAAGAAAATGCTTCACAAAAAGAGGTATATCATCGCTCCTATCCCTGAGAGGCGGCAGCTCCAATTCCACTACGTTCAAACGATAATAGAGGTCTTCTCTTAACCTGCCGAGATCGATATTTTTTTTAAGATCTTGGTTGGTGGCGGTAATGACTCGAACATCCACCTTGATCACCGTGGATTCTCCTACACGTTCAATCTCTTTTTCTTGCAGTACACGGAGAAGACGTACTTGCGTCCCCGGTGATATATCCCCAATCTCGTCAAGAAAAATTGTCCCGCCGTTGGCCTTTTGAAAACGGCCTGTCTTATCTTGAATAGCGCCAGTGAAGGCCCCTTTAACATGACCAAAGAGCTCACTTTCAATAAGTCCCTCCGGTAAAGCAGAGCAGTTTACTTTTATCAAAGGATTTTTATTCCTTTTCCCACCGTAGTGCAGGGCTTCGGCAACCAATTCCTTTCCTGTTCCGCTTTCTCCTGTAATCAACACAGTAGCATCTACATTGGAGAGATCTCCAATAAGAGAATAGACCTCTTGCATCTTTCTGTTCTTGCCCAAGATGTTATGGAATTTATAGCTTTCTCCGAATCCCTGTTCCAGCTCAACCAAACGTGTTATATCTTTTACAATCATAACGCATCCGGCGACTTCGTTTCGGGAAGTTAATAAAGGATAAGTAGACAAGTTTAAAAACTTCAGGCTCCCCTTTCCCTGAAAACTTTTCAGCCGAAACTTTTCGAGAGGCTGTTTGCTTTTAACGGTTTCAATTGCAGTTTCCAGACATCCGCAAACGCAAAATGATGGCAAGGAATGAAGCGGCCTTCCAAAAGCTTTATCCTTGGAAAGTCCGAAAATCCGTTCAGCGGCTTCATTCATTTCCAGTAGCTTTAACTCTTCATCCACGGTTATAATCCCGTCCTTAACGCTTCTGAAAATAGCCTCAAGATTAGACCGAAATTTTTCCTTTTCATCCAGCACCGTCTTGTATTTTAATGCCCTGTTGGAAATCTCCAGCAAGGCATCCTGTTCCACTGGCTTTGGAATATAGTCAAATGCTCCAAGGCGAATGGCCCTGGCAGCCGTTTGAATATCTGGATATCCGGTAATCATGACTACCGGGCAATTCAGCCCCTTTTGTTTCGCCTCTTCAAAAAAATCAAGCCCGCTTTTACCCTTCAGGACAATATCCGAGAATACCAGATCAAAATCCTCTTTCTCTATGGAAGCTATCGCCTTGTCGTAATCTTCAGCTGTTGTCACTTCATACCCCTCATCAGACAAAAAGATTTTGAAAGAGTCCCGGGTGCCTTCCTCGTCATCAATTACCAATATTTTCGCCATAATTCCTTGACAGTTGAAATTTTAAACTCGAAAGCCGGCAGCCCTCGATCACTGGTTCCGGCTCTTTACTGCCTGCTGCTCACCGCTTGCCGACCACCTATTATCGATCCAATTACTATTTTCCTGTAATCCGGCATCTGACAAAACAACAAATGAGTATAAATGACAACCAATGACTCTTAAAAACTGCCTGTTGTTGCCTGATTATCAAACACTTCTCTCTGACCTCCGTCTTCTGTCTTCTTTTCTCTCTCTTCTGTTCCCTGTCTTCTGTCTACTGCTCGCTGTCGGCAGATCGACAATGACCCGTGTAAATTCCCCTTCTTTACTTTCAATGTGCATATCCCCGTCATGTTCTTTTATGATCCGTGAGCAAATGCTAAGGCCGAGCCCAGTACCTTCCCCCTTTGGTTTCGTAGAAAAAAATGGGTCCATTAACTTATCTAGAATATCCCCGGCAACTCCGGTGCCACTATCATAAAAGTTTATTCTTAAAAACAATTGACCACTAAGGGTTGTTTCTTTGCCCAAAATATCGAGAGTTTTATTTTTATCGGTTTTGGGATACTTTTGGTTTAGCGCGTACAGGGCGTTATTTATGATATCTAAGAATACCTGCTGCATTTCATTGCTGTTTGCGTGAATCTCCGGAAAGTTATCCGGTATTTCTAGTTTTAATTGGACTCCGTCCTTTAATAATTGAGAGCCAATCAGATCGAGGACTTCACTCAAAATGCGCTTGACATTACAGGGACTCCTTTTTTTATCCTGGCCTCTGGAAAATGAAAGAAGGCTTTTGACGATGGTGGCAATACGCCTACCTTCTTTAATAACTCGATTGCTCATTTCAGCCTGGATGCTGCCCGGTTCGCTTTCATTGGTTATTATCTGAGAATAGTTGATAATACCGGTGATTGGATTATTGACCTCATGGGCGACCCCGGCAGCCAACTCCCCGATGGTGGCAAGCTGCGCTGACCTGAGGAATTCTTTTTGGAGTTGAATCTTTTCTGTAATATCTTCTCCGGAGATCAGAGCGTTGATAATATATCCAGATTCATTTCTTATTACGGCATTGTGCCACGCAATCATCCTTTCCTTTCCTTCCTTTGTCAACACCGGGCTTTCAAAATACTCAACGGACTTAAGAAAGTGCCCTTCAATCAACATTTTAAAAATAGTCTTTGCATTCTTTCTCGTTTTTTTCGGCAGGAAATTTTCACACCAATCTTTGCCGATAACTTCTTCTTTATTGCAACCCAGGACTTCACATCCTTTTTTATTGATAAGGGTTACCTTCTCTTTGGAATCAAGAACCACAGATATTACACTTGCAACTTCAAAGTACTGTTTTGCTCTATCTTTTTCTTCCTTAATGATTATTTCCGCCTTTCTTTTCTCTTCGCCGGCCTTCACAAACAAAAAGGCGCCGGCGCCTATGAGTGATGCAAGAAAGGCATAAAGCATTAAAAAAGTGTTCTGTAGGTTTTTCGACTCTTCTTTCAAAACCTGATAAAGTGTTTCTTGAGGAACGAAAGAAACAATTTTCCAAAAAAAAGTTTTTTCTCCGGACACGGAAACTCTCTGCGTGTTGTCTAATGCTCTCTTCAATTTCACTGTTTCCATAATGGGATAGAGGGTTTTAAACGTAAAAAGCCCCTTACGGCTACTAAACTGCCCGGTTTCTTCCTTCAAAATTGTTGTCCATTCGACTGGGAAGGTATCACTAAAAGCTTTGTTTTTCCTTTCTTCTAGCATGAACCCCCACTCGTCTTCCGGGTTTGGGGAGGATAGCCAGTACCCATCGGAATTAAGAAGATGCGTTTGGCCGACTGAGTCTTGTTCATTATTTTTAAAGGAGTCAATCATAAACTGTGCAAAGAAGTTAAGGATCAAAACACCTTTTTTTTCGTTTTGTGAGTTAAAAATTGGAGATCCAAAACGAATCACTGGTTTAAAAGGTTTTTCAACTTCCCCCTTTTCAAAATTAAGATCCAGGGGCGATACGTACACTTTCTCTTTATTAAGATTCATGGTTTTCTTAAAGTAATATCGGCCGATTTTGTTTTGGAGTTGGTCTTTAGGGACAACTATGGGCTTCCCCTTATTGTAGTTAATTCTTAAAATTTCCTGGCCGGTTTTGCCTATAAAGCGAATCTGATCGTATATCCCTTTCCTTAAAGAGATTGACAAGAAATCATCTTCTAACTCCTTTGAGGAGTAATCTTTATGACTCTCGGCTAACTGGCGGAATTCTAGCAATGATGAAATCATAGTGAGGTCGGACTCTATTTTTTGAAGATAGGAGGTAATGGTTTTGGATTGTAAATCAACATGCGTGGTTTCTTGATGCTCAAATAAATGCTCATGAGACTTGATATCCGATTGATAAAATAACCAAAAAACAAGACCAGGCAGTGCAGAGATAGAAATAAAATATAATAGAAACCGCTTGATCATAAAGAAATATCCATAGTTAATATTGCTCTGAGTAATACTCAATCATAGCATATTCAGGGTCGGAGGGGAAGGGGTCAAGGGAAAATACTATTAGAACAGCTTTTATAGCAAAAAAAGCATATTTTTCGGTAGGGAGATGAATGAAGTAATGATTTTTAAGACAGATGATAGAGGAGAGACATTATAATTAATTTCCAATTTCTCGGATTCGTCATAAACTTTCCTGTTTATCATCTCTCCGTTTTTATAAGTCTCAACATACTGTATTTCTCCGCTTTCAGAATATAGAGTTAAAGTTCCGTGCTTTTTACCGTTTTTGAAGTTTACTTCTGCTTGTAACTTCCCACTTTCAAAATATCCGTTTGCAATTCCTTCGATTTTGCCGTTCTTGTAATTTTCCTCCCATTGCAACTTGCCGCTTTCATAATATCCTTTTCCGATTCCTTCCAGCTTACCGTTTATGTAGTTTTGCTCTGATTTTAATTTACCGCTCGGATAGAATTCTTTTTTTACTTCAGCAAAGCTCAATACTGGACCGCCTAATACTAAAACTATCAAAATTATTAATAAGACTTTTAGATTTTCCATTTGCTACCTCCGTATAGATTAAATCATACCTCATAAAATTATATAGAACTTACCCATTTGGTTGCAAAAGATTTGCTTGGAAAAAACTAAATCCTTATTAGGATTAACAGGCGTTAAGCCTTAAAAAAAAGGGAGAAAGTCACTTGCAGGAAGTCTAAAGAATAAGAATGCAGAGCAAAAAACCTACCACAAAAAAAGTGGAAAGGATTTAATTATTTATTTAACAGTTAACATTGCGGATTAAAATTATAAAAACGGATGAAAAAAAATGGAGATATAAGTAATTCTCATTTATCGTCAATTGATTTAGCACCGTCTATTACAGCCTGGTCCAAACTTTTCCATTTAATCTTATGTGATTTATCGAAATCATCCTCAATCACATATTTACCCTCCTCCCCTTCTTTAAAGCAGAAGTCAATGGTTTCATTTCCATTAACTCCATCTTCCTCTCTATCTTTCAAGATGATATCATGGCGACCATCTTCATCACGATCCAGGACATAGTAAAAGGGATGCTTATTTAGAAGGTAGTGTTCGTACCTTGTTTTCCCATATTCATCGCGAGATTCAACAAGTCCGACGGCCGGGCTTGGAATATAGTCAGTGTTCTCCTTAAGAACTACGTCTACTTTACTTGAAATCACGACATTCTTTGGGAATCTTTTTTTCATCTCCTCAGGCGTTGTAGAGGGAGTACTATAACCATAATCATGCGGGGACTGTCGATAGAACACCACATAATCAACTTTCCCATTTTTGTCTGTATCAAAAAAAACATTGATGAGACTTCTCCCATCTATGTCCCATCTCAGACGATCTTCGATAGAAAGCTGAGGCGGGCGCCATTTTTTACAATCAGGACCTTCGTAGATAGTATACTTATCTAACTCCAGGGCAAAAGCCGTGGAGGCGAACAGGGTAAAAAATCCCAATAGAGAAATTAATTTTAAACCAGAATTAAACGTCTTCATTTTCAAAATCCTTTCATTTAAACATAATAATATGATGCTGAATGTATTTTATATGCTAACCCAGCTTGATGGTTTGTGTCAATAGCACTTTTCTCTTTTTCTAAAGAAAGTAAAGTGAGAGGCCCTTCATATCAACTTGAAAAAGTTTTCATAAAACTGTAGGGCTAATTTTTTAAGATTTTCTATCTTTTCGGTTGTATCCTTTCTCATTTTTTCGGGATCGATATAGCCTTCGAGGCTATTCAGTTCTTCCTTATATTCATCCATCCATTCAAAGGCAGCTTCTTCAGTGACTTCAAGATGAAACTGGAGCCCAACAATCCTTTCAGCAATTTTAAAAGCCTGGTTTGGAAAAAGTTCTGATTCAGCCAATCTTTTTCCACCTGATGGTATGTCAAATGTGTCGCCGTGCCATTGAAAAACCGTAATCTCTTTTTCAAAACCAGCAAATAGAGGATCATTCAGCCCCTCATTTGTCAAAGATACAGGATACCAGCCAATTTCTTTTTTCTTTCCGGCCACTACCTTTGCACCTGCTGTTTTGGCTATTAATTGCGAGCCTAAACATAGACCAAGAGTCGCGATATTCTTGTCGATTGCTTCGCGGATCAGGCGTTCTTCATCAAGCAAATAAGGATGTTCTTTTGTTTCATACACATTCATAGGACCGCCCAGTATGATAAGCCCGGAATAACCGGAAAGATTTTGAGGAACTTTATCATTATTGTGCAAATGGATGTATTGATATTCCATGTTCCTGCTTGTAATAGCGGCTTCCATTGTTCCAAGGTCTTCACAACCTATATTTTGTAAAACAAGAATCTTTTTCATTTCTTTTACGATAAACCCATTGAGAAAATAAATTACCCTTTATGATTTTCGTGTCCTTCGTGGTTATAAATCAGTATTTTTTTTTGATAAACCACGAGAAAAACTATAATATATGAGGTTATTTTCTGCAAGTCGAAACCGGACGTCTAACTGATCAAGAATTCAGGACGAACACGAAGGAGAGATAATAGATGACAGAAAACTTGAGAAAGACACATTCCTGCGGTGTTCTTACTATTAAAAATGACGCAGAAGAAGTGGTTTTAATGGGATGGGTGGATACGCGCAGAGATCATGGCGGTTTAATATTTGTCGACCTGAGAGATTCTGAAGGGATAACACAGGTTGTTCTTAACCCTGAAATTGATCAAATAGCTCATAACGCAGCCCAGTCTATCCGCAATGAGTTTGTTATAGCAGTGAAAGGCAGAGTACGGAAAAGACCGGAAGGCATGGCCAACTCGAAACTAAAAACAGGTGAAATTGAAGTCTATAGCAGTGATTTGGAAATCCTGAATGAATCCAAGCCTCTCCCTATTTCTTTTGACAATAGAGAAGAAATTTCCGAAAACAACAGGTTGAAGTATCGTTTTTTAGATTTACGAAGCACAGATTTACAAAATAATCTTAAGTTGCGTCACAAGCTTTGCCGGGTTGTGCGCAATTATCTCGATTCAAATGATTTTATAGATATTGAAACACCTGTCTTAACAAAAAGTACTCCGGAAGGAGCACGCGATTACCTTGTACCAAGCAGACTTAATCCAGGTCGGTTTTACGCTCTACCTCAGTCTCCGCAACTGTTTAAGCAATTGCTAATGGTTTCCGGTTTTGAACGATATTATCAGATAGTTAAATGCTTCCGGGATGAAGATCTCAGGGCAGACCGACAGCCTGAATTTACACAGATTGATATGGAAATGTCATTTGTCGATCAAAAAGATATATTTTCTTTTGTTGAAAGAATGATGGTTAATATTTACAAAGAGATCAAAGGAATTGAACTGAAATTTCCATTTGATGCTTTAACCTATCGGGAAGCCATCGACAGGTTTGGAAACGATCGACCTGATACGCGGTTTGGGCTGGAATTAAGAGACATAACTGATCTTGCCAAACAGTCTGATTTTAAAGTTTTCACAAAGGCAACGGATACAAATGGACAGGTAAAAGCAATTAACGCAAAAGGATGCGCGGGTTTTTCGCGGAAGGAATTAGATGATTTAACAGAAAATGCGAAAGTTTATGGCGCAAAAGGTATGGCGTGGATCAAAATTAACAAAGGCGGACTGCAATCCCCAATAATTAAGTTCTTCAGCGAAGAGTTAATGGAGCAAATCGTGAAACGGTTGCAAGGAGAAACAGGTGATCTTCTGTTGTTTATGGCGGACACTCCAAAAATTGTGGCAGACACTCTTTCATATTTACGCTTGACCATAGGAAAACGCTTAAATCTTATTGATGATTCAAAAGTTAATTTTGTATGGGTTACGGATTTCCCTTTACTGGAATATAATGAGGAGGAAAAAAGATATGTCGCTATGCACCACCCTTTTACATCTCCTGCTGATAGTGATCTCGAATATTTTGAATCCGATCCGGGTAAAATAAAAGCGAAGGCGTATGATCTTGTTTTGAATGGAACAGAAATTGGTGGGGGAAGCATAAGAATTCATAAGAAAGAGATCCAGGACAAGATGTTTAAACTCCTCGGCATTTCAAAAGAAGAAGCTGAAAAGCGGTTTGGATTTTTACTCCATGCCCTGGAATACGGCGCTCCACCTCATGGCGGCATAGCCTTTGGATTAGACAGAATCATTATGATATTAACCGGTTCAAGGTCAATAAGGGACGTAATCGCGTTCCCAAAAACTCAAAAAGCCACCTGTCTTATGACTGAAGCACCCTCAGATGTGGATGAAAAACAGTTAAAAGAATTGAAACTCAAGTTGAATGTAATTAAATAATCGGCTCACAGATTGCACGGATATTCACGGAATAAATTAGTGAAAGATATTATATCCTGTCTATCCTTAAATCCTTTCAAAATATACATATGAGTAGTTCCATTAGAGTTCGTTTTGCACCCTCCCCTACCGGCCATCTGCATATCGGCGGTGTTCGGACAGCGCTCTTTAATTACCTCTTTTCTAAGCATAATAACGGGACTTTTATACTTCGCATTGAAGATACTGATTCTTCCCGCTCGACTGAAGAGTCAATTCAGCAGATCATCGAAGGTCTCAAATGGATCGGGATAGATTGTGATGAAGGACCTTTCAGACAAACAGAAAGAAAAGAAATTTATCAATCTTATCTTGAAAAGCTTTTAAATGAAGGAAAAGCCTATAAATGTTATTGCTCTTCGGAGGACCTTCGTGAAATACGGGAAAAGGCAATGGCTGCGGGAGAAAATCCACGATATAACAGAAAATGCCGCGATTTAACGGACCATCCAAAGGATAAACCTTTTGTTGTACGGTTCCGAGCTCCACTTGATGGCTCCGTTATTGTAAACGACAAACTCCATGGTGAAGTTACTTTTAAGATGTCTGAAATGGACGATATAATAATAGCCCGATCAGACGGTAGCCCGACATACAACTTTGTAGTTGTTGTGGATGACGTCGATATGAAAATCACTCATGTGATCCGCGGTGACGATCACCTTTCTAACACTCCAAAACAAGTGATGCTTTATAAGGGCCTTGGTCTCCCAATTCCTGAATTCATTCATATTCCCATGATTCTCGGCAAGGACAAAAAACGATTGAGCAAGAGACATGGTGCTACTTCGGTTCTGGCATATAAAGAGATGGGATACCTTCCGGAAGCAATGCTTAATTATCTTGTCCGCCTCGGCTGGTCTTCAGGGGACCAGGAAATTTTCTCTAAAGAAGAAATGGTCGAGAAGTTTTCCCTGGAAAATATCAATAAATCAGCTGGAGTCTTCGACACCGATAAATCGCTCTGGCTAAACCAGCATTATATTAAGGAAAGCAGGCCCGCTGATTTGTGCCCTCTCTTGAAGAAATTCTTAATACGCGAAAATATAATTTCTGCTGAGAATGAGTTTGCTGATAATGAAATAGAAAAGATTATCCCTTTATTGCAAGAGCGAAGTAAAACTCTAATTGAGATGGCTCATAAAACAGAGTTCTATTTTAAAGAGGAAATTGTCTATGAAGAGGCTGCTTCTAAAAAATTTTTAAAAACTGATATTGTACAAATATTTAAAGAGTTTATTGATAAAATTAAAGTAATAGATAAGGTTTTGACTCATGAAAATTTGGAGCCCATTTTAAATGATTTAATGAAAAATCATAATCTTAAATTAGGTAAAATCGCCCAGCCCTTAAGAGTCGCACTTACTGGGAAAAAGGAAAGTCCGGGAATATTCGAAGTAATCACTTTGTTAGGCAAAGATAGAGTTTTAAAGCGTTTGCAGAAAGCTATTGAATATATCCAGAAATAAAAGCTCTGCATAAGTCGTTGTGCTTTGCATAAGGCACTGTAGAAAGAACCAAACAGTGCCTAAAAAGGCAAAAACTAAACAACGACAAAAAATCCTGTTAATCCGTGTAGATCCGTGAGCTAATATTAGAATGAATTACGTTTTCCTTGCGGATCTTGTATTAATTACCCATTTCCTCTATGTCCTCTTTGTTGTCGGAGGTCTGCTGCTCATTTGGGCGGGAGGATTCATGAAATGGCAGTGGGTAAAGTTATTCTGGTTTCGTATCATTCATCTTACTTCCATAGCTTTTGTCGCTATTATATCATTGTTCGGTATTCCTTGCCCTCTTACGATTTTGGAAGGAAATCTTCGCGCAGCAGGCGAAACAGATTTTTATAACCAGAGCTTTATTCAATACTGGCTTCACAAAATCCTGTTTTATGAAGCCCCTGATGAGACATTTACAATAATTTACGTAGCTTTTGCAATAGCAGTTGCAGGGTCTTTCTATTTTGTCCCTGTCCGATTTCCACGCTTTTTAGCCAAGAAGCTCAAGAAGGACACAAAGAAAATGAATTAACAACCCATTTAATCCCCCTCATTCGATTTTGCTCTGGACAAATTTTTTAAAGGGGAATTTTTAGAATCCTACCTCTACACAATGGCTATGATTTGAATTTCATTTGTTATCGCTATATACTTTTTGATCAATGAAAATTGTTTTACAAAGAGTATCTGAAGCTTCTGTTGAAATTGATGGAGTTAGTGTCGGTAAAATAGGACGCGGGCTTCTTATCCTGCTTGGTGGTGAAAAAGGAGATTCTACGAAGGATGTTGAGTATCTGGCTGAGAAGTCGGTCAACCTTAGAATTTTTGAAGACAAGCAGGAAAAAATGAACCTCTCACTGCTTGACATCAATGCTGAAATGTTGATTATTTCTCAATTTACATTAGCCGGAGATTGCAGAAAAGGGAGAAGACCGGGATTTGATAAGGCCGCGGAACCTGACCTTGCAAAAAAACTTTATGCTGAATTCATCAGCTCTGTGCAAAATAAAGGAGTTAAAACTGCGGAAGGGAATTTTGGGGCGAAGATGAAATTAAACATTTCAAATGATGGACCTGTTACTTTCATTCTGGAAAGTAAATAATGTCCACTAAAAACCAACATTTTGATCTTCTATTAGATGAGTTCATTAATTATTTAATTATAGAGAAGCGACTTGCAGACAATACAGTTGAATCTTATCAAAGAGATATTCTCCGTTTTCTTGATTTTGTTTCTTCCAAAGAAATTCAAAATATAAAACAGATAAAGATAGACACCATCCGCTCTCATCTTAAAAAACTTATGGAGAGTGACCTGTCATCTGTTACATTAGCCCGTCATTTAGCTTCTATAAGGGTTTTTTATCGTTTTTTAACTAATGAAAAAAAATTGGAAGAAGACCCCACCACACACCTTGAATCACCAAAACTCTGGAGCCGCATACCTACGGTATTAACTTTAAAAGAAGTGCAATCGCTGTTGGATCAGCCCGACACCAAAACCCCACTTGGCATAAGGGACAAGGCCATGCTGGAAATACTTTATGCCGCGGGTCTTAGAGTATCCGAGCTGGTTTCCTTGAGGACAAATAATATTAACCTGCAGTCCGGATATCTTGTTTCTATGGGAAAAGGTTCTAAAGAAAGGATCGTTCCCATTGGAGAATCAGCCCGTATGAAGACTGAAGAATATTTAAAGAACGTTCGTCCCCAATTGCTCAAAGGGCCTATTGTGGCGGAACTTTTTTTAAGTCGTTTTGGGAGAAAGATGACAAGACAGGCATTTTGGAAAATCATAAAGAAACACGCCCTGTCTGCCGGAATAAAAACAAATTTAAGTCCTCATTCATTACGGCATTCTTTTGCCACGCACCTGCTGGCAGGAGGAGCTGATCTCCGGGCTGTTCAACAGATGTTAGGACACGCGGATATTTCCACCACACAAATTTATACTCATGTTATGAAAGACCGGTTGAGAGAGGTTTATGATAAATTTCATCCAAGGAAGTGATAACTATCTCTATTTTCCTTAAAACTTCAATTTTCAAACCGTTTTTTAAAACTCTCTTCCTGCTCCGGATTCCCGATCATAACCAGGACATCCTCTCCCTCCAGAGAAGTCGAGGAATCTGGCGGGGAGATAACTTTCCCGTTTTTTTGTATGGCGATAACATTACACTCGGTCAAAGCGCCAATATCTGTTTCTGAAATAGTTTTCCCTACCAGACTCTTTGGAGTTTTATATCTGAAAATATGAAGTCCTTCAGTGAGAAGGGTCATGTGTCCTCTCTGGAAGATGTTGTTGACAATGGTAGCTCCTATCATTGTATATGAAACGACAAAATCCGCTCCAGCTTTGTGAATTGCGTTTTGGTTTTTATCTAAATTCGCCCTGGTGACAATCCGGATTTCCGGATTCAGGTTTCGGCAATATAAAGTCAGGTACCCATTTATGCCGTCATCATTAGTTGTAATAACCACTGTTGGAGCCTCTTTAATACCTGCTTTATCTAAAATTTTCCTTTCCTTGGCATCTCCCTGGATAAATGTGCCTTTTGCAAGAGATTGATCACATTCTATTACATCTATTAAAAAATAAGGGGTACCCTTCTTGTCCAGCACCTTTGCCACAGAACGGCCAACTCCGCCCGCTCCAATCACAATTATTGGTTTGTCGGGAAGAATGTAGATCGACATATAACCGTCAAGTTCAGAAAGGTTTTCTTTTTTCCCCATTAGTAAAAGAACCGATTTAGCTGTAAGTTGGTATTCCGGTTTAGGAGGAAAAAACTTTCCTCTTTCCCAAATGCCGATGATATTAACACCTGTGGTTTCCCTGATTTTTAGAGTAGAGATAGTTTTCTCCAAAAAGGGAGTACCGAAAACAGGAAACTCAACTATCTTGAGATTTTCCATACTTCCAAGAGTTTCGGAATGAATAGGTCCCGCCATACAGCGGTTGGCAAGATATTTCCCAAGAATCTCTTTAATAGTGAGAACATAGTTGCATCCCGCGTAATGAAGTATATCCTTGGAAGCGCCAACTTCTGCCAGCGCTACAATCTTGACACTGGAAACAGCCCGAACTGTCAGGGCAATATGAGAATTAATTACGTCCGATTGATTAGCAAAGACAATTTTAGCTGAATCAATGTTTATCTCCTTGAAAGTCTTCTCTTCCAAATAATCACCATGAACTACGGGTAAACCGCGATTAAAAAGAAGTTCAGCTTTATTCTCATCTCTCTCAAGAAATATAAAAGGTTGATTGGTCAAGCGTAGCGAATGAACCAGGCTTAAGGCTATAGAGTCTTCTCCGCAAATAATAACATGATCCTTTAAAGGCACGGTGGTTTTTTTGGGTACTCTGTTTTTTAAAGCTGTTTCTATAAGTGGCGCAACAATAAAGTTTATGAAAGTATAAGGAAGGGCTATTAAGAGAAGAACCAGGCCGGAAACAAGAACTAATATTGTAAAAACTCTGCCCACGTCGGTATTGAATGTTATGTCCCCGAAGCCTAAGGTTGTCATCGTGGTGAGCGTCCAATAGACACCGGTAATCCATGAATGCTGTTTTCCCTCAAGATTTTCCATGAGGACGTGGAAGAGAACGGAAAAAGTGATGATCAAGAGGAAAATGAAGAGCAATAACTTTATTAAAACGATAAAATCGTCCTTTCCTCTTTTGCCTTTGAATAAACTTAATAAATCGGTTTTATTTTTCATAGGTTTTATTTCAAAACTTCATTTTTCGATAAAAAAATAACATCCAAGTGTTTATTTGATTTTAAAAAAATATTTTGACTTGTCAAGAGATAATAGACCATAAAAACGGAAATTGAAGCTCCGAAATTCCAGGCTGGGTGTGTATGGTTATCTCTAAAAAGGAAATATCTTTTCCCCGTTAACCATTGAAAAAGTTATTTCTCCTTGTGATGAGAAAATGGAGTTGTATATATCGTCATCTTTATTCATGTTAAGGCCTATAATATCAGCTTTTTTTCCTGTTTCCAGGCTTCCAACTTCTTCTTCAAGACCGAGCGCCCTGGCTCCGTTTATTGTAACCATTTCAAGTAATGTTTCATTAGTTATTTCAGGAAATTGTTTCCTCATTAAAGATAACTCATCAAACATATTTAATGTTTCGTTACTTGCAAGGCTGTCCGTTCCTATCGCTACATTTATTTTGTTTTCCAGAAATTTCATTAAATTATGATTACTATCTCTTTGAAACCATTTATTACTCTTCGGACAACTAATAACAGACATATTATTTTTCTTTATGATTTTTAAGTCTTCATCACTTATATGGTTCAAATGTACGCCTGTAATTCCGTTTAAATCTCCTGAATTCTCTAAATATTTTATTGGAGATATTTTTTGCGGCTCCCAGTCTGGTTCCCATACTTCCAAACTTTCCAGCAATTTTCGCAAGTCCCCCTCCCCTTTTTCGACAAATTCCAACTCCTCTTTTGTCTCGGCAATATGCATAACTAATGGCAACTTTTTAACTTTGGCTAAACGAAAAGATAACTTAATTAATTGTGGTGACACGCTATAGGTCGCGTGTGGAGAGAGTCCACATTTTACCAGGCCATCACCCTTGCAATCCCACAGCAAATGATGAACACGGTTCATTTGATCTTCTTTCATTGATTTTTTAAACCCGATTATTTCTAAGAAAACTACGCCACGTACTCCCATAGTCTGCATTGCTTCTATTGAAAACCCGCTTCCCGAGATATCTCCTACTGTTGTAGTGCCGGTTGCAATTAAGTCTTTGATCCCTTCCTTGCTAGCATCCTTTTCATCTATTTCAGTCAAAGAGTCGCTGTAGGAAATAATTTCTTTAATCCAATTGTTAAAAGGTATTCCGCTTTTTATTTTGTTCTTTAAACGGGATAGCGATAGATGCGTATGAGCATTAATCAATCCCGGCATTAACAGATGCTCAGGATAATGGAAAACTTGATGAGGGCTGTTGGGACAATCATTTTCTTTTCCAATAAATTGAATTTTTCCGTTTTTTATTAATAGAGACCCATTTTGAATTGGAGGAGAAGTAACAGGCAGGATATATTTGGCGTTTATACGAATCGTCTGATTAGACATTTTAAAAAGATATCTTTTACAGAAAATTTTAAAAAGGATTAGTTAAAATAACACATATTTATTTAAACAATCCACCAAGCCCTTTTCCAATAGCTTCTAAAACGTCTTTGAGTTCTTCTGCAGGTATCTTTTATTCCTGTTTCAGTTGTGAAACAGGTTTTGTTGCTGTAGTTTTTTTGATTTTCCGGTCTGCAAGACTGCATAAAAAAACTATTGGACCCATGACCGCCAATCTTCTGAAATTATCCCATCCTTTTTGTAACGATGCAATGCGTCTTTACAAGAACAATTTCTTTCTAACCTCTGAAAAAGCTCAATAGATTTTCGTATGATCACAGGAAACCTTTTACTTGCAGAAGAGACTTTTATTTGTTCATCATTATTTATCATTCCTTCAAAGAGTTCTCCTTTTTTAAAAGGACGATCGGATATCCCTTCTGCAAAATTAGTGAGGTAACAAATCGGCGCATAACACATCTCAAGCTCTCGAGCGAGAAAGGTTTCTGGACTGAGGGTCATTCCAACAATATCTCCACCTGATATTTTATATTTATTAATTTCAGCAGGGGTTTCAAGGCGTGGGCCCTGAGTGCAAACATAAACCCCTTTAGCATGGAATTTCAATTTAAGTTCCTGAAGGGCTTTGATCAGTACCTCTTTTATTTCTTCGCAAAAAGGAGATTTATGCCTGATAAAACCAATACCTTTCTTCTCAAAAAATGTATAGTGGCGATTTTTTGTTTCATCAATTATGTCATGTGGCAGAAGAAAATCTCCAACGGAAAACCGATTGTTAATTATTCCGGGACCGGACCATGAAATAATTCTTTCCACTTCACACTCTTTTAATGCCCAGATATTAGCGCGATAATTAACGAAAGGAGCTGATATGGAGTATCTTTCTTCTCCGTGTCTGGAAAGAAAAAGAAAGTCGATGTCGTCTTTAGAAAATTTGTGGATAGGAGAGCTTTCTCCAAATGGGGTGGGAATTTTTTTACATTCTAGATTCTTTCCAAAATCATCATTACTTAAGATGTCATAGCCGCCGCTTCCGGCAATAATCGCAAATTTAGCATCCATATGTTTTAACCGCAGAGTACGATAATATCAGCGGTAAATCTATTTATTAGGTAATAATTCAGAAATAATCAAATCCATATTTTTAGTCATTTTTTCTACATTGCCTCCCGCTATCCTGGGAGTTATTTTAATCACATCATTTAAAATAATCGTAGGGGTTTCATTGGCCTTATATCTAGAGGCCAATGCCATTCCTTGTTTTACTTTTGTTATTAAATTTTTTTGGTTTCTGACGTCTTCCGAAATCCCCGATTCGCTTATGATGAAATTCACAACACGCGGATCAAAAATTTGCGCCCCTCCCTTAAAGTTTGCGTCGAAAATATTTTTTGTAACTTCATTGGCTATTCCCCTCTGTTGCGCCAAATAAAAAGCAATAGCAGGAAATTCTGTTTGCCTACCCCAGAAAATAGGGATTTTTACATATATAATTTTATTGCCATATTTACGCTCAAGGTTTTTGGAATGAGGTAAGAAGTTATAACAATGTCCGCATGAAAAATTGAAAAACTCAATTATCGTAACGCGATCTTTTCCGAAGGCTTTTTTAAGATCACCAATAAGCTCATATTTGCCTGGTATTTTTTTCAATCCAAAACTTTTCATTGGAAATAACAATACCGCGGCCAACAAAATTATTATCACCTTTTTCATAACAACCTCCTGTAAAATGGCAAATTTCTTTCTTTGTTATATTTTTTTGACATCATGGACCTTTTTGGAGAACAGTTCTTAATGTTTTATTTTTTTCCAATAGGCTGAAAATTTATACCCGGGGCTGTTTTCTCTTGTATGACAGGTCATACAAACATCTTTTGATGCTTCTCCATAAGCTTTGCTGTTATCGGCTATATGGCTGTTACCTGCCCCGTGACATGCCTCACACTGAACATCAATTAATTTGGGTGTAGTGTCTTCCGACATAAACCCACCACCCTTTTTAAAACCGGTAGTATGGCACATGAGACATTCCGGATCAAAAGTTTTATTAGCCTTTTTTAACGATTTACTAAAAGCATGGGAATGGCCACTTTTCTTCCAGATTGTATATTCATGCTCATGACACATTTTGCAGGCAACACTTGAAATAAAAGCTCTTTTCGCATCCTTTTTCTTGTTCTGCAACCATTTCATAAAAAGCTGCTTTGTTTCGTCATTGTATTTGTCATAAATAGATTGCACCAGTTGACTATCATTAATTTTAGAGTTAAGTGGAATATACTCATTGGAAATTTTTTGAATCTTCCGTTGATCTATGGCTATAGACATCTTCCCCATGTATTGTCCTCGTTCTCGAACATGAACCATTATTTTTTTTCCTGTTATTTCAGGATTAACAATAAGCTCTGATTCAAACAGGTGCCCATTTATAAGAATATCGACGTCATGGGAACTAAAAATTTCTTTTGCTTTTTCTTTATCCATGTGCGTAAGCAATAAGACAATATCTGCGTCACCTGACGCTTTAAGTTTTCTTAATATTTTTTTTAATCTAATTTCTGGATTCTCTACTTTAAGTCTTGTTTGTCCTTGAGCAAAAATCAGTTCCGGTCCTAACAGTCCAATAACGGCAACCATTGTTCCATCATGGAGTCTTTTTAAAAAGTAGTTTATTGTTTTAGTATTTTTGAGATTTTCATTCTCTACATTACTTAGAACCCAATGATCAAATGATCCCTGGTTAAAAATTTCCTCACCATAAACAAAATCATTTTCTCCTAAAAGTGCTGCATCATAACCCATTTTATTCAACCCTTCGATCATCGTTTTAGCCTTTAATTTTCCCTGAGCTGTCGCTTCTTTAAAACTATCGCCCGCATCCAGCAGCAGGATGTTTTTATTAGCGGAGCGTTCTTTTTCAATAATCGTTGCCCTTCTAAGAATTCCACCCAAATCTCCTTCTTCCGCGCAACCACATGGTTTAACTTCTCCCAAAACAGAACCTGTGTAAAGGATGATTAGAGTTTCTTCAGCAAATACAGGAATGGAAATTAGGCAGGATAAAAAAATAAAGAAGATTATATGATGCAATTTCACTTTATGCACTTTTGTAATGTTAAAACCGAAAAAAATTTTTAAACACTATTAACCGCCCCATGTTTTCCGCTTCTCCTCCTTGCCATGGAGTTGAGTAAGGGGAGGCAATCAATTGGACTATTTTCTATTCCAAGCCATATAAGCGGCCCCTAAGAGTCCGGCGTCATTTCCGCATCCTGCTTTTACAATCTGGACCCTTTCACCCGGAATTTTATAGGTTCTCTGCTTCATTTGAGAAACAGCTTCCTCAATAAAGAATTCCCATGCAGGAAGTGCTCCGCCGCCAACAATAATCATTTCCAAATTCAAAATATTAATTAAATCGGCAAAACCTATTCCCAAATATTTCCCCATTTCTTTAAAAATGGTTTTTGAAAGATGATCTCCTTTTTTAGCCAGATCATATAAAAGTTGCGATGTTATTTTATCCGGATTATCGTCGGTTGTTTCCCTTAACCGCTTTGAGTTGTTTCCATCATTGAACTTTTCTCTTGCCATATTTACAATTCCAGTAGCAGAAGAGTATCTTTCCATACAACCCCTGCCGCCGCATGGACACGGCAAGCCTTCCGGCTCGACTATGATATGTCCTACTTCTCCAGCCATTCCGGTCATTCCTTTCCAGATTATTCCGTTTAAGACTATGCCACCGCCTATGCCAGTTCCAATAGTCATACAACAGAAATGATTATATCCCTTTCCGGCTCCAACCCATCCTTCTCCTAAGGCTGCTGCGTTAGCGTCGTTATCAATAACAAAAGGGATATTTGTCTTTTCTTTAAGCGACGCTTGCAAATCAAAATCTATCCAGTGCGGGAAGTGAGGAGATTTGGTGACAATACCTTTTTCAGAAAAAATGGCTCCGGGAATTCCAAAACCTATAGCTTCAGGGTCTTTTCCCATCTTCTGTGATAACTCTTCAATGACATCAAGCATGTTCGCTACCGGTTGAAAAGGCTCAGCTTTCGCTCCCGACTCTTTTCCGGCGCTAAAAAATATCTTACCATCCGGAGAAACAGCACCCCCTTTAATAAGAGTTCCTCCGAGGTCAATCCCAATGACGTATTTTTGAGTCATTTATCAAATATAGATTCAAAATGAATAAGTTTGCAGCACTCAGCAATCAACGGTTTGTAACACGAAAAAAACTTTATACTTAATAAAGTTGATGGCTAAAAGTTAACTTTTTAAAATTTCGGATTTGTTTCGGATTTTTGGTAAAGAGCAATCAGAATTCGCCCACTAATAATTTTTCAGGAAGACTTGAATTTAGGCATTCGGATTTATTGCTGATATAGCATATTGAAGTCAGTATTTTATTCATTTTCTATCTCCTGTCTTTACCAAATCCGGGTATTCTTTTTTTATGAAACTTTTTAACTTGTTAAAAAGTCTCTGCTCTGCCTGTCGCACGGCTTCTCTTGTAATACCAGAGCGGTCTGCAATAACTTGCAGGGTAGCCGGGTTATTCGACATGATACGGTTTTCCAAAATATCCCTGTCGCTCTTTTTCAAATCTGATCTAAAGGTCAAAATCCTTTTCCGTAAATCAGAATGAAAAAGTGTTTTAATGATATCATCCTCATCCTTTCCTTCGGGTTCAGGTAAAATATCAATCAGTGCGCTTTGTTCATTATCTCCTGCCGGTGAATGCAAAGATACATCCGAAGCTCCAAGGCTCTTATCCACTTCAACAATTTCTTCAGGGGAAACATCAAAATGAGCAGCTAATAATTTAGGAGTGGGAGAAAACCCTTCCGCAAGAAGCCGGTCTTTTTCCTTCTGAAGATTGTATAATAATTTGCGGCGTGTATTCGTAGTGCCAACCTTTACCATGCGCCAGTTGTCCATAATGTATTTTAGAATATAAGCTTTTATCCACCAAGTGGCATAGGCTGGAAGTCTTACCCCCTTCGCGGGATCAAACTTTTTCACAGCCTGCATGAGCCCTGTATTTCCTTCCTGAATAAGGTCAAGAAGATTCTGAAACTCCCTTTTGAACTTCATGACAATTCTTACTACTAACATAAGGTTGGAAGTAACTAATTTGTAAGCGGCATCAGCATCTCCTTCTTTCCAATATTTTATTGCAAGAGTATATTCCTCTTCTGCAGTTAACTCGCGATACTGCTTGACCTCGTTGATATAGGCTTGAAGGGGATCGCTAACAACCAGTGATTGTTCCTGGTTTTTCTTTTTTTTCTCCAACCAGTTTTTTTTCTTCTTTTTTCCCATGATTTTATTATACAGTTGGCCTTATGATTTTCAAAATATAAGGTACTATCGTGTGAATTTTGTCACCTGAATCATCCCCGTTTATTTTTTCATCCTCTTCCTTATTTCGTTAGGACAAACTTTGTCGGCAATCTATTTGATTATTTTCTCACGCTAATGAACAAACGCAAGCAACATCTTTTTTTGTAAGTAGTTCAAAATTTTGGCAATAACCGAGAAAAACTGATATGCTCTAGCTCATTAGGATGATAGTACGGGTAATAGTCTTATGGTAGAAACAACCGGAAACCAGAAATCGAGAAGAAAAATAGTCCATGTTGGTGTGGACTGTTTTTATGCGGCGGTTATGACACGTGATGATCCATCGCTTCAGGGTAACCCTGTGGTAGTTTGTCGTGACGATTCTGCCAAAAAAGACTTAATATGCTCTGCTAACTACGAAGCCAGGAAATTAGGTATTCACGCGGGCATGAAATCATTCCGCGCAAAACAAATTTGTCCAAAAGTTCTTATTCTGCTTTCAGAAATGAATATTTATAATAAGGAATCAAAAAAAATCCGTGGAATATTCCACAGGTTCACAGACATGGTGGAGCCTTTATCACTCGATGAGGCATATCTCGACGTAACCGGTTCTGATAAATTTAAAGGAGACGCAGACCTTATTGCTACGGAAATCCGCAAACTTATAAGTGAAGAGATTAACCTTAGCACATCCGCGGGGATATCATCTAATAAGTTTCTTGCCAAGGTAGCAAGCGACTGGAAAAAACCAAACGGTCAGTTTTATATAACACCTACCATGGTTGATAGTTTCATTCAAAAACTTCCGGTTAGTAGGATATGGGAAATAGGGGAGGAAACGACTAAAAAGATGGTGAGCCTTAAACAAAATACCTGCGGGGATCTGCAAAAACTGTCGTTAAAGGAACTTGATTCTAATTTCGGAAATATTGGAAAATATCTTTACGATATTTGCAGAGGGATTGATAATCGTCCTGTGGATTCTTCAAAGGAGCCGAAACCTCTATCTATAGAAGAAATGTTTCGATCTGATATCCAGATTATCAATGAACCTAAGGAACCTGAGAAGCAGGTTGCTCAAAATGGATCTTCATCAGATAAATCGACAATTGCAAAAACGGATGAGGCTACTCAGGAAATGTCAAAGACTTATGCGTCTGTTTTTGAACAGGTCAAAAATGCCGCAGTTATTTTTGTTGAATTTAAAGAAAAAAAATACCGGGCTACGCTTGCTAAAAAGGAGCCTGGCAAGCATATTCTTATCAGCATTCCAAAACCGGATACATATATAAGTATGAAGGTATCCGATGGCACTGAGGCTGTTCTTCGACTTGTTACCAGTACCGGGGGTATAGTGGCCTTTAAGACAAGTCTGGTTCAAAAGAGGTTGCCGTTAATGATATTTAATACTCCCTTAAAAGAAAGTAAGGGTTTTGTTCGGATTAAGCAGCGCATTTCTGCCGATATAAGCGCTACTATTACTCGCTTGAAACCGAAAAAAGTTACGGGAACTGGTACTATTATTAACGTAAGTGATGGCGGCTGTTCTTTCACAACTGAGGCTGAGTTGCATGTGGATGATGAGATCGAACTTTTTGTCCTGTTATATGAAAATAGGGTAGAAAGGGAGTACACAATACATGGCACCATTCGTAGCTCGAGAACGGTTAAGTCTAAAGACGAAATAACCAACTACGGAATAGAATGTGTTGATGAAGACAGGAAAATACTGAAGGAAGCTTGTGAAAAGTCTAAAAACGGAAAATGAAATAAAACAATCAAATAATAGTTAGTGAACAGACCTTTTTGAGTTTTAAAAAAGCATTATCAATGTTTGTACAAGCTGTGCCATGAAATGGTAATCCAATGTTTCAGGAATATCTCCATAACCATGGTAATTGGGGTTACGCAAAAAAGCCGTGTCTGTAACCATGACAGCGGGAAATCCATTGTCCCAGAAAGCGATGTGATCGCTCAGCCTTGAAATAGGAAGCATCCTGCCTTTTCCCGGAACAACAAGTTGTTCATAAAACACAGTATTATTATATTCGGTGAGTGAAATCAATTGTTTTAAAAAAGGTGCTGACGCCATGTTAGCCAGAAAGGCTATAAAATCACCGGTTCTGGGATAATTTCTGAAATTCAAGGGAAAAGGTATCCGCTGACTATTAGGAGCAATGTTTTTGAATCCAACCATTTCAAGACAAATCATCCCTTTTATCTTTTCACCTTGCTGTTTCAGGATATTGACATACTGGCGGCTGCCCATTTTTTTGGTATCGAAAGCAGGAGGTTCTTCAAGAGTAAACGCTAAAAACTTTAAGTTATTCTTTAACTGTCCTTCCTTTTTCAATCTCTTTGCCAATCTCGCGAGTTCCAAAAGTACAGCAATTGCACTGGCGTTATCATCTGCCCCGGGAGTTGTTGAGACCGTATCATAATGCGCACCTATGATAAAGATACCGTCATCAGAAGAACCGGGAAATATGTCGAGTTCCAGGTTTGCTACTTCAGTTTCATCATAAAAGTAGGGATATTCTTTTACATCGCCAAACTCTTCTAATCTGGATCGAATATAATTTTTAGCCTGCTTTAATTTATAGGGGTGGAAGATACTCCGGATGCCAATGTTTCCGGCTAACATTTGCACATCGTCTTTCATACGTTTTGCAGAATCTCCAAGATTTACAACGTATACGGGAGGGATAGTTCTATCTTTAGGAGTGGTTCTATCGCTAGGACTGTTGAGGTATAAAATCTTTCCAAAATAATAAACCAGAGCTATAAGAATTATTATCAGGACATAAGGGGACATGATTCTCCAGAGATATCTCATTCTACATCAATAAGTCAAATCAGATTTGGACAGATTTTTGCTGGTGCTGGAAAGGCGGTCGATCAGGGTTTTCAAAAAAACTTTGGTGAAGCGGAGCTGGCAGCCTTGAGTAGACTGGTCAATTAGTGTGCTGCTGATTTGTATAAGAGTAACATCAACGAGAGAGAAAATACTTGCGGTTCGCTTTTCTTTGGATATTAATCCCATTTCTCCAAAACAATCACCGGAACCGAGAGTGACCAGGTCTTTGTCCCCTTTTCTAACTATAACCTTTCCGGAAATAATGATGTAAAAGGAATCATCTATTTCTCCTTCTGTTACTATTTGCTCATTTTCTGGAAATTCTTTCCAGTCTCCGGTTCTTAGCACTTCCCATATTTCTGAGTCGAAAAATTCTTTAAAAAACTTCGTTTTCTTCATGGCAGCAAACTTTTCGTTTTCCTCAACATCATCTTTTTTATAGTCAAGAGCTTTAAAAGCCTTACGTAAATCACCAGCAAAATCATTTCCCATAGGATAACGATGCTCTACTTTTTTATTCAAAGCCTTAGTCACAATATCTTCGATAAGCACCGGAGCTTCAGGACGGTACTGACGCATGGATACTGGTTCTTCATGGACTATTTTATAAATCAGGCTGGAGAGGGTTTCAGCCTGAAAAGGCGGGCGTCCTGTAATAAGCTCGTACATTATAACTCCCAATGAATAAAGGTCGGTATGATTGGTTAAATTTTCTTCTTTCGCCTGTTCCGGCGACATGTAGCGAGGAGACCCCATCAGCCCCGTCATTTGAGTACTGTCGGACTTTACAAGCTGTGCAATGCCAAAATCTCCAATTTTTACATCGAGTTTCTCGGTAACCATAATATTGCTGGGTTTAATGTCCCTGTGAATAACACCTCGCCTGTGAGCATAGTCAAGGGCTTTGGCGGATTTTAAAATCACTTCCAGTACCTTCTTAAGAGGAAGCAAGTTTTCAACCTTGCAATACTCCACTAATGTCCGACCATCATGGATATACTCCATTACAATATAATAGTTTTTGCCGTCAATACCGGCGTCATAAATAGGTAGAATATTAGCATGATCCAGCATACCCGCGACACGGGCCTCATTGAAAAACAGTTTCCGAAATCTTTTCTCGTCATCTTTGGTTTTCAGTAAGTGCGATAAGGCCACTTTAATCGCAACCGAGCGGTTTATATAAGGATCAAATCCCAGAAAGACTGCTCCCATACTCCCCCTGGCAATCTCTTTAATCACATCATATTTGCCAACTTTTTTTGGTATTGAATGAGTCATCTGAAGATTACTTTAGAGTAAAGAACTCCTTGCTTTCACACGGGACATCAAAGACTGTTTTTTTAATGTAAATGTAAGCTAAAATACAATTTTTGATGTCAGTTGTAAATGAATTTTTTCGCAGAATGCCGGGATTGCAATGCCTTCTGTATCACGTTATTATGTTACGAAGAATTTATAATAACCCGCTTGCTCCTGGTTGTACGCATTTGGTTTTCTCAGTAGAGGCCTGGAGCGGGCCTGCAGTCTGGTTCCAAGTTTAATTTAGAACCAGACTGCATTGAGAATAATTATTTAATAATGACAAAATCCATCATGTTTCAAGGCACAGGTTCGAATGTCGGAAAATCGATCCTTTGTGCGGCCTTTTGCAGGGTTCTAAAAGATGATGGTTATAAAGTTGCTCCTTTCAAAGCTCAAAACATGGCCCTTAATTCCGCTGTTACTGGAGAAAACACGGAAATAGGCAGAGCACAGGCATTTCAAGCAGAGTGCGCCGGAATTACCGCTTCTGCTTATATGAACCCTATATTGCTTAAACCCACCGGTAATCAAACCTCTCAAGTCATTATTCTTGGAGAGTCTCACGGCCAAATGAGCGCAAAGGAATATCATCAGTATAAAAAAAAGGCATGGAACGCGGTAAAAAAGGCTTATAAGTATTTAGCAGAAGAGTATGATGTGATCGTCATTGAGGGAGCCGGAAGTCCGGCAGAAATAAATATCAAGTCTCAGGATATTGTAAACATGAAAGTCGCCAGGCACACGAAATCGCCTGTTGTGCTGATTGGGGACATTAACCTTGGAGGAGTCTTTGCCTGGCTGATCGGGACATTAAAACTTTTAACCACGGAAGAAAAAAGAATTGTCAAAGGTATAGTGATTAACAAGTTCCGTGGAGATAAATCTCTGCTCGATTCCGGTCTGCAATTTTTAGAGACTAAAACAAAAAAGAAAGTATTGGGGGTCTTACCCTATTTTAATAATTTAGTTCTTGATGATGAAGATAGTCTGGCACTGGAAGGAAAATCTAAATGTAATACTAATGGTAAGATAAACATTGAAGTATTGCGGTTACCTCGAATTTCTAATTTTACAGATTTTGATCCATTTAAGCATGATCCACAGGTCAATTTAAGTTTTGTGGAATCTCTTTCCGGAAAAGCGGACATCATATTTGTTCCCGGATCTAAAAACAGTATCGAGGACATGGCATTTATTGAAAAAACTAACCTTAAAAAACAAATCTTAACTCACTTTAAGAAAAAAAAACCTATCTGGGGAGTTTGTGGAGGACTACAAATATTAGGAAAAACAATTGAAGACCCTCATTTAGTAGAAAGCAAAATGAAAAACATCTCCGGGTTGGGGCTGCTGGATGTTAAAACGATATATTCAAAGAAAAAAATCACCAAAAACACTAAAGGGGATTTATTTTTAGATGGTAAAACTATGGAGGTGGAAGGTTATGAGATTCATTATGGGGAGAGCCGGTTTGGAAAAAAAAGCACTCCTTTTGTTTTTGGATCAAGGAAAAACGATGTGATTGGAATTTATCAAAACAATGTCTATGGAACGTATCTTCATGGAATTTTTTGTCACGACGAATTAAGAAGGAGTCTACTTAACTCTATTTTACAAAACAAAAAGATAACCGCATCTCAAAAATTCAGATATAAAATTGAAAAAGAAAAATCTATTCGACACTTGGCTGAACTTGTTAGAAAAAATTTGGATGTAAAATACATTTATAAATTAATGGGGTTATAAAATAGCCACCAGAAACACAAAGATCATAGAGGGAGGGATTATGATAACAGTCGAGCCCATTAACAGCACCACATTTAAAGTTACAGTCCAGAAAGGCACGCCGACCATTCATAGAGTGACTTTATCGCAGTCTTACTATGAAAAGCTTACGAATAAAAGCGTTAAACCAGAGGAACTTGTGAGGCAGTCATTTGAATTTCTGCTTAAACGGGAAAGCAACACCAGTATATTACGCAGTTTTGATCTTCCTGTTATCGGTCAGTATTTCCCTGAGTATGAAAGAACAATTCAGGGCATATTGAAAAACGACTAAAATGACAGGTAGAAGCTTTTCACAATTTAATATCTGTAATATTCTGGTTTATAAGGACCGTCTACTGAAACCCCAAGGTATTTGGCTTGCCCATCCGTAAGCTTTGTTAATTTGACACCTAATTTATCAAGATGGAACCTTGCCACCTCTTCATCCAGTTTTTTCGGCAGCATGTATACCCCAATATCATATTTTTTGGTAAATAGTTCAATTTGCGCTAAAACCTGGTTAGTAAAAGAATTTGACATTACAAAGGATGGATGACCGGTCGCGCATCCAAGGTTTACAAGCCGGCCTTCCGCTAACAAAATAACCGCATGCCTGTCAGGGAAAATGTATTTGTCTACCTGGGGTTTAATCATTACTTTTTGAATGCCGGGAAAGCTATTTAATTCCGCTACCTGGATTTCACAATCAAAATGGCCAATGTTACAGACAATTGAAGCATCTTTCATCATTTTCATGTGTTCAATAGTTACAATGTCTTTACAGCCTGTAGTGGTTACAAAGATATCTCCCTGGATAGCCGCGTCATCCATGGTAGTCACTTCATACCCTTCCATAGCTGCCTGAAGAGCGCATATCGGGTCAATTTCCGTTACGATAACCCTGGCTCCAAAACCTTTCATAGATGCCGCGCATCCTTTACCAACGTCTCCATATCCTGCCACAACAACTACTTTTCCGGCGACCATAATATCTGTTGCCCTTTTTATCCCATCTGCGAGGGATTCACGGCATCCGTAGAGATTATCGAACTTTGATTTTGTAACAGAGTCATTAACATTAATAGCAGGAACTTTCAGTGTTTTTCCATCCAACATTTTTTCAAGTGCGTGCACGCCGGTAGTTGTTTCTTCTGTTATTCCTTTAATCTCTTTTAAAAGATCAGATCGTTTGTCATGAACAAATGCCGTCAGGTCTCCTCCATCATCGAGGATCATATTTGGTCCCTGGCCGTCCGAAAAATTCAGAGTCTGTTCAATACACCACCAATATTCCTCTTCTGTTTCCTCTTTCCAGGCAAATACAGGGATTCCGGCCTCAGCCATAGCTGCGGCGGCATGATCTTGAGTAGAAAATATATTACAGGACGACCATCTAATTTCCGCGCCTAATTCGATCAATGTTTCCATCAGCACAGCCGTCTGGATTGTCATGTGCAGACACCCAGTAATTCTTGCTCCTTTCAAAGGTTTTGAATCTTTATATTTTTTTCTCACAACCATCAGGCCTGGCATCTCCTTCTCCGCCAATTCAATTTCCATTCTTCCCCATTTAGCAAGAGAGATGTCCTTTACCTTGAAATCAGCCTCTACCGCTACAGTCATTTTTTTCTCCTTAAAAAATAGCCCTTCTTTAATTGTTATCGATGAATACGTTGCAAATGTTAATTATAAATAAAATATCTATTTATAGTCAAGGTTTGTTATTATTACTGCATGAGGAAAAAGAAAATAAAATTAGGGCTTATACAGTCATCTGTCACTAAAGACATTATCAATAACTTTCAATTGACCACAAAAAAAATAGAGGACGCAGCTAATAAAGGGGCTCAAATAGTATGTCTTCAGGAATTATTTAAAACCACCTATTTCCCACAGGATAAAAATATGGACGCTTCAAAATTTGCTGAACCTATCCCGGGCAGTTCTACAAAAACATTATCCAATTTAGCTTCAAATCTTGACGTAGTAATTATTGCTCCTTTATACGAAAAAGGTTCTAAGGGAAAATATTTTAATACGGCTGTTGTGATTGACGCGGACGGTAGAATATCTGGCAAATATCGTAAAAGCCATATTCCTCATGACCCATTTTTTTATGAAAAAAATTATTTTACTGAGGGAAAATCAGGATATCCTGTTTTTCGAACAAAATACGCTTTGATCAGCGTACTGATCTGCTACGACCAGTGGTTTCCTGAAGCCGCTAGAATTTGCGCTCTCAAGGGCGCTGAAATATTAATTTATCCAACTGCAATTGGATGGATAAAAAACTATGCTCCATCAGAAGGTGACTGGAAAAAGGCATGGGAATTAATTCAACGATCCCATGCCATAGCGAATGGTGTGCATGTTGCTTCTGTTAATAGAGTAGGAATAGAGAATGAAATTGAATTCTGGGGAGGATCATTTATTTGTGACTCTTTTGGAAATGTTCTGAAAAAAGCCAGCAGTACCAAACAAGAAATCCTTATCGAAGAAGTTGATCTTAGCATGAATAAAAAAATTAAGGAGGACTGGGGATTTCTAAAAAACAGGCGACCGGATTCTTATAAAAGGATCTGTGGTCATTAGTTATTAGCCAATGGATTTTAGATTGATAAATGGGAATTGATAAATGACCGCTGTCCATTTAGATAAAACTCCTTCCTCATCAGGATACCGGATGCCGGCAGAGTGGGAAAAGCATGAAGCTATTTGGCTGAGTTGGCCTCATGATGCCGCGGACTATCTCCACAGACTCGATAACGTCCACAAAACTTACATTGAAATCATAAAATCCATTTTCAATTCCGAAAAGGTAAACCTCATTGTAAAAAACAGCCTCACTAAAAAAAATGTTAAAGAATTATTAAAAAAAGAAAACATTGATAGAGAAAAAATTACTTTTTACATTTTCAACTATATGGATATCTGGATAAGGGATTACGGTCCGATTTTTATTGTGAATCAAAATGAAAAGAGGCTGGCCATGACCCACTGGATATTTAATGCATGGGGAGAAAAATACGAAGAATTGAAAAATGATACTGTTATTCCATCCCTTATAAATCAATCGTTGAAAATTCCCTGCTTTACACCGGGAATTATATTAGAAGGCGGTTCTATTGATGTAAACGGGACAGGAACACTGATAACCACGGAACAATGTCTTTTAAATAAAAAACGAAATCCTAATTTATCCAAAAAAGAAATTGAATTTTTCTTAATGGAATACCTTATGGTTAAAAAAGTAATATGGCTAAAAGAAGGTATAGCAGGAGACGACACGGACGGACATGTTGATGATATCGGGCGCTTTGTTGACCCCTTTACCCTGCTTTGCGCTTATGAAGATGACAACGATGATGAAAACTACGCAATTTTGAAAAACAATTATGATATTTTAAAAAACTCAACCGATCCGGATGGAAACAGATTTAATATTATAAAACTACCAATGCCCGGTTTTGTTGGAGATGGGGAAAGAAGGCTGCCGGCAAGTTACGCGAATTTTTATATCGGAAACGATGTAGTATTAGTTCCTGTTTTCGGCCATGAGAATGATCAAAAAGCTTTGAATATTATTCAAGATTGTTTTCCAACCCGCAAGGCAGTCGGAATTCATTGTTTTGATCTTATCCACGGACTGGGCGCAATCCATTGTGTCAGCCAACAGCAACCGGCAATATCCTGAAGAGAAAATTACAAATGTCAAATCCCAAATTAGACATAAATCTCAATGATCAAAGCTCCAATTAAAGAAAATAGAACTCTGAAAAGTCTTCACTTTAAGAAACTAACATTAAAACTTCTTTTGTTTTCACCAAGGATATTTATTTTTATTTCGCATTGAGCTTGAGGAAGGTATTTAATAATTTTTTCCGGCCACTCGATTAAAGTAACTCCTTCCCTGCCGGAAAACTCCTCAATTCCAAGTTCTTCTATCTCCTTTGCAGCTTGAATCCGATAAAAATCAAGATGATAAACAGGAATTTCCCCGATGTATTTGTTAATTATGGTAAATGTCGGACTTCGTACATGTTCATTAGTTAAACCCAAACCATCAACTATACCCTTTACCAAACAGGTCTTTCCTGCTCCAAGGTCACCGTAGATACATACGATATCCTTTTCTTTGATTCGCTTAGCCAGGTCCCGGCCAAACTCCCTGGTTTCCTCTTCACTGCTTGAAACAAACATCTGACACCCTGGCTTTTTTAATTGCTCTAAATGTTAAGGTAAACGTTTTTATGAGAACGTGTCGGAGGAATATTGGATTGAACGAGTTAAGTTGAAAGGTTAATTTTTCTACCTGTCTGCGTTTCAAGAGGATTATTTTTTGAAAAGGGGTTTTCTTCTCTTGTTGCTTGAACTTTCTCTTTAGTCAGGCTGTCAATGGCTTGCCTTACTTGCACAGCCTGTTTCCTTTGGGTAACGCTCTTTTCAATCGTCGCAGAAAAACCTTTTAATTGGTTAGGTTTGAAACTCGCAATCTTTTGAATAGAGTTTTGTTTACCTACATTTTCCCCAAAACTATTCTGCGAATTCACTACACTGTCCAAACTGGACAAATTTTTACTCGGTTTAAAGGCCTCTGGATCAACCTTTGGAACGCTATTTGACGTCATTGCTGATATTACAGTTTCAGCCATTAGAGCCCCCCCTCCCTAACTTGTTATACATAATATATAATATTAGTACAGATTTTGCAAGGGACTTGTTATTATGAGCCTTAATTTTTAAGTTTACCCGAGCTTTTCAGAAGCGCCGAGATATTGTCTTTTTTTTTGATTTTTTTAATCAATTTCTGAGCGGAGTCTCTATCAGGAAAACCTTCCTTCAGAAAAACCCGGTACCATAATCCTCTATTTGAAATTTCAGCGGATTTGATAGAGACTTGATAGCCCTTTTTATTTAACATAGCTACAAAAGATTCTGCCCGTGATTTCTTTTTAAAAGATCCCATCTGAACAATATATTTAGGCTCAACTGGGGATGCTTGAGTAGCAGGTTCTTTTTTTTTCATTAATTGAGGAGATTCAGGCTTTAAGGTACTTGCTTTTTTTTCTATTGATTTAGAAGGCTCAGGCTTTAAAGGAGTTTCTTTTTTTTTATTCAACGATGAGCCAGGCACAGTTTTTTCCTGCTCATCCGGAGATGAATATTTTTCCGATTTCGTCAATGTATCAAAAAAGGTAAACTCTACATCCTCCTGAATATCTTTTTCTGGTTGAACCGTATCGGTATTGATCTCCCGCCTGACCTCTTCTTCAAGGTTTTCCGAGTCAGCAACATAAGGTGAAAGAAAATTTTTGAGTTCCATAATCGCAACAGCAATAACTGAAATTAAAGAAATAATAAGAATGAACTTTAATGAGTTATTGCTACTTGAGGATTTGATCTTATCCCTGGGGTAATGTATTCTGGCGCTCATAGCATAATTCGACCAAGGGGTCGCAACAACAATTGGGTAAGGAAAGCCCTCCGAAGGCTTGAAGCCATGGATGGCCAATAGTCAAAAGGTTTTAAAAAAAACTTTTATGGCGTAATAGCGTAATTTACATCCTTTCAGGGGCATTAATTCCAAGTAACTTTAGTGCATTTTTTAGAACTATTTTAACACCGGTTGACATCGCTAATCTTGCATGAGTTAATTTAATATCATTAGAAATAATCCGGTATTTATTGTAATAACTATGAAAGAGATAAGCTAATTCCTGAAGATAAAATGGAATGAGATGGGTCTCTAATGAGTTGGCGCTTTTCAGCACGACTTCAGGAAATTGAGATAGTGATTTAATTATTGCCAGTTCTTCAGGCAAATCTAACAGGTTCAAATCAACATTTTCAATAATAACAGCATCTACACCACCCTCTTTTGCCTCACGTAAAACACTGCAAATACGAGCATGGGCATACTGAAGATAATAGACAGGATTTTCAGGAGATTGCTTTTTTGCCAGTTCCAGATCAAAATCCAGGTGGCTGTTTGAGCTTCTCATTAGAAAAAAATACCTTGCCGCATCGCGTCCCACTTCATTTAGAACTTCGCTTAAAGTGACAAACTGCCCGCTCCTGGTAGACATCGAAAGTTTTTCATTGCCTCTTCGCAAACTTACTAACTGAACCAGTATAACCTTGAAAAAATCTTTAGAATAACCAAGAGATTCTATCATTGCCTCCATTCGAGGTACATATCCATGATGGTCCGCTCCCCATACATCTATTACTAAATTAAAGTTCCTTGAAAATTTATTGCGATGGTAGGCAATATCCGACGCAAAATAGGTATGCGCTCCATTTTCTTTAATAAGCACTCTGTCTTTTTCGTCTCCGAACAAACTCGATTTCAGCCATGTTGCGCCGTCTTTTTTATAGACAATCTTTTTCTTATTTAACAATTCCAATGTTTCCTCAACCTTTTTCTCTTTAAAAAGACTTTTTTCACTGAACCAGCAATCAAACTCTACTTTGAAATCAAGAAGATCTGATTTAATTCCTTTAAGAATTCTGTTAGCTGAAATATCCGCGAAAAATGATATTGCCTCCTCCTCTCCTTTTTCAGCAAAAGTATCCCCTTTTTCTTTTAGAATTTCTGAGGCAATGCTCTTAATATAATCGCCCTGGTACGAATCCTCAGGGAATTCAACCTTTTTACCCAGAAGCTGCAAATACCTGAGGTAAGCAGATTTTCCCAAAGTTTTCATCTGGTTTCCCACATCGTTAATGTAGTATTCCTTCTGGATATTGAATCCCACGGCTTTCAATGTACGTGCAATGGTATCTCCAATGGCCGCTCCCCGCCCGTGTCCTACATGGAGCGGACCAGTTGGATTAGCACTAACAAATTCCACCTGTACCTTTTTGCCTTTTCCATAATCTGAATTTCCGTACTGTGAATTTTTTGAATATATTTCTTTAATTTCATCTCGCCATGTTGCCGGCGTAAGAAAAAAGTTAATAAAACCGGGACCCGCAGTCTCCACCTTCTCAATTATAGAAGCATCCTTATCAAGGTTGGAAATAATGGACTCACTGATTTTACGGGGGTTCATCCTTATTTTAGAGGCGAGGGTCATAGCAACGGGTGTAGAAAAATCTCCGTTTACATCATCATTTTTGGGCCGTTCTATGACTATCTCAGGGATGGAATCTAATCGCCAACGTTCTTTATCGATGCATGCAGTTAAGGCTTCCGCGATAGTTTTGCGTAATATATTTGTAATCATGCTTTATAAAATGAAGCAGCACTATACTAGCGATCTGCGACATTGTGTTTTTTTAACAAAGTTTTATGGATAACTTTTATTAATAATTGATTTATTCTCTTCGTGTTCTTTGTGGTAAATTTTATTTTGATAGTGGCCACCTGACCACGCTGTAATTTTAGTTAATTAAATGATTTGTTAATTTTTTTTGATATATTCTGTGCCAGTTCTTTATATTTTCTACTTTTTTCCTTGTTTCCCAGGGATTCGTATATATCACTCAGGTTTTTAAAATCTTCTAATACACGATAAACGTTTCCTGCTCTTTTATTTACTTTCAGTGCCCTTTCACAATAATCAATGGCGTCTTCTTTTTTTCCCATTGCCCTGTAGAGAGACGCTATATTGTTAAGATCATTAGCGATGCCTTTATAATAGCCAATCTCTTTATCAATCTCAAGAGCCATTTTGTAATAGTTCATGGACATGTTTAAATTTTCTCTTTTTTCCTCAATTACTCCAAGATTGTTAAGATTACCGGCAATTCCTCTTTTGAAATCAATTTTCTTATTTATTTTTAATGATTCATCATAATAAAATGCCGCCTTTTCAAGATTTCCTTTATGTTTATTTACCAGGCCGATATTATTTAAAATTAATGCAACTCCTCTCTTATTGCCAAGTTTTCGCTTAAGAGCAAGACTCCTTTCAAAATATTGAAGCGCTCTTTCCATTTTATTCATAGACATGTAAACAGAACCCAAGTTAACCAGGTTATTGGCCTTCCCTTTCAGGTTTCCAAGCATTTCATTTTTTTCTAAAGCTCGCTGGTAATAATTTAAAGCAGTCTCAATATCCTTCACCGCAAAATATACACTACCAATATTATTTAAATCATCTGCTATCCCCATCAGATTATCATTGATAGTGTGAATATTTAGAGACTTTTCAAAGTAGATTAACGAGTTCCTGAACTGGCCTTTCTGATAGTAATCGTGACCTATTTCGCTGAAATTCTCCGCACGGAAAAAATCTTCCGAATGGTATTCCTTTAGGCCATTCCCGGCGCATCCAAACAAAACAATATAAAAAACAAGGAATGAGAGCGAGATTAATCTTGAGGTAAATTTAAGAATCATCGCCTTTGACCGTTTTATCATAATGACCGTCTCTCATATCAACAATTAATGGTTCTTCTTTCTTTTTCCTCTCAAGAAACCCTTTGATAATCCAATTTTTTTCCGCCCCTTCAACTATTCTCGTAATTTCATCTATGTTTTCCTGAGAGGCTCTAATTAACCTAGGCAGTTCTGATGAGGTATTTTTAAAATCCTCTAAAATCTCACTTATTCTCATTATCTGCTCATTACTGTCATAAATTAGTTTATTAAAATCATTTGAAGAACTTTTAACATTTGATATAAGTTCCTGTCCATCAGACAACAAATACTGTACTTTTTCAGTGCTTTTGTTTATTCTCGTCATTGATAATTCCGCTTTATCAATAATTTTCGGAAACCGTTGTGACACCAATTCAATATTATTGACCGCTTTCTCCATGCTTTTAAAAAGTTTTTGGCTCGAGCCCAGCATGTTTGTCAAGTTTGAATACAAACCTCTATCTTTCAGCAGTGCTCCTACATTTCCTTTCCCCATTCTAATTTCTTCGCTTACTACATCAAGGTTTTTAAGTATGTGCTCAATCCTTACCAATGGCATATCTAAATTACCGGTTAGATGAATGATATTGTCTATCGCTTTATTGGCTTTCATTAAGATAGGATTGATACCGCCGATTATTTCATCGGCTTTCGAAATCCCTGTACCATTGATATAACCACCCTCCTCCAGAATGGGTAGAGATACGGAACCTATGGTAATCGACAGCCCTGGATTTCCCATCAAGCCCTGACTGACTACAGCTGCAACAGAGTCAGTCCTTATTTTTTCTTTATATTTTTTTTGAATTTCTGCTGTAATATCAATTTTGTTATGTGAGTTGAAACGAATCGATTCAATATTTCCAACCTCAACTCCTGCTATATCTACAGGGGAGCCTTCCATTAATCCGAATCCCCTGTTTAAGGCTATATGAATTTTATACCGCCTGTTAAAAAAATTGTGATGATTATCAACATTCAATATTGCAAGAATTAAAACTCCCAATGCTGAGAACACAAAGAGCCCTATAATTCTTGCCAGGTTACGAGTTCCAAGTTTGTGAACGTAATGCCGCATTTACTTCTCTCAAGTTAGGCCTTCGGTAACTATATGTGCCAGGCACTTTGAAAGTGCGTGGTATATGACGGGCAATAAACATTAAATTATTTCTATTCGTTCGTTCTTTATAACACCTACTCTATCGACCAGATTTTTGCCGATACTTTTATCCTGTGACACGATAATCGGTGTAATTTTATTTTCTACTGCCAACTTTTTAAAAAGGTTAAGAATGCAATTTGAATGGTATCCTCCAAAACCGAAAGTCAGTTCATCACAAAAAATAATCCTGGGTTCCAGAGCTAAAGCCCTTGCAAGCCCTCCCCTTTTTACACACTCCTCGCTTAACTGGGCAGGTAGTTCAGTCTCCCATTTTTCAATACCGGCAAAGCGGAGCTTTTCTCTAGCGATCTTATAAATTTTTTTTTCTTTAAAATTAGTATGGTATCTGATGGGGAGAGCAACATTTTCTATGAGGGTCATGTTATTCAGTAAAGCGCCATTTTGAAAAATAAAGCCTATTTTTTGCCTGACCTTCATAAGCTCAACCTCAGAGGCATTATGAATGTCCACGTCAAGTACTTTTATCATTCCTTTTAGTGGTTTTATCAGTCCTGAAACCAACCTCAAAAAAGTTGTAAGCCCGCTTCCGCTGTCGCCAACAAGCATAAATATTTCTCCTTGGAAAATTTTCAGGTTTACCCTTTCAAACAAACCCTTTCCATTAAATGAAAAGGAAACATTTTTAAAATTTATAAGCAGTTCATTTTTCATTTTATTTTTCGTCTACTTTTCTATAAATAATTAATCTATGTGTATACTTTCTTATTAATGCTTTAATGATCAAAGATAAAACATCATCGTCAACGCACTGCTGAAGAGGAAGCATATTACAATAGAGCTTATAACTGCTTTCGTGGTTCCCTGAGGCACCTCTGCAGCATAACGCTTAACTCTCAGCCCATGATAACTGCTCAAAATCGCAATAATAATACCGAATATCGTGCTTTTTGTAATAGAAATAGATATATCGCTGAATTCAAGGGATGATATGATTTTATACATATATAAATTGAAAGGTGTAGTGAGCTGAATCCTGGATATAATATATCCTCCCAAAATAGCTACCAGATCAAAATAAATTGTCAGGCATATTGTGGCAATAATACACCCTAAAAGTCTCGGCAAAACCAGTATACGAGTTTTGCTTATTCCCATTACCTCAAGGGCTTCGATTTCCCGGTTAATAGACATCAGCCCAAGCTCCGTAGCAATGGCAGACCCTGACCGTCCTATAACCACAATCGCTGTTATTAAAGGTCCTAACTCCCTTATAATGACCAGAACAATAACACTGCCAACAAAACTCTCCCCCCCTATAATCGGTAGCTGAGTAGTAGACTGAATAATAACAATAGTTCCCAGAAGCAGTGAAATCAGGCTTATCATCGGAACAGCGTCAATACCGGTAAACAGTATTTGCCTCAACAGTAAATTGAAGGTCACATTATTTCCTTTTCTGTTCCATTTAAACAGTTCTATAAGTGCTTCAGATGATAAATGGTAAATCTCATAAAAGAATTGAACCAAATTCAAAACCTTGTTACCTGTTAATTCAGCGAATCCAAACATTTATTCTTTCTCTCATATAGTTTACTTTTCTAAACTCATTAATTTGCATATTCCATACCGACTAAAAAATAGGAACTTGATTTAGAAAATCGATATAATGGACATAGGGAAAAATTATCTTGATAGAAGATGACAAGGGTACTCTCTAGACACTTTCTATTGTTTTAAAACTGAAAGACGAAGAATATAGGATAATTTCTGCAGTGGATAGGCGATTAGGACTGGAACTGACACGTAATGGTGGATGATATTATTTTACTCTTGTTAGAAATGTTTGCAGGTTTCTGCACTGAAGAGGAGCAATGATATTTTTGTATTTATAAAGGAGGAAAACAGGGTAATCCGGAATTTCAGTTTTTCCCTACTGTAAAGGGCTCTACTGTGTCTTCATGTTTATTAGCGCGGGTACAGGCTTCGCAAAGCCTGTTCCAAATTCCAAGTGAAGTGAAATTTTTATCGCACTTCAAGCATTTTCGTTTTTTCACAACAATGTCAGGAAGCCCTGATTCTTTTCTAAAATTGTTTAAGGCTTTTAATAATCTTTTGTTTTTATATACTTTGTTAGTCATAAGCTATTTTTTTTAAAGAAAAAATCTTATAATCTACCCTATTGTGATTTAGACTCATTAGATAGTATTAGGATTCTTTTTCTTTATTATGATAAACAAATACTTTCAGGACGTTATTGGTTTTATTGCACTTATAGTGCTTTTTTTGTCCCATATTTTCATGTTGCTTAAGCTCGAACCTTTCTACACCTGGTTTTACCTTTTTGCCTGGTGGTCCTATATCATTTTTATAGACTCTATATTATTTAAACTTAATGGAAATTCCCTGATTCGAAGCCGCGGAAAAGAGATTATAATCCTGTCTTGCTGGTCCGCTATATTCTGGTTTATCTTTGAAACTGTAAATTTCTTCCTGAAAAACTGGTATTACATTAACCTTCCGGCCGATGATTTTCTTAGAATATCCGGAATCATCTTAGCCTTTGCTACCGTACTCCCAGGAATTTTTATAACAAGTGAATTGCTTGAAATATCAAATATTTATAAAACGATATCTATAAAAAGATTTAGGTTCAATAATAATGTTCTTTGGGTCCTTTTTCTCGCAGGAGTTTTGTTTGCCTTAATGAGCATTATATTTCCCAAAATCTTCTTCCCATTAATATGGGGGAGTTTTACATTAACTCTTGAACCCGTTCTTTATTGGCTCGGAGGTCGCTCCCTCTTAAAAGACCTGGAAAAGGGTAATCCCCGCAAAGTATTAATACTTTTAACATCCGGTCTTATTTGCGGCTTTTTATGGGAATTTTGGAACTATTGGGCCTACAGTAAATGGGTTTATACTATACCGTACTGGAATACCGGGAAAATTT
>Ga0208638_1000012_pt1:0-142500 | contig 167444 bp, 142 predicted proteins | sample ETNtaG_34_FD_185753 | JGI IMG/M metagenome (GOLD analysis project Ga0208638, IMG submission 185753) | Marine microbial and viral communities from oxygen minimum zone, Eastern Pacific Ocean - ETNP201306SV51 (SPAdes) (version 2) | ecosystem: Environmental > Aquatic > Marine > Oceanic ...
AAATATCTTTAGTTTCAATATTTATGTTCGCAGGAGATGTAAATGCTTTTACAATTGGTAAAAATGAATAAGTTGCTAAAGCCGGAGCTTCATCAGTTTTTGTATAAATAATTCGTGGTGAAATGCTCATATTTTGTTATTTAATGTGCGCTATGATTTAGATTTATAAGTGAATTATAGCGGTTAAAATTGATATAAATTTGAAATTGAGCAAATGTACTAATATTTGTTAAAATATTTACTTCGAAAACGTTATAAATGGAGGTTTTAAATTTAATTAAATGTAAAAAAAAGTATGAAAAATTACGACATTTGCAATAGAGGTGAAAAAAACAAAAGCCATCATATTGATTTCTCAGTATCATGGCTTTTTGCTGAAATAATTTCTTAATAAGTCTTCCGTTAATTCCAACTGCTATTGATGATCATTTGCAATCTCATCACAATTAAAATAGAGCTTCATCTTGTTGGTTTCTTGCGAATACAACTTCTTATCAACAAACATTTCTTTCAAAATAGCTTTTAAAACTTTGTTGTTATTTGTTAAAATAACTTGCTTTAAATTACTATTTCAAAGATGTTTTTAAAATCTTGTTTCCATTTATTCATGCTAAATACCTGGGCACATTACTTTTTCAAGTTTGATTTTAAAAACGATGTTCAAGAACATTTCGAATTTCACATTGGTTTTGTTTTTTGTTCTTCCTTAAAATTTGCATTTTAAAAATTCCCTCCAACATCTCCGTGAATTCTTTTGTAAAATAAAGACACTAAATTCAAAAAAACAAATTTGCAAGTAATTTAATATCAACAAAATATGAACTGTACTTATTAACAATTGTTAATAATGAAAAACCCGTTTTGATTAATCAAAACGGGTTGTAAATAATTTCTTTTAAAAGCTTATTAAGAACGTCTTCTTTCTTTAATTCTTGCTTTCTTACCAGTTAAACCTCTGAAGTAATAAATACGAGCTCTACGCACTTTACCTTGTTTGTTAACTTCAATTTTTTGAATTGCAGGTAAATTTATTGGGAAGATACGCTCCACACCAACTGTACCTGACATTTTTCTAATGGTAAATGTTTCAGAAGTACCAGTACCTCTTTTTTGTATTACAGTACCTCTAAAAAACTGAGTTCTAGTTTTGTCTCCCTCTTTAATTTCATAATAAACTGTAATTGTATCACCAGCTTGAAATTGTGGGAATTCGTTTTTAGTTACAAATTCGTCTTGTACAAACTTTACTAAATTTTCCATTTTTAAATTTTTAATGGGTTTTTCATAGATCAACATTCACGATTTTCGTCAGAGGTTAATTTTGAGAGTGCAAATTTAATTAAAAAAATTAGTCTTCCAACAAATCGGGTCTAATTTTTTTAGTTCTTTCCAAAGCTTGATCGTTTCTCCATTCTTCAATTTTTGGGAAATTGCCGGATAATAGAACTTCAGGGACTTTATGTCCTTGATATTCTGAAGGTCTGGTATAAACTGGAGGTGAAAGTAAATCATCTTGAAATGAATCGGTTAATGCTGATGTTTCATCACCTAAAACCCCAGGTATTAATCTTATAATAGCGTCGCATAATACTGCAGCACCTAATTCTCCACCGCTTAAAACATAGTCGCCAATAGAAATTTCTTTGGTTATAAATAAATCTCTAACCCGTTGATCAACGCCTTTATAATGTCCGCATAGAATAATTATATTTTTCTTGAGTGATAGTGTATTTGCTGTTTGTTGATTTAAGGTTTGTGCATCAGGGGTCATGTAAATTATTTCGTCATAATCCCTTTCTTTTTTTAATTTTGAAATACACATATCAATTGGTTCGATCATTAAAACCATACCTGCTCCACCACCAAACTGATAATCATCTATTTTTCCATAATCATTTAATGCATACGTTCGTAAATCATGAAAATGAATTTCTACCAAATTTTTGTCAATAGCACGTTTAATAATGGAATATTCAAACGGACTTTTAATTAATTCAGGAGAAACGGTTATAATATCAATACGCATGCTGCAAATATAATCTATAAGTTGAAAGTTGAAAAGATTACAGGGTGAAAGTTGAAAAACAGAAGTTAAATCATTGGTTTTATAATTCGGCTTTCATCATTCGGTCAACCTGATAGAAATCTTTTTTTAATTCAATATTTTGAAATCCTTTTTTACTTAATAAATCAATCATAGGTATTCCTAAATATTGGTTGATTTCAAAAAATAAACTACCATTTTTATTCAAAGAATTTACGGCTAAATCAGCTATTTTATCGTAAAACAATAAGGGGTTGTCGTTTTTAACAAACAGTGCTAGATGCGGTTCGTTTTTTAGTACATTTGGTTTCATTTGCTCTTTTTCAAGTTCTCTTACATAAGGTGGGTTACTTACTATAATATCAAAAGTATCGGTTATTTTTTCTGTTTTTAAAATATCAAACTCCATAAAATGAACTTTAATATTGTTTAATTCAGCATTTTGTTTTGCAGTTTTTATAGCGTTTGCCGAAACATCAATAGCAAAAACATTTGCATTTGGTAAGTTTTTTGCTAAAGAAATAGCAATGCAGCCACTTCCTGTGCCTATATCTAAAATTTTTAGTTTTTTGTTTTGGTCAACCTCATTTACAATCCATTCAACTAACTCTTCTGTTTCCGGGCGCGGAATAAGTACATGTGGATTTACTTTAAATGGCAGTCCATAAAACTCAGTTTCTCCTATTATGTATTGTATCGGAACCGAATTATTTAAGTCAGTTATTGCTTTTTTAAGGAATTTTAAGTTGTTTTCAGTTATTTCAAAGTCAGGTTGTAATGCAAATTCGATGCGTGTTAAGTTTAGTTTAAATTCAATTAGTAAATTGAAGAATGACTGTATTTCAGTTTCGGGATATAATTTGTTAAGTTCACTAAAAAACTGTTGTTTAACTTTTTGAAGTTTCATTATAAATCTTTAAGCATCCATAAATTGCATGAAAAATGACCAGTATTACCCATAGGAGCGTCTAAATCCTTGAAGCCTACTTTTCTGTATAGTTTTCTGGCGTCTGTCATATAAGGTAAAGTTTCTAAGTAGCATTTTTCAAAACCAAATTCTTTGGCTTTTAGCAGGCAAATATCCATCATTTTACTACCTAAACCAATTCCTCTTGCATCATTTTTAAAATACATTTTTTGTAATTCGCAAATGTTACCTTCGTAATTGTCTAATTGCTTGATACCTGCACCCCCATATATTTCTCCATTTTTTTCAATAACATAATAAATAGCTTTTTTAGAAGTATATGTTTCAAACAATGTGTCTAAAATTTTATCGGCATACGCAGTTCCAACTTTAGGAACACCAAATTCTATTAAAACGTTGCGAATTGCTTTTGCAATTTGCGTATTGTCTTTTTGTTGAATTTCTCTAATAGTAAAGCCACTATGTATCATTTTAAATACTATTTTTGTGATGTGAATATACACGAAAAATACATAAAACGTTGTATTGAATTGGCTAAAAATGGATTAGGTGCTACGTATCCTAATCCAATGGTTGGAAGCGTGCTTGTTTTGAATAATGCAATAATAGGTGAAGGCTGGCACAAAAAAGCTGGAGAAGCGCACGCCGAAGTGATGGCAATTAATATGGTTAAAGATAAGTCTCTTTTACATCAGGCTACTATTTATGTTAGTTTAGAGCCGTGTTCTCATTTTGGGAAAACACCACCTTGTGCTAATTTAATTGTGGAAAGTGGAATTAAAAACGTTGTTATTGGAATTGTAGATTGTAATAGTAAAGTGAGTGGAAAAGGAATAAGGCATTTAAAGAATAATGGATGTAATGTGATTGTAAGTGTTTTAGAAAAAGAATGTTACCAGCTAAATAAACGTTTTTTTACTTTTCATAATAAGCAAAGACCTTTTATATTTTTGAAATGGGCGGAAACTAAAGATGGTTTTATTGATATTTTAAGAGATTCAACTTCTAAAAACACTCCAAATTGGATTTCAAATGAATATTCTCAGCAAATTGTTCATAAAATGAGAGCTGAAGAACAAGCTATATTAGTTGGAACAAATACTGCTTTAAATGATAATCCTAGTTTAAATGTGAGGAGTTGGAATGGAAACAATCCAATTCGTATAGTTTTAGATAGAAGTTTAAAAATTCCGCAACATTATAATTTATTAAATAATGAAATTAAAACCATTGTTTTTTCTGAGGTAAAATTTATATCTGATTCTAAAAGCAATATTATTTTTGAACGGATTGATTTTAACAAAAATGTTCCAAAACAAATTTGTGAGGTTTTGCATAGGTACGAAATCCAATCTTTAATTATAGAAGGAGGGAGGCAAACTCTTCAAAGTTTTGTCAATGCTAATTTATGGGACGAAGCTTTTGTTTTTACTGGGGAAACAGAATTTAAAAAAGGGTTAAAAGCTCCAAAAATTGAAAAAGTACCAATTAAAACTAAAAAAGTATCAACTGATACATTACATATTTATAGGAATAAATAGTTATTTTGTTTTTTTAAACATTTCAACCATAGTTTCTCCATTAGATTTTTTATAGGCTCTAAACATTCCTGAAGTATTAAAATCCCAGTAAACATCGCCATATTTGTCAATTAAAATCATTCCACCTTTACCACCTAAAGGTGCAATTTGATTAAATAAAACAAAACGTAAAGCTTCAGAAGGGGTTTGATTTTTATACTGAATTAAACTTGAAACTTCGTGAGAAGCCACGGTTCTGATAAAATACTCTCCTGTTCCGGTGGATGAAATTCCACAAGTAGCATTGTTAGCGTAGGTTCCAGCTCCAATAATAGGGACATCTCCAATTCTTCCATATTTTTTGTTAGTCATTCCTCCGGTAGAAGTTCCTGCAGCAATAGTTCCTTGTTTGTCTATAGCAACAGCTCCAACGGTTCCATATTTGTGGTCTAATAAATCATTTTCTATACTGGCAGTAAAATTAGGTTTCGTTTTCTCTTTTCCTTGAATTCTTTTTAGTTGGTTTACCCTATTTTCACTATAAAAATAAGTGCTATCCACCAATTTAATTCCATATTTTTTTACTAAAATAACAGCTCCTTTTCCTGAAAGCATTACATGTTTTGAGCTATCCATTATAACTCGAGCCGCTAAAATTGGATTTTTAATATAATTTACACCAGCAATTGCACCGGAATTTAAAGTTTTACCATCCATAATTGCAGCATCCATTTCTTGATTTCCTTCGGAATTGTATACTGAACCTCTTCCTGCATTAAATAAGGGAGAATCTTCCATTGTAGTAATTGCGGCTTGAATGGCGTCTAATGAGGTTCCGTTATTCTCTAAAATTTTGTAGCCTGCGTTTATAGCTTCTTCTAGTTTTTTTTCATAGATTTTTTGTCGCTCTTTAGAAATATTAACTTGATTAATTCCACCTCCAGCTCCTCCGTGAATTACAATAGCAAATGAATTTGGTTCTCTTTTCTTTTCTTTCTTTTTTGAACTTCCGCAACTAAAAAATGTAATTGATAAAACGAAGATTAATATAGGGAGTCTCATTATTAATTGGATTTTTATCAAAGATATTCATTTTAAACCACAGTTAACATTACTATATTTGCAAATCTAAATTATATACTATTTCTGTAAAAGATACATATAAAACAATTGAGATTGAAGCTGGAGAATTTCTTTATAAAGATAAAGGGAGTAAGTTTCTAGGATTTGCTTTTCCTGTTAAAAATGAAGAAGAAATAAAACGTTGTATTGAAGAGTTAAAGAAAAAGCATCATACGGCACGACATTGGTGTTATGCTTGGCGATTAGGAATTGAAATACCAAGATATAGAGCGAATGATGATGGGGAGCCTAGTAATTCAGCTGGGCAGCCAATTTATGGGCAATTATTATCTTTTGATGTTACTAATACATTAATTGTTGTTGTAAGGTATTTTGGAGGAACTAAATTAGGTGTAGGTGGTTTAATTAATGCTTACCGAACTACAGCGAAAGAAACACTTGAAAATTGTAAAATTATTGAGAAAACTGTTGATGTTTTGTTTCAATTAATTTTTGAATACACTCATATGGACAAGGTTATGCGTATTGTAAAAAATAATAAACTTGAAATTATATCGCAAAAAATGGAAATGAACTGTGAGTTTTTAATTCCGATTCGTATAAAAAATTCTGAAAATATAAAGGAGCAGTTTCAAAACCTTCGGTGTGTGAAAATAAAAAAAGTTATTTAATATTTGTAAGCTTTTCAAGTAAGTGCTTTGGAGCTCTAATTGGTTTGTTTTTTTGTGTATCAACAAATACTAGTGTAGCGGTAGCTGTTGTTAAAATTTCATTCTCTCTAAATAGTTCATAGTAAAACTCAATTTTAGCTGTTGGAAGTTTTATTAAGGTTGTTTTTAAAGTTAAAAAGTCGTCGTATTTTGCTGGTTGCAAGTAATTCATATTTAGATTAATTACAGGCAACATAATTCCATTTTTCTCCATTTCTTTATATGAAATACCTAAATCTCGCAACCATTCTGTACGTCCCATTTCAAAATATTGTGCATAATTACCATGGTAAACATAGCCCATTTGGTCAGTTTCGCTGTAGCGGATTCTAAATTTTAGCAAATTTGAATACATTTTTGTATATTTAGGTACGCTATTTACGTAAAAAAAAAATAATAATCAATAGCAATTTTATTTTTTTTTAATAAAATTTATTCACATTTTTGTAAGGCAGAAAAAGGTACCCCCATGAATATCCTTTTTTATTAATAATTTAAAATATCTTTTGAGTACGAATGACTAAAACTGCCACTTTAGTTTGGAATCAATGTTTGGCTTTTATAGAGGATAATATAAAGCAACAAGCATATAAAACTTGGTTTGAGCCAATCAAACCAATTAAATTAGAGGGAGAGGTTTTAACAATTCAAGTTCCGAGTAAATTTTTTTATGAATGGTTAGAAGAGCATTATATTAAATTATTGCGTGTTGCTTTGGTTAAACAATTGGGTGAAGATGCTAAATTAGTATATGATGTTAAAATGGAAAATAATTATAGCAATAGCAATCCTCATACTGTTAAAATTCCAAGTGCAAATAGAAATCCTATTAATCCTCAAAGGTTAACTGTGCCAATGGATATTAATAAAAGAGAACTAAAAAATCCATTTATTATTCCAGGTATTCAAAAAGTAAAAATTGAATCACAATTAAACCCTAATTATAACTTTACAAGTTTTGTTGAAGGAGATTCTAATCGTTTGGCTCGTTCAGCAGGTATGGCTGTGGCAAATAAACCTGGCGGGACATCTTTTAATCCATTATTAGTGTATGGCGGGGTAGGTTTAGGTAAAACGCATATTGCGCACGCTATAGGCGTTGAAATTAAAGATAAATATCCCGATAAAACAGTATTATATATTTCTTCTGAAAAATTTACTCAGCAATATATTGAATCTGTAAAAGGTAATACAAGAAATGATTTTATTCATTTTTATTCAATGATTGATGTATTAATAATTGATGATGTTCAATTTTTGTCTGGAAAAACTGGTACACAAGATGTTTTCTTCCATATATTTAATCAATTACATCAAAATGGTAAGCAGGTTATTTTAACATCAGATAAAGCGCCTGTTGATATGCAGGATATTGAGCAACGCTTGCTTTCTCGTTTTAAATGGGGATTGTCGGCTGAACTTCAAGCTCCAGATTATGAGACACGTATTTCAATTTTGAAAAATAAATTGTATCGTGATGGTGTGGAAATGCCAAATGAAATAATAGAATATATTGCAAAACATATAAAATCGAATGTACGTGAATTAGAAGGTGTACTTATTTCAATGATTGCACAGGCTTCATTTAATAGAAAAGAGTTTACCTTAGCACTCACAAAACATATTGTAGATAAGTTTGTAAAAAATACAAAACGAGAAGTTTCAATTGATTATATTCAAAAAGTAGTTTCTAGTTATTTTGAATTAGATGTACCTACTTTACAATCAAAAACTCGTAAGCGTCATATTGTTCAGGCGCGTCAATTAGCCATGTATTTTGCAAAAAGAATGACAAAAGCTTCATTGGCTAGTATTGGATCTCAAATAGGAAAACGCGATCACGCTACAGTACTTCATGCATGTAAAACAGTTGATAATTTAACCGAAACGGACAAGCAGTTTAGAAAGTACGTAGATGATATAACAAAAAAACTTACTTTTTAAATATAATGACAAAGGTATTAATGGTTTGTTTAGGTAATATTTGCCGCTCACCATTAGCAGAAGGAATACTAAAATCGAAAGTTTTTAGTATTAAGGCTGTTGTGGATTCGGCCGGAACTGGTGCTTATCATGTAGGTGATTTGCCTGACAGACGTTCTATTTCAATTGCCAAAGAAAATGGAATTGATATTACAAATCAAAGAGCCCGAAAGTTTTCAATAAATGATTTTGACAATTTTGACTTTATTTATGTAATGGACAACTCTAATTATCGAGATGTTGTTAAACTTGCTCGAAATGAAGAAGATATAGCAAAAGTAAGACTTATTTTGAACGAAGTTTTTCCTGATGAAAATTTAGATGTTCCTGATCCTTACTATGGGGGTGATTTTGGATTTAAAAATGTGTTTAACATGTTGGATGAAGCATGTGAAATAATTGCAAAAAAAATGAACCAAAATGGATGATGTAAACGGGAAATTATATTTAATTCCAACTACTTTAGGTGAAAATGAACCTCTTGAAGTGTTGCCTTATTCAGTTAAAAAAATAATTGAAAATTTAAATGTTTTTATTGTTGAAAACGAAAAAACAGCACGAAGATTTATAAAAAGAATAACACCTAAGAAATCTCAGCCAGCATTGCAATTATTAAAGCTTGATAAGTATGCCGATGAGCTGGAAGTTAGAACGTATTTAGATGAATGTTTAAATGGTGTTTCAGTTGGTTTACTTTCTGAAGCAGGTGTTCCTGCTATAGCTGATCCAGGTGCTGAAATTGTTAAAATGGCTCACGAAAAAGGAATTAGAGTAGTTCCTTTAGTAGGTCCTTCATCTATTATTTTAGCTATGATGGCTTCAGGGTTTAATGGACAAAATTTTGCGTTTAATGGGTATTTGCCTATTGATACTTCAGAGAGAAAAAAAGAAATTAAAAAATTAGAGCGATTATCAAAAGAAAAAAATCAGTCTCAAATATTTATTGAAACTCCGTATAGAAATGAAAAAATGTTGGCTGATTTAAAAAGCACATTAACACCAACAGCAAAATTATGTGTAGCCTGCGACATAACACTTCCAGCAGAATATATAAGAACATTTGAGATTAAAGACTGGAAAAATGAAAAACCAGATTTACATAAACGACCAGTTATTTTTATAATTCATAAAGATTAAAAAAGGCTTTGACAATCTTCAAAGCCTTTTTTAGTGAAATAAATATTTTAAATTACTGGATTTTTGTTTGCTTTGATAAATGAGGTGTCGTAATTCGCAAATTTCTTTATATAATGTTGCACAGATGATCCAAAAGCATCTTTGAAAATATTTTGACCATTACTTCTTAAGTACTTTTTTACGTTTCCAGCTCCACCTAGGTGTGCTGCTGCTAAAATGCCCGATTCAGTAATAACAATACCATTTATTTTTTTTCCAACACTTCGTTTAATGTCTCTTTTTAAAATCCATTTATTTAAAGAACATAATGCTATAAAAGCATCTTCTTGTAATTCTGGATTTTTTAAAAAATAGGTAGTATCGTAGACTTTTAATCTATTTAAAGTAGATTTTCCAAATTGATATTTACCTAAATAGCCATAAGTATTAACAATATCATATCTTCCCTGAGACTCTTTAAAAGCTACAGCTTCTTTAAAACCATTAAACGTACGCCCTAAGAAGGGTATATTTAAATTGGAATAAATTCTAACTTGCTGTTGTGTTAAAGCTGTAGTTGCTTCAGTTGAGAATAATAAGCTGAACTCAGTTTTATTTTTTTCCTTTGTAAAACTAGATATAAAAAATATTAGGATTACCAAGCTTGAAAATAGTATAACTTTTTTCATAATTTAAAGGTTTAATGCCTTTGAAAATTTAAGCCAGCAAAAGTATAACTATTTATTTATTGGAGAAATAAAATGATACTTTTTTTATTTTATTTAGTAATATTTAACCATTTAAAGGGTTAATAGTTAAATATTTAACAATACTTTGCAAAAATTTTTCAGGTTTATTAAACAATATTTTAATTATAAATATACAATAATTCCAATAAAAGAATAACAGATCAAGGTGATATAGACTAAAAAGTTGTCTAATTAAATATATAATATTCTGCGTATGTTTTGAAATATATTCACTTGTTGTGGAAACAATTGTACAGTAAGTGTAATATGTATTTTAATTCAATAATTGTAAAAAAAGAGTTGTTCGGAGTAAATATATAAATGGTTAGTTTTTAACACTAGAAGGTTATAGTTTAAAAATATTATTGTGTAACGTGTTGAAAAACAAAGATATGTATTGTTTGAATGCTACCTATTTACACCTTGTTTATTTAACCATTTTTGGTATTTATTTGCATTTCTATTGTGTTGAGAAAGTGTTTTGGCAAATTCATGCTGTCCAATATGGGTTATACTAGCACACATGTAAAAATAATTATGATTTGAGGGGTTTAAAACAGCGTTAATGGATGAAATATCGGGCATTGATATTGGTCCAGGAGGTAAGCCAATATTTCTGTAAGTATTGTAAGGTGAATTTATTTGTAAGTCTTTTGTTAGAACTCTTTTAATAATTGTATCCTTTCCAAATTGTAATTTTAAAGCATATATAATTGTAGGATCGGCTTGCAAAAGCCAATTGTTTTCAATACGATTTAAATAGAGTCTTGCAACTTTTGGTCGTTCAGCTATATTTGCGGTTTCTTTTTGAACAATAGAGGCAAGTGTAATAACTTCGTTTTTTGATAAATTTAATTTTTTTGCTTTTTCAAGTCGTGAAGTATTCCAAAATTTCAAATATTCATCAAGCATTTTATTTCTAAATATTTTAGCTGAAGTGTTCCAGTAAAACTCGTAAGTATTTGGAATATACATTCCTAACGCTGAATTATTAGAAAAATAATGCTCTTTTAAAAAGTCAGAATCTTTAAAGGCTTGAAGTAATAAAATTGAATCTGCCTCAATTTGTTGAGAAACTCTACCAGCTAATTTTTCAAATGTATCTTGGTTATTAAAGGAAAGCTTTACAGTAGTTTGTTTACCACTTCTTAAAAAATTAATTAAATCATTATTGTTGATTCCTTTTTTTATGTGGTATTTACCTGCTTTTATGGTATTTGGATAGTTTTTTTTATCGGCAACCCAGGTAAAAGGTTTTATTCTTTTTAAAAACGGTCGTATTAAGTTTTCAACCTGAGAGTATGAACTATTTGTTGGGATGTATAAAAAACCTTCCTTTACGGTATTTGGGCTGTAAATTTTTGAGTAAAAACTATAGCTTAAAACTGTACCTATAATAAATAATAAAGCAAAAATTAAAAGAAAAAACTTTTTAATGTTCATTGGTTTGATTTAATAATTGATATAAAATTTCATCTTTAAAGCCTGTATTTGAGTAAATCCAATCTAATTTTTTACCTACTTTTTTGAAATTTTTATTTTCAAATAAGCGAATACTATTTAGGTTGTTGGAAGTTATATTGGCGTATATTTGGTGAACGTTTAAATTGGCAAACGAATAATTAATAACTAATTCCAAAGCTTCAGAACCATAGCCATTTTTTTGAAACTCAGGTAGTATTAAAATTCCTACACCAACTCTTAAGTGCTGAGGATTAAAATCGAATAAATCAATCATTCCAACTGGAACGTTTTTTGTGTCGCAAATAACAAATCGGTATTGTTTGGCTTCGTAAATATCTTGATGAGCATTTTCAATGTATTTTTTTAGAATATGTTTTGAAAAAGGAATTTGAGTATTACTTACTTCCCAAAATGTTTCATTGTTTTCAGTAGTAAATAAAAACTCTAAATCACTTGGTTCTAATGCTCTTAAATATATGTTTTTACCTAATAAAGTTGCCATTAAATCTTGATTTTTCCTTCAAAAACAAATTTGGCAGGGCCAGTTAAAAATACATTCTTATACGTATTGTTTTCTTTTTCAAACGAAACTTCTAATTTACCACCTAATACTTCAATTTTAATAGAGTTTTGTTTTGTTATACCATTATTATTTGCTGCAATTGCTACAGCAGTAACGCCAGTTCCACAAGCTAAAGTTTCATTTTCAACACCTCGCTCATAGGTTCTGACCTTAAATGAATTGTTGCCAGTTTGTTCTGCAAAATTAACGTTAGTCCCTTCCTTAAAATAAGGCGCTCCATATCTAATTTTTTTACCTGATTCCTTTACATTTATTGCAGAAATATCATCAGTAAATTCAATGTGATGTGGTGAGCCTGTGTTTAAAAAAGTATAATTTTTTTCTTTGATTATGCAATCAATATCAATCATTTTTATACTAACAATTTCATTATTTATTGTAGCGTAATGCTCACCATCAGTCGCAATAAAAGTAGTTTCATCTTCAAATATTCCTAGTTGTTTGGCAAAAGCTGCTAAGCATCTTCCTCCGTTTCCACACATACTACCTTCATTCCCATCAGCATTAAAATAAATCATTTTAAAATCATAATTTTCTGCTGGTTCAAGAAGAATAAGTCCGTCAGCACCAATTCCAAATCGTCTGTCACATAATTTGTTAATAATAGTGGTATTGTTTTTTGGAAATGATAATGAGCGATTGTCGATCATTATAAAATCGTTCCCTGTACCTTGATATTTGTAAAATTGTAAATCCATTTTTGCAAATGTACTAAAATAGGAACGTTTTTGAAGTTTGAATATTTAAGAATAAGTGCTAAATTGTTAAAAAGCGTTAAAAGTGAGTTAACAGAGCGTTAAACCAGTTTTTTAAAAAATACTAAAATAGTAAATTTGATTGTTCAATTAGTAAAAATTAAATAAATGAAAAGAGTAATAGGTGTTTTTTTGATTTCGGCTTTAGGAGGTGCGATGGCCTTAGGAGCTTATAAGTTGTTTTTTGAGAAACCTCAAGTTGTTATTGAAAGAGTTCAGGAAATGCAACCAGCTATAATGCAAACAAATGCTGTTGGAGGAATAGTAACTGCTATGGAAAATACTGATTTTACGGTGGCTGCTGAAAAAACATTGAATGCAGTTGTTCACGTGAAAAATACTTCAATTAAAACGTATATAGATCCTTGGTCTGAATTCTTTTATGGTCAGGGAAGTGGTTCAAAGCAATATTCACAAATTGGAACAGGAAGTGGTGTTATTATTTCAGAAGATGGATATATAATTACTAATAATCACGTAATTAGAAATGCTACCGATATTGAGGTTACTATGAACAATAAAAAAGTATACAAAGCTGAGTTGATAGGAACTGATTCAACCAATGATATTGCACTATTAAAAATAGAAGCCACCAAATTGCCATATATAGTTTTTGGAGATTCTAATAACATTAAAGTAGGTGAGTGGGTGTTAGCAGTTGGAAACCCTTATAATTTAACCTCAACAGTAACTGCTGGAATTATTAGTGCAAAAGGACGTGATTTGGAAGGAAATAGTAGTATAGATTCATTTATTCAAACTGATGCAGCTGTAAATCCTGGAAATAGTGGAGGTGCGTTAGTAAACACTAAAGGAGAATTGATAGGGGTTAACACGGCAATTTCATCTCGTACTGGCTCTTTTATTGGTTATTCGTTTGCAGTTCCTTCTAGTATTGCTAAAAAAGTAATAGAAGATATTATGGAATTTGGAACTGTTCAAAAAGCAATTTTAGGAGTAAAAGGAGGGGAGTTAAATAATGAAATTGCTGAAAAACTGGGAATTGAAAATACCGAAGGTTTTTATGTTTCAGAAGTTACAGAAAATTCTGGAGCTAAAAAAGCAGGGTTAAAATCTGAAGATATAATTGTGAAAATTAACAATGTGAAAATTTCAACCTATGCTGATTTAACAGGATTTTTAAACTCAAAAAGACCAAAGGATGTTGTTCAAATTACCTATTTAAGAAAGGGAGCTAAGAATGCTACAAATGTTGTATTAAGTAAAAATGAAATGAGTAAAGTTACTGTACTTGGCTTGCAGTTGAAAAACCTTAATAAAAAACAATTGAAAGATTTAGATATAAAGAATGGAGTATTAATTCAAGATATTACAAACAAAGAATTGATGTATTATGGTGTGAAAAAAGGGTATATTATTACAGCTATAAATGGGGAGAAAATGTTTTCTGTTGATGATGTAACTTCGGTAATTGCAAGTAAAAAGAAAGGAGAAGTTTTGCGTATTGAAATTTTAAATTTAGATAGGGAATCAGAGCGATATATTTTTAAATAAATAAAATTATAATCAAAAACAACCTTTCAATTTTTTGGAAGGTTTTTTTTTGTTAAAAATACTTGCGAAAACGTTTGAAATAGGTATTTTTGCGAAAAAATTTAAACATTACACCTAAAGATGTCTTACAACGAAATTTACGAAAAAGAACTCGCCTTTCAAGCTGACAGGCGCCGAGCAACTGTAGAATTTATTCGAATTATTAGCGACCTATGGTATGATAATACTATTGAATTAATTTTATTCAGAAATCAATTAATTGATAGAAATGTAAGTGAAATTTTAAATTTAATTGAATATGCCAGTGATTTTGTAGAAAAACCTATTTCTATTTTTGACGCTGTTGAAATTGCACGTGAAATTAAAAAACAGAATATCCCTCCATCAAAAATTGATATTGGAAAGTTAGTGTATGAGTTTCATTTAGATGAAAATCAGCATAGCTTTGCCAATTTTGTACATGATTGCTTAAAGGAAGCTCAAAATTCAAATGGTTTTGAGCCAAAAGATGTTGTTTTGTATGGTTTTGGACGAATTGGAAGATTATTAGCCAGAGAATTAATGGTGAGAACTGGTCAGGGTAAATTAATGAGGTTGCGTGCTATTGTTACCCGAGGAGAAATAACAGCATCAGTTTTAGAAAAAAGAGCTGCTTTATTAAGAAATGATTCAATTCATGGAGATTTTCATGGAACGGTAAATGCTGACATAGAAAAAAAAGCATTGCTAATTAATGGAACAACAGTTCATGTTATTTCAGCAAATACTCCCGAAGAGATAGATTATACATCTTATGGTATTTCTGATGCCTTGCTAATTGATAATACTGGAGTGTATAGAGATAAAGAATCTTTAAGTCGCCACTTGAAGTCAAAAGGTATTTCAAAAGTTTTATTAACTGCCCCTGGGAAAGGAGTTCCAAATATTGTACATGGAGTGAATCATAAAAAATTTAGTCCAAAAGATGTTAATATTTTTTCAGCAGCATCTTGTACAACCAATGCTATTACGCCTATTTTAAAAGTAATGGAAGATGGTTTTGGAGTTGAAAACGGGCATTTAGAAACAATTCATGCATATACAAATGATCAAAATCTGGTTGATAATATGCATAAAAAATATAGAAGAGGAAGAGCAGCTGCATTAAATATGGTGATTACTGAAACAGGTGCAGGGAAGGCAGTTTCAAAAGCCTTACCCTCATTTGAAGGAAAACTAACTTCAAGTGCTATTAGAGTCCCTGTTCCAAATGGTTCATTAGCTATTTTAAATTTAAAATTGGAAAATGCTGCGAGCAGAGAAACTATTAATACAATTATGAAAAAATATGCTTTGGAAGGAGATTTGGTTGAGCAGATAAAATATTCATTAAGTAATGAATTAGTTTCTTCTGATATTGTTGGAGCAGCTGCACCTGCAATATTTGATAGTAAAGCTACTATTTCTAGTTCGACAGGTTCAAATGTTGTGTTGTACATTTGGTATGATAATGAGTATGGATATAGTCATCAGGTTATCCGATTGGCACGATATATTTCACAAGTTAGAAGGTTCACTTATTACTAATAGTAAAAAGCGGGACAAATTTTGTCCCGCTTTTTTATTATAATGTAATTCAATTATTAAATAAATAACATTTGTGTTCCATCTTCATCAGCTTTGTTGTAAAAATCTCCAATAGTTAAAATACCATTTAAATCATCGATTAAATCACTTTCTTTTAAATGGAACATATCAACAGCTAATTTACATCCCCATAATTTTACACCTGAAGCTGTTAAAATTTCTAAAAATTCATCAACTGGAGGCATGTCTAGTTTTTCCATTTCTTTCTTCATCATTTTAGTAGCAAGAGCCTCCATTCCTGGTAAACCACCCAGCATTGTTGGAATATGCATTGCTGGGTTTCCAACTGTTGCTACATGTAAATGATTTAATTTTTTCTTTTGAATTGCTTCTAATCCAAAAAAAGTAAAGAATATTTCGGCATCAATACCTTCCATTCTAGCTCCGTTTGCCATTACAAAAGCAGCATATACATTTTCAATAGTTGCTTTTGATAATATGAACATCATTTTTTTTACTTTAGTTTTACTCATGATTTTATTTTTTAAATACAGCTTTTTGGTTTTGGTACACCTGCTATTTTAGTTGAGACTTTTAAAGGACCACCTGGGAATAGTGCATAAAATTCTTTAATATTTACTACACCACTTTTTTTAATACCTCTAATTGATAAAGGTTTGTTTGCTTTCACTTGCTCTTGTAACCAGGTAATAACTTCCCAGTGTTCATCTGTCATTTCAATACTTTCACCTTTGGCAATTTCTGTTCCCATTTCTTTGCTCCATTGCGAAAAATCTTCTAAGTATCCGTCATCTGTTACAATTACATTTATTCCTGCTAATACTGTTTCCATAATAGTTGTTTTAGTTTTTTATATTTTTTTTCCTTTTGTACTCATATTTCTACTTACAAAAGGAATTGCAATTCCTTTTAAAAGCATATTCCAATAAATCCATCTAAACGCTAATTTTCCCCAATGATTAAAAACACTTTCTTTTAATAATCTCAATGGCCCAATACTTGCAAACGGAAAAGTTCCTTCTACGGGTTCTTGTTCATAGTTAAAATCAATTAACAATGCTTTGTTATTTCCTGTTTCAATAAAACAGTTTGCATGACCATCAAATTCTTTTTTTAAAGGCTTTCCTTCAATGTGTAATAAAATATTATCAGTTAGGGTTTCAGCTTCAAAATGTGCTACTGAACCTGCTTTTGATGCAGGAATATTGGTGGCATCACCAATTACAAAAATATTTTCGTGGTGTAATGATTGCAACGTATTTTTGTGAGTTGGCACAAAATTCAATTCATCTCCCAACCCTGAACGTTCCAATAATTCATCACCCATATTTGTAGGAACTGTTACCAATAAGTCAAAATCTACTTCTTTTTCGGCATAATCTATAATCTTATTGTTTTCGTTATCAACACTTTCAATAGCGAAATCAGTTTCCAGTTTAATATTTTTGTCTTCTAATAAATATCCTAATGCTTTTGAACAATATTCTTTAGTAAATGCACCCGATAAAGGAGTTACATAGGTTATGTCAACTTTATCTCTTATACCTTTTTTTTCAAAAAACGAATCTGCTAAAAAAGCAAATTCCAAAGGTGCTACCGGGCATTTAATAGGCATTTCAGTAATATGAACTACTAATTTACCACCTTTCCAATCTCTTAATTTATTTCTTAAAGCTAAAGCACCTTCATAAGTATAAAAGTCGAAAACATTTTTATACCAGTTTTCTCCACTCATTCCATCCACTTCTTCAGGAGCAATTTTAGAACCTGTAGCAATAATCAATACATCGTAATGTAGTGTTTCATCTTCTAATTCAACTTTATTCTCTTCCGGAAAAATTTGTTCAATTTTTTTCTGAATATAGGTTACATCACTTGGAATAAATTTTTCACCTACTTTTTTAACTTGATTTTCTGAATAAATATCGAAAGGAAGAAATAAAAAACCTGGTTGATAGTAATGGGTTTTATATTGATCAATAATAGTTACATTCCACTCATTTTTATACAATTTTGGTCTTAAATGGTTGGCCATCATTGTGCCTGCTGTTCCTGCACCTAATATTACTAAGTTTTTCATTGGTAGTAAATTAAATTTTTTCAAATAAATAAATTAATCTTTTTTTAGTTTTTAATTTAATGTAAAGTTACTTTAGTTGTATAAGTCTAAATATGATATAAGTCATAGTAACATGTTACTTTAGTTACACAGCGCTTTTAAAAAAAGAGTTTTTAGAATTTTATATTCAACTAGTAAATAGAAAAATTATGATTACTTTTAGCCTTGAAATAAAATGAATATGACAAGTAGTATTGAGCAAAAAATTTATGAATTAAGAAAAGAACTAAGGCAGCATAACTATAATTATTATGTGTTGGATAATGCTGCCATTTCTGATTACGAATTTGACTTGAAATTGAAAGAATTGGAAAAAATAGAAACTGAAAATCCTCAGTTTTTTGATCCGAATTCACCTACACAACGAGTTGGAGGAGAGATAACTAAAAGTTTCAATACTGTTCGTCATAAAAATAGAATGTATTCTTTAGATAATTCCTATTCAAAAGACGATTTGTTAGATTGGGAAAAGCGTATTAAGAAAATTCTTGGGACTGATGATGTTGAATATTCTTGTGAATTGAAATATGATGGAGCATCTATTAATTTGTCTTATGAAAATGGAATATTATCAAGTGCAGTTACGCGAGGTGATGGGTTTGAAGGAGATGATGTAACTGCAAATATTAAAACTATAAAATCGATTCCTTTAGTTTTAAAAGAAGGTTTTGTTGATTATTTTGAAATTAGAGGAGAAATAATTTTGCCTCTTGATGGTTTTAAGAAAATGAATGAAGATCGCATTGAAGCTGGAGAAGAACCTTATAGAAATCCAAGAAATACTGCTAGTGGAAGTCTAAAGCTACAAGATAGTGCTGAAGTAGCTAATAGGCCTTTAGATTGTTTGTTGTATCACGTTGTTTCCGATAGAAATGACCCTATGTCATCACATTTTAGAACTTTAGAGGATGCTAGAAAACTAGGTTTTAAAATACCAGAAGCTATAGAAGTTTGTAATAGTATTAAGGATGTTTTTAAGTTTATTGAAAAATGGGACACAAAGCGTCGTGAGTTGCCTTATGAAACAGATGGAATTGTGGTAAAAGTAAATTCATTGTTTCAACAGGATGAATTAGGGTATACAGCAAAGTCACCGCGGTGGGCAATAGCCTATAAATTTAAAGCAGAACAAGAAGCTACTGTTTTAAAGAAAATTACTTATCAGGTGGGTAGAACCGGAGCTATTACTCCGGTGGCCAATTTAGAGCCAGTGCAGTTGGCAGGAACTATTGTAAAAAGAGCCTCGTTGCACAATGCCGATCAAATTGAAAAGTTAGATATTCGTGTAGGAGATACGGTATATGTGGAAAAGGGAGGTGAAATTATTCCAAAAATTGTAGCTGTGAATTTTGAAAAAAGACCTTCAGAATCTGAACCTACAAAATATATTACACATTGCCCTGACTGTAATGCGCTTTTAGTTAGAAGTGAAGGTGATGCCAAACATTATTGTCCTAATGAATATGGCTGTCCTACTCAAATAACTGGTAAAATTCAACATTATATAAGTAGAAAAGCAATGAATATTGATGGTTTGGGAGCTGAAACCATAGAGTTGTTATTTAGAGAAGGTTTGATTCATAATTATGCCGATTTATATGATTTAAAAGTTGATCAAATAGTTCCTTTGGAACGAATGGCTGAAAAATCAGCTAAGAATATGATAGAAGGTGTAGAAAAGTCAAAAGAAATTCCTTTTGAAAAAGTATTATTTGCTTTAGGAATACGATTTGTTGGCGAAACCGTTGCTAAAAAATTAGCAAAGCATTTTAAATCTATTGATAACTTAATGATTGCTACTTTTGATGAATTGATTGCGGTTGATGAAATTGGAGATAGAATTACTGAAAGTGTAATTCATTTTTCGCAAAATTTAATAAATATTCAATTGGTTGAAAGGCTTAAAGAACATGGAATTCAATTTGAAATTTCAGATGATAGTTTAAATAATTCAAGTGTTATTTTAGAAGGTAAAATATTTGTTGTTTCAGGGGTGTTTACCATTTATACAAGAAATGAACTTAAAAAATCGATTGAAGATAATGGTGGAAAAGTAGCTAGTTCAATTTCTAAAAAAACCAATTTTGTTATAGCAGGCGAAAAAATGGGACCAAGTAAGCGTACTAAAGCTGAAAATTTAGGCGTTCCCATAATTTCAGAAGAGGGTTATATAAAAATGCTTAATTAGATATTATCTAGAGTAACTCTATTTCGTCTGATTTTTATTTTCTCTTCATTTCCAAAACTTTTATTAAACGTGAAACTACTACATGCTCTTACTTCTGTTAATACAATTAATAAAATAGATGGCGCAGGTATCACCTTTTTCTTAAAAATGAATAGAATTTCACTTAGTACATTTTTAACAGTACTATTTTGAAAAAACCAGATTGTGTTGTTCTTGAACTCTAATAAAAGTGGTTCTTTTAGTTAATTCTTTCAATCTGTTCGCTCCTACATAAGTACAGGTTGACCTCAATCCTCCAAGAAAATCTTGTACAGTGTTTTCTATATTACCTCTAAAAGGTATTTCAACTGTTTTACCTTCTGAAGCTCTGTAATTTGCAATGCCTCCAACATGTTTGTTCATAGCTGTTTCAGAACTCATTCCATAAAATTGCTTGAATTTTTCACCTTTTTTTTCAATAGTAATTCCACCACTTTCAGTATGTCCAGCTAACATTCCACCGAGCATTACAAAATCGGCACCACCACCAAAAGCTTTAGCAATATCTCCAGGTATTTTACAACCTCCATCAGATACAATTTGTCCGCCTAACCCGTGAGCAGCATCGGCACATTCAATAATGGCTGAAAGTTGAGGATAACCAACACCTGTTTTTACACGTGTGGTGCAAACGGATCCAGGGCCAATACCAACTTTTATAATATCGGCACCAGCTAATAATAGTTCTTCAACCATTTCACCAGTAACAACATTTCCTGCCATTATAACTTTATCAGGGTATTGCTTGCGTGTTTTTTTAACATAATTAACAAAGTGTTCTGAATAACCATTGGCAACATCAATGCAAATAAATTTTATTTGAGGATTTTGCTCAAAAATTATGGCTATTTTTTCGGAATCAGCTTTCCCTGTTCCAGTGCTAACAGCAATATAATCAGTCATTTCATCATCAATCGAATCCATAAATAATTTCCATTCTTCAATAGAATAATGTTTGTGAATTGCAGTGAATATTTTGTGTTTCGCAAGTGCTTTCGCCATTTCAAAAGTACCCACAGTATCCATATTTGCAGCCATTATAGGAATTCCATTCCATTTGTACTTACTGTGTAAAAAAGTGAAATCTCTATCTAAGGTTACTTGAGCTCTTGAGCTTAAAGTTGATCTTTTAGGACGAATCATTACATCTTTAAACCCTAATTTTAATCCAGTTTCTATTCTCATTATATTTTTTTATACTATGATACTTTTTCCTTTACTTATTATATTTTTATTGCTATCAAAATAAAAATCAATTCTACCAATATTAATTCCGTAGCATCCAACTTGATTTACTAAAACATTTTCACCAATACTATTTTTGGTTACCGTTGGTTTTGGTAAAAATGTATGTGTATGACCGCCAATAATTAGATCAATGTTTTTAGTTTTTGCAGCTAAATTTAAATCCGAAATTTGAATAGGATTATTTTTATAATAATAGCCTAAATGTGAAAGGCAAATTACTAAATCACATTGTTTTTCTTCCTTTAATATTTTACTCATGTCTTGAGAAATCTCAACTGGGTCAAGATACTTTGTTTCTTTATATAGTCGATTGTCAACAAGTCCATTTAACTCAATTCCCAATCCAAAAACTCCAATTTTAATACCATCTTTTTTAAAAATTTTAAAAGGCTTTACATGAGAATCTAAAATAGTGTTTCTAAAGTCGTAATTTGCTGATACAAAATCAAAATTTGCATGTGGTAGTTGAGCATACAATCCATCAATGCCATTGTCGAAATCGTGGTTTCCAATGGTTGCAGCATCGTATTTTAGCATACTCATTAATTTAAACTCTAATTCGCCACCATAAAAATTGAAGTAAGGTGTTCCCTGAAAAATATCACCCGCATCTAATAATAGGGTATTTGGATTTTCTTTTCTTATTTGCTTCACTAGGGTAGCTCTTCTGGAAACTCCACCTTTGTTTGGATATTTATAGTGATTGTTAGGAAAAGGTTCAATATGACTGTGGGTGTCATTGGTATGAAGTATCGTAATGTGTTTACTTGTTTTTTTATCGAACGATGTTAAGCCTAAACCACCTAATGTTAATAATGCTGAAGCTGCTGCAGATTTTTGTATAAAGTTTCTTCTTTTCATTTTTTCATTTTTTAACAAATCGTCCGTCTAATTCAACTTTTACGGTATCCATTTCTTTCAAATAATCAATAATTACATTTCTTATTTTATAATCTAGCTTATGTAGCTTAAGAGGTTCTTTGAAGAAATTCATGCGATCTCCACCATTTTGTAAATAATCAGATGTTAACACATAGTAAGTATTATTTTTATCAATGGATTTATTATGAATTTTGAATTCAATTTTGCCCTTTTCAATAATAGCTTTTACTTGTTTTGAAAGTGGATGCGCCTTTTTAGCTTCTAGTAAATAGTTGGCTAATTCTAATACTTTATGGGCTGTAAGCTCAACTACTACTAAATTATTTTCAAAAGGCATTAATTTAAATGCATTTTCAGTTATAATTTCACCTTGGGTAATTCCAGCTCTAATACCACCGTAATTAAACATTGCAAAGTCAATGTTTTTTCCAGTTTTGGATTTAAAAATAGGGTTGGCTCTTTCAAAACATAAATCGGCCATCAAATTCCCTAAAGTGCTTTCTAGTTCACCATCAGTTCTTACTAAATCTTTTGAGGTGTAACTTATCACAGTTTTCATTTCGCTCTCAACCTTTTTCTTATAGGGTTGAATATAATGTTCAATATCTTTTACTGGTTCAATTTCAGTGGTTACTGGAATTAATTTTGTTTCAATTTCAACTAGTTGCTGAGGTTCATTTTTACAGGCAACAAGTAGCATAATTGCAAATAATGATAGAATACTGTTTTTCATTGTTGAAATGCTAATGTTTTTAATTAGTTTTGTAACTAATTAATGGTAAATATAGATGATTTTCACAGGATTTAAACGAAAAACCAATCAATTTTTTTTCAAGAAAAGACTTAATAACAGAAATGATGATGCAATAATTGTTTCTAACGGAACTGCTGAAAATTTACTAGTGATATTAGATGACCCAAAAGATAAATTAGCTACTGTTAATAAATTATCACAAATAACAGCTATTAAAAAATCTGAAATTACAGTTTTAACGTTTCAAAAAACTATAATGAATGAAAAGGAGCTTCATGAATATTCTTTTTGTCCAGCTGATTTTGGATGGTATGGTAAAATTAAATCTGATATGCTGAGAGATATTTTAACAAAAAAATACGATTTGTTAATAAATTACAGTAAAGTTGAAAATTTATATTCCAACTTGTTAATATTGCAAAGTAAGACGGCATTTAAGGTTGGTTTTTCATATCAAAATAATGAGTTATATGAATTAATGATTGATTGTAAATCCGGAGATTATGGTACTTTTAATGCGGAATTAGAAAAATACTTAACGATTTTAAATAAAATAGAATGCAAAAATTATTAGGAACAGGAGTGGCTTTAGTAACACCATTTAATGATGATAAATCTGTTGATGTTGTTGGATTAGAGAAACTTGTGAATTTTCAAATAAATAATGGTATAAATTATTTGGTGATTTTAGGAACAACTGCTGAAACAGCTACCCTTACATATGAAGAAAAAGAATTAGTGAAAGCTACCATTGTAAAAGCTAATAAAGGAAGATTGCCACTGGTTTTAGGTATTGGAGGAAATAATACAGCAAGTGTTGTGGCTGAAATTAAAACTTCAGATTTAAGTAATTATGATGCTGTTTTATCGGTTTCTCCATATTATAATAAACCAAGTCAAGAAGGAATTTATCAGCATTTTAAAGCGGTAGCGCAAGCTTCCGTAAAACCTATAATTATATACAATGTTCCTGGGAGAACAGGGAGTAATATTTCACCAGCAACAGTTGTTAGATTAGCCAACGATTTTGAAAATATTGTTGCAGTAAAAGAAGCTGCTGGTGATATTGTTCAAGCAATGCAAATTATTAAAAATACTCCAAAAGACTTTATGGTAATTTCAGGTGATGATATGATTGCTTTGTCAATGACATTAGCAGGTGGAGCAGGAGTAATATCTGTAATAGGACAAGGTTTGCCTAAAGATTTTTCGAAACTAATTCAATTTGGATTAAAAGGTGAATCTAAAAACGCATTTGAATTGCAGTATAAAATATCTGATAGTATAGATTATATTTTTGAAGAAGGAAATCCAATAGGAATTAAAGTAATGCTAAAAAAACTGAATATTTGCACTGAGCATGTACGCTTGCCACTTGTTGAAGCAACACCTCAATTACAACAAAAAATTAACGGTTTTATTGATAATTATTAGTAGTTTTACTTTGTTTTTATAATGAGGTAAAATTTAAATTAAAGAATTATGTTATCAGAAAATATGCAAGCTGCTTTGAACAAGCAAATTAAAATAGAAGCTGAATCTTCTCAAATATATTTAGCAATGGCATCTTGGGCCGAAAATCAAGGTTTAGAAGGTGTTTCACAATTTATGTATACTCAATCTGATGAAGAGCGTGAGCACATGTTTAAACTGTTTAAATATGTGAACGAACGTGGAGGTCATGCCATAGTTTCTGAATTAGCTAAACCCGCTATTGAATTTGGGTCTATTAAAGAAATGTTTGAGACCTTATTTAAACATGAAGTATTTGTGTCAAAAAGTATCAATGAATTGGTTCATATTTCACTAGAAGAAAAAGATTATGCTACCCATAATTTTTTACAGTGGTATGTTGCTGAACAAATTGAAGAAGAAGCACAAGCCAAAACCATTTTAGATAAAATAAATTTAATAGGTGATGATAAAGGTGGTTTATACTTATTTGATAACGATATTAAACAATTATCAGTTGTAAGTTCAGTAATTCCAAGTGCTGAATAATTAACAAATAATTAAGAGCTTAAAGCAATAAATACTTCGTAAGTAAGTTAAATTTGTGGACTAACAATAAAACATTTTAATAATCCATAATTAATAACTAATTTTGCCAAATGCAAAAAAATAAAATTTTCATTTTAATTATTTGTATCGCTACTTCACTAATGTCGTGTAGCGAATATCAAAAAGTTTTAAATAAAGGTAGTTTAGCCAGCCAATATAAAATGGCAACCGAAATGTATGAGAACCAAAAGTTCAATAAAGCAATTCAGTTGTTTGAAAAAATTACGCCTGCATATGGAGGGAAACCTCAAATGGAGCGTATTCAATATATGGTTGCACAATCTCATTACAATACAAAGCAACATAGTTTAGCAGCGTATTATTTTGATAAATTTGCAAAAAATTACCCTAAAAGTTCAAAATTAGAAGAAGCAGCTTTTTTATCGGCGCACAGTTATTATTTGGCTGCTCCAATTTTTAGTTTAGATCAAAAAGATACGCAAGAAGCAATTAATGCGTTGCAGAATTTTATTTATAAGTACCCTAATTCAAAAAAAGTTGCTGATGCTAACAACTATGTTAAGGAGTTAAATTATAAATTAGAAAAAAAATCTTTTGAAATTGCTTATCAATATTACCATACTGAAGATTATATTGCTGCAATTGTTGCATTTGATAATTTATTATCAGATCATTTAGGGACAAAATTTAAAGAAGAAGCACTGTATACAAAATTTTTAGCAGCTTATCAGTTGGGGATAAATAGTATTTTTGTAAAAAAAGAAGGAAGAATTCAAGATGCTTTAAAACACCATGAGCGTTTTAAAAGAAGTTTTCCAGAATCAAAATATTTAAAAGAAACTGAAAAATTAGCTGCTAATTTAAATAAAGAATTAAACGCTGTAATTGAATTAAAAACAAATTAATGATGGATTATAAAAACACGAATGCTGCTGGAACCACTGTTACTTATGATAGAAACAAAATTGAGGCTCCTACCGAGAATTTGTACGAAGCTATTACAATATTGGCAAAAAGAGCGCAGCAAATAAACGGGGATTTAAAAACTGAACTAATTGAGAAGTTAGATGAATTTGCTACGTATACTGATAGTTTAGATGAAATATTTGAGAATAAAGAGCAAATTGAAGTTTCAAAATTCTACGAAAAGTTACCTAAACCTGCAGCGATAGCTGTTGAGGAATGGTTAAATAGTAAAATTTATCATAGAAATCCTGAAGAAGATTCTAACGAATAACACATGTCTGTTTTAAGTGGTAAAAAAATTATTTTAGGTGTTACTGCCGGAATTGCTGCTTATAAAACAGCTCATTTAGTACGACTTTTTATTAAGGCGGGTGCGCAAGTTAAAGTTGTGATGACACCTGCATCAAAAGACTTTGTTACTCCACTTACATTAGCAACACTTTCTAAAAATCCAGTATATTATTCATTTTTTGAAAAAGGTGAAGATGAAACTGAAGAATGGAATAGTCATGTAGATCTTGGTTTATGGGCTGACTATTTGGTAATTGCGCCTGCAACCGCCAATACTCTTGCTAAAATGACTAATGGTGTTTGCGATAATTTATTGATGGCTGTTTATTTATCAGCTAAATGTAAAGTATATTTTGCCCCTGCAATGGATTTGGATATGTACAAACATCCAACTACAAAGCAAAGTATTAAGAAACTTCAAACTTTTGGCAATGTATTTATTCCACCTTCAAGTGGTGAATTAGCAAGTGGTTTGTATGGAGAAGGGAGAATGGAAGAACCGGAAAATATTGTTTCTTTTATTGAAAATGATATTGTAAAAGGACTACCGTTATACAATAAATCGGTATTGATTACTGCTGGTCCAACATACGAAGCAATTGACCCTGTACGTTTTATAGGAAATCATTCTTCCGGAAAAATGGGATTTGAATTGGCGAAAAAAGCCGCTAATTTAGGAGCAAAAGTATATTTAATTACTGGTCCTTCAAACGAACAAGTATCAAATAATTTAATTGAAAGAATTAATGTTGTAAGTGCTGAAGATATGTACAATGAAGTGCATAAATATTATAATTCTTGTAATGTAGCTATACTTTCGGCTGCCGTATCTGATTATAAGCCTAAGAATTTTTCTGAGGAAAAAATAAAAAAATCAACTGATTCATTGGATATTGAATTGTTAAAAACAAAAGATATTTTAGCTTCATTAGGTGAAGTAAAAATTAATCAGTTTTTAGTTGGCTTTGCGCTTGAAACAAACAATGAAATTGAAAATGCAATTTCCAAATTAATTACTAAAAATTTAGATTTAATTGTGTTAAATTCACTGCAAGATGAAGGAGCTGGATTTAAAAAACCAACGAATAAGATAACTATTATTGATAAATTGAAAAATATTTCAGAATTTAGTCTAAAATCTAAAGCAGAAGTTGCTGAGGATATATTTAATGAAATTTTGAAAAGACTTTATGCGTAAATTTTTTACATTATTATTGATGATTTCGGTTGCATTTCAAATGAATGCACAAGAACTAAATTGCACTATTTCAGTAAATTCAGATAAAATCCCAGGTTCAAATAAACAAGTTTTTAAAACTTTGGAAACTTCACTCAGCGAATTTGTAAATCAAAAGCGTTGGACAAATTTAAATTACAAACCACAGGAGCGTATTAATTGTAATTTAACCTTAACTATTTCAGAAAGAGATGGTGACAGTTTTAATGGGCACATTCAAATTCAATCTTCTCGGCCGGTTTTTAATACTACTTATTTAACGCCGGTTTTTAATTTCAAGGATAATAATTTTTCATTTCAATATACTGAATATGAACCATTGATGTTTAATGAAAGTTCTTTTGAATCTAATTTAGTTTCAATTGTAACATTTTATGTTTACACTATCTTAGGATTGGATGCAGATACGTTTACACTTAACGGTGGTACAACTTTTTATACAAAGGCCCAAAACATAGTTATTCAAGCACAGCAAAGTGGATACAGGGGTTGGAATCAAAATGATGGTACAACTACAAGATTCACACTTAATGATAATTTATTATCACCAACTTATAGTATGTATAGATTGGCTATGTATAATTATCATTTAAAAGGGTTAGATGCGTTATTAGCAAATAAAAAAGCAGCTAAAACTACCATTGCAAACTCAATATTAAAATTAAAAACTATTTATGATAATCGTCCAAATGCTTTTTTGCTGAGAGTGTTTATGGATTCAAAAGCTGATGAAATTGTAGATATTTTTTCTGACGGACCTTATTTCGATGTTTTTAAATTAAAAGAAGACCTATTAAAAATGTCGCCTTTAAATGCTTCCAAATGGAATAGCATTAAGTAATTTTTTGGAATAAATAATTTAGAATGCTTACAAACCTTTCCATAATAAACTATGCTTTAATTGAAAACTTATCGGTTGAGTTTAAAGATAATCTATCAATTATTACTGGAGAAACAGGTGCTGGAAAATCAATTTTATTAGGAGCTCTAGGTTTGGTTTTAGGTAAAAGGGCTGATTCTTCAACATTAAAAAATAGGGGTAAAAAATGTATTATAGAAGCTGAATTTTTAGTTACAAATTATCAATTAGAAAGTTTTTTTGAGGAGAATGGGCTTGATTTTGAAACCGAAACTATTATTCGACGAGAAATTTTACCGAATGGTAAGTCTCGTGCATTTGTAAATGATACTCCAGCTACATTACAAGTGTTACAAAATTTGAGTGAACAGTTAATTGACGTTCATTCACAACACCAAACATTAGAATTATCAAATTCGTCATTTCAGTTTAAAATTATAGATGCATTGGCAAATACTGAAGTCAAAATTGCATCTTATAAGAGAGGTTTAAAATTATATACAAAACTTAAAAAAGAGCTAAGCGAATTAAAGCAGCAACAGGAAATAGAGAAAGAACAATATGATTATGATTTACACTTATTTAATGAGATAAATAATGCTAAATTAAAAGAAGATGAACAAGGTATTATTGAAAAAGAATTGGATAAATTAAATAATATTGAAACAATAAAACTGAATTTATCTGAAGCTTTAGCCATTGCTGTAAATGAAGAGATTGGACTGCAATCATTATTAAATTTGTTTAAAAATAATATAAATGCAATACGTGATTATTCGAATGAATATTGTGAGTTGTTTGAAAGAACAAACAGTTTAAAAATTGAATTTGATGATATTGCTACCGAAATTGAAAATTTTAACGAAAACGTTGAAATAGATACTTCTGAAATAGAAAAGCTAAACGACCGACTTGAGTTTATTTGCAATCTTCAAAAAAAACATTCGGTTTCGTCAATTAAAGAACTAATAGAAATTTGTGACAGATTATCGTTAAAAGTTACTTCGGTTGAAAATTCAAATGAAATATTAAAAGCGAAAGAATCTGAATTAAATGAAGTTGCGGTTAAAATTGATAAATTGGCTACAACTATTTTTAATCAGAGACAAAAGGCAATTCCTAAATTAATTAAAAAAATAGAAAGTTTATTAACTAATTTAGGAATGGAAAATACAAGATTTAAATTCAATTTAACCCAGTCAGATAGCTATTTTTCAAATGGAAAAGATGAATTGGAATTACTGATTTCAGCAAATAAAGGAATAGTTTTTGGAGAATTAAAGAAAATAGCTTCAGGAGGTGAATTATCTAGAATTATGCTGTCGGTGAAAGCAATTCTTTCAGAATACTTAAATTTACCAACTATTATTTTTGATGAAATTGATACCGGAGTTTCTGGAGATGTTTCTCAAAAAATGGCCGATATTATGAAACAAATGTGTGAAAATATGCAGGTAATTACCATTACACATTTGCCTCAAATTGCCGCAAAAGGAAATGAACACTATAAAGTGTATAAGCAAGACGTTGATGGAGACATTACTACCCAGCTTAAAGCGTTGAATTCCGATGAAAGAATTGCTGAAATTGCTGAAATGTTAGGTGGTAAAAACATAACAACAACTGCTATAGAACACGCTAAACAACTATTAAATTAATAAATTACTATATTTGCCACCAAATTAAAATTAAAAATACTAACAAAACTATATTATGTACAACTTATTAAAAGGGAAAAGAGGTATTATTTTTGGAGCTTTAGATTCTAATTCAATTGCCTGGAAAGTAGCAGAAAGAGCTCATGAAGAAGGAGCAAAATTTGTCTTGACAAATGCACCTGTGGCTATGCGTTTAGGAACTATTACCGAACTTGCTGAGAAAACGGGATCTGAAATAGTCCCAGCCGATGCAACTTCAATAGTGGAGTTAGAAAATTTAGTAGAAAAGGCTGTTGAAATTTTAGGTGGCAAAATAGATTTTGTACTTCATTCTATTGGAATGTCAGTGAACGTTCGTAAAGGAAATCACTATACAGAACAAGACTATAATTTTACGAATAAAGGGTTTGATGTATCTGCGCTATCTTTTCATAAAGTAATGAGTGTTTTGTATAAGAAAGATGCTATGAGTGAGTGGGGAAGTATAGTTGCTTTATCGTATATGGCAGCTCAAAGAGTTTTTCCTGATTATAATGATATGGCCGATAACAAAGCATATTTAGAGTCAATTGCCCGTAGTTTTGGTTATTTCTTTGGAAGAGATAAAAAAGTACGAGTAAATACTATATCACAATCTCCAACACCAACTACAGCAGGTAGTGGTGTAAAAGGTTTTGATGGGTTTTTAGCCTATGCTGAAAAAATGTCACCATTAGGAAATGCTACAGCTTTGGAATGTGCAGATTATACTATATCAATGTTTTCTGACTTAACCAAAAAAGTAACTCTTCAAAATTTATTTCATGATGGAGGATTCTCTAATATGGGAATAAGTACTGCAGTAATGGATGATTTTATGAAAGATAAAAGAGAATAAGTTGTTGCTGAACTAGAATCTAAGTAAAATAATTAAAAAAAATATTTATAATATTTTAAAAAAAAAGGGATGATTTAAAATCATCCCTTTTTCTATGAGATAATTCAAAAAACCGTATTTTTGAATTTCTAAAATTAATCTAATTGGACCTACTTTTCTCAATAATTATTCCTGTTTATAATAGACCACAAGAAATTGATGAACTATTACAAAGCCTCTCTGTTCAGACTTATTCTAATAAATTTGAGGTGATTGTAGTAGAGGATGGCTCTGTAATTGATTCAAAAAAAGTAGTTGAGCAATATTCTGAAAAACTTAATATTAAGTATTTGTTGAAAAACAATAGCGGTGCGGGAGCGAGTAGGAATTTTGGAATGCAAAATGCAACAGGAAATTATTTCATTATTTTTGATTCTGATTGTATCATTCCAACTCATTATTTAAAAGAAGTTGAAAAAGCATTGAACAAAAATTACACCGATGCATTTGGCGGGGCAGATGCTGCTCATGAATCATTTACAAATATTCAAAAAGCAATTAATTATAGTATGACTTCTCTACTTACAACAGGAGGAATCAGAGGGAATAAAAAAGTTCTAAATAAATTTCAACCCAGGAGTTTTAACATGGGAATTTCAAAGGAAGCTTTTGAAATTACTAAAGGTTTTAGTAAAATGAAAATAGGAGAGGATATTGATTTAACATTTAAACTTTGGAATAATAAGTTTGATACTCAGTATATTGAAGATGCTTTTGTTTATCATAAACGAAGAGCAACTTTTAATCAATTTTTCAAGCAAACGTTTGCTTTTGGAAAAGGGCGTCCATTTTTAAATAAAAAACATCCGGGTTCGGCAAAAATAACCTATTGGTTTCCAACTGTTTTTATACTCGGTTTCCTATTTGGAGTAATTGCTTTTCTATTAGGAGTTAAATTATTTTTATTCTTCTTTGGAATTTATTTTATTTTAATCTTTTTAGATTCTTTGATGCAAAACAAAAAAATATCAATAGCTTTTTTGAGTGTAATAACTACACTAATTCAGTTTTTGGGCTATGGATTAGGTTTTTTAAAAGGGCAATTTATTAGAATCTAACTTTTTTCAATTTTAATTGGAATAATTCTATAAAATAATAAATAACTGCACCAACAGTTCCTACAATATTAAAATTTGTTTTTTAATGTTAGTGAAAATTTATTGCAAAGATAAGGTTGATTACTCAACCTTATCTTTGCCTTTTTTAATGCTAATTGTAAGTTCATCTTTTTCTTTATCCAAATCCATAAAAATGGAATCACCTTCATTAAGTTTTGAGTTTACAATTTCTTCGGCCAATGCATCTTCAATGTATTTTTGAATAGCTCGCTTTAATGGTCTTGCTCCATACTGTTTATCAAAACCTTTATTGGCAATATAGTCTTTGGCTTCCTTGGTAAGATTTATTAGATAACCTAAATCTTCAATTCTTTTTACAAGTTTCTGTAATTCAATATCAATTATTAAATGAATGTCTTCACGTTCTAAAGCATTGAAAACAATTACATCATCAATTCTATTTAGAAATTCAGGTGCAAATGATTTTTTTAATGCATTTTCAATAACACTTTTAGCATCGGCATTAGCTTGAGCTTTTTTTGAAGAAGTTCCAAAACCAACACCAGTTCCAAAATCTTTTAATTGTCGCGAACCAATATTCGAAGTCATTATAATAATAGTATTTCTAAAATCAATTTTTCTTCCTAAGCTGTCGGTAATATGTCCATCATCTAGTATTTGTAATAACATATTAAATACATCAGGATGTGCTTTTTCAATTTCGTCTAAAAGTACAACAGCATAAGGTTTTCGTCTAATTTTTTCTGTTAATTGCCCACCTTCTTCATACCCAACATAACCTGGAGGAGCTCCAATTAAACGAGAAATAGCAAATTTTTCCATGTATTCGCTCATATCAATCCTAACTAAAGAATCTTCGCTGTCAAAAAGTTCAGTAGCTAACACTTTAGCTAATTGTGTTTTTCCTACACCTGTTTGACCTAAAAATATAAATGAACCAATTGGCTTATTTGGATCTTTTAAGCCAACACGGTTACGCTGAATGGCTTTTACAACCTTACTAACAGCTTCGTCTTGACCAATAACTTTTCCTTTAATTAATTTTGGTAAATCATGTAATCTGTGGCTTTCAGCTTCAGCAACTCTATTTACAGGAATTCCGGTCATCATAGAAACTACTTCAGCAACATTGTCTTCAGTAACAATTTCACGGTTTAATTTTGAAGCATTTTCCCATTTTTTTTGTTCAGCCTGCAATTGACCTTCAACTCGTTTTTCATCATCTCGTAGTCGAGCCGCTTCTTCATATTTTTGCCCGTTTACTGCCGCGGTTTTATCAATTTTAATTTTTTCTAAATCAACTTCCAATTGCAAAACCTCCTTAGGAACCACAATATTTGTAATATGAATTCTGGAACCAGATTCATCTAATGCGTCAATTGCTTTGTCAGGCAAAAATCTACCTGTCATATATCTGTTAGTTAATTTAACACAAGCTTCAATTGCTTCATCGGTAAAATCAACATTATGATGGTCTTCATATTTTTCTTTAATATTATGTAGTATTTGAATAGTTTCTTCAACAGATGTTGGTTCTACTATTATTTTTTGAAATCTACGTTCCAAAGCACCATCTTTTTCGATGTTTGTTCTATATTCATCCAGAGTTGTTGCTCCTATACATTGAATTTCACCTCTGGCCAATGCAGGTTTCAGCATGTTTGAAGCGTCTAATGATCCAGTTGCTCCACCAGCACCAACTATTGTATGAATTTCATCAATAAAAAGAATAATATCTTCATTTTTTTCTAATTCATTCATCAATGCTTTCATACGTTCTTCAAACTGACCGCGGTATTTAGTTCCGGCAACTAAACTTGCCAAATCAAGTGAAACAATACGTTTGTCAAATAAAATTCGTGAAACTTTGCGCTGAACAATTCTTAAAGCTAACCCTTCGGCAATAGCCGATTTCCCTACACCAGGTTCGCCAATTAGCATTGGATTATTTTTTTTCCTTCGGCTTAAAATTTGCGAAACGCGTTCAATTTCTTTTTGCCTCCCAACAACTGGGTCTAAATTTCCTTCTTCAGCTAGTTTTGTAAGATCACGACCAAAATTATCTAATACAGGAGTTTTAGATTTTTTTTGAGGAGTTTTACTTCCTTTTGGTTGTTCAAAAGGATTTGATTTTGGTGAATTAAAGTCATCATCAGAAGTATTTTCAGCCTTTGGAAAATCAATTTCGGTATCTGTAAATAGTTGTTTGAAAATGGTTTTTACATCTTCATAATTTGCATCAAAATTATTCAATAGTTTTGTTGTTGGGTCATTTTCATTTCTTAAAATACAAAGCAACAAATGAGCTGTGTTTACTGAGTCATTTCGATATAGTTTAGCTTCTAAAAACGTAGTTTTTAATGCTTTTTCTGCTTGTTTTGTAAGTTGTAAACTTTTTTTTTCGTTTGAATCTGTTGATAAAGGGTTACTAGGACTAAGTCCTTCAATTTTTTTACGTAGATGGTCAAGATTTATATCTAATGAATTTAGTATTTCAATAGCCTTTCCGTCGCCCTTTCTTAAAAGTCCTAACATAAGATGTTCGGTACCTATGAAATCATGTCCCAAGCGCAATGCTTCCTCTTTGCTATAAGCAATTACATCTTTAACTTTTGGTGAAAAATTATCGTCCATAATAGTCTGTTTATATGGTAAAATTAACTGATTTTTTTCTTTTTTTAGTACAAAAATTTAGCCACTTTTATATAATTTACAAAATGTCAGTTTTTTTTTTGTTGTAAATATATGGAATACAGTTGTTTATATAGTCGTTTTTTAAGTTAAATATTGTTAATAAGTAATATAAAAACTACTACTTTAAGAAGTTGTAAAAATGTGAAAAGTTGTATATTGCTTTGTTAAAAATTAACATAAAAAAATTAAAGTAAAATATATGGCAGACGGAGAAAAACTGATACCAATTAATATTGAAGAAGAGATGAAATCGGCATACATTGATTATTCAATGTCAGTTATTGTTTCAAGGGCTTTGCCTGATGTTCGTGACGGTTTAAAACCTGTGCATAGGAGAGTTTTATATGGAATGCACGAGTTAGGAATTAAAGCAACAGGATCGTATAAAAAATCAGCAAGAATTGTTGGGGAAGTACTTGGTAAGTACCATCCACACGGAGATACTTCAGTCTACGACTCTATGGTGCGTATGGCACAAAACTGGAGTGTAAGATATATGATGGTTGATGGTCAGGGTAACTTTGGATCTGTTGATGGTGATAGTCCGGCAGCAATGCGTTATACCGAGGTGCGTATGCAAAAAATATCAGAAGAAATGTTATCTGATATTGAGAAAGACACTGTTGATCATAAATTGAACTTTGATGACACCTTAAATGAGCCTACTGTTTTACCAACTCGAATACCAAATTTATTGGTTAACGGAGCTTCGGGTATTGCAGTTGGTATGGCAACCAATATGGCACCTCATAACTTAACAGAAGTCATAAATGGAACTATAGCCTATATACAAAACAGGGATATTGATATTCCTGAATTGATGCAACATATTAAAGCTCCAGATTTTCCTACAGGTGGAATAATTTATGGTTATGAAGGTGTAAAAGATGCATTTGAAACCGGAAGAGGTAGAATTGTAATGCGTGCCAAAGCTACTATTGAAGAAGTAAAAGGTAGAGAATGTATTATTGTTACTGAAATTCCATACCAAGTTAATAAAGCAGATATGATTAAAAAAACTGCTGAGTTGGTAAATGATAAAAAACTGGAAGGCATTGCAAATATTCGTGATGAGTCTGATAGAAAAGGGATGCGTGTAGTTTATATATTAAAACGTGATGCCATTCCAAACATAGTTTTAAATAAATTATTTAAATACACATCTCTGCAAACATCATTTAGTGTAAATAATATTGCATTGGTAAATGGTAGACCAGAACAATTAAATTTAAAACAACTTATTCATTATTTTGTTGAACACAGGCACGAAGTAGTTGTAAGAAGAACTAAATATGAACTAAAAAAAGCAGAAGCTAGAGCTCATATTTTAGAAGGTTTAATTATTGCAAGTGATAATATTGATGAAGTAATAAAAATTATTCGTGGATCCTCAAATGCTGATCAGGCTAAAGAAAGTTTAATAAAACGTTTTGAATTATCTGAAATCCAAGCAAAGGCAATTGTTGAAATGCGTTTACGTCAATTAACTGGTTTAGAGCAAGATAAGCTTAGGACTGAATATGATAGCATCATCAAGTTAATAGCTGACCTAAAAGATATATTAAGTAATGAAGACCGACGTTATCAAATTATAACTGACGAATTGATAGCTATTAGAGATAAATATGGTGATGATCGTAGATCTGTAATTGAATATGCTGGTGGAGATTTATCTATTGAGGATATGATTCCAAATTCTAAAGTGGTTGTAACAATTTCACATGCTGGTTATGTGAAACGAACCAATTTAGATGAATATAAAGTTCAGAATAGAGGAGGTCGAGGACAAAAAGGAGCAAATACAAGAACAGAAGATTTCTTAGAAAACTTGTTTGTTGCTACAAATCACCAATATATGCTTTTCTTTACACAAAAAGGAAAGGTATTTTGGATGCGTGTTTATGAAGTTCCTGAAGGAGGTAAAAATACAAAAGGAAGAGCTGTTCAGAATTTAATAAACATTGAACAAGATGATAAAGTAAAGGCATTCTTAGTTACCGAAGACTTGAAAAATGAAGAGTATGTTAACAGCCACTATGTAATTATGGCAACCAAAAAAGGTCAGGTTAAAAAAACCTTATTGGAACAATATTCTCGTCCAAGAACAAACGGAATTAATGCAATTACTATTAAAGAAGGTGATGAATTATTGGAAGCTAAACTTACTACTGGTAATAGTCAAGTTATGTTAGCTGTTAGATCAGGTAAAGCCATTCGCTTTGAAGAAAGTAAAACCCGTCCAATGGGAAGAACAGCTTCAGGAGTTAGAGGAATTAGGTTGGCAAATGAACAGGATGAAGTTATTGGGATGATTGCCGTAAATGATGACGAAAGCAATGTGTTAGTGGTTTCTGAAAAAGGATATGGAAAGCGCTCTAGTTTAGATGATTACAGAATTACAAACCGTGGTGGTAAAGGGGTGAAAACCATTAATGTTACTGATAAAACTGGTAGTTTAGTTGCTATTAAAAATGTAACTGATGAAAATGATTTAATGATTATTAATAAGTCAGGTATTACAATTAGATTAAGTGTTTCAGATTTACGTGTTATGGGTAGAGCAACACAAGGAGTTAAGTTAATAAATATAAAAGACAATGACTCTATTGCATCTGTTGCAAAAGTAAAACATGAGGAGGAAGAAGACGGTTCTGAACTTGATAATGGCACGGAAATTGAAAATAGTAATGAAGGAAATACAAATCAAGAATAAAATCAATAAAATGAAAAAACAAATTTTAATACTGTCTGCTTTAGTTGTAGGTATGACAGTATTTGGACAGAAAAGTGAATTAAAATCTGCTGAGAAAGCAATAAAAGTTGGAGATTTTACTAGTGCAATGACCGCAATTAATCAAGCAGAAGGGTTAATTGCAAATGCTGATCAAAAAACAAAAGCTAAATTCTATTATTTAAGAGGAAAAGCTTTATATAAAAATGGAGCGAATAAGAATATTGAAGAGGTTGGAAATGCTTTAAATGAATTAATTTCATACGAAACAGAAACTAAAAAACTTAAGTATTCAAAAGAGTTTGGTGAAATAATTAATAAATTAGTGATAGCAAATCAAACTGCTGCAAATACTAATTATGAGAAAGCTTTGCAAACAAAAGCCTCTGAAGATTATGAAACAGCTGCAAAAGGATATTATAATGTATATTTATTAAGTCCTATTGACACTACTTTTTTAGATAATGCAGCATTGTTATATAATATAGGAAAGAATCATAGTATATCAATTAAATTATATAATGAGTTGTTGAGTAAAAACTATACTGGTATTGCAACTATTTATAGTGCTACTAATAAAGCTGATGGCAAGAAATTGACTTTTGCAGATAAAAAATCAAGAAATGTTCAAATAAAATTGGGAATAGTTGAAAATCCTAAGGATGAATTAAAGAAAACAAGAAGACCTTTAATATTTAAAAATCTTGCAACAGGTTATATAGCACTTGATAATACTGACAAAGCGTTAGAGGTTATTGCTCAAGGTAGAGAAGAATTTCCAAATAACTATGTTTTAATTATAGAAGAAGCTAACTTATACTTTAAATCTGGGAATGAAGTTAAATTTAAGGAGTTGTTAGAAAAAGCTATTGAATTAAATCCAACTGAACCTGCATTGTATTATAATGTTGGGGTTATGAGTATGAATCAAAAAAATATTGAAGAAGCTATTTCAAACTTTAAAAAAGCTATTGAGTTAAAACCTGATTATGGAGATGCTTATAATAATATTGGAGCTGCTATTTTATCAAAAACAGAGACTATTATTGAAGAAATGAATAAAAATTTAAGTGATTTTAATAAGTATGATAAATTGCAAGCAAAGCAGTTTGATGTTTATAGAGAAGCACTACCTTATTACGAGAGTGCTTTCAAATACGACAATCAAAATATAGGTGTAGTTCAAACCTTAATGGGAATTTATGAAAACCTTGAAATGACTGATAAACTAAAGGAGATAAGACCGGTTTATGAAGAATTGAAACAGTAGTAGTTCATTAAATTATATAAAAAAAGCTCACATTAATGTGAGCTTTTTTTATATAATTTTTTTGATAACTCGTAATTTATGAGTGTGTTGTTGAGTATCAACATTAAAAATACCACTATGGTCAATACGATCAATTCTAACTTTTCCGTGAGAATGAATAATATAATTATCTTTCATAATAATTCCAACGTGTGTAATTATGCCTTCGTTATTATCAAAAAAAGCTAAGTCTCCTGGTTCACTTTCTTCAATAAAACTTAAAACTTCACCTTGAGTTGCTTGTTGAGATGCATCACGTAATAATTTATAGCCACAAAGTTTGTATACCATTTGAGTTAAGCCAGAGCAATCAATACCAAAGGGTGTTTTACCGCCCCATAAATACGGTGCATTCAAAAATTTAAATGCCATTTCAATAATTTCTGATTTTGGAAGCTGTTTACTTAAAACGGTTCCATCGTAATGGAAAGGTGTAGAATTAATAAAAAAATCTTTATTATTATAAAAGGGTAAATTTGACCCAATAGTTATTGTTGAAAAATTATGTTTTTCATCAGTAGCAAAATCAATCAGTTCTCCTGATAAAGTGGGAGTTAATTTGCAAATATTTATATGCGTAACTTCTTCAATTTCTTCAAACTGATTATTGTCAATCCAACCTTCGTAATTGTCAAACGCTAATCGTATTTTACTCCACTTCTTTCTTTTTTCTAATACTTTGAAATGTTCTCCAAATAATACTTGAGAAACCATTTCACTTGAATCGTTAGGTTCAAACCTTAAAGGAACAATACTTAAATTACAAATTCCGTAAAGCATAAAAAATCACATTCTTTCAATTATTATTGCGCTTGCTCCTCCGCCACCATTACAAATTCCAGCAGCACCTATTCTTGCATTATTCTGTTCTAAAATTGATGTTAAGGCTATCACAATTCTTGCTCCTGACATACCTAGTGGATGACCTAATGAAACAGCACCACCATTTACATTCACTTTTTCAGCATTTAAATTTAAAATTTTAATATTTGCCAATCCAACTACAGAAAAAGCTTCATTTAATTCAAAATAATCAACATCATTAATACTAATGTTTCCTTTTTTCAAGGCTTTTGGAAGTGCTTTTGCTGGTGCAGTAGTAAACCACTTTGGTTCTTGTGAAGCATCTGCGTAACTTACAATCTTAGCTATAGGTGTTAAATTTAGTTCGTTAGCTTTTTCTAAGCTCATTAAAACCAACGCAGCCGCACCATCGTTTAAAGTAGAGGCATTAGCAGCAGTTACTGTTCCATCTTTACTAAAAACAGGGCGTAATGAAGAAATCTTTTCAATATTTACGTTTTTATATTCTTCATCTTCTGAAAAAATAATTGGCTCACCTTTTCTCTGTGGAATTTCAACAGGAACTATTTCGTTTGTAAAATTTCCGTTTTCCCATGCAATTTTTGATTTTCTGTAAGATTCCATTGCAAAATTATCTTGATCTTCTCTTGAAAATTCATATTCTTGAGCACATAAATCCCCACAAGTACCCATATGTTTTTGATTATAAACATCGGTCAATCCATCCAGTAATAAACCATCTTCAACCTTTAAATTCCCAAGTTTTGTAGCTTTTCTTCCTGAGATATAATGGGGTATTTGACTCATATTTTCCATTCCTCCTGCAACAACAATTTCAGCATCTCCTAGCTTTATTGCTTGCGCAGCAATCATTATAGATTTCATCCCTGAGGCACATACTTTATTAATAGTTGTGCAAGGTACGGTATCTGGTATTCCGGCAAAAATTGCCGCCTGTTTTGCAGGTGCCTGCCCTAAACCAGCAGCTATAACATTGCCCATATATACTTCGTTAATGAGCTCTGGTGATAAATTTATTTTATCTAAAGCACCTCTAATTGCTGTAGCTCCTAATTTTGTTGCAGAAATGCTTGATAAACTTCCTAAAAAACTACCAATAGGAGTTCTTGCAACTGATACAATTACTACTTCTTTCATTGTTGTCAAATTATTTAAATGCGAATTTAATCATTTTTATGCAATAAGTTAGTTTAAAAAAAAGACTTCATAAATTGCGGTTATTACAAGTGCAAAAATAATTTTATTGGTATATTGAAGAATTAATAGTTTGAGAAAAAAATAATTCAATAAAGTATTCTAATAAAAAAGCACTTACAATTCAAGCAAGTAAATAATTATTGCTACTTTTGGGAGGCAAATGCTTACTTCGTGAAAAAAATAATAAACAAAATTCTTGTCAACCATTCGTTAATTTATAAGCTGTTTTTGTATGTTTTAGCAGTTTTTTTAGTCGTGTATTTATTTCCAAAAGGAGGTCATTTTAAGTATGAGTTTCAAAAGGGAAAACCTTGGCAATACGAAAATTATTATGCTCCTTTTGATTTTGCTATACAAAAATCAGAAGGTGAAATAACTGCTGAAAAAGAACAAATTAAAGAAACTTCAAAGCAGTATTTTAATTATGATAACAAAGTTGTACAACGAGTTAATAATGCGATAGATAAAAAAGTAGAGGAAGTTTTATTTAACTCAAATATAACTGATGTTGATAAGGACATATTAAAAATTAGAATTTCAAGAATACTTTCATCTATTTATGAATTTGGACTTATTGAAAGTGAAAAATTCAATAAAATTAAAAGAAATGTTATTACCTTGAAAAGAGGAAATGAAATTCAAGATATTCAACCTAGTCGTTTTTTTGAAACCACCAAAACATTGAATTATATTAATTCACAAATTGGAGTTCAACCTTTTACTCAAGAAGAAAATAGTATACTCAATATTATTTACGAACAGCTTAGACCAAACATTGAATTTAATATACAATTAACAGAAAAAACATTAAACGAAGCTATTAATGAAATTTCATTTACAAAGGGTTTAGTGTCAGAGGATGAGCGAATTATATTTAAGGGAGATATAGTTGAAGGAAAAAAACTAGAAGTATTAAACTCATTGAAAAATGAATTTGAATCGCAGGTTTGGAGCAAATCTAATTATAATTGGATTGTTTTTGGTTATACTTTATTAGTAGCTTTGGCTTTTTTAATGTTACTACTGTTTTTAAGGAAATACAGATTTGAAATTTTTAAAAATAATAATAAAGTAACCTTCATTTTTACAAATATATTATTAGTAGTTTTATTAATTACTGTAATTGTGAAGTTTAACGCAAAGTATATTTATGTAGCCCCCATTGTAATTTTACCATTAGTATTAAAAGCGTTTTTCGATGCCCGTTTAGGATTGTTTACATATGTTTTAACAGTATTATTATTAGGTTTTATTGTACCAAATAGTTTTGAATTTATTTTTGTTCAAATTATAGCTGGTATTGTTACTATTTTAACAATTTCAGAGCTTTATAAAAGAGCTAATTTGTTTATTTCAGTGTTGCAAATTATGTTAGTTTATTTTGTTTCGTATTTTGCGTTTTCAATTATTCAGGAAGGAAATGCACATAGTTTAAATTGGGAAAATTTTGTTTATTTTGCTTTAAATGGTGCGGCAACACTATTTGTGTTACCTCTTATTTACATTTTTGAAAAAGTATTTAGATTGGTTTCTGATGAATCTCTAAAAGAATTATCAAATACCAATTCTAAATTATTAAGAGCATTGGCTGAAAAAGCACCAGGTACTTTTCAACATTCATTACAAGTTGCAAATTTAGCTGAAGCTGCTGCAAACGAGGTAAATGCAAATGCAATGCTAGTTAGAACCGGCGCACTGTATCATGATGTAGGGAAAATGTTAAATCCAATGTTTTTTACTGAAAATCAATCTACAAATGTAAATCCACATAATGAATTAACACCTAAAGATAGCGCCCAAATAATTATCAATCACATTATAAAAGGAGTTGAATTAGCTAAAAAAAATCATTTACCCGATAGGATTATTGATTTTATAAGAACTCACCACGGTACTTCATTGGTTTATTATTTTTATAAGAAGGAAGAAGAAATTGAGGGTGGCGAGGTTGATAAAAAATATTTTCAATATCCAGGTCCAATTCCTTTTTCAAAAGAAACAGCAATTTTAATGATGTGTGATGCAGTTGAAGCAGCTTCAAAAAGTTTGAAAGAACCTTCGACTCAATTAATTGATGATTTGGTTGAAAAGGTTGTAACTGGCCAAATAGAAAATGGTCAGTTTATGAATGCCGATGTTACATTTAAGGAGCTTCAAACAATTAAAAAGGTGTTAAAGAAGAAGTTAAAAAATATTTACCATTTACGAATTGAATACCCCGAGTAAATAAGCTTGAAAAATAGTCAAAAAAAGTAAAAAAATGTTGTGTAAATGTAATTGTAGTGTTACATTTGCACTCGCAAAAATAAGTTCTTTTGCATATGTTTTACTGAAAAACAGGAGAGGTGCCGGAGTGGTCGAACGGGGCTCCCTGCTAAGGAGTTGTACCCGCAAGGGTACCGGGGGTTCGAATCCCTTCCTCTCCGCAATGTTTTTCGGGGTGTAGCGTAGCCCGGTTATCGCGCCGCGTTTGGGACGCGGAGGTCGCAGGTTCGAATCCTGCCACCCCGACATTTTAGAGTTACTGGTCGCGTAGCTCAGCTGGATAGAGCATCTGCCTTCTAAGCAGACGGTCACAGGTTCGAATCCTGTCGCGATCACTAAAGCACTTAACAAATAGTGCTAAAACCTTGTAAATCATTTGATTTACAAGGTTTTTTATTTTATAGACTATTTTTCAATCTAAATTCTATTAAATTTTTTTCAAGAAACTTGAAATAAGTTGTAAACTTATTGTGAATCCTTGCAGTTTTTAGTATGTTTATACTACTAAACCAAAACAGATTATGTATAATTCAAAAATTACAGGGCTTGGTTACTATGTGCCTGATAATGTGGTTACAAACGATGATTTGTCCAAATTTATGGAAACAAGTGATGAATGGATTCAGGAACGGACTGGTATCAAAGAACGAAGATGGATTAAAGAAGGAAGTGATGACAGTTCTTCAGTGATGGGAGCCAAAGCTTCTAGGATTGCTATAGAAAGGGCAGGCTTAACTAAAGATGATATTGATTTTATTATTTTCGCAACGTTAAGTCCTGATTATTTTTTTCCAGGTGGAGGGGTTCAAATTCAAGATATGCTTGAAATGAAAACCATTGGAGCCTTAGATATTAGAAATCAATGCTCAGGTTTTATTTATGCTATGTCTGTTGCAGATCAGTTCATTAAAACAGGCATGTACAAAAACATATTAGTTGTTGGCGCAGAATATCATTCTTCTGGATTGGATAAAACAACCAGAGGTAGAGGTGTTACAGTAATTTTTGGTGATGGTGCAGGAGCTGCAGTATTATCAAGAAGCGATGATCCAAATCGAGGGATTTTATCGTCACATTTACATTCTGAAGGAAAATTTGCCAAAGAGTTAACAGTTATAGCACCAGGTACTACGCGCTGGGTTCCTGAAATTTTGGAGGCTAAGGATGAGAATGAAGAATCATACTTTCCTTATATGAATGGTACATTTGTATTTAAAAATGCAGTTGTTCGTTTTTCTGAGGCAATTATTGAAGGTTTGAAAACGAATAATTTAGAAGCTACGGATATTGATATGCTAATACCGCACCAAGCTAATTTGCGTATCTCTCAATTTGTTCAGAAGAAATTTAGATTATCCGATGATCAGGTTTACAATAATATTCAGAAATACGGTAATACAACAGCAGCATCAGTAATTATAGCGCTTACTGAAGCTTGGGAAAAAGGTAAGATTAAAGATAATGATTTAGTAGTGTTAGCTGCTTTTGGTAGTGGATTTACCTGGGGTAGTGTTATTATGCGCTGGTAGTTATATAATACATACTATAAAATATAAAAGCCTCTAATTTTAAATTAGAGGCTTCGTTTTTTAGACTGCAAAAGATTTTAGTGATGAATTGTTTAAGTAGTTTCAATAACTTTTTTAAATGTTAAATTACATAAAACCTCCACTACCTTGTACTTCGTTATTATCTCTTTGTTTACGACTTTTAGCTTTATTTTTTCCTCCACCAAATCGGTACATAAATCCAATATATGCGGTTCTGCTTTCCCAGTTAAATTCTCCTGAAGATGGATATGGGTTTTCAGAATCATACTTAAATTTCATTCCTTCAAAAATGTCATTAATCCTTAGGCTAATTGTTCCTTTTCCTTTTAAAACATTTAAACTGGCACCAGTATTAATCATCCACATTGGATCAACTTTGAATTGTATAGATTCTCCACCACCTCTATACATTGCAAATAGTTGAAAACGAAGTTTTTTTGTAGCTGTGAAACTATTACTAATTCTAAAGTTTAGAGAGTTGTTTGTTACTTCTAACTGTTCTCCATTTGCAATTCCACTTTCTTTTTGAGTATACAAATCAAAGCTTGCATTTGTTCTCCACCAATTAGCAATTTTATAGTTTGATGATACTTCAAAGCCATATCTGTTATTGCTGTCAGTATTATCAAAAGACAATTCAACTTTATCTTCATCAAAAGGGTCAATATTTAAAATTCTATCAATGTCATCATTAACTCTTCTGTAAAAAGTTCCTATGGTAAGTGATCCTCTATTATGTTGTTTAGTATAATTAAATTCGAATGAATTAGTATATTGCGGCTTTAGGTTTGGATTCCCAACTGAAGTAATTAGAGGTGTACTCCATTCTCTAATTGGGTTCACTTGTCCTATTGAAGGACGATCTACTCTACGACTATAACTTAATTGAAATTGGTTTTTTTCGCTATGATTGTAGGTAAAGAAAGCAGAAGGATATACTGAAAATATTTCATCTGAATAATTAGCAGTTTCACTACCTTTTACAAAATTTCCTTCAACATCATATTGTTCAAATCTAGCACCTATTTGCATAGATAATTTATTAAACTTTTGATTATAATTAATATATACTGAATAAATATCACGGTTGTAATCAAAAGACGTAAAATCTTTTAATTGTGTTTCATACCATCCGTTTCCATCATCAATTAATTCTCCATTTGAATCATAAATAAATTCATGTTGAGTTGTTACATTAGTCTTTGCTGTTTCATTATATTTTGCTTCTAATCCAAGCTCAAGTTTAGAATTTTCTGATAAAGGATTTGTATAATCTAAATTATATAACCTTGTACTTCTTTCATTTCTTATAACATCATTATAGTTAGTTGTTAAATCAGCAGGGTGAATTAATTCTTGGTAATCAGCTAATTCTGGGTTATCTGAATCAGAAAAATTGGCTTCAAATTCTAAATTATGCCCTTTCTTTTCAAAATCTAATGTATAGTTAAAGTTGTAGGTTTGTGAATCAGATTCACTTTCAACCAACATCTTACTGTTTCTGTTTAATACATTATTAAAAAAAACTTTTGTTCCGCCGTTAAAAACATTATTAGTTTTATTTTGAGTTGTATAGAATGAGAATGTGTTTTTATCATTTAGATAAACGTCTGCTCCAAGTTTTAGTAAATGTGAGGTTCTGTCATCTAACATATCAAAATTTTGAAGAGAGTTGTTATCTGATCTTTCAACCATACCATAGTTTTCTCTTTTTCCATCGTTTACACCATAGTTTGCAAAAAAGTTTACTTTTCCAGTTTTAAAATTCATATCAACAGAACCGTTAAACCTGTTGTTTTCACCCATTGTTAATCCCGAGTTAATTGATGCGTTAAAACCAATATTTGCATTTTTGTGGAGGACAAGATTTATAATTCCACTCATACCTTCAGGATTGTATTTTGCTGATGGATTTGTAATTAATTCAATATTTTTTATAGATGTTGAAGGAATTTGTTTTAATAATTGTGCGGCACTTATATTAGTTGGTTTTCCATCAACCAATACCCGAACGTTCTGATTACCTCGTAAACTAATATTACCTGTTTGGCTATCAACTGAAACCGATTGGACATTATTTAATAATTCTGAGGCCGTTGTTCCAGCTGAAGTCAAATCTTTACCTACATTGATAACTTTTCTATCAATTTTTTGAACCACGCTTGAAGTTTCAGCTATTATCTCTACTTCATTTAATGAAGTTGCTTCTTCTTTTAAATTAATTATACCTAAATCTATTCTTGTATTTCCCCTTGAAATAACTATTTTTTTAGATTCGGTTTTATATCCTATAAATTGAATTTCAACAGTGTTTTCTCCTTCAGGTACTTGTTTAATATTGAAAATTCCATAGCCATCAGTTATGCCTCCAGTAACCGATTTGTTATTTCCATCTTTAATTACAATTGTAACATATGGCAGAGCTTCTTTTGAAATATCGTCAATAACTTTTCCAGAGATTATACCTGTTTTTGATGGAGTACTTGACGGAAGTTGGGCAAATACACTAATAGTAAATAAAAAGCTACATATCATAAATAATTGTTTCATCTTTAAAAAATTTAATTAAATGTTTTTGATTTTAATTATGATAAGTAGACTATCTCTAGTAACTTTTGTTACTCCATTTAACATAGTTTAACAAACTTTAACAAACTGACAAGATATTATTAGTAAAATAGTTGAGCTAAGATGAAGTTATAATTGCTTTTAGCTAATTAAATTAGATTACAAGGATTAATTAAAACTTAAAAATTTCACCTTCTGTTGCTAGAAATGTATTTTCAAAAATTTGTTTTGATTCTAATAGAAAAGCTTCTTTGTTTTTATATCTTCCACTATAATGTCCAATAATTAGTTTATTTACAATTGCTTTTTCTGCAATTTTAGCCGCTTGTTGGGCTGTGGAATGCTGTGTTTTTGTAGCCAAAGCTTCTTTGTCTGATAAAAAGGTAGTTTCATGGTAAAGACAATCTACATTTTTAACTATAGGGATAATATCAGGAAAATAAGCAGTATCACTACAATATGCGTAACTTTTTGGCTTTGGTGGGTTTAAGGTAAGTACTTTGTTTTTAATAACTTCACCATTCTCTAGTTTAAAATCTCTCCCATTTTTTAAGTTTTGATAATCGCAAATTTCAATTTCTTTATATTTTGAGATTTCAGACATATTTAATTTTCGTTCACCTAATTTTTCTTTAAAAAGAAAACCATTTGTGTAAATTCTATGTTTTAAAGGAATAGTATGAACCTCTACCTTTTTATCTTCAAAAATTAATTCACTTTTATTAGATGATAATTCATGAAAAATTAATGGGTAATTTGTCCATGAATTGGAAAGTTTAAGCTGTAATGTAATGATTTCTTTTAATCCTTTAGGGCCATATATATGTAGCTCACTATTTCTGTTTAGTAGCCTAAATGTTGAAATTAAACCAATCAATCCAAAAAAGTGATCTCCGTGAAGATGAGAGATAAAAATGTTTTTAATTTTTGAAAATTTAACATGGTATTTACGTAATTGTACCTGTGTGCCTTCACCGCAGTCAATTAAAAAATAATGGTTTTTAATTTCTAAAAACTGTGAAGTAGGATAAGCATTAACTCTTGGAGTAGCAGAGTTACACCCCAGTATAGTAAGTTTTATACTCATCTAATAACGAGTCTTTTGGAGACAATTTCATTTTCCGATTTCAAGATGTAAATGTACATTCCTTTCGTTAAATTGTCTTTCATAAATGGAAGGACGTTCTGTCCGACTTTAGCGGTTAATAGTTCTTTATATATTGTTGTGCCCAATAAATTCTTAATATTGAATTCAATCTGTTGATTTTTAGACGATTTAAAACTAATTTGAGTTTTGCTGCTAAATGGGTTTGGGTATGCAGAAACGGATGTTAATGTAGCGGATGTTAATGTAATAGAATCAGATTTTTTACCCGAATCCATATTTTTTTCACTCTCTGTTTGTTGAGCAAATGAGAATGAAACACAAAATACAAAAAACAATAAAAGTAATTTTTTCATCAATATTTAACAGGTTTTAAAATCCTAATTCGCGTTCAATTATGTCCATTTCAATAATATCTTCAGCTTCAGTTAATGTTGGTGTTACTGCCAACTCATCTGGAACTGCATCTATATCAATAGTTTTACAAATAACCACAAAACTTGTGCCGTTGTTTTTATGTTTAGTGTTTAAATTTAAAAATAAATTCAAATTTTCAGTTTTAATAGTGCTATTTTCTGAAAAATCAAGAATTAAGTTTTCTTTTTTAAATTCACTAAAAACGTTCTTTAAATTTACTAAAAAATTACTGACTGACGAAATTTCAGGAGTAAGAATAGTATATTTTTCTTGTTTATTTATTTTCATAATTTACTTATGTTCAATTTGTTGAGCTAATAAATAAATAACGGCCATTCTAATTGCTACTCCATTTTCAACCTGATTTAATATTATAGATTGATCGGCATCCGCAACATCACTTGTTAATTCTACGCCACGATTTATTGGGCCTGGATGCATAATAACAATTTTTTTACCAAGTGAATCTAGAAGTTCTTTATTTATTCCAAAAAGTTGAGCGTATTCTCTTGTTGATGGAAAATAGTTTATAGCCATTCGTTCGTTTTGAACTCGCAGTACATTTGCTACATCACACCATTCCAGCGCTTTTTTAATATTGTATTCAATACCAACTCCTAAACTTTCAATATACTTAGGAATCAATGTTTTAGGTCCACAAACTTTAACTTCTGCTCCTTGTAATTTTAATGCATAAATATTTGATAAAGCCACACGTGAATGTAATATATCACCAATAATTACAATTTTTTTACCTTCAACACTTCCTAATTTTTCACGGATGGAGTAGGAGTCTAAAAGTGCTTGTGTTGGATGTTCGTGAGTACCATCACCTGCATTCACAATTTTAGCATTTACATGTTTCGATAAAAAATCGCAAGCACCTACATTTGGGTGACGCATAACAACAATGTCAACTTTCATTGATAAAATGTTGTTGGTTGTGTCAATTAAGGTTTCTCCCTTTTTTACTGAAGATTGACTTGCAGAAAAATTAATAACATCTGCTGATAATCGCTTTTCAGCCAATTCAAATGAAAGCTTTGTACGAGTGCTATTTTCAAAAAATAAATTAGCAATGGTTATATCTCGTAATGAAGGAACTTTTTTAATTGGTCTGTTGATTACTTCTTTAAAGTGATCGGCAGTTTTAAAAATTAAATCAATATCAGCCTTGTTTATATGCTTAATTCCTAATAAATGTTCTACGCTTAACTGACTCATTTTCTTAATCGTTTAAAATATATACTGCATCGTTACCATCATTTTCTTTCCAATGTACGGTAACTTTTTCTTCGTTTATTACATCTACTTGCCGTCCTCTATAATCGGGTTGAATAGGTAAATGTCTACTAAATCTCCTGTCAATTAACACTAATAATTCTACATTTAATGGTCTTCCAAAAGATTGAATTGCTGTTAAAGCAGCTCTTATACTTCTTCCTGAATAAAGTACATCATCAATAAATACGATATTCTTATTTTCAACAACAAAATCGATATCGGTTGAATTTGCCGACAAAGGTTCGTCTCTTCTTCTGAAATCATCTCGATAAAAAGTAATATCTAATTTTCCGAATTGTATAGGGTTAATTTTATATTCGTTTTTTAAAATTGCCATAAGTCTTTTAGCTAAATAGATGCCTCTAGGCTGCAATCCAATTAAAACTGTATTTTCAAAATTAGTGTGATTTTCTATTAACTGACAAGCCAATCTGTGCAGTATAATATCAATTTCTTTTGAGTTAAGAAGTGTTTTTTTACTCATAGTTGTACCAAACATTGTTTGGAAAACAAATATAAAGTATTTTGTTAATTAATTTGTTAAAAACATTTAGAACTTAGTGCAAATTTCTAATTGAGTTCTTGTACTTTTATTCATAATAGTATTATTTATTCATAATATGTCATTAACTCCAAAAGAAAATAATATGCCTCTTTCAAAATTTGAGTCCATGTTAAAAACTAATAATGTGTATTTTTTCGACTCAGTCGAGTTTGAAGAAATTATACATTATTATTTGGATTCTGGTAAAAATTCATTGGCAAAAAAGGCTATAAAATTAGGGTTAAAGCAACACCCTAATTCTGTAATATTGAAATTGTTAAAAGCTGAAATGCTAATTTTTGATGGAGACTTAGAAAAAGCTACTGTTTTATTGAAAGAAATTCATGCAATTGAGCCTACTAATGACGAAGTATATATTCATCAGGCTACAATATTTTCAAAAAAAGATGATCATCAAAGTGCTATAAAATTTTTGAAAACAGCCTTAAGTTTTGCTGATGAAAAGGCTGATATTTTATCAATGATAGGTATGGAATATTTGTTTTTAGACGATTTTGATGAGGCCAGAATAAGTTTTGTAAAATGTTTAGAAGTAGATTACGAAGATTATTCTTCACTTTACAATGTAATATATTGTTTTGATATGGAAAATAAACATATGGAGGCAATAGATTATTTAAATGAATATATTAATAAAGATCCTTACAGCGAAGTTGCCTGGCATCAGTTAGGTCGCCAATATTTTGTGTTGGAGAATTATGAAGAGGCACTGCGAGCATTTGATTATGCTGTGTTAATTGATGAATATTTTGTAGGAGGTTATCTGGAAAAAGCAAAAACCTTAGAAAAATTAAACAATTTTGAAGAAGCTATAGAAAATTACAAAATAACTATTGAGTTAGACGATCCGACTTCGTTTGCCTTTTTAAGAATTGGTGAGTGTTATGAGAAATTAAATTTACACTCATTGTCTATTCAATATTATAAAAAAGCTGTTCATGAAGACCCGTTGTTAGATAAGGCCTGGATAGCAATTACCAATTTAAAAATTGATCAAAAAAAATACAGAAAAGCACTTTACACTATTAATAGAGCCTTAGAAATTGACGAGCAAAATGCGTTATATTGGAGAAAATATGCACAGGTTAACTTAAAGCTGAATTTTTATGAAGAAGCTGCAAAAGCATTTTATAAATGTATTGAACTTCAAGATATAAATATTGAAATATATATAGGTTTATGTGATGTTTTATGTTTTATTGGCGATTATGAAGATGCTTTAGAAGTCCTGTTGAATGCAAAGACTTTTTATTATGATTTTGCTGAAATTGAATACCGTTTATGTGGCTTGTATTTTAAATTCAAAAATAAAGAAAAAGGAAAAGTTCATTTACAGCAAGCTTTAGCTATTGATTTTGAATATCAATCTGTTTTAAAAGAACTATTTTTCGAGGTTTATAATATTGAAGAGGTACAACAGATTATAAATAATTTCAAAGATTCTTCTATTTAAAAATACTACATTTGTTGCAAACGCAAAAAATCAAATGCAGCAAAGAAAATTTATACATTATTTAGTAATTTCATTAAAAGGAATGGCAATGGGAGCAGCAGATGTTGTTCCAGGTGTTTCAGGTGGTACAATAGCTTTTATATCAGGTATTTATGAGGAATTATTGACGTCGATAAGTTCCATTAATTTTAAAACATTAAAGCTTCTTAAAACTTGTGGGATTAAAGCTGTTTGGAAAGAAATTAATGGTAGTTTTTTATTGGCTTTATTAGTGGGGATTTTTGTAAGTATTGCATCATTAGCTAAATTGATTTCTTGGTTGCTTGAACATGAACCAATATTACTCTGGTCATTCTTTTTTGGATTGGTTCTAGCGAGTGTTATATACATTGGTAAGCAAATAACTCAATGGGAAATTTCAACGGTTGTTTTATTTGTTATTGGGGCCTGTGTGGCATATTATATAACAACACTGCAACCTTTGGTAACTGAAAATTCATCACCTCTGTTTTTGTTTTTGGCAGGTTCAATTGCAATTTGTGCAATGATTTTACCTGGTATTTCCGGGGCGTTTATTTTAGTATTATTAGGGGCTTATAGACCTGTTTTAGATGCCATTCATAACAAAGATTTTAAATTGCTGGCAATTTTGGCAGCTGGAGCAATTGTTGGACTTTTATCATTTTCAAAAGTATTAAAATGGTTGTTTAATCATTATAAAAATTTAACACTCGCGGTATTAACAGGATTTATTTTAGGCTCATTAAATAAAATATGGCCATGGAAGAAAACCTTAACTTGGCGATTAAATTCAAAAGGAATTGAAATTCCTTTCAATGAGGAAAGTATTTCTCCGTTTTCTTTTGAAGGAGATGCGCAAATTGTATTAGCAATTATTCTGGCAATTGTGGGCTTTGCCGTAATCATTTTATTAGAAAAAATAGCTAACTTATCAAATAAAAGCTAGGATGGCAAGAGACAGAAATTTATTAGATAAATTTTTCCTTTTTATTAAAGGATTATCAATGGGAGCTGCAAATAAAGTGCCCGGAGTATCTGGTGGAACAGTGTCTTTTGTTTTAGGTTTTTATGAGGAAATGATTTATTCGTTTCAAAAAATTAACTACAAAGCTTTATTGTTGCTAATAAACGGGCGATTTAAAAGTTTTTACTATTATATAAATAGCACTTTTTTAATATTAGTATTTGCTGGAAGTATGCTCAGTTATTTTAGTGTTTCACTTGTGCTAAATTATTTATTAGAGCATTATGAACTATATGTTTGGAGCTCATTTTTTGGAATGATTTTAGGTTCTATTTATTATATTTCAAAAGAATTTAACGATTGGCGTACTCAAAACATTATTTCAATGGCAATTGGCGTTGTAATTGGTATAGCAATTAGTTTCTTGAATCCTGCCAAGGAAAATGATAATTTATGGTTTGTTTTTGCTTGTGGAATTATTGGTGTCTCAGGAATGACACTTCCGGGATTGTCGGGTTCATTTATTCTCATTTTAATGGGAAATTACGTGCTTCTTTTAGTTGATTCAGTAACAATCTTATTTAAAACAATTACAGAAGTTTTTACCGGTGATTTTAGTTTTATTGATAGTGAGCAACGTATGAGATATATTAAAATAATGGCAACATTCACTGGTGGTTCAGCTTTTGGTCTAATATTTATATCACATATTTTAGGATATGTTTTAAAACGTTGGCATCAAATAGTAACAGCGATAATAATTGGATTTATCACAGGATCCTTAGGTATTGTTTGGCCTTGGAAAAAAGAAATTTATAAGTTTCAAGATGGAGTTGTTTTATTAGACACAAATGGTGATAAAGTAATTAAAAATTATACAAGATATTTTCCAGATTTTTCATCTCCAGAAACTTGGATAGCAATTTTTTATGTGCTAATAGGTGTAGGAATAATTTTGTTAATTGATTTATACGGAGCAGAACGCAAAGAATATACAAATGAATAATAGATTAAAATTTGGGTTATTAGGTAAGAATATAGCTTACTCATTTTCTAAAAAATATTTCACCAAAAAATTCGAAAAATTGGGTTTAACCAATTTAAAATATTTGAATTTTGATATTCCTGAAATTGAAGAATTTCCTTTCATCGTATATCAAAGGGAAGACGAATTTGGAGGGATGAATGTAACTATTCCTTATAAGCAAACTGTAATGAAATATTTGCATGAAATAGATGCTGATGCTAAAGAAATTGGAGCTGTCAATACTATAAAATATACTAAAGATAATAAGTTAATAGGTTTTAATACCGATGTTTATGGGTTTCAAAAATCAATTGAACCATTGTTACAAGATTTCCATAAAAAAGCGTTGATTTTAGGTACTGGTGGAGCTTCAAAAGCAGTAGCTTATGCATTGCGCAAAATGAATATTCAGTACAAATTTGTATCGAGAAAATTAAATGATAAACACTTACTGTATTCAGCTTTAAATAAAGATATACTAAGTGAATATTCAATAATTATTAATTGTACACCACTAGGAACATCGCCTAATGTTGCTGAAGCTCCAAATATTCCTTATGAATTTTTAACAAATAAGCATTTATTATTTGATTTAATTTACAACCCTGAAATAACAACTTTTTTAAAAAAAGGGAAGAAAAAAGGAGTTATAATTAAAAATGGATTAGAAATGTTGGAACTTCAAGCTGAAAAATCTTGGGAAATATGGAATTCCTGATTAGAATTCATTATTTTTACGCAACGTTATTAAAAATAGAACATCTTATATAGAAATAGTTTTAGTAACTATTTACTTTTTAATTTAATTATAATTTATTGAACCTTAAACATTTTAATATGTTAGATAATAGTAACATTTTACCACAAGAAGAAGAAAATAATTTAACATCAACAAATAACGAAAATACTACTGTTGAAAAAGAAAAAGAAGAAGAAGCTGAACCAGTTATAGAAAACACCGAAATAAAAACTGAACCTGCAATTTCTGAAATCGAGGAAAAAATAGCTGAATCTTCTGAAAAAGTTGAACATGCCAATGTTGAAATGGTTGATTATAGCAGTTTTTCTTTGGAAGAATTAGTAACTGAATTAACAACGCTGATAAAAGATCAACCAGTTCAAAGTATTAATAATAATGTTAATAAAATAAAATCCACATTTAATTTAAAATTTGGAGCTCTATTAAAGGCTGAAAAAGAAAAATTTTTGGCTGAAGGAGGAAATACTATTGATTTTCAATATAAAAACCCAATTAAAACTACTTACAATAGTATACTATACGATTACAAAGTAAAGCGAAATAAATTTTTTTCTGATCAAGATGAACTATTAAATGAAAATTTAAATGCAAAACATGAGATTATTGAGGAATTAAAGCATTTAGTAGACACTGCTCATGGTGGTACAATGTATAAAAGTTTTAAAGCACTTCAAGATAAGTGGAACTCAGTTGGGCCAATTCCAAGAGCAAAGTATAATGATATTTGGAGAACTTATCATCATCATGTAGAACGATTTTATGATTTATTACATTTAAGTAATGATTTACGTGATTTAGATTTTAAACATAATTTAGAAGAAAAATTAAAACTTGTTGAAAGAGCAGAAACACTTGATGAATTAACCGATATTAATGCAGCTTTTAAAGAATTGCAGGTTTTACATAAACTTTGGAAAGAAGAAGTGGGTCCGGTTTCCCGTGAAAACAGAGAGGAAGTTTGGGGAAAATTTAGTGCTGCAACAAAAAAAATACATGATAAACGTCATGAATATTTTAAAGGTTTAAAATCTCAATTTGAAGGGAATATTAGTAAAAAACTTGCTATTATTGAAGAGATTAGTGCTTTGGATACTTCAAAAAATAAAACGAGATCTGATTGGCAAAAGAGTATTTCAGAAATTGAAGCATTGCGTGAGAAGTTTTTTGCAATAGGACACGTTCCAAAAAATAAAAGTGATGAAATTTGGAATAAATTTAAAGTTGCCACCAAGATATTTAACACTGCAAAAAATCAATTTTTTAAAGATGTTAAAAAAGATTATTTAGAGAATTTAAATAAAAAGAAAGAACTTATTGAACAGGCTAACGGATTGAAAGATAGTGAAGATTGGGATATAGCTACTGATGTTATGAAGAAAATCCAAGCAGATTGGAAAAAAATTGGTCACGTACCAAGAAAATATTCAGATAAGTTATGGAAAGAGTTTAAAGATGCTTGCAACCATTATTTTGACAGACTTCACAATAAGCAAGATGAAGGTAATAAGGAGCAACTTGAAATTTTCAATAAAAAGAAAAAATTATTAGAAGAAATAAAAAAGGATATTGATTCTGAAGTTGAATTCACATTAGATTCATTAAAAGACTATGTTAATAACTGGAGAGTATTAGGGAGAGTACCTTATGAAATGCGTCATATTGAAGCTAAATTTAGTAAAATATTAGATAAGATTGCATCAGCAAACTCATTGGATAAAGAGGCTGTAGAAATGGTGAAATTTGAAAATCTATTGAATAGTTATTTGGAACAAAAGAATTATAGAAAATTAGATTCTGAAAAATTATTTGTTAGAAAAAAGATTGATGAAACTATCAAGGAAATACAGCAACTTGAAAACAATATTGGTTTTATTTCTAATGTAACTGAGGATAATCCTTTGGTTAAAAATGTACGAGAACAAATTAATGTTTATAAAGAACATTTAGCTATTTGGAAAACAAAAATTAATTATTTAAAAAAATTGGATTATTAAGCTGTTTAAAAAATAAATATTTAAAAAGGGTGAACTCTAAATTTAGAGTTCACCCTTTTTAAATGAAAATAGGATATAAGTTGTTTTTTAAATTTTTAAGTCTTCTTTTAACGTTTCACTTATTGCATCTTTATGCACTAAAACTGAGATGGTTTTAAGTTTAAAAAAAGCTTTACTCATAAAAATATAACCATCATTTCCAATTCGTTCACTTGTGCCACCCCATGAGTTTTTCACTTTGTAGTACTCATTACCTTTTTGATCTTTTACCATTCCAACAATATGCATTAAATGATCATCGGTAGTATTGAAATTTTCAAATTCTTGTTGTCGAAATTCTGGATTTATAGAGGCTTCCGTTACAATATAAGTCAGACCTTTTTCATTATTCTCAAAATTTTCCGGAATAATTGCTATACCTTTTTTTGCTGAAAATGTTTTTTCAGAAACATCACAATCCAAAGCTAAACTATACCCTTTTTTTAAGGCAGCATCAACTTCACTAATTAGTCGATTCATTTCAATGTTGTAAAATATTCCATTTGAAAAATTGTCTGGTATATTCAAAATAAAAGAAGTGTTATAAGGTTGATGTAAAAATGAAGTGAGTGTTACATAATTTTCTGTAGTTAACTTTATTTTTTCTAAAAACGTTTTAGGATTGTATATTATTCCGTTGTAAAAAAAATGTTTAGGTGTTGTTCCTAAATAAATGTCTAAAATTGAATCAACAGATTTTTTCCAATTTGGGTAACTCGAGTTTTTGTCGTTTTTTATGTAATCATCCAAGACCTTTTTAAGTTCGGGAATAATTTTGGAATGGTCATGTTTATTAACATTGTTAATTAAACCTGAATAAGCACTTTCTGGTACAAGACCGTATTGCTGAATTGAATTCATAACATCGTGTGCTAATCCACCTTCACTAAATTGAATTTTTCCTTGTCTCATGACATAATTCCAGGCTTTTTTGAGGTACGTATATCTCACATTATACATTTCAGAAATGTCAATCATTTCTCCAGTTTTCCTAAATATTTCTGATTCAATAAAAGATGAAGTTGAAAAACTCCAGCATGTGCCGGTATTTCCTTGACTTTTTATTTCTGATGCTTCAATATCAATAACGGGTGTAAATATGTACTTTTCACCTTTCATAATATCAATATTTACAATGGCATCTTCTTGAGAAAATAGTTGTAATGTTGTGAAAATTGTGATTGCGAGTAAATAAATTTTCTTCATTTAATTATTTTTTGTAGGTTCAATATAAGTTCCGTCTCTTTTGCTAAGAACTCTTTCAATGTTTTCGTAATAGGCATCAGAATTTGAATCATTTTCTGGCAATTTCATATACCCATTTTTGTAATATTTTAGTGCTAATTTGTATTTTTTACCTGTTTCATAATACCTTCCAATATAGTAATCTCCAATGGGCGATTCTTCGTATAATTTATTAATCATTTTACCAAATTTTTTTAAATAATCTCCATTTTCTTTATCTAAAATAATAGATTCCACTGCAAAAATATCGCGTTCTCGAATTTTTAAATTACTTCCAAATAAATAGTCAATTTCAACATATTTATTTTCTAAATAAGCAATAGCATCTGGAGGTGGTAAGTGTTTAATGTTTTTTTTAAATTCTTGTTTTGAAATTGGAGAATATAGCTCAAAAATAAATGCGATTGCATTAGCTATTGATTGTCCTATAGAAGAAGTTTTTGTGCTATTTTCAAATAAATTGTATTTGTATTTAAATAGTTTATTAGTATTTCCAGCTAAAAGAATATTTGTTGATTCAATAATGTTTTTTCTTTTTTCTGAATTGTAACTTCCATTGCTTAAATAATAATATATATTCTCATCGGAAAGCGAAGCTGTTTTAGTTTGAAGCATTGATGGTATATCAATTGCATAGGACGGGTTTATAGCTATAAACGCATTAAAACTTGGATAATCTTCAATTAAAAAATAGTTAACAAAATTAGCTGTTAACGTACTGCCGACAATAGTTTTGAATGGCGAAATTCTGTAGTTTTCTTCAAAATAATCAAATAATTCAACCCTTATAAATCTATAAAAAGCGGCGCCTTCTTCAGTAGGTAAACTATTTTCTTTTAAATAAGAGCAGTCTTCGTAACGTTCTTCATATTGATTTTGATTGATACCAACAATAATTTGCTCAGGAGCTTCTTCTTTTTTTGCAAAAAGAATTGCATTACCAACATAGGTTCCAAATAAAAATTCAGCATCTAAAACAATAGTTAATGGATATACTTTTGTAGAATCTGTATAATAACTTGGTGGAATGTAAATTTTTAAATTTCGATTGTTTTCTAACTCAACTGAATTAAAGTTTTTAATTCTAATATTTTGGGAAATTACCATTGATACACAGAAAAATAGTATTACTAAAGACAATGTTTTTTTCATAATATTTTTGTTGTAAATTTTATGCGAATTTACGCATTTATTTAGGTTTCTTAGTTTTTTTGAGAATCAAGTAGCATTAATGTTAAAATGTGGTTGATTAAAATTTTGATTGAATATTCAATATTCTGTAATTAAGTTTTTAAAATAGCAATATTTCTTTAATCATAAATTAAATTAATTTATTTTTACATCCTAAATAATGTTAATTATGAATGAAATTAAATGGGAAGTTGCTCGAAAATTTGACGATATTACATATAAAAAGTGTGGAAATGTAGCGCGTATAGCATTTAATAGACCAAATGTTAGAAATGCTTTTAGGCCAAAAACTACTAGCGAATTGTTGGCTGCTTTTCATGATGCTCAGGAAGATGTTAATATTGGAGTGGTACTACTTTCAGCTGAAGGGCCAAGTGCAAAAGATGGTGTTTTTAGTTTTTGTAGTGGAGGAGATCAAACTGTTAGAGGTCATCAGGGCTATGTAGGTGATGATAACTATCACAGATTGAACATTTTAGATGTGCAACGTTTAATTAGGTTTATGCCAAAGCCAGTAATAGCAGTAGTGCCTGGTTGGGCAGTTGGAGGTGGTCATAGTTTGCATGTTGTTTGTGATTTGACATTGGCAAGTAAGGAACACGCTATTTTTAAACAAACTGATGCTGATGTAACTAGTTTTGATGGAGGATATGGATCAGCGTATTTGGCAAAAATGGTAGGGCAGAAAAAGGCACGTGAAATATTTTTCTTAGGAAGAAATTATTCAGCTCAGGAAGCATATGAAATGGGAATGGTAAATGCTGTAATTCCGCATGATGAGTTGGAAAAAACAGCTTATCAATGGGCTTTGGAAATATTGCAAAAATCTCCAACTTCAATAAAAATGTTAAAGTTTGCTATGAATTTAACCGATGATGGTATGGTTGGACAACAAGTATTTGCAGGTGAAGCAACGCGTTTAGCATATATGACTGATGAAGCAAAAGAAGGTAGAAATGCGTTTTTAGAAAAGCGCAAGCCAAATTTTGAAAAAAAATGGATTCCTTAGTCAATATTATTATGGTAACTGTTTTATTAATTAACTATTTCATAAATTAACATTTTAGCAAATAAACATTGTGGTATGAAAATTATTTGTATTGGGAGAAATTATGCCAAACATATTGAAGAACTTCAGAATGAAAAACCTGAAAATCCAGTAATATTTTTAAAACCTGATTCTGCAATTTTATCAAAAAAGATGCCTTTTGTAATGCCATCGTTTTCTAATGATGTGCATTATGAAGTAGAGGTAATAGTCAAAATATGCAAATTAGGGAAACATATTCAACCAAAGTTTGCATTAAATTATTACAATGAAATTGGTTTGGGAATTGACTTTACAGCAAGAGATATTCAAGCTGAATCTAAAAATAAAGGTTTGCCTTGGGAAAAAGCAAAAGCATTTGATGGTAGTGCTTTAGTAGGTAAATTTTACAATAAGGAAGTTTTTGAAGATTTAAATAATTTACCTTTTCAACTTTATAAGAACCATCAATTGGTTCAGGATGGTAATACCAGTGCAATGCTATGGAAAATTGATGAACTTATTTCGTATGTTTCACAATTTTTTACATTAAAAATAGGCGATATTATTTTTACTGGAACTCCTGCTGGTGTTGGAAAAGTTGAAAGAGGAGATATTCTTAGAGCTACACTAAATAACGTAGATAATTTTACAGTAAAAGTGAGATAGTTTTTAGAAATTAAATAGAATTGGTCTTTTCCCTATTTCTTTTTCCCTATCCTCTTTTAATATATTGTAACCATAATGGTTTTTCACTAATTTCTTAAAATTATATTTCAATCGTGGAAATTCACTTAATAATTTATCAAAATTATCAGGGGAAGCCGATTTTTCCATAAAGTGATATAGGATATCAGTATACGCCTTTGTTAAAGGTAAATTGAACTTGTCATTTTTTAAAACATTTTTGTAATAGTTTTCTTTTATTTCACAATTTTTTATAGTTGCTTCCTTAAGGCCATATTTTTGAATTAAAATCCATGACAATCTTAACATAATGTTGTGTGTGAAAAATGTTGTATCAAAAGTGCAATTTTCAATTTCCTTTAATAATTCAGTATCGTTTATTTCAATAGTTAGACTCATAGCTGTTGTGATAATTTTTTAATTTCTTTTTCTATATTAAAATAGATGCAGAAAGTTGTAATTAGTTGCGTTGTTATTTGTATTTTTAACCAAATTAATTCAAGTATGCGTGCCGAAGTTATTACAATTGGTGATGAAATATTAATTGGTCAAATTTTAGATACAAATTCAAAATGGATTGCTTCAGGATTAACTAATATTGGAATTTCTGTATATCAAATTACATCAATTCAAGATAACAAAGATCATATTATAAAAGCTATTAATGAAGCAAAAGACAATGCAGATTTGATAATACTAACAGGTGGACTTGGGCCAACAAAAGATGATGTTACCAAGCAGACATTAGCTAATTATTATAATGATAAGCTGATTTTAAATAAACAAGTTTACAATCATATTCAGCAAATGTTTACAAAAATGAACTATCCATTTACTCAATTGAATAAAAATCAGGCGATGGTACCTTCTAAATGTATTCCATTTGTAAATGAGTATGGTACTGCACCTGGAATGTGGTTTCACTTTAATAATAAAGTTATTATTTCATTGCCTGGGGTTCCAAATGAAATGAAAGGTTTAATGAATGATTGTGTTTTACCAAAGTTAAAAGAAGAATTTAACTTACCAGTAATTGTTCACAAAACAATTTCTACATATGGTATGGGTGAAAGCATGGTGGCTGAAAGAATTGAAAACTGGGAGAACAATCTGCCAGAAAAAATAAGCTTGGCCTATTTACCTTCATATGGAAGAGTAAAATTACGATTAACAGCAAAAGGAAGCGATAAAGCTGTGTTGGAAAGGTTGATTGAAAAGGAAATAACTAAATTATTTAAAATTATTGGAGATATTATAGTTGGGTTTGATGAAAATGAGACTATTGAAAAATCTATAGGTCAATTATTTTGTAAGAAGAAATTATTATTAGCTACAGCTGAAAGTTGTACTGGCGGAAACATTGCAAAAGTACTAACTTCAGTGCCGGGTTCATCTAGTTATTTTGTGGGTTCTATTGTAGCATACAATGTGGCAGTTAAAATAAAAGAACTTAATGTTGATGCAAGTGTTATTGATAAACATTCAGTAGTGAGTGCTGAAGTTTCCGAAGCTATGGCAAAAAATATTCAACAAAAATTTAAGACTAATTATGCAATTGCCACAACTGGAAATGCAGGTCCAACAACTGATTTAACTGATAAAAAGGTAGGTGTTGTTTATATTGCTATAGCAACTCCTTCAAGGGTGTTTTCTAAAGAATTTTATTTTGGAAAACCAAGAGAGAAAGTTATTGAAAGGGCTAGTGTGAAAGCGCTGGAAATGCTGCGAAAAGAAATTTTAAAAAACTAATAAAATAAGTTTGTGTAATTAGAATGAAAGTTATAATTTTGCATCTCGTTTGAGAATACACTAATAAAGGATAGAATTATGTCAAGAGTTTGCGAACTTACAGGTAAAAAAGCAATGGTAGGAAACAATGTTTCTCACGCATTGAACAGAACAAAAAGAAAATTTGACGCTAACTTAGTTAAAAAGCGTTTTTATATTCCTGAAGAGGATAAATGGATTACTCTAAAGGTATCAACTTCAGCATTAAAAAATATTAATAAAAAAGGAATTTCTGCTGTTTTAAAAGAAGCAAGAGAACAAGGTTTCTTAAAAAAATAATTAAGTAATGGCAAAGACTAAAGGTAATAGAATTCAAGTAATTTTAGAGTGTACTGAGCATAAAGCTACTGGATTACCAGGTACTTCTAGATATATTACTACAAAGAATAAGAAAAATACTCCTGATAGAATGGAAATTAAAAAATTCAATCCTATCTTGAAAAAAATGACTGTTCATAAAGAAATTAAATAATTAGAGGTTTTAATTAAGAAAACTTCAAATAACATCATAGAATTATGGCAAAGAAAGCAGTAGCATCGTTACAAACAGGATCAAAAAGATTAACAAAAGCTATCAAAATGATAAAATCTCCAAAATCGGGATCTTATACATTTGTAGAAGCTATTATGGATCCTTCACAGGTAAAGACCTTTTTAAGCAAAAAATAAAATTTTGCTCATAAAAATATTAAGCTACTTTCAATCTATTGAGAGTAGCTTTTCTTTTTTATATTTACCTACTAAAATTGAAATAAATGAGTTTGTTTAAAAAAATATTTTCTAAAGAAAAAAAAGAAACTTTAGATAAAGGATTAGAAAAGAGTAAATCTTCATTTTTTTCCAAATTGTCAAAGGCAGTTGCAGGAAAATCAAAAGTTGATGCTGATGTTTTAGATAATTTAGAGGAAGTACTTGTATCATCAGATGTAGGTGTTGATACAACTTTAAAAATTATTGATAGAATTGAAGAACGTATTGCTAAGGATAAATATTTTGGAACTGATGAATTAAATGCAATTTTACGTGATGAAATTGCTGGACTATTAGCCGAAACAAATGTTGGAAATGAGACGGATTTCACCATTCCTGAAAATAAAAAACCGTATGTAATGATGGTTGTTGGTGTTAATGGCGTTGGAAAAACTACTACAATTGGAAAACTGGCAGCACAATTTAAAAAATCAGGTAAAAAAGTGGTGCTTGGTGCAGCTGATACTTTTAGGGCAGCAGCAATTGACCAATTACAAGTATGGGCTGATAGGGTTGACGTACCAATTGTTCGGCAGGAAATGGGAAGTGATCCAGCTTCCGTTGCATTTGATACTTTAAAATCTGCTGTTGCACAAAATGCTGATATTGTTATAATTGATACGGCTGGAAGATTACACAATAAGGTTAACTTAATGAATGAGCTAACTAAAATTAAACGTGTAATGCAAAAAGTTGTTGATGATGCTCCGCATGATGTTTTATTAGTTTTAGATGGGTCAACTGGTCAAAATGCATTCGAACAAGCAAAACAATTCACAAAGGCTACTAAAGTAACTTCATTAGCTGTTACAAAATTAGATGGAACAGCAAAAGGTGGTGTTGTTATCGGTATTTCAGATCAGTTTCAAATTCCGGTAAAATATATTGGTGTTGGAGAAGGAGTTGATGATTTACAAGTATTTAATAAATTCGAATTTGTAGATTCTTTCTTCAAATAAGATCTTAAAATAATAATCTTAAATTATTCACATCTGGCTGAATTGCAAGATGTGATTTTTTATCTAAAGGAATATGAGAACAAAATCTAGGAAAGAAAATAAAATTAATGTAGTTACTTTAGGATGTTCTAAAAATATTTACGACAGTGAAGTACTTATGGGGCAGTTAAAAGCCAATGATAAAAATGTAGTACACGAAGATGAGAATGATGATGGAAATATTGTTGTTATAAATACTTGTGGTTTTATTGGTGATGCTAAAGAGGAATCTGTAAATACCATTCTTCATTATGTAAATAAAAAGGAATTGGGAGAAGTTGACAGAGTATATGTCTCAGGATGTTTAAGTGAACGTTATAAGCCAGATTTACAAAAAGAAATTCCAAATGTTGATGAGTTTTTTGGAACTCATGATTTACCAAATTTATTAAAGGTTCTGGATGCTGATTATAAACACGAATTAGTTGGTGAACGTTTAACAACAACTCCTACACATTATGCATATTTAAAAATTGCTGAAGGTTGTGATAGACCATGTTCATTTTGTGCAATTCCATTAATGCGCGGTAAACATGTTTCAACTCCAATTGAAAATTTAGTGATTGAGGCAACCAAATTAGCAAAAAAAGGAATTAAAGAACTTATTTTAATAGCTCAAGATTTAACATATTATGGATTAGATATATACAAAAAACGAGCTTTAGCTGATTTATTAAAAGAATTAGTGAAAATTGATGGAATCGAATGGATTCGTTTGCATTATGCATTTCCAACAGGTTTTCCTTTAGATGTGCTGGAAGTAATTCATAATGAGCCTAAAGTTTGTAATTATTTAGATATACCATTACAACATATAAACGATGCTATTTTAAAATCAATGAGAAGGGGAACTTCTTATGAAAAAACAACTAATTTAATTATCGAGTTCAGGAAATCGGTTCCTAATATGGCAATTAGAACAACTTTAATAGTTGGATATCCAGGTGAGACTGAAAAAGCATTTCAGGAATTGAAAGGCTGGGTTCAAAAAATGCGCTTTGAACGGTTAGGGGCATTTGCCTATTCTCATGAAGAAAATACGCACGCAGCTAATTTGGTTGATGATGTGCCTGAAGAAATTAAACAGCAACGTGTTAATGAAATTATGGAACTTCAAAGTCAAGTTTCTTTTGAAATAAATCAAGAGAAAGTAGATAAGGTATTTAAGGTAATTATTGATCGAAAAGATGGGAATTATTTTATTGGTAGAACTGAATTTGATTCGCCTGATGTTGATAATGAAGTATTGATTGATGCTACAAAACATTACTTGCAGATAGGTAAGTTTGCGAACATAAAAATAACATCAGCCACTGAGTTTGATTTATATGGCGAACCAGTTTAATTCTCTTTATTTTAAACAATTATTAAATAGAATAGCATTTAAAAACTAGAATGTAAATGATTTTGATGCTTGATATCATATTTTTTTAATAATGATTTCATTCCTATCCTAAATTTAATAGTTAAAATGGTATTAGATGTTTTTATTTGATTTCGACAAACAGTCTAAAATCATTACTTTTATAAAAAATAATTCATTTTAATATGGAAGAAAGTTTCTGTGCAAGCGAAAAAGATGTCATCAATTTTGAAAAGCATTGGAATAACGCTTATCAAAAAACACCTGTTTCTAGTTTAGGATGGTATGAGGCTGTTTCTTACCCAACTCTTGAATTAATTGAAGAATGTAATTTACCCAAAAATGCGTTAATATTCAATGCAGGAGCTGGAGCTACTACTTTAATAGAAGATCTTCTTAATCTTGATTATTCAAATATTGTTGTAAATGATATTTCTTCGTCAGCTTTAACTGAGTTAAAATTTGGTTTAAGTAAACATAAAAATTCAAATGTAAAATTTATAGTTGATGATTTAACTAACCCTGCTGAATTGCTTACATTAAAAAATGTAGATTTATGGAATGATAGAGCTGTGCTTCATTTTTTTACAAAAAAACATCAACAAGAAGTATATTTTAATTTATTGAAAAGGGTTGTGAAAAAAGGAGGTTTTGTAATTCTTTCCGAGTTTAATTTAAAGGGTGCAAAAAAATGCTCAGGATTGGATATAGTTAATTATGATGAGTACAAGCTGCAAGAGCGATTAGGAAGCGATTTTAAATTGTTGAAATCATATGATTACACCTATCATCAGCCATCAGGAGATACTCGTGAATTTGTGTATACATTATTTATAAGAATTAATATTTAATGAAAGTTTATCATATTCCTTATAAGGATACAAGTTACTTTTCAAAATTGATTTGTGATTATTTGGATAAAAATCCTAGTTTAAGTGATTTTTATGAGAATACGCCTGATATTGAAGGGTTTAAAAAACAAATTGAATTAAAACAAGCTGCAGAAAATGTTTTAGAATTTCCTCGTGATTTACTAGTATCGGTTTTAAAATCTCAGTATAAAAACTTAAATATTTCTGAAAACACTGCATTAAATATTGAGGCGTTAAAAGACAAAAATACGTATACAATTACTACTGGACATCAGTTAAATATTTTTACTGGACCAATGTATTTTTTGTATAAAATTGTTTCAGTTATTAATTTAACTAAACAGTTGAAAAAAGAATTTCCAGCACAAAATTTTGTACCTGTTTATTGGATGGCTACTGAAGATCATGATTTTGAAGAAATTAATTATTTTAATTTTAAAAATCACAAAATTCAATGGGAAACGGGCAGTTCTGGAGCGGTTGGACGATTAAATACTGATGGTTTTGAGGCTGTTTTTAATGAATTTTCTCAATTGTTGAATAATTCAGAAAATGCGGATTATTTAAGAAATTTATTTAAAAATGCATATTTAAAACACAGCTCACTTACCGAAGCTACCAGTTATTTAGCAAATGAATTATTTACTGATTATGGATTGGTTGTTATTGATGGAGATCGCCCAGAATTAAAACAACATTTTGCTCCAATTGTAAAGGATGAACTTTTAAGTAACATTTCTTTTCAACAGGTTTCAAAATCAAATAATCTTCTTGGGGAAAAGTATAAAATTCAGGTAAATCCTCGAGAAATTAATTTATTTTATTTAGAAAACGGTTTACGTGAACGCATTATTTTTGAAAATAATATGTTTAAAATTAATGGTAATGGTAGAACTTTTTCTAAGGATGAAATTTTAGAGGAATTACAGAATTTCCCGGAGAGATTTAGTCCAAATGTTATTATGCGACCGTTGTATCAGGAGGCCATTTTACCAAATTTAGCTTATATAGGTGGAGGAGGGGAGATTGCTTACTGGTTTCAACTAAAAAAATATTTTGAAACCTTAAAAATACCTTTTCCTATATTGTTGCTTAGAAATTCTGTATTGATGTTGTCTTCAAAACAATTAGAAAAAATGACTAATCTTAATATTAGTTTAGATGAAATTTTTAATAAGCAAGAAAGTTTAATTAACAAAAAAGTAAAGGAAATATCAGAGGTTGCTATTGACTTTACCAATCAGAAATTATTTTTGCAACAACAGTTTATTGCTTTGAAAGAATTGGCCAATAAAACGGATAAGTCATTTGAAGGTGCTGTATTTGCTCAGGAGAAAAAGCAATTAAAGGGTCTTTGTAATTTAGAGAAAAGACTGTTAAAAGCACAAAAACGAAAACTTACGAACGAAATTGAAAGGTTAAAATTAATTCAAAATGAACTATTCCCAAATCAGAGTCTACAGGAAAGAACCTGTAATTTTTCAGAATATTATTTAAAGTTGGGAAGTAATTTTATTCCAATGTTGTTTGATGCTTTAAAACCTTTAAAGCATCAATTTACAATTATTGAATACTAAACCTTGATTTCATTACCAACCGTATTTAATTTTTGCTATTTATTAAAGATATTTAGCTATATAGTTTTAAAAGTAACTATGTTATTTTTAAAAGTGTATTTAACTTCATTTACCTTGTTTGATTGTATTTTTTTAACTTCTTTTTCATTTAATTCAAAATCTATGGGTGTATAAAATACTCCCGATTTGTTAATTTCGTTCGATTCAACAGTTGTATTATCTGAATTTAGTGAAATTTCTTCGTTATTTAGTACAAAACTTATTATGCAGCCATTTCGTTTAATTTTAGTTTTTGTGTCACCAATTATAATAGTTTTTAAATATGGAAAGCCACCTAATTCTTCGATGTCAATGTAAATTTTGTTTGTATCGTTTTTTGCAAATAAGGTGCCTTCTTTATAATCTATTTGATTTATAATTTCCGAAGTGTTAAATACTTGCTTTGGTTTGAATAGTTTTTTTAATAATCCCATTATAAAATGCTGTTATTTATTGTGGTATGCTGTATTATGCTCTAAAGTTTCTCCACAAGTTTTACAATTTTCTGCTGATCCCGCTCCGCCACTACATCCATTTTTACAAGCGTAATGATAAACTCCAGCTGAATTTTGAGCAGGAGAAGGTTTATTGGCAGTGCTTGCATTAGTAGTTTTTGTTCCAGTAAAATCAGGTTCAATCAAAGGTCCGTTTTTTAATAAATCATCTTTGTGAAAAGCCTGATTGTGTGTGTATTGTGTTTTACAAGTTGGACAAACACCAGCTGCTAAACTTCCACTATTTTCACACTGATTTGAACAAATATAATGTTGAACTTTATTTTTAGTGTTTTTTTGTTGAGGTTTTTCTTCCTTGCAAGCTAATAATAAAACAAGAATTGGAAGAATAAATAATTTAAAATATTTCATACATTTTTGGTTTTAAATTGATCAAAAATAGTAAATAATAGTCAAATGAAAAGGTTATTGTTTAAGAGTCATTGCATTTAGAAATTTACTTCGATAGTTTTAGTTGAGGTTATAATCAAAAAAAAGCCCAAACAATTAAGTTTAGACTTTTAATACTATAGTTTTATAAGTTTATTTTTTACAAATGAATTACTTCATCGTAAGCTGCAGCAACAGCTTCCATTACAGCCTCACTCATAGTTGGGTGAGGGTGAATTGCTTTTAAAATTTCATGACCTGTAGTTTCTAATTTTCGGGCAACAACAGCTTCAGCAATCATATCAGTTACTCCAGCACCAATCATATGGCAACCTAACCATTCACCATATTTTGCATCGAAAATAACTTTTACAAAACCATCAGGTGTTCCTGCTGCCTTCGCTTTTCCGGATGCTGAAAATGGAAACTTTCCAATTTTTAATTCGTAACCTTCTTCTTTTGCTTTTGCCTCCGTTAAACCTACACTGGCGATTTCAGGAGTAGCATATGTACAACCAGGAACATTCCCATAATCAACTTTTTCAGTATGAACTCCTGCTAATTTTTCAACACAAGTTATTCCTTCTGCCGAAGCAACATGTGCTAAAGCTGGACCAGGAACAACATCTCCTATGGCATAATAGCCAGGAATATTGGTTTGATAAAAATCATTAACTAATATTTTATCGCGATCAACCACAATACCTACATCCTCTAATCCAATGCTTTCAATATTTGATTTTATTCCTACAGCTGAAAGAACAATATCAGCTTCTAAAATTTCTTCACCTTTCTTAGTTTTAACAATAGCTTTAACTCCGTCACCTGAAGTATCAACAGATTCTACTGATGAATTGGTCATTACTTTAATTCCAGCCTTTTTGAAAGAACGTTCAAACTGTTTTGAAACTTCTACATCTTCTAAAGGAACTAAATTTGGTAAAAATTCAATAACAGTAACCTCTGTTCCCATTGAATTGTAAAAATGAGCAAACTCAACTCCAATTGCACCAGAACCAACTACAATCATTTTTTTAGGCTGCTTTGGAAGTGTCATTGCCTGACGGTAACCTATCACTTTTTTACCATCTTGTGGTAAATTTGGTAATTCTCTGGAACGAGCTCCAGTTGCTATAATAATAGAATCAGCACTGTATTCAGTAACTTTTCCGTCAGCATCAGTAACATCAACTTTTTTTCCTGTTTTTATTTTACCAAAACCATCGATAACATCAATTTTGTTTTTCTTCATTAAGAATTGAACACCTTTACTCATTCCTTCAGAAACATTTCTACTTCGTTTAATAACTGCGGCAAAATCTTTATCAATTGCTTCAGCTTTTAAACCATATTCATCAACATGTTTTAAATAATCGTATACTTGAGCACTTTTTAATAAGGCTTTGGTTGGAATACAACCCCAGTTTAAGCAAATTCCGCCTAAATTTTCTTTTTCAATTACAGCTACTTTAAATCCTAATTGCGATGCTCTAATGGCTGTAACATATCCTCCAGGACCACTTCCAATTACTATTAAGTCGTATTTCATTTTATATTTTGTTTTTAGTTGGCTATAAACCACAAATTTAATTTTTTTATTTGTTAGTATTTTAATTTTTTAAACCTTTGATAAATTACATTCTTTCAGGAACATTAATTCCAAGTAATTTAAAGGTAGATTTAATAATATCACCTACTTTTTTTGATAATTGTGTTCTAAAAATCTTTTCACTTTCACTTTCACTTGCTAAAATTGGAACACTTTGATAAAAAGAATTATAAGCTTTTACTAAATCATATGTGTAATTCGCAATTAATGCCGGACTATGGTTTTTGGCAGCATTTTGTATTATTTCAGGAAATAATTCCAATTGTTTTATCAATTCTCTTTCTTTAGTATGAAGATTTATTTTAGTTATTTCTTTTGAATATTTAAAAGTTACCTTTCTTAAAATAGATTGAATTCTAGCAAATGTATACTGAATAAATGGCCCTGTATTACCCGCAAAATCTACAGATTCTTCGGGGTTAAATAAAATTCTTCTTTTTGGATCAACTTTTAAAATGTAATATTTTAAAGCTCCTAACCCAATAATTTTATAGAGTTTTTCCTTTTCTTCATCAGAATAACCATCTAGTTTACCAAGATCTTGAGAAATTTCACGTGCAGTATTAGTCATTTCAATCATTAAATCGTCGGCATCCACAACAGTACCTTCTCTAGATTTCATTTTGCCACTAGGTAAATCTACCATTCCATACGACAAATGATACAAATTTTTTGCCCAGTCAAATCCTAATTTATCAAGAATTAAAAACAATACTTTAAAATGGTAATCTTGCTCGTTTCCAACTGTATAAACCAATTCATTTAGGTCAAAGTCTTTAAAACGTTCAATGGCAGTACCAATATCTTGTGTCATATAAACTGCAGTTCCATCTGCACGCAACACAATTTTTTCATCTAAGCCTTCATCACTTAAATCAATCCATACAGAACCATCTTCTTTTTTGTAGAAAATGCCCTTTTGTAATCCTTCAGCAACAATATCTTTTCCTAATAGATAGGTATTACTTTCATAATAATTTTTATCAAAATCAACGCCTAACTCTTTGTAAGTTTGGTTAAAACCTTCATAAACCCATTCGTTCATTGTTTTCCAAAGTAAAACTACTTCTTCATCACCAGCTTCCCATTTGCGAAGCATTGCTTGTGCTTCTAATAAAATAGGAGCTTCTTTTTTAGCTTCTTCTTCTGTTTTACCTTCAGCAATTAATTGAGCAATTTCTTCTTTATATGCTTTGTCAAAAGCAACATAATAATTACCAACCAATTTATCACCTTTTAATCCAGTGCTTTCAGGAGTTTCACCATTACCAAAACGTTGCCATGCCAGCATACTTTTGCAAATATGAATTCCACGGTCGTTAATAATTTGTGTTTTATAAACTTTTTTCCCCGAGGCTTTGATAATTTCAGCAATAGAATAACCTAATAAATTGTTTCTAATGTGTCCTAAGTGTAATGGTTTATTAGTGTTTGGTGAAGAATATTCAACCATTACTGCTTTATCGTTTGAGTTAGGTTCAATAATTCCAAAATGTTCATTGGTATTTATTTCGTTGAAACTATTTATAAAATATACATCAGAAATTACCAGATTCAGAAAGCCTTTTACGACATTGAAATCTGAAATTTCATCAATATTTGTTTTTAAATATTTACCAATTTTAGTTCCAATTTCAATAGGATTTCCCTTAACATAGCGCAAAAATGCAAAAACAACTATGGTAATATCACCTTCAAATTCTTTTCTTGTCGCTTGAAATTCAACTGTTTCAACGGCTGTGCCGTAGATTTCTTTAAAACCGTCTTTTACTGCTTCTGCTAATTTGTTTTGCATCTTTTTGCTGAAAAATTTAGAAATGCAAAAATACATAAAATTTGAAAGTATAAATTGTATTTTTGCAGTAAATTACAATAATGGAGCAGTTTTTAAAAGATTTACCGGAATTAGCGAAAGAAAAGGAACTTGAAACTAAAAAATATTTTGCTAAGTTGAAAAAAAGAACACCTAAGCGATTGGACATGATTATGCAGGAATTGCACGCTGATGAATTTAAAAATACCGACTGTTTGACTTGTGGAAATTGCTGTAAAACTACCAGTCCAATTTTTACCGATTTAGACATTAGACGAATTTCTAAGCATTTAAGGATGAAAGAACATCAATTTATCTCTCAATACTTAGAAGTTGATACTGACAGTTTTTATGTGTTAAAGAGTGCACCTTGCACTTTTTTAGACTTAAATGATAATACTTGTTTTATTTACAATGTACGGCCAAAAGCTTGTAAAGAATATCCGCATACAAATAGGCGAAAATTTATTCAATTAACCGATTTAACATTGAAAAATACAGTTATTTGTCCTGCAGTATTTAACATTGTTGAGGCTTTAAAAAGCAAAATGAATTTATAATCAAAGTATCATAATTAAAGTTTTTGAAGATTGATAATTATCACGTAATAGTTGTAACAAAAAGTATTAAATTAATGTTTTTAAAATTGAAAAAAATGGTAAGTTTTATTCGTAAATCAAATATTTTTTACGGATATTTTTAAATTCTTCAATTTTTGGTTGCCAGGAATTTCTAATTTCTTCTCCAGATAAACCAGCTTTAAGTTGTACCTCCAGTGTTGGAGAACCTGCATGTATAGTAAAAGTATTTCCAAAAAATGAAACATTTTTTGGAGTTTTTTGATAAGCATCAATCAACCAATTAATGTTTATTGAATCAAGTTTTTTTGTCTGATTTAATTGTACACCATAACATGTTTTTTCCTTATGTTTTGGGTATTTTGAACCAAAATTTGCTTGAGGTATATAATTAAACTCACTTTTTGGAAAGAATGGAGCACCGTATTGTTGAAACTGATTTTCAGTGCCACGCCCAGCATTTATAATTGTTCCTTCAAAAAAGCCAAGACTTGGATATAAATTTATGGCTGTATCATTTGGTAAATTTGGAGAGGGGCGTACTGGTAGGGAATATTTACTTTGGTGTGTATAATTCTTTAACGGAATTATGGTTAAATCACATTCAATTTTATTTTGCAGCCAATGTTCTCTATTAATCATTTGTGCATATTCACCAATGGTCATTCCATAAACAAGTGGAACAGGATGCATTCCAACAAAACTTTTGTACTCAATTTCCAATGTTGGGCCATCAATATAATGTCCGTTCGGATTTGGTCTGTCTAAAACAACAACCGGTATTCCAGCTTCAGCACAAGCTTCCATTACATAATGCATTGTAGAGATATATGTGTAAAAGCGAACTCCAACATCTTGTATATCGAAAACAACTAATTCTATTCCTTGTAGTTGTTCTTTGCTCGGTTTTTTATTTTTTCCATACAAAGATATTATCGGTAACCCCGTTTTTAAGTCTATTCCATCAGCCACTTTTTCACTGGCATCTGCTTTTCCTCTAAAACCATGTTCAGGAGAAAAAACTTTCTTAATCTTTATATTTAGGTTTAATAATGAATCTATTAGATGAGTTTGATTTTCGTTTCTATTAATTATTATAGAAGTTTGGTTGGCCACTATTGCAATATGCTTATTTTTTAGTAATTCAAGATATAAATCAGTTTGATTTGCTCCTGTTATAATTTTAGTTGATTTTGGCTTTAGTAATAGTGAATTTGTTTGTCCACAGGAAATCAAACTAAAAAACATGAATAAAACCAATAAGAAATATGTATTTTTGAAAAGTTTATAAATCATATAAATTGAATTACGAATTATTTATTGCCAAACGTATTATTGCTGCAAAACAGTATAAAAGTAGCATTTCATCACCAATAATAAAAATTGCCATTATTGCAATTGCATTAGGAATGGTAATTATGATGATTTCAATATCAACAGGTATTGGTCTTCAGCAAAAAATAAGAGAAAAATTATCGGGATTTAATGGCCACATTCAAATAACTAATTTTGATAATAATAATTCAGAAATTACATTGGAGCCTATCTCCAAAAATCAAAATTTTTATCCAAATTTCACATCGGTTTCAAACATTAAAAATGTTCAGGTTTTTGCAACAAAGCCTGGAATTATAAGAACTGTTACAGATTTTGAGGGTATTATTTTTAAAGGTGTTTCATCAGATTATGATTGGAGCTTTTTTAACAATTATTTGGTTGAAGGAAAACTTCCTGATTTTATGGGAGAAACTTCAAATGAAGTACTTATTTCCGAAGAAATTTCGAATAGAATGAATATTAATTTAGGTGATACTATTAATATTTTATTTGTAAAAAAAGAAACTAATAAACCACCTTGGTTAAGAGTTGTAGCAGTTGTTGGTATATATAATTCCGGATTTCAGGAGTTTGATGAAAATTTTGTGATTGCTGATATAAGACATATTCAAAAAATGAATAAATGGGATGGAAATAATGTAGGCGGATTTGAAATATTTTTAAGTGATTTTGATGAAATTCAATTGAAAAGCGAAGAAATATATTTGCAAACCGCTTCTACTTTAAATAGTACCAGTATAATTGAAAAATATCCTGCAATTTTTGAATGGATTAGTTTGTTTGATAATAATACATATCTAATTATTGTAATTATGATTTTGGTTGCAGGTATAAATATGATTACCGCACTATTAGTTTTAATTCTTGAAAGAACTCAAATGATTGGGATTTTAAAATCACTGGGAAGCACTAATTTAAGTGTACGAAAAGTGTTTTTGTACAATGCAGTTTATTTAATATTACGAGGCTTATTTTGGGGGAATTTAATTGGATTTGCAATTTTATTTATTCAATATAAGTTTGAAATTATTTCATTGAATCCCGAAACATATTATGTAAATACTGTTCCAATTGCTATTAATTGGACTTATATTTTATTGTTGAATATTGGGACATTGTTGTTGTGCTTGACAATGCTAATTCTTCCTACCTTAATTGTTTCAAAAATTAATCCGGTAAAGGCTATAAAATTTGAGTGAAGCCTAAAAAATTATATTAAAGTTTCAAATCGAATGCTTGATTTTTCGGTAATTTATCGTGATTATATTAAAAAAAATAAAATAATCAAAGATGATTTTAAATTGTAGAATAACTAGAGTGTAAAAAGTTATCCCTTAATTTGACTCTTTTTAAATTTCTCAAATTTAGTTTCTTTGTTTTTTGGCCATGAATTATTACTTAAATTAACATCTGCAGTTTGTTCATCAGGATCAATAGTTATTTTTGTAATACTTTTATTTGACGGGAATAATTTTGTAACTACTTGGTCATTTTTTCTCCAAATTTGTGCTGGATATTGCTTACGTTCTTTAGTACCATCTTCATATTCAAACTCAACAATAATTGGCATAACTAAATCGCCAGGTTTTTCAAATTTTAATTCATAAAAATATTTTGGAGCTTTTAACTCAATTTTTTCTTCTTTAGAAAAGTTATGAGTCAAGTAATCATTTAAAATTTTAAAATCTTCAGGATTATTATTTTTTAAATCTACAGTAAACTCTTCACTACCTTCTAAAACTAAATAAAGTGCTGGATCTAATTGATCTATAGTCATTCCATAACGTTTTACAATATTTTTAGCACGTTCGGTCGGTTTATCAGTTATATAGTATTTTTTTACAGATTTTATTCCAATATCATTGTTTCCTGTTGTATAAAACCAACCTCTCCAAAACCAGTCTAAATCCATTGCAGAGGCATCTTCCATAGTTCTAAAGAAATCGGCCGGAGTAGGGTGCTTAAATTTCCATCGTTTTGCATAGGTTTTAAATGCATGGTCAAATAATTCCTGTCCCATAATAGTTTCACGTAACATGAATAATCCTGCTGCAGGTTTTGCGTAAGCATTAGAACCAAAATTAAATAGATTATCACCTTGTGACATTATTGGTGCCAGTTTACTTTGATCACCTTTCATATATCCAACAATATTTTTTGGGTATTTACTGGTAGGAAAGAGTTTTGAATCATATTTTTCCAGTGCATAAATTTGTACAAATGAATCAATTCCTTCATCCATCCAAGTCCATTGGCGTTCATCAGAATTAACAATCATTGGAAAATAGTTATGGCCAATTTCGTGTGTAATAACACCAATCATGCCCTTTTTCAATCTCTCAGAATAGTAACCATTTTTATTAGGTCTTCCATAGTTAAAGCAAATCATTGGGTATTCCATTCCCATTTCTGCATTTATGGAAGTAGCATGTGGGTAAGGGTAATCAAATGTGTATTGTGAATATACTTTTAAAGCATTTGCAACAACTCTAGTTGAATGTTCTTCCCACAGAGGCATACCTTCTTTAGGATATAAAGAATATGCCATTACTGTTTTATCATTTAATTTAACAGCCATTGCATCCCACATATATTTTCTGGACGTCGCAAAAGCAAAATCGCGAACATTTTCAGCATAAAATTTCCAAGTTTTTGTTTTTTGTGAACTACCTTTTTTTGTTTCAGCTGCTTCTTCGGGTGTTACAATAAATATTGGATTTTCATAGGAGTTTTTAGCCTCTACAAAACGTTTATACTGTTTTTTTGAAAAAACTTCTCGGGGATTTTGGATGTTCCCAGTTCCATTTAAAATAAAATCATCAGGGGTTGTAATTGCTACTTGATAATTTCCAAATTCCAAAGCAAATTCACTGCTTCCCCAAAATTGCATATTTTGCCAGCCTTCAACATTGTTATAAACTGCTAAACGTGGGAAAAACTGAGCAATTACGTATGCCATATTACCATCAGAAAATTCTTCAAAACCTGACCGACCTCTTGACTCCATATAATTGTTAATATTATACCACCATTTTATATTGAAAATAAATTTTTCCCCTGAAGCCAATGGAGTAGGTAAATTTACTCGCATCATAGTTTGATTTATAAAATGAGTAATAGGGTTTCCATTAATATCAGTTACTTGCTCAATATTAAATCCGCCATCAAAAGGTTTTCCCATAAAAGATTTTGTGAAATTCGATGGTGTATACCGAGATCTTGATCCACTTCCATTTACATCATTAGATTTTGAATTAGCGGCTCTAAAATTTTGGTCTAATTGTATCCATAGGTAATCTAATTCATCTTTTGAGTTGTTGTGATATGCTATGGTTTCTTCTCCATAAATTCGTTGATTTTCATCATCTAAAATAATGTTCATGTTATAATCAACTCGTTGTTGAGTATACTCATATCCAGGAGCACCAGAGGCATTGTGCTGATTGTTTGGAGTTGGAAGTTCTTGATTGAGTTGTTTAAATTTATTTATATTATAATGTCCTTTTTGGCGTTTTTTGTTAGAAGTTGTTTCTTGTGCAAAAAAAGCTGTTGTAAAAAGTAAAATTGTAATATTTAATAAAAGTAATTTTTTCATTATTTATGCTGATTGAATTGGTGGTGAAATTAATTATTTTTAACAATAAAGATTCAATTTTATTAAAATTTTAACAAACCTTTATTATTATTCTTATCGAAATATAAGGTTTTATAATTATTTTTTATTTTTATTTTAATAATATTTTGTTGTTGTTCAAAGTCTTCAAAAAGGCAATTGTTTAAAATTTCTATAGAGGTTAATGTTTGAATTCCAGTAATTTCTAAATAAAATCTCACAATATCATCATTGTATTCTTTACCAATGAAAATGTAATTTTTGTTGTTATTATTAATTTTAATTTTGAAGTGTTTGTTTAAATATGTTTCATAATACTCATCAATATTTAAAAACTCTTTAGGTGTTGCCAAATATAGATTTGTATCGTGTGTTTTGTTGAGTGAAAATTCAATATCATCAATAAATAAACCGAGAATTATTTGAATTGATTGTTGATCTTCTATATATTCAATTTCACATAAACTAACATAATATTTGTGAATTGTAAATGCCAGCGATGGAATTAAAAAAAGTAGTAATAAATGTTTTTTAAATGTCATTGAGAATAAAAATACTATGTTAAATTATAAAAATCAGTTAAAATTAAATAAACTGATTGAAAATTGTGGTTTATATATTTAAAACGTTTATTTTTTTCAAATATAATTTTAATTATTTTGGGGTTTTATTTTCATTTGATCCAAATTTTATTGTAGTCTATAAAAAATATTTTTATACTGCTGTGAACTTTTGTTAAACGACCAAAAAATGTAACTTTGAGAAAATACTTACAGCATGAAAAAATTATTAATTGCAAGCACGTCAACAGTTCACGGAAAAGGGTATTTAGAGTATATTTTACCTGAATTAGCAGTGTTTTTTAAAGGTACAAATGAAATTTTATTTATACCATACGCTCGTCCAAGTGGTTTATCACATGAGGCCTACACTGATATTGCCAAAAAAGGATTTGCAAAAATTAATATAAATGTTAGAGGAATTCATGAGTTTGATAACGCTATTGATGCTGTAAATAATGCGAAAGGAATTTTTACAGGTGGCGGCAATACTTTTTTATTGGTTAAAGAGTTGTATGATCGTAAATTAATTACTCCAATGAAATATGTTGTTGAAAACGGTATTCCTTATTTTGGAACAAGTGCCGGGAGCAATATTACTGGAATTTCTATGCAAAACACCAATGATATGCCTATTATTTATCCACCAAGTTTCAAAACATTTGGTTTTATTAATTTTAATATAAACCCTCATTATTTAGATCCAAACCTTTCTTCAAAGCATATGGGTGAGACAAGAGAAACTCGTATTAATGAGTATCATACTTTAAATGAAACACCAGTTTTAGGATTAAGAGAAGGTAGTTGGCTAGACGTAAATGAAAGTCAAGTAGTTTTAAAAGGAGAGTTAAATGCTCGTTTGTTTCAACAAGGTAAAACACCAACTGAACTTCCTCCTGAAACGAATTTAAGTTTTTTAATGTAAGTTAAAATAAGTTGCAATTATTTTTGCATCCGGACATTTTTTTACCTCAGGAGAAAGAAGCTTATATGTTTTTATGATTTTTATAGAATCTATTTTTGAAGATTTTAATTGGTCGCGAAGCAGCATGGCGGCTATAAATGAATTTTTATTTTGAATAATATAATTATAGGTGAATTTAGTGAATTCATTTTCAATTGATTTCATAGTATAGCCAATTTCATTCAATTTTTCGGCATTATTTTCTAAACGTGCTTTTTGAAATTTAGGAAATAAGTCGTCAATCTTCTTAAAAATGGCTTTTGAATTTGCTTTATATTTGTCTAACGTAGTGTTAATATTTGAGCCTATAATAATTGGGTCATTAAGATTTGAACCATTTATATAAATTTCGTAAGCATTGTTTTCAACAATAAATACAGTTGTTGCTGAATAACTTTCATAGGTTAAAGCGAAACGTTCAGGGTAATCAACAATTCCATTTAAAATGAATTTGTTTTGTGAAACCTCAAATGAATCTATTGGATAAAGAGAATTTTCAGATATTTTATTTAAATAAACTTTTTTTGTAAAGAAGTTTTCAAAAGTGCAAGTTATTAAAAAGCCATTTTCTTTTTGATCTGAAATGGTATTAATTTTTTCAGAATGTTTTTCTTTTTTACAAGAAGTAATAAAAACAATAACAATACTTAAAATGAACAACTTTTTCATCTGTTTTATTTAGTTGTTTTATTCTGTCAGAAGGAATTAACATAGTAATAATTTCAGTTGATATAGAAATTATTAGTGATACTCATTTTATTGAATATTTTAATAATTTACATATTCAATAATTTCAATGCCGTATCCAGTCATTCCAACACGTTTCCTAAATTTGGTAGCATTTGAAAGTACCTTTAATTTTTTTACTCCTAAATCGTGTAATATTTGAGCACCAATACCAAAGTCTTTTTCGTCCATTTTTAGACTAGGTATATACGGATTGTTATTCTTTTGACTTTCTTTTAAAATATTTAAGCGTGTCAACAAGTTAAATGACTGATTTTCTTGATTGATGAAAACAATAGCTCCTTTTCCTTCTTTGTTAATTGCTTCAAAAACACGTTTTAGTTTACCATCAGGATTTTTTGTAAGGGTTCCTAAAATATCATTATTAACTAAAGTTGAATTTACTTTTACAAGTATTTTCTCATCTTCAGTCCAATCTCCTTTGGTTAGGGCTAAATGTACTTGATTATTAGTTGTTTGAGTATAAGCTCTAAGTTTGAAATCACCAAAACGAGTTTTAATTTCAAAATTTTCAGAAAGTTCAATTAATGAATCATGTTGCATTCTATATTCAACTAAATCTTCAATTGAAATTAATTTTAAGTTAAATTCCTGAGCTAATTTATAAAGTTGAGGAAGACGAGACATAGTTCCATCTTCATTCATAATTTCAACAATAACACCGGCAGGAGAAAACCCTGCTAATCGTGCTAAATCAATAGCAGCTTCAGTGTGTCCGGTTCTTCTTAAAACTCCACCTTCACGAGCTTTTAATGGGAAAATATGTCCAGGTCGATTAAGATCATGTGGTCGAGTTGAATTTTTTGTCAATGATTTTACTGTTAAGGCTCTGTCTCTTGCTGAAATTCCTGTTGTCGCTCCTTCACCATTATAATCAATACTTACTGTAAAAGCAGTACCTAGAGGGTCTGTATTTAACCCAACCATTAAGTTTAAATCAAGTTCTTTACATCTGCTTTCAGTAATTGGGGAACATATTAAACCACGCCCGTGTGTAGCCATAAAATTAATCATTTCAGGTGTTACTTTTTCGGCAGCACCAATAAAATCTCCTTCATTTTCTCTATTTTCATCATCTACAACAATAACAACTTTTCCTTGTTTTATGTCGTGAATAGCTTCTTCAATTGTATTCAATCTTATGTGATTTACCGAATTTTCCATGTTTTTATTTTTTTAATTTTTCCAAGTAACTTTTGAAACTTGTCAAAAATAGCGTCAATATTAAATATTCCCATTCCTTGAGTTGCTCTTCTGGTTAAAAGAATACCAAATGGGAGCATTATTAAAGTTGAAAGCCAACTTCCTAAAAAGGATGATATTGCACTTTCTTCTGCTAAGTTTTTTCCTAATGTTGATATAAAAAAGTAAATTACAAATATTAAAATTGCCATTATCATAGGTAAACCAAAACCTCCTTTTCTAATAATTGATCCCAGTGGAGCACCAACAAAAAACAATACTAAACAAGCTAATGAAAATGATATTCTATAACTGTATTCATAATCGTAGAGGTTTAGTAGTTTTCTTTTAGTTTTAAAAGCTGTAATTTGATTTTTGTTTCTATCTGTAATTCTATTTAATTGGTTTAATGCTTGGTTTAGAACTAACATTTGATTCTTATTGTTGAAATTTTCTAATATTTCTGGTTGAAGATTAATTCTGGTAGAATCAGGATATTTGTGTAATTTTTTTACAGCTATAGTAGTGTGAAAATTTATAGCTCTGTTATTGATATATTTATCAAATTCAATTTTCCTTTTTTTTGAAATATAATCAAGTTGTTTAATGCTTAGCATTCCGTGATGCTCTTTTATGAGTGTATCGTTTAATTTTTCAGAATCATTAAAAGATGAAATATCAATATTTATAGCATATTTATTGAAGGTAGCTTTGGAAGCAGGCATTTTAGCCCTCTCTTTTTGTGATATTCCGTTTTTAATGTGTTCTTCGTAATAATTTCCATTTTCTAAAGTCAATGTCATATATTTACTACCTTCTTCAGTCGATAGGATACCTTTTTCAGCGGTTATAACCTTATTTTTTCCTTTACCTAAACTTAAATCGGCTATTTGAACATTTTTTAAAAGATTTTCTTCCTCACCATATTTTTCTTCAAACTTTATAGTGTATCCTGGGATTTCAGTATTAAATACTCCAGGTACTAATGCTAAAGCTGGTTTTTTCTTCTTCATATTTAAATAAAGATTTTTTTGCTTCAATGTTGCCCAAGGATAGATATTATTTAAAAAAATGAAATTTATACTACTCAAAATAACGGTTAAAATAACGAGAGGTCTAATAACACGTTTTAATGAAATACCAGCAGATTTTATGGCAGCAAATTCATAATTTTCTGATAAATTACCTAAAGCCATAATTGAAGAAAGCAATATACCTATTGGTAAAGCAGTAGGCGTTAAAATTAAAGCCAAGTACCAAAGGAACTTTAGGATAAAAATCAAATCAATTCCTTTTCCAGCTATTTCATCGAATGAGAGCCACAAAGCCTGCATTACTAAAACAAAAAGGACTACAAAAAATGTAGCAAAAAAAGGCTGTAAGAAACTTTTTAAAATGTATTTATCAAATATTTTCAATGACTCTAATTTGTTTCAGAAATTGTGTATTTTTTTTGATCAGCATATTTAGATCTGTCAAATGTAAAAAGTTTATTAGAAATTGTTTGATTTGTTTTAAAACTTCTTACTTGAAGTGTTGTAACTGTATCGTTTTCACCAGTTTCAACAATATTATATATATGTTTTGTTTTAATATCAATACCAATTAAAACACTTAATATTTCAGAGTTGCTATCAATAGGAACTAATTTAACATATCGAATTTTAACTCCTTGTATGGTTTTTAATTCATCCATTGCATATGTGAACCCACTTTTATAAAATGAAAACATTTTGGAAGGCGTAAGAGTTTCCTCATCATTAGTTGAGGGTTTTTGAATAATAACTTCTTCATCTTCATGAATAATTAAATATATTTTTTCTCCATCAAAAAGTTGTTCTGTTCCCATATAATTTAAATGGTATAAATCACCTTTTAAAGTTACATTTCCTTTAGTTTCCTGATGCACTTCTGCTTCAGTATTGTCAAATTTGTGATGAAATTCAATATAGATATTATCATAGCCTTCAACTTTTTGAGCAACTTCATCTAACAAAGTTTTTGCTTCAATGCTATTTTGACTAAAAACTGATAAGTTTATAGATATTAATAATGCTATTAAAACGAGTTTTTTCATTCTATTTTTATTGTCTTTCGTTGTCTAATAATTGATTTAATGCTATTTCATCAGGAATTAAAACTTGCCTAGCTTTACTTCCTTCAAATGGGCCTACTATTCCAGCAGATTCTAATTGATCTATCAACCTACCTGCTCTATTATATCCTAATTTTAATTTACGCTGCAATAAAGAAGCCGAGCCTTGTTGCGCATGTACAATGACTAAAGCAGCATCTCTAAATAATTTATCTCTTTCGCTAATGTCTATATCAAGACTTGTGCCAACTTCCTCTCCTGAATATTCAGGTAATAAATAAGCTTCAGGATATGCTCGTTGAGAACCTATGAAGTCAGTAATTTTCTCAACTTCAGGAGTATCTACAAAGGCGCATTGTAAACGTACTACTTCATTTCCTCCAGAAAAAAGCATATCACCTTTTCCAATTAATTGATCTGCTCCTGGGCCATCTAAAATAGTTCTTGAATCAATTTTTGAAGTTACTCTAAAAGCTGCTCTAGCTGGAAAATTAGCTTTAATAATACCTGTAATTACATTTACTGAAGGTCGTTGTGTGGCAACTATTAAGTGAATTCCAATGGCACGAGCTAGTTGAGCTAAACGAGCTATTGGTGTTTCTACCTCCTTACCGGTAGTCATAATTAAGTCGGCAAATTCATCAATAACCAAAACAATATATGGCAAATATTTGTGTCCGTTTTCAGGGTTTAATTTACGAGCTTTGAATTTTGCGTTGTATTCTTTGATATTTCGAACCATTGCAGTTTTTAGCAAATCGTAACGGGTATCCATTTCAATACATAAAGAATTTAATGTATTTATAACCTTGGTTGTATCAGTTATAATTGCTTCTTCTGTATCTGGTAATTTAGCTAAATAATGACGCTCGATATGATTGAATAATGTTAATTCAACTTTTTTAGGATCTACAAGTACAAATTTAACTTCAGCTGGATGTTTTTTGTATAAAAGTGATGTTAGTACGGCATTTAACCCAACTGATTTACCTTGTCCTGTTGCCCCAGCCATTAGGAGGTGTGGCATTTTTGCTAAATCAACTACAAATGTTTCGTTTGAAATTGTTTTTCCTAAAGCTATAGGTAATTCCATTTCACTTGTCTGGAATTTAGTAGATGAAATAACCGATTTCATTGAAACCATAGTTGGTTTTTTATTTGGAACCTCAATACCTATGGTTCCTTTTCCTGGGATAGGAGCAATAATTCGAATACCAAGTGCTGAAAGTGAAAGGGCAATGTCATCTTCTAAATTTTTTATTTTAGAGATTCTAATACCTGCCTCCGGAACAATTTCGTATAAAGTTACTGTAGGACCAACAGTAGCTTTTATTCTATCAATTCCAATTTTGTAATTGTTCAAGGTTTCAACAATTCTATTTTTATTAGCTTCCAATTCTTCTTGGTTCACTGAGATAGTTTCGTTGTAATCTTTTAATAAATTTAGGGTAGGAAATGTATAATTACCTAATTCAAGTTTTGGGTCAAATTCGCCAAAGTCTTTTACAAGTTTATCTGATAAATTTTCTTCAACATGTTTTTCTTCAACAATTTTTTCTACAGCTATTTCAACTTCCTCAGTTAACTGTTCTTTTGAAATAAGATTAATTTCTAGTTCTTTGTCAATTGATTTATTCGTTGAAGCCGTTCCTTGTTTTTTTACAGTACTTTCAACTGAAAGTTCAAAGTTACTTTTTGATACTTCATTTGTAACAGTTTTATTTTCAGTTTCTGAAATATTCACTTCGGTAGAAGTATTTTGTAATTCATCAGCAGCAATGGTTTCTTTGGCTTTTCTTTTAAATTTTTCTGGTGTAATTTTAAATCGAATCACCAGATAGGATATCAATAAGAATAACAATGATAAAATTAACCCTGTTTTCCCTAAAAATTGTTGTAAATAGTTATTTAATTCATAACCTATAATACCAGCAAGCAGCGAACTTTTATTGGCTAAAAATCCAAGTGATATAGAGCACCAAATAATTCCTAAAGTAGCCCAGCCCCAAGTTTTTCTAATACTTTTTAGACTTCCTTTTAACGATATTAAGATTCCTGAAAAAAACAACAATATAGGTAGGTATAATGCTGAGATTCCAAAACTTTTATAAATAAAGAAATGGCTTAGACTGGCACCAATTTTTCCTAATAGGTTTTTTACGGTTGTTTTTTTATTTGAAAACTGGGCTAATTGACTTTGGTCATCTTGCCAGTTGAATAAATAAGAAATGAATGAGAAAAATAAGAAAATTGAGAACACCACTATAAACAAACCTATGATGGTTTGTGTTTGCCTATTTCCAAAAAAAGATTTCACTTTTTGAAAACGAGGTTTACGATCTTTTTTTACAGTTAACTTTTTCTTTTTTGCCATTTATAATAATATGTCACAAAAATATAAAATTAATACGACTGTAGTTAAAAACCTAGATAAATTTAGGTAAGTAAATTATAAAACCTACAATTATGGCAAATATTGCTGCAAAAAAAGCTGCTCCAGCTGAAATATCTTTTATTCTTCCAATTTGTTTGTGGTGATCAGGGTGCACAAAATCGGCTAATTTTTCAATACCAGTATTTAATGATTCTGCTACCAGAATTAGCGCAATTGCTAATATTTGGAATAGCCATTCAGTAGCAGAGATATTCATTATAAAACCAACGAAGGTCATTATTGCTGCAATAATAACTTGGGCTATGATACTGTGTTCAGAAGTAATTAAAATCCAAAATCCTTTAGCAGCGTATTTAATTGCTTTTAGTCTATTTAAAAAAAAATTACTTCTTGTATTCATAATGTTATAGAGTATTTAGGGCTGCTTCGTAGTTTGGTTCATTAACAATTTCAGGAACTTGTTCAGTATAAACTACTTCACCTTCTTCATTTAAAATTACAATCGCTCTCGAATGTAAATAGCTTAAAGGTCCTGTTTTAATTGTTAATCCATAAGACTTTCCAAATTTACCTTTTGCAAAATCTGATAAAGTAATTACATTTTCTAATCCTTCGGCACCACAAAAACGAGCCTGAGCAAAAGGTAAATCTCTTGAAATGCACAATACTTTTGTGTTTTCCAGTTTTCCAGCTTCTTCGTTAAATTTTCTAACTGACGCTGCACACGTACCTGTATCGAGACTTGGGAAAATATTTAAAATTACTTTTGAGCCTTTGAAATCTTTTAATTTAGCTTTTGATAAATCAGCTTTTACCAAACTAAATTTTGGAGCTTTTTCACCAACTCTTGGTAATTTTCCAATTGTTTTTATCGGATTTCCTTTCAACGTTATTTTTGCCATAATCTGTTTTTTTAGTAAAAATTCAAAGTTAGTTTAAAAACTAAAAACTCTCGTAAAAAAACGAGAGTTTTTAAAATTATTGTAATTAAATTCTAGTGATTTGATAAGTAATCTGCAATTCCTTCGTGAGTAGTTTTTAAACCTTCTTTTTCAGAATTCCAGTTAGCCGGACAAGCTTCGCCATGTTCTTCGGTGAATTGCAAGGCATCAACCATACGCAAAGCTTCATCAACATTTCTTCCTAAAGGTAAATCGTTTACAATTTGGTGACGAACAATACCCTCTTTATCAATTAAGAATAAACCACGGTATGCAATTAATTCACCATCAGCTTGTAATTGATCGTTATCATCATAAAAGTAATCTCCTGCCAAAACATCGTAGTTTTTTGAAATTGTTTTATTGGTATCAGCAACTAACGGATATGTTACACCTTGAATACCTCCAGCATTTTTAGGCATTTGTAACCATCCCCAATGCGATTGCTCAGTATCAGTTGATACCGCAACTACTTCAACATTTCTTTTTTGAAATTCACCTAATTTTTCTTGGAATGCAAATAATTCTGTTGGGCAAACAAATGTAAAATCTTTTGGATAAAAGAATAATACTACATACTTGTTTCCTTCAAATTGTTCTAAAGAATAATTTTCAACAAATTCTGATCCGTTTACTACCGCTTGAGCGTTAAATTTAGGTGCTTGTTTACCTACTAGTACAGCCATTTTATAAAATTTATGTGATTATTTATTACTATTACCACAAATGTACATAATAAAATGGGTGTTTTTAGGTTATGCTAATTTGAATTATTTATAAAAGAATAGATTTTATTTATTCAATTTATAGTGGTCAGATTTATCAATATATTTACTCTATCTTCGCAACCAAAATTTAATGAGTTGAATTTAAGAAAGTATACATCAGAATTTAAAAATAATTTAAAATTAGCCACACCTGTAATGATGGGCTCCTTAGGGCATTTACTGGTTGGGTTAATAGATGATATAATGGTAGGTAGATTAGGGCCTGTTGAGTTAGCTGCAACTTCATTAGGAAATAGTTTAATATTTATAGCACTTTCAATCGGAATTGGTTTTTCATTTGCGTTAACACCTCTTATAGCCGAAAGCGATGCAAAAGGAGATAATAATGAAGGCAGGTTAATTTTTCAGCATGGACTGGTTTTAACTACTATTATGGGAGTAGCTATGTTTGTGTTGTTATTATTTATTAAACCTATATTAAACCATTTAGATCAACCGGAGGAAGTTGTGGTTCTAGCAATTCCATATTATGAAATTGTTGCATTTTCAATGATTCCTTTAATGGTTTTTCAGGGATTCAAACAATTTACCGATGGTTTGTCTGCAACTAAATACGCGATGTATGCTACTATTACTGCAAATATTGTAAATGTCGCACTGAATTTTGTATTGATTTATGGTATTTGGATATTTCCAAGATTGGAATTGGTAGGCGCTGCAATAGGAACTTTAATATCGCGATTTGCAATGGTATTTTTCATTTTCATTGTTTTGTCGAAAAAAGAAAAATTTAAAGTCTATATGGTGCGAATTAAATTTGAAGAAATTAAGAAGAAAATTATAAAAAAGATTGTAAAATTAGGGTTCCCAACAGCTCTTCAAATGTTGTTTGAAGTAGGGTTGTTTGTTGCTTCAGTATTACTGGCAGGAACGCTGGGCGCATATTCTCAGGCTGCAAATCAAATTGCCTTGAAATTGGCTTCAACTACCTTTATGATTGCGGTTGGAGTAGGGGTAGCGGCCACAGTAAGAATAGGAAACCAAAAAGGATTAAAACAGTATATTGAACTTAGACGAATAGCATTTTCTAATTTTTTATTAATCTTTTTTATAATGGCTGCATTTTCTATTGGTTTTATAGTGTTAAAAGATATTTTACCTTATATGTTTACCAATAATTTAGAAGTAATTGGAATTGCGTCAAGTTTGTTAATTATAGCAGGTTTATTTCAGTTTTCAGATGGTTTACAAGCGGTGGTTTTAGGTGGCTTACGAGGATTACAAGATGTAAATATTCCATCACTATTAACTTTTGTGGCATATTGGATTATTGGCTTTCCTGTTTGTTACTATTTGGGAAGAACACTAGAAATGGGTACTTTTGGAATATGGATTGGCTTACTAACAGCATTAACCACTTCAGCGATAATGTTGTTGATAAGATTTAATTTTTTGTCAAATAAATTAATAAAAGAAAAAAATGGACTTACCTAAATTTTTATTAGGAGATAATACTGATTGTACAAACGATATATTTGTAATTCATACTGAATTTCCCCGTTTTATCATCAATTTAGTAGATGACGAAATTGAATGGCTAGAAGATTTTGTTGGAGAAGATCAAGCTGAACTTGAGATTCAAGTGGCGACGTTGATAGATCAAGCCAGTGAATTTTATGATAGAGAAATGGAGCGTTACCAAAAGGATTGATAAAGCTATTTTTTTGAAGCTTCTACTAACTCAAGTTTATTTAAACTGGTTTTAGTAGTGAATATCCCATAATTTATAAAAGCATTGTTCTTCTCAATTTTATCAATGGTGCCACAAGCATTGCTGTCAATTATTCGAACTTTGTCATTTACTTTAAAAACATAATTTGCTTTTTGTTTTGCTATTTTTTTTGCTTCCGATTTTTTGATTTTTCTAACTTTTACCACCTCTTGCAATACTTCTTTTTCAGTAGATTGAAGTTTTTGTTCAATATTTTTTTTCTCAACTTCAACTTTTTTCTTCTGTGCTTTGGTTTTTGGTTTTGGAGGATTCTTTTTTAAATATTTTGTTTTTTCAATAGTTAGCCATTTATAAAACTCAGAATTTAACTCTTTTTTATTATTGGTTTGAAAATATTTATTTACTAGTTCATTTAACTTTCTTCCATAATTAAGCATTTTTTGATTACTATCATATAACTCTTGAAAGCTCTCTAATTTTTGCTGAATTTTCTCTTGTTTTTCACTTAAACTTCCCGAATGTTCAATAGCTTTAGTTTTCTCTTTTTCTAAGGTTTCCGAGGTTTTTTGAAGCTTGTTTCGCTCTTTTTGAAGTCGAGAAATAGTTCTGTCTAATCTAATTTTTTCAGATTCTACTCTTTTTTTAGCTCTATTAATTAAACTATATGGAATGCCATTTTTTTGAGCAACTTCAAATGTAAATGAACTACCTGCCTGACCAATAAATAATTTAAAAAGTGGTTGTAGGCTTTTTTCATCGAATTGCATATTGGCATTGGCAACATGATCTAATTCATTGGCTAAAACTTTTAAATTAGCATAATGAGTAGTAATAATTCCAAATGCTTTTTTATTATAAAATTCTTCTAAAAATATTTCAGCCAAGGCACCACCAAGTTCGGGGTCACTTCCTGTGCCAAATTCATCTATTAAAAATAATGTGCTATTATTACATTGTCGTAAAAAAGAACGCATGTTTTTTAAACGATAGCTGTATGTACTCAGTTGGTTTTCAATAGATTGGTTATCTCCAATGTCGGTAAGTATTTTATTGAAAAAATATGTTGAGGATCGTTCATGAACTGGAATTAATATACCACTTTGAAGCATTAATTGCAATAAACCTATTGTTTTTAATGTGATGCTTTTACCCCCGGCATTTGGACCTGAAATTACTATAATTTGTTGCTTTTCATTCAACTCTAAAGTTTGCGGCACCGTTGCAATATTTTGTTCCTTATTTTTTAACCATAAAATAGGGTGGTAGGCATCTCTTAAAAATATTTTTTTCTCTTTAGTGATCTTAGGTAAGCAAGCTTTTATTTTTTGGGCATATTTGGCTTTTGCGGCAATAATATCTAAATTGGTTAGATACCATTGATATTCTTCCAGTTCAGATATATAAATTCGAATATCGTTTGTAAGTTGTTTTAAAATACGAACAATTTCTTCGTGTTCATCATACAGTAAGTTTTGTAATTCACGACTGTGCTGAAGTGTAGCTTCTGGGGCAATGTATACAATACTCCCCGTTTTAGAGCTACCTAGTAAACTACCTTTTACCTTTCTTCTATGCATTGCTTGTACTGCTAAAACGCGCTGATTTTCAATAACAGATTCTTTTATGTCATCTAAATAACCTGCATTATGATACTTGCTTAAAGCTCTGGTAAAACTAGCGCCAATTTTAGCACGAACATTATTTATGTCACGCCTAATTTGCTTTAACAGTGTTGAAGCATTTTCGTCAACTTCACCAAAAGGAGTAATAACACTTTTTATTAATTCAGTAATCGATTTTTGATATTGAATTTTTTCTGAAGTTAAAAAAAGTGTAGGGTAAAGAATTTTAAATTTCTTTAAAAAAACTTTTAAATCATATATGGTTGCAGCATTATTTAAAAGTTTTAAAAAAGAGGGTGGTTCTAAATAACTATTTTCAATGTTTAGTAAATAAATTTCATTTTGAATATCATCAAAGTAATGATTAGGTATTCTATTGTCATTTACAAATGAAGAAGCATATTCATTTACTTGCTGTAATTCAGGTATTAATTTTTCTTTTGAATTATAGGGCTTTATTTGTAAACAGGCATCTTTACCTAAATCAGAAACACAGAATTCTTGTACCGTTTTTAAAATGGTATTAAATTCTAAATCAATTAGTGTTTTTTCTGAAATATTACTCATAAAAAATGTTACTTTTGAAAAGTTAGACAAAAGTAAAAATAATTGACAATTGTTAATGAACAAATGTGAATTAATAGCAGTATTAATAATTTCTTTTTAAAATGAATGTGGAAATAGCTAAAAGTTGGCAACCGTATTTGCAGCAAGAATTTGAAAAACCCTATTTCAAAGAATTAATTGAATTTGTGAAATATGAATATGAAAATAATACTTGTTTTCCACAAGGAAGTCAAATATTTGAGGCTTTTAATTTATGTGACTTTGATAAAGTAAAAGTAGTGATTATAGGGCAAGATCCATACCATGGAGTTGGGCAAGCACACGGCTTATGTTTTTCAGTGAATGACACCATATCACACCCTCCTTCATTAATCAATATTTTTAAAGAAATATCTGCCGATTTAAAAATTCCTTACCCTAAAAGTGGAAATTTAACACACTGGGCAAAACAAGGAGTGTTATTGTTAAATGCAACCTTAACAGTTAGAGCTCACGATGCTGGTTCACATCAAAAAAAAGGTTGGGAAAAATTCACCGATGCGGTAATCTCACAGATTTCAGAAAAAAATAAAAATGTAGTGTTTTTATTATGGGGAGGTTATGCGAAAAAGAAAGGGGTAAAAATTGACCAAAACAAACATTGTGTTTTAACAAGCGGACATCCTTCTCCTCTAAGTGCAAATAGGGGATATTGGTTTGGAAATAAACATTTCAGCAAAGCAAACAACTACTTAAAGAACAGTGGTTTAGGTGTTATAGGTTGGTGATTAATATCATAAAATTGTTGTGTAAAAATAAATGCATTTATAATCAATAAAATATAAATTTGAACATGAAAAATAGTAAAACCTTTTTAATAGTTTTTTTAAGTCTTGTGTTTTTAATAGGCTGTAAAGATAAAAGCAATTATTCTAAAATAAATAATTCAGAAACTACGCAAAAATCTGCAAATCATAAAATTATTGTAAAAGAAGTTGTTGACGGAGGTACATATGCTTATTTAAAAGCTAAAGATGGTGATGATGAATACTGGATGGCAATTCCAAATTCTAACATTGTTGTTGGAGAAACCTATTATTACAATGGAGGAATGGTAATGAAAAATTTTGAAAGTAAGCAATTAAATAAATTCTTTGATAAAATAATTTTTGCTGAAGGAATAAGGCAAACAGAGCAAGTGGAAGTTAAAAATGAAAATCCACATGCTAAGACTGCTCAAAAGTCACAAATGATTGCTAAACTTGTTAAAAATGAAGGGGAACTTTATTTAGAAGAATTGTTTAATAAAAAAAATAATTTTTTAGGGAAAGAAGTTGAGGTAAAAGGGGTTGTAGTTAAAGTGAATAAAAGCATATTAGATAGAAATTGGATTCATATTATTGACGGTACAAAAACATCTGAAAAAGGCAGTTTAACAATTACTACCAGCGAATTAGCAAAAGTTGGGGATACTATCACTGTTAAAGGAATAGTAATTTTGAATAAAGATTTCGGACATGGTTATGTTTATGATATTTTATTAGAAGAAGGTGAAATTGTTGAATAAACTCATTTTAAAACAAAAAAAAGCACCGAAGTCGGTGCTTTTTTTAACTCAAATTTTTACAATGAAAACAAAGCCATAAACTTTACTTCATATATTATAACTCAATAGTTATACCAAAATTGCTTGTTTTTCGTTAATTGAAAGTTAATTAGTGTTAAATAAATCTTAATTACTCCAAGTGCTTTTGAGCTTTGTATGATGAGCGCACTAATGCGCTGCTTTCTACGTGTTTAAATCCCATTTTTAGCCCAATTTCTTCGTATTTTTTAAATTGTGTAGGAGTAATAAATTCCTTTACAGGTAAGTGCTTTTTACTCGGCTGAAGATATTGACCAATAGTAACAATATCAACCTTTGCATTTGCTAAGTCTTGTAATGTTTCAATAACTTCTTTTTCGGTTTCTCCTAAACCAAGCATAATTCCAGATTTTGTTCTTTGTTGTCCTTTGGTTTTCATATATGCTAAAACTTTCAAACTTCTATCATATTTAGCTTGTATTCTAACTTCTCTGGTTAACCTTCTTACTGTTTCTAAATTATGTGAAATAACCTCAGGCGCTACCGCTAAAATTCTATCAATATTAGTAGTGTTTCCTTGAAAATCAGGAATAAGAGTTTCTAAAGTTGTTTCTGGGTTTGCTCTGCGAATGGCATTGATAGTTTCAGCCCAAATAATAGAGCCACCATCTTTAATATCGTCTCTATCAACTGAAGTAATAACAGCGTGCTTAATTTTCATTAATTTAATGGAGCGTGCAACTTTTTCAGGTTCTTCCCAGTCCACGTTTTCAGGTCTTCCGGTTTTAACTCCACAAAACCCACAGGATCTGGTGCAAATATTTCCTAAAATCATAAACGTTGCAGTTCCCTCGGTCCAGCATTCACCCATATTTGGACAACTTCCGCTGGTGCAAATGGTGTTTAATTTGTATGTATCAACTAAACTTCTTAATTCAGTATATTTTTTCCCAACAGGGAGCTTCACGCGAAGCCATTTTGGTTTTTTTATAGTAGTATTCGGCATATTTTTAAATATTGACTGCAAAAATACAAAGTTTTTATAAACTTATAAGAAACCAAATACTAAAGCCAATTAAAAATAAAATACCAATCCAACTTAGTAATTTTAAACTTGTAGATGGGCGGTGTTCTTTTGGTGTATACTTGCTGGTTATTAGAATATAGTTAATGATTGCATAAAAAGGTGCTGTTAAAAAAGAAAGTATGGTTGCAACTTTTATAAGAATTCCCATTTCTGACATAAAGAATAAAAGAATTGCAATTGTTCCTATTGCCAAAAAAGTAATCCAAAACCAATACGTGTTTTTATATGATTTATTGGTAAGTAAATCAAAGGTTTTGGTCATTGCTCTTGGTGATGCATCAAGTGTTGTTATAGTTGTGCTAAACATTGTTGTAAAAGCTGCTGCAGCAATTAAAATATACATTTCGGAACCTAAATTTGTCGTATAAAGATTTATTAATTGTTGAGAAAATTTAACAGCACTTGAACTAAATTTTTCATTTGAATTAAACATAACAAATGAACCTAAACCAACAAAACAAATCCCTAATAAAAGGGTGCTTACATAGCCAATATTGAAATCAAAAATAGCTTGTTTTGTATTGAATTGACTATTTTGGTCTTTTTGCTTTTCAATAGACCATAAAGATTGCCAGATAGAGACATCTAGTGGGGCAGGCATCCATCCTAAAAAAGCAATTAAAAAACTAACTTCTACAGTGCCTTTTGGAAGTATTTGAATAAAATTGATTGTTGAATTTGAATTGTCTATTGCAATTATTAATGATATTACAGTGCTAATAGTTAGTAATACTATAATAACCTTTATAAGGTTGTCTAATAATTTATATTTTCCAATTAGTAATAATAAAAAGCAAATACCAGTTATAATAATGCTCCAGATTACGGGGTTTGAAGTTATTCCAAATAAATTTGAAGCCAAACCAGCGGTAACAATAGTAACTGCAGCTTGAATGGTAAACATAGTTGCTAAATTCAATATAAAAAAAACTATTAAAACACTTTTGCCAATTTTTTTATATCCATCTAATAAACTTTCACCTGTTGCAGTTGCGTAACGTGGTCCAAATTGGAAAAATGGGTATTTTACAATATGAATTAAACCCAAAGCCCATAACAACCCAAAGCCAAAATCGGCACCGGAACGTGTAGATTGAACTAAATGTGAAACACCAATAGCGGCTCCAGCAAAAAGTAGTCCAGGACCTAATTTTTTAAACCAGTTAAAATTCATAAACGTTATGATTTTTCAATAATTTGAGCGAGTAGTTTTTTAGCTCTTAAAAGTTTTACTTTAATATTACTCATAGGTTCATTTAAAGTGTTAGCCATTTCTTTATAACTCATTTCTCGAAAATATCGCAAGTTTATAATTTCTTGGTAGCGAGGCTTTAAAAGTTTTATGTAGTCTAAAAGTTGGGCTAAATTTTGTTCAATAATTAATTGATCTTCAGGCGAAGGTGTTTCGTCAAAAATTTTATAAGCTTCTGATTCTTTTTTGTTGATTGATATTACCTCTGCGCGTTGTTTTCGTAAATGATCTAAAAAAATATTCTTGGAAATTGAAATTAACCAAGTTTTAAAGTTGTAGCGTTCATTGTATAAATGAATTTTATCAAAGGCTTTTGAAAAAGTTTTAATAGTAATATCTTCTGCTTCGTCTTCATCATCTGTTTTTGAAAGTTGAAATCTATAAACATCACTCCAATAAGTATTCAAAAGTGTATTGAATGCTTTTTGATCTTTTTTTCTAGCTTTTTCAATTAAATCTTTAATGTCAATATTTTTATTTACCAATTTGTAGGTTTTGAGATAAGATTTTTTATAAAGATAAGCATTTGAGTGAAAATCAACAATATTTCGTAAAAAGGAGAGAATACAATCAAATCAATTTCTTTTAATTTTTTAGCAGAAAATCCTATGACAATATACAAAACTATTAATCTAAATGCGATTAATAAAGTTACAATAACCCATTTGTATTGAAAGCTTAACAGTAAAATTAGAAGTGTGTAAAATAATAGCTGCGATATATAAAATAATCCTAATAAAAATTTATGCTTCTTTTTATATAATGAAGAAACAGAAACTTGCCTCCTTTTTTGTTGAAACCAATCTTTAAAAGTTTCTTTTGGTTCTGAAATCGTAAAAGCATTTTCTGAAAAGCAAATTGCAGTATTTTTATTGTTAGCTACTTCATTTTTAGCGCAAATGATTATTGAGATAGGAAATTTGTTTGAATCTTTTGAAGAATCTTTTTTTAGAAACGAAAATTTGCCAAATACTAGTAAATAATAACATAATTGAATACTAAAAATTACTACAAACGCAATAAAAATGTATTCCAACATTGTTATCTGTTTTTACATTCATCGGCTGTTTTTCCGCAGTACCCACAAGGTTCACCGTTTTTATTTAAATGGGGATTTTGACTAGCGCAAGTACCTGCAAATTTACCATCCTTTTTTGCCCATAGTTTAATTGCTATTCCTGCAATGCCAGCACCTAACAAGACTAATGTTATTAAAAATAATTTCATTTAATTATATTTTTATTGAGCAATTAAACTGTTATTTAAGTTGGAGTCAACGTTTGCAGTTACAGCTCATTTTATTGTAATCTAAAATTTGGTGCAAATATACTTATTTCCTTTAAGATTTTACAGTAATAAGATATTAATAAGTTTGATTGTGAAAAATAAGATAAATTTGTTAAATATTTGATTATATGCTATGTATGCATAGTTTTAGATGTTAAAAGTATTGAAAAAGTCGAAAAAAGATATTAATTTGCGAAAAGTTGATATTTAAGAGTACTATAGTATAATAAACCATCTATAACTTAAAAGAATAATTGATTGAATTAAATTAGAATTATCAACGAATTACTACTAACTAGAAAGACTCGTCATTGACGAGTCTTTCTTATTTTTTTAATGATTATTATTTATTAAAGTTCTTTTTTAATTAATGTGTTTTGAACATTATTTGGGACCAATTCAAAGTTTGCAAATTTAGTACTAAAACTTCCTCGACCTTGAGTTATAGAACGCAGAGTTGTTGAATATTTATACATTTCAGCTAAAGGAATTTTAGCTTTAATAGTTTGATATTTTCCATCACTATCCATTCCTAAAATAACAGATCTTCTCGATTGTAAATCAGTCATAACATTTCCCATTAATTCTTCAGGAACTTTAACTGTTAAATCGTTAATAGGTTCTAATAATTTAGGTTTTGCTTGTAAAAAGGCATCTTTAAATGCGTGAGTTGCAGCAATTTTAAACGAAATATCATTTGAATCTACAGAGTGCATTTTTCCATCAAAAACCATAACTCTAATATCTCTGGCATAAGAGCCAGTTAGCGGACCTTCCTCCATAACCTCTAGACAGCCTTTTAAAACTGAAGGTAAATAACGAGTGTCAATAACACCACCTACAATACAGTTGTAAAATATTAATTTTCCACCCCATTTTAATTCTACTTCTTCTTTACCTCTAATGTTAAATCCTTCAGGTTCAGGCATTCCTTCAGAGTAAGGTTCAATTTTTAAATGAACTTCACCAAACTGACCAGATCCACCAGATTGTTTTTTATGTTTATAACTTGTAGTTGCTGAGCGTTGTATGGTTTCTCTATAAGCGATTTTTGGTTGCGTGAAAACAGCTTTAATACCATAAATATTTTTTAATGTCCAGTTTATTGTTGCTAAATGCAGTTCTCCCTGACAGGATAAAATTACTTGTTTTAATTCAGTAGAATATTTTATAACAACAGTTGGATCCTGACTATGAATTTTTTTAAGTGCGTCATTTAGTTTTTCTTCATCATTTTTATCATCAGCATTTACACATTTATTAATTCTTGGCTCAGGATATTGAATAGGTTTAATAGTAATATTTGAGCCTTTTGTTCGAAGCGTATCATTAGTCTCAGTGTATTTCAATTTTAGAGTGGCTCCTATGTCGCCAGCAACTAATTTTTCAACAGGCTGCCGGTTTTTACCATCCATGATATATAATTGATTCAAAATTTCAATTTCGTCATTTCTTGAATTTTCAAGCTTGTCATTTTGCGTTATTACACCAGATTTTACCTTGAAGAAACTTATTTGACCTAAATTAGGTTCATATAAAGTTTTAAAGATAAACAGCGCGGTTGGTCCTTCTGCGTTACATTCTAAAGTATCACCTTCAACTGTTTGTTCATGTTTTAAATCGGCTGCTGATGGGGCAACATTGTCAATGAATCCCATTAATCGGCCACTTCCCATATCATTTAATGCTGATATGCAAAATACAGGGAATAGTTCGTGATTTAGCATTCCTTTTTTAATTCCTTCTCTCATTTCATCTTCATTTAATGTTCCTTTATCAAAATAAAGTTCCATTAATTCTTCATCATTTTCAGCAGCTTTTTCAACCAATTCGTTATGTAATTCATTTGCAATATCAGCTTGATCTTCGGGAATGTCGAATTTTTCAGGTTTACCACCTTTAGGACCAAATTTATACATTTTCATTTTTAATACATCAATAATACATTGAGCACCATCAACAACTAAAGGATATTGAATTTTAGTAGCATTATTACCTACTAAATCAACAATACTTTTAAAGCTTTCATTAAAATCAGTATTTGGGTTATCAATTTGGTTAACAACAAAAAGTGTTGGTTTACTAAATCTATCAACATAATTCCAAATAATTTCAGTTCCAACTTCAACTCCTTGCTGGCCATTTACAACCATACAAATTGAGTCAGCAACTCGCATTGTTGAAGCAATTTCTCCAATAAAGTCGTCTAATCCAGGTGTATCTAAAATGTTTATTTTGTAATTACGCCATTCAGTGTGAAGCGGTGTGGCAAATACGGAAGTTTCTCTTTCATGTTCAATTTCGTGATAGTCTGAAACAGTGTTTTTGTTTTCTACACTACCACGGCGGTTGACTAATCCAGCTTCAAAGAGCATTGTTTCGGCTAACGTAGTTTTACCACTTTTATTGGCACCTACAAAAGCAACATTTTTAATGTGTTTATGATCATATATTTTCATACTTCTATAAATTTTAGTGAAAAGTTTTATAAAGTTACAAACTTTTATTTATAAAAATATGACGAATGTTAGTGTTTTTTTTTAAGTGTTTTTATTATATGTAAAACGTTTGAAATTGGGAGTTGATGGAAATGGATGTTTTATTGTTTTGTAATTATAAAATTTTAAGTGTTTTTAAAAGTATCGCTAAAAGTACCTAGTTACTTAGAATGCTTTTTTTAAATTAACTAAATTGAATATATTTTACATTTCATCATAAAAAATATACAATTCGGTAACCAATAATTTTAAATATTGCTTTTCTGAAGGACTTTTGAACCATCAAAAAGTAATAATAAATTTAAAATCGAAAAATTATGCAACAATTTATGTTGACAATTACATTTTTATTTTCAGTAACCATTTTAGTTGATACAAGTATTGAAAATAAACTGGAAGAAAATGTTACTGAAGACGAATATGCTATTATTTGTTTTCATAATGAGAATGAAAATAACAGTATGGATTTTGCTGTGAATGAAATACTTAAAGAGAGTTATGGCACGTTCAATAACCCGTTGATTTTTGATCCTCCACAATATGATCCTTCAAAATCTTTTGTGAAGAATGAAGCTCTTTCATTAGAAATTAAGTTTTAAATTGCATTTTTAAAAAGCAGCAGTATTTATAATGAAAACAGATATTAAATATTTATTAAAAATCTCATTTGTAATAGGTTTAGCAATCTTTATAATTGAACGTTTTTTATCAAAAACTGGATTTAATTTACAATTAAATGAATTATTGAAAATTTTAAGTATTCATTTTATGTATGCCCTTGTTTTAACGTTTATTAATGCCTATTTCTATAAGTATATTGCAGCAAAGTTTTCTTGGAAAGAAAATTCAAAAGTAAGGTTGATTTATGGTGCAATTGGATCGGTGACTTTAACCATGTTGGGTTTAGTTTTTTTAAGATTTGTTTCAATTGTAATCATTAATGGAAATTCGATAAGTTCTTTCTTAAATGATAAATATGCTGTTGACTATTATGTTTTTGGTTTAATTATTACATTAATAATAAGTTTAATTTTTCATGCAATTTTCTTTTACAAAGCGTTAAGCGAAAAAAAAGTAACTGAGCAAAAAATAGTAGCTAAAACCGAAACAGCTAAGTACGAGAGTTTAAAAAGTCAGATTGATCCACATTTTTTATTTAATAGCTTGAATGTATTAACTTCATTGATTGGTGAAAGTCCAAAGCAGGCTGAAAAATTTACAACAAAACTATCTAAAGTATACAGATATGTTTTAGAACAGAAAAATAAAGATTTAATTGACTTAGATGAAGAATTACAGTTTGCGCGAACTTATATGGAATTGTTGAAAATGCGTTTTGAAGATGCAGTAATATTTGAAATTCCTGACTCGGCAAGTAATCCTTCATATAAAATAGCGCCTCTTTCTTTACAGTTATTATTAGAAAATGCTATTAAGCACAATGCTGTTTCGGAAGAAAATCCTCTAAAGGTTTTAATTACCGAAGAAAAGGGTTACTTGAAAGTAATAAATAATTACAATCCAAAAACTACTTTGGAAAAGGGGACTAAAGTAGGGTTGAATAATATTATAGATCGTTACGATTTAATTACATTACGAAAGGTACTTGTAGAAAAAACTTCAGAGAGTTTTACGGTGCAAATTCCATTATTAACACAACAAACAAAAACAATAAAAATGTCAGAAAATAGACTAGAAAGTACAAAGTATATGAGAGCTGTGGAGCAAGTAGAAGAAATAAAAGGATTTTACACTAGCTTAATAGCATATTGTATAGTTATTCCAGCATTAATGTATATAAATTTAACATATATTCCACAATTTCACTGGTTTTGGTTTCCTATGCTTGGCTGGGGAATTGGAATGATTTTTCAAGGGTTTAAAGCCTTTAGTTATAACCGAATTTTAGGTAGAAATTGGGAGGATAGAAAAATTAAGGAATTCATGGAGAGTGATAAAAAACAATACTGGGAATAGTAAAAATTAAACAAAATATTAAAACACATATTATGAAAATTGATTATACTGAAGAACAAAAATATATTAGAGCTAAAAAGAAAGTTGATGAAATAAAAGGGTTTTATTGGAATTTATTATCCTATTGTTTGGTAATTCCTTTCTTAATATTTGTTAACTTAATGACCTCGCCAGGTTACCATTGGTTTTGGTGGCCTATGTTGGGGTGGGGAGTTGGTATGATATTTCACGCCTATGAGGTTTTTGGAAAGAATATACTTTTTGGAGCAGATTGGGAGCAAAGAAAAATTAAGGAGTTAATGGATAAAGATTCAAATAAATATAAATAAAAAATGGAAAATAATAATTTAGAAAATCAAAAGTATATTAGAGCTCAAAAGCGAGTTAAGGCAATAAAGGGGTTTTATGTTCATTTATTTGTTTATTTAGGTGTAAATGCATTTTTAATTTTAGCAAGAGTGATTTCTGGAGAAGGAGTCGGACTTTTATTAGATTGGAGCTCATACGGAACCATGTTTTTTTGGGGTATTGGTTTAGTTTTTCATGCATTTGGAGTTTTTGGAATGGATTTTATTTTAGGGAAAAACTGGGAAGATAGAAAGATAAAAGAATTAATGGATAAAGATAAAAAAGACTTGTGGGAGTAGTTTTTTTATATTTTATAAAGAAACCGAACACAAAACTACAAAGTTGGAAAAAAAGTAATTACACTACTGCGAGGAGTGAATAATGTAAATAAATTAATTAGTACAAATGAAAGTAATAATAATTGAAGATGAAAAACCTGCAGCTAGAAGGTTGAATAGAATGTTGAACGAAATAGGAATGGAATCTGATGTGATGCTGCATTCAGTTGAAGAGTCTTTAAATTGGCTTACAACTAATCAACAGCCTGATTTAATATTTCTTGATATTCAACTTTCCGATGGCTTATCTTTTGAAATTTTTGATGAAATTGAAGTGAAAAGTGCTATTATTTTTACAACGGCTTATGATGAGTATGCACTAAAAGCGTTCAAATTAAATAGTGTAGATTATTTATTGAAACCAGTAGACACCGAAGAACTGGAGAATGCTGTAAATAAATATAAAAATCTTCATCAAAAAAATATAAATACACACATAGATTTAAATCAGCTTAAAAATTTACTATCCAGAGATGAAGTGAATTATAAAACACGATTTACAGTAAAGATTGGGCAACATTTAAAAATGATTTCAACAGAAACTATTGAGTGTTTTTACAGTGAAAATAAAGCAACAAATATATTTACAATTGATAAAAGAAACTATTTAATAGACGACACTTTAGAACAATTAGAATCTAAATTAGATTCTGAATTGTTTTTTCGAGTAAGCAGAAAATATTTTGTAAATATAAATGCCATTAAAGATATTATTTCATATTCCAACAGTCGATTAAAATTAATTTTAAATTCATTTAATGAATCTGAAATTATTGTTAGTCGCGAACGTGTAAAAGATTTTAAAAATTGGATAGGTTAAAAAAATACAAATAAAACTAATAATTTAATTTTCTTCCACATTTTCAACAACTTACCATTGTTATTTCAAATAGTTTTTACTAGATTTGCACTCCTTTTTACGAGAACAGGTTTGAAAAGGAATTTATAAAAAAATATTATAAATAATCTCTTTGCGTTATTATCGTTTAAAAGTCTGGATAGCAATAAGATACAAATAATAATTGTCAGCAATATGTCTGAAGAAACAAAAAAAACTGAGGAGCAAGTTGAAGCTCCAGAAGTACAAAAAACTGAGGCTCCAGCTTCAGAAGAAACAAAAAAAGAAGTAGAAGCAGTTGAAGAAGCTGTAGAAACAGTTGAAGAAGCAGTTGTAGAAGCAGTTGAAGAAGCTGTAGAAACAGTTGTAGAAACAGTTGTAGAAACAGTTGTAGAAGCAGTTGAAGAAGCTGTAGAGGCTCCAAAAGTAGAGGTAAGTCCTGAAGAATTTTTAGAAAATTTTGATTGGCACAAATACGAAGAGGGGATTGAAGCAGTTGATGAAGAAAACTTAAAAGCCTTTGAAAAAGCGTTAGACGGAACTTTAGGTTTAGTTAGTGAGCGCGAAGTAATAGAAGGTACAGTTGTTAGAAAAACTGATCGTGAAGCTATTATTGACATTAATTCAAAATCTGAAGGTGTTATCTCATTAAATGAATTTCGTTACAATCCTGACTTAACAGTTGGTGATACTGTTGAAGTTTTAGTTGATAAAAGAGAAGACAGTACAGGTCAATTAGTTTTATCACACAAAAAAGCAAGAGTAATTAAAGCTTGGGATCGTGTAAACAATGCACACGAAACAGGCGAAGTAGTAAACGGTTTTGTGAAATGTAGAACTCGTGGAGGTATGATTGTTGATGTTTTTGGAATTGAAGCATTCTTACCAGGTTCTCAAATTGATGTTAAACCAATTAGAGATTACGATCAATATGTAGAGAAAACAATGGAATTCAAAGTTGTTAAAATCAACCAAGAATTTAAAAACGTGGTAGTTTCTCATAAAGCGCTTATTGAAGCTGATATTGAAATTCAGAAAAAAGAAATTATTGGTAAATTAGAAAAAGGACAAGTATTAGAGGGTGTTGTTAAAAACATTACTTCTTACGGTGTATTTGTTGATTTAGGTGGTGTTGACGGTTTAGTACACATTACTGATTTATCTTGGTCTAGAATTAATCACCCAAGTGAAGTGGTTGAATTAGATCAAACATTAAATGTTGTAATTCTTGACTTTGATGATGAGAAAACAAGAATTCAATTAGGATTAAAACAATTAAATGCTCACCCATGGGAAGCATTAGACGAATCTATAAAAATTGGTGATACAGTAAAAGGTAAAGTTGTTGTTATTGCTGATTATGGTGCGTTTATTGAGGTAGCTCAAGGAGTTGAAGGTTTAGTTCACGTATCTGAAATGTCTTGGTCAACTCACTTACGCTCAGCTCAAGACTTTGTGAAAGTTGGAGATGAAGTTGAAGCGCAAGTATTAACTTTAGATAGAGAAGAGAGAAAAATGTCATTAGGTATTAAACAATTACACCCAGATCCTTGGTCAAATATTGTTGAAAAATACCCTATTGGCTCTAAGCATACAGGAACTGTACGTAACTACACTAACTTTGGGGTTTTTGTTGAATTAGAAGAAGGAATAGACGGATTAGTTTATATTTCTGATCTTTCTTGGACTAAGAAAATAAAGCACCCATCAGACTTTGTTGCTGTTGGTGATAAATTAGAGGTTCAAGTTTTAGAATTGGATGTTGAAGGACGTAAATTAAATTTAGGTCATAAGCAAACTACTGTGAACCCTTGGGATAAATACGAAGAAATATACACAATCAATTCTATTCACGAAGGTGTTGTAAAAGATAAAAGTGACAAAGGATTAGTTGTTACTTTAGAAGATGGTGTTGAAGCTTTTGTACCGAGTCGTTTTACTACTAAAGAAGATGGTTCTAAAATTGCTAAAGGTGAAACTGAAAAATTTAAAGTTATTGAGTTTAACAAAGAATTTAGACGTGTTGTAGCATCTCATACTTCAATATTTAAAGCTCAAGAAGAGAAAAACATTAGAGCAGCTCAGAAAAAAGCTGATTCTTCTGAAAAAACTACTCTTGGTGATTTAGGTGTTGATTTAGCTGCATTAAAGAAAAAAATGGAAGGAAAAAAGTAATTTATTTTCCATAGAATATTTTGAAAAGCTGCATCAATTGATGCAGCTTTTTTTTTCCTAAACCACCAATTAAATTATATTTGTACAACTTTAAAAAATACCTATGTCATTAATAAAATCAATTTCAGGAATACGCGGAACCATTGGAGGGAAAGTGAATGATAATTTAACACCAATTGATACTGTTAAATTTGCAGCTGCATATGGAATGTGGTTAAAAAATAATTCAGAAAAGGAAAAACTAACTGTAGTAGTAGGAAGAGATGCTCGAATTTCGGGAAAAATGGTGAGTAGTTTGGTGTGCAATACCTTAGTTGGATTAGGAATTAATGTTATTGACGTTGGATTGTCTACTACACCTACGGTTGAAGTAGCTGTTCCTTTAGAAAAAGCAGATGGAGGTATAATTATTACAGCAAGTCACAATCCAAAACAATGGAATGCTTTAAAACTATTGAATGAGAAAGGTGAATTTTTAAATGCTGAAAACGGCGATGTTGTTTTAAAAATTGCTGATAATGAATTGTATAATTTTTCAGAAGTTGATGACTTAGGTAAGTATTCAAAAAACAAAGGCTATATAACTAATCATATACAAGAAGTTTTAAACTTAGATTTAGTGGATGTTAAAGCCATAAAAAATGCAAATTTTAAGGTGGTAGTTGATGGTGTGAACTCTACAGGCGGAATTGCTATTCCCGCTTTATTAGAAGAATTAGGTGTTGAATGTGTACAATTATATTGTGAACCAAACGGAGAATTTCCACACAATCCCGAACCGTTGAAAGAACATTTAACTGTTATTTCAGAATTAGTTGTAAAAGAGAAGGCTGATTTAGGAATTGTTGTTGACCCTGATGTTGACAGGCTAGCCTTGGTATGTGAAGACGGTTCAATGTTTGGTGAAGAATATACTCTGGTTGCCTGTGCTGATTATGTGTTGGGTATAACCAAGGGTAATACAGTTTCAAACTTGTCATCATCGAGAGCATTAAGAGATGTTACTGAAAAGCACGGAGGAAATTATCAGGCAAGTGCTGTTGGTGAAGTTAATGTAGTGAATTTAATGAAAGAAAATAATGCTATAATTGGGGGAGAAGGTAACGGTGGAATTATTTATCCGGCATCTCATTATGGACGTGATTCACTGGTTGGAGTTGGATTGTTTTTGTCGCATTTGGCAAAAGAAAAAGTGAGTTGTAAAGCTTTAAGAGAATCGTATCCAAATTATTTTATGAGCAAGAATAAAATTGAATTGACTCCAGAAATTGATGTGGATTCAATATTGATAAAAATGGCTTTAAAATATAAGAATGAAGATGTAAGTACTATTGATGGGGTAAAGGTGAATTTTGAGAATGAATGGGTACATTTAAGAAAATCTAATACTGAGCCAATTATTAGAATTTATACTGAAAGTACTTCACAAAACAGTGCAGATGCTTTAGCTCTAAGAATTATAGAAGAAATAAAAGAAATTATTTAGGAGCTTTATCCATGTGCTTAAAACGTTTGTGGGTCCATAAATAATAAGCAGGTTCAGCTTTAACTTGTTTTTCAACCTTATCTAAAAATATGTCGGTTAGCTCATAATTGGCATATTTTTTTGCGTCATCCGTAATTAATTCAAAGGTTGTTTCGTAAAAGCCTCTTTTTATTTTTTTTGTATCCATAAAAACTAAATCAAGGTCGAACTTTTTGGCCAACATTTCAGCCCCGGTATGAATAGGTAATTTAACTCCAAAAAACTCCCTCCAATAATGTGTTTTTTTCAACTGAGGCGATTGATCACTAAGTAAGCCATATATTGCTTGATTTTCAGCTTTATTATTAATCTCTATTTCTTTAATAATTTTTGAAGTTTGTTTTAATGCTAATTCAAACTTACCTCTAGTTTTTAAAATAGTAGTATTAAAATACTTGTTACTAACTTTTTTATATACACCGTAAGCTTTGTATTTAACTACTTTGCCTATGCATATAATCCATTCCCAGTTGGCATAATGTGCCCCAACTATGGCTACACTTCCACCGTTTTTATGAAGTTCATTAAATAATTCAATATTTATGAATTTATACCTTTTAGAAATTTCTTTTTCGGAAATTGTAAAAGACTTAATTAATTCTAAAAAAATATCTACAAAATGGTGGTAAAATTTTCTTCTAATTGAAAGTATTTCTTTTTTAGTTTTATTGGGAAATGCAATTTTTAAATTAGACAAAACTATTTTTTTTCGATACCCAATAATGTAATAAATAATTAGAAATAGAAAATCAGAAATTATATATAATATTCTAAATGGAAGAATTGATATTAACCAAATTAAAGGGTAAACAAGTATGTAAATTAGTAAATCCATATAATAAAGTTGCAAATATCGTATTAATTTTTTTAAATAAATGTCATAAGTTTTTTATAATTTCGTTTTTTTGATAAGTGAATGAAATATGGATATTGATAAAGTACTTCTTATAGTTATTGTAGCTAATGTTTTAGCCTCAATAAAAGGGTTTAATGATAGATTGTTTTTTGATAAGTATAAGTTTCAAATGGGGGCAGTAAAACGAGGAGAATACATTAGAATGTTAACTTCAGGGTTTTTACATGTTGATTATTTGCACCTATTTTTAAATATGTATGTTTTGTATATTTTTGCTCCAATTATTATAATAAAACTTGGAGTTGTTAAATTTTTAATTATTTATTTTGGAAGTTTATTTGCGGGAAATATGTTGACTTCAGCCTATCATAAAGAAGAGCTTTATTACAGTGCTGTTGGTGCTTCAGGTGCTGTTGCAGGTGTTATTTATGCTGCAATTTTACTTCATCCTTCTATGAATTTATTTATATTTCCTTTACCAATTCCAATTCCAGGTTACATTTTTGGAATAGGGTATTTGTTGTATTCAATTTACGGTATGAAAAAACAAATTGGCAATATTGGTCATTCAGCTCATATTGGTGGAGCCATAGGAGGGTACACTCTTTTGTTAGCGATATATCCAACAATATTTTCTCAAAGTATTAATACAATAATTGTATTAGGAATTCCAATTGTGCTCTTGTTATTATTTGGACATAAATTGAAATAAAAAAAGCCTAACATTGTTAGGCTTTTTTTTGAGCGAGAGACCGGGCTCGAACCGGCGACAGTCAGCTTGGAAGGCTGAAGCTCTACCAACTGAGCTACTCTCGCGTTGGTGATGACAAAGATACAATCCTTTTACTCTTTACCAAACGTTTTTTGTAAAAAAAATCACTTTAATTTTAATGTAGAATGTATGTTATTTATTGTCAAAGTATTAAATTTGACTTTGATGTAGTAAAACTTGAAATATATTTTAAAAACTAAACAATTATCCTTTAAAGAATTCAATTCAGAAGACCTACTTAAATAAAAATATTCATGAAATGCAACTTTAAATTTTAAATACAGTTTATTTACAACAATCATCCCGCTATATTATATACCATTAAAAATGATTAAAATAAAAGAAATATCAGCTTCTGAAACTTATGCAATTCGTAAAACAGTTTTACGTAAAAATATTCCGTTGCCTTTTCATTTTCTTGGTGATTTGGATGAAGAAACATTTCATTTAGGTGCTTTTAAAAATAATAAACTTGTTGCAGTTTCAAGTTATATGAAAGCTAACAACAATAATTTTAGCGGAGAGCAATATCAGCTTAGAGGTATGGCTACTTTAAATAAATATCAAGATTGTGGAGCAGGAAAACTGATGATTGAAAAAGCCTTTACATTATTAAATGAATTAAAAATTAATTATTTATGGTGTAATGCACGTATTGCTGCTGTTAATTTCTACGCAAAGGTTGGTTTAAAGACTTTTGGTGAAAAATTTGAAATTGAATTTGTTGGAGTACATTATTTAATGTTTAAGAAAATATTTAATTAATAAAATAGTTCAATCTCTTATTACTTTATTACTTTTGATGCTATAGTTTTTTTGCAATACGTTTATATGCTTTTTGAGATGTTTTTTTAATTACAAAAGCTAAATAGATGAGGTGATTTCTTCCCAAGCCATTTCAATTATTCTATCAAGTTTTATTTCTGAAAAATCAAATTCCATAATAATAATTTCAATCAAATTTAAATAATAGATAACAGTCTATTCAAACTTTAATATAATCTTAAGAAAATGATTATGAAAAACAATTTTTTTTTTTAACTTTAAATTTCAAACTTATATTAATTCAATCAAACTTATTATGAAATATTTTAAAATCTACATGATTTTGTTTGCTCTAATGTTATCTAATTATTCTGTTAAAGCTCAAGATAAAAAGGATAATAATTCAAAAAAGTCAAAAATTTCTACCGCTTTAGAGGGGTTTACTTTTAGAAGTATAGGTCCCGCTTTCATGTCTGGTAGAATATCGGATATAGCCATTGATTCTAAAAATGAAAATATATGGTATGTAGCAGTATCATCTGGTGGTGTATGGAAAACAGAAAATGCAGGTACTACATGGAAACCTCTTACGGATGATCAACCATTTTTTGCTACTGGTTGTATAACTATTGATCCAAATAATTCCTCTTCAATTTGGCTTGGTACAGGTGAAAATGTTGGAGGAAGACATATAGGAATTGGCCATGGAATATATCATAGTCTGGATGGAGGTAAATCATGGAAAGATATGGGGCTAAAAAAGTCAGAGCATATTTCTAAAATTATAATCCACCCTACTGACTCTAATACAATTTGGGTTGCTTCGCAAGGACCTTTATGGAGTTCAGGTGGTGAAAGAGGTTTGTTTAAATCTATAGATGGTGGAAAATCTTGGAATAATACGCTTGAAATAAATAAATGGACAGGTATTACAGATTTAGTCATAGATCCGACTAATCCAGATGTTTTATACGCAGCAAGTTGGCAAAGACATAGAAATGTTGCAGCCTTAATGGATGGAGGTCCTGGAACAGCAATGTATAAAAGTACTGATGGTGGTGATAATTGGACTAAAATCAATAAAGGTTTACCAAAATCTAATTTGGGTAAAATAGGTTTAGCTATATCTCCAATGGATTCTTCTGTTTTGTATATAGCTGTGGAGCTTGATAGAAGAAAAGGAGCTATATATAAGTCTATTGATAGTGGAGCTAGTTGGAATAAAATGTCGGATACTGTTTCTGGAGGTACAGGACCTCACTATTATCAGGAACTTGTGGCTTCTCCTCATGTTTTTGATAAAATTTATTTAATGAATGTTCGTGTTCTTGTCTCGGATGACGGAGGAAAAAACTTTTATCAAATGAAAGAATCTCAAAAACATTCTGATAATCACTCTTTAACTTTTAAAGAAAATGATCCTAATTATATGCTAATTGGAACTGATGGTGGTATTTATGAATCTTTTGATAATTCCAAAAATTGGAAATATGTATCTAATCTACCATTAACTCAATTTTATAAATTAGCAGTTGATGATGCTGAACCGTTTTATAATATTTATGGAGGTACTCAAGATAATAACACCCAAGGGGGGCCATCTAGAACTTTTAAAAGAAATGGAATTAGTAACAATGATTGGTATGTAGTATTGGGAGGAGATGGTCATCAGCCTGCAACAGAACCTGGTAATCCAGATATCATGTATGCACAATCACAACAAGGATATATAAATAGAATAGATGTTACTAGTGGAGAAGCAGTAAATATACGTCCACACGAAGGTATTGATGAGCCATATGAAAGATTTAATTGGGATGCACCAATTCTTGTTAGTCAACATGATCCAAAACGTCTTTATTTTGGTACTCAAAGAGTATGGCGATCAGAGAATAGGGGAGATAGTTGGAATGCAATTTCAACAGATTTAACTAAAAATGAAGAGAGACTTTCCTTACCTATTATGGGAAAAGTTCAAAGTTTTGATAATGCTTGGGATGTATATGCTATGTCTACGTATAATACTATTACATCATTATCTGAATCCAAAACAAATGAAAACGTATTATATGCTGGTACTGATGATGGAATTATACAAAACACTAATGATGGAGGAAAAACATGGAATAAAATTAAAGTAGATAAATTACCAAATGTACCTAGCTCTGCTTTTGTGAATGATATTAAGGTAGACTTATTTGATGAAAACACTGCTTATGTTTCTTTGGATAACCATAAATTTGGAGATTACAATCCGTATTTGTACAAAACTACCAATGGAGGGAAAAAATGGATTTCTATAGTTAATGGTATTCCAGACGGTACATTAATTTGGAGATTAGTTCAAGATCATATAAACCCAAACTTATTGTTTTTAGGAACAGAATATGGTGTATATGTAAGTTTGAATCAAGGTGAAAAGTGGCATAAGTTTTCTAAAGGATTACCTACAATATCGATTAGAGACTTAGTTATACAAAAGCGTGAAAATGATTTAGTAATAGCTACATTTGGCCGAAGTTTTTATGTGCTAGACGATTATAGTCCATTAAGAGAAATGACAGAAGATAATCTTGAAAAAGAAGCCTATTTATTCTCTACTAGAAAAGCACTTCAGTACAATCAAATAATGGGTGGTTCAGGTAGTTCGGGTGGATCTACATACGTTGCTAAAAACCCTAGTTACGGAGCAACAATAACATATCATTTGTCTGAAACACCCCATGTTTCTATTAAACATAAACGTGAAAAGAAAGAAAGAGAATTAAAAGACTCAAATATACCTTTCCCTGGATGGGAGGCATTAGATAAAGAAATTAACGAAGCTAAAGTTGAAGCTATTATAATGATAACCGATGAAAATGGTAATTTAGTTGATGAAATTTCAGGACCTCTTAAAAAAGGAACACATAGATTATCCTGGGGCCTTAGAACTTCTAAATCAACTACGGCTAATGTTTCTTCTGGTTCTAATCGTGGACAGCGTTGGGGTAGGTCTAGGGGTATAATGTCTAATGTAGAACCTGGTATTTATAATGCTACACTTCATAAAAGAGTTGGGGGTTCAGTTGATCAAATTGCTGATCCTGTTACAATAGAAGTAGAAAGAATTAGAGAAAATGTATTACAAAATCCAATGTCGGATTCTCATGAAAAGTATAATTCAGATTTAATTAATTTAACCAAAGAAATAAGTATTTTTCAGCATAATTTTGAAAAAGCTTCTGCCAGAGTTTCAACATATGAAAAGAGTTTAAATCAAGTTAAAATAAATAAAAAAGAACTTACAAAATCTGTTTATTTACTTAGAGAAAGGATGAATAATCTTAAAAGAGAATTTGGTGGAAGTGAAGCTAAAGCACAAATAGGAGAAAAAGACAGGTTAACTATAAGGGATCGTCTTATGAGGGCTAGAGGAGGTTATTATTCAAATTCTTACGGACCAACACAATTACATATGGAAAGCTTTGACATAGCAAAAGAAATGTTTGAAAGAGCTAAACCAAAAATTAATAATTTTGTAAAAGAAGTGAACTCTCTTGGAAGATTAATTGAAAAAGCAGGAGGTCCTATATTTTTAGATTAATTTAATTTTTTATAATTAATTATAAAAATATAAAAACCCTGAAAATATTTGATTTTTAGGGTTTTTTGAAATTGATTCTCTTTTAAGAACTTATGCTTACTTTGGTTTAAATATGTATAAAAGTATATATAAAATCTGTTATTGCGCTAAATAATCCAATGCTAAAGCAGATAAAGCTTTTACTCCGAGAACAAAACCACTTTCTTCTAAATAAAATTCAGGTGTATGATGACCATCTAAAACACCTCCAGGTTCCACGTCTAATGGCTTTCCTCCTAAAAAAAAATACAATCCAGGTACTTTTTGTTGAAAAAAAGAAAAGTCTTCTGCTCCTGTTATCGCATTAATTTCTGATACATTTTCTTTGGATGCCATTCGTTCTAATGTAGGAAGCATTTTACTTGTTAATTCTAAGTGATTAAACGTGATTGGGTATCCTTTATCTATTTCTATTGTTGCCTCGGCTCTAAATGCCTTGGCAATGTCTGGAACCATTTCTTTCATTCTTTTATTAATAAAGTCTTGCATCTCATAATCTAAAGTTCTGATTGTTCCAATAATCGTTGCTTTTTCAGGAATAATATTATTTCTTATTCCAGCATTGACCATTCCAACAGTTATGACAGCACCTTCTTTTGTTAACTCAGACTCTCTACTAATAATTGTTTGTAGTCCGTTTATTATTTGAACGGAAGCAACAATAGGATCAACACTAGACCAAGGTCTAGATCCATGCGCTTGTTTTCCTTTAACATTAATTTCATAGGATTGGGCGGCGGCCATAATTCCACCAGACCTGTAGTTAATTTTTCCAGCGTCTAATCCTGCCGCTATGTGCAATCCAAAAATAGCATCAACATCTGGACTCTTTAAAACCCCTTCTTTAACCATCAATTCTGCACCCCCTTCTTCTCCTTTTGGAACTCCTTCCTCTGCAGGTTGAAAAATAAACTTTATCGTTCCATGTATGTCGCTTTTCATTTGAGATAATATTTCTGCAACACCCATTAAAATAGCAGTATGGGAATCATGACCACAAGCATGCATTATCCCAGTTTTTTTCCCATTGTAGGTGGTTGTCTTAGTTGATTTAAATAATAACTCATTTCTCTCCGTAACAGGAAGCCCATCTATATCTGCTCTTAAAGCAACAACTTTACCTGGTTTATCTCCTTTCAATACCCCTACAACACCAGTTTTAGCTACCCCTGTTTGAACCGAAATTCCAAGATTTCTTAAATGGTTTGCAATATACTTTGCTGTTTGAAACTCCCTGTTTGATAGTTCTGGGTTCTGGTGAAGATGTCTTCTCCATTCAATCACCTTCTTTTCTACTTGATCAGAAAGTTTGATAATTGTTTTGTCGTTCTTTTGTCCAAAAGTAATCCCTGCAATTAGCAGTGAAATACTTAAAATAATTGTTTTTTTCATTTAACTATATATTTATTGAATTTTTACTTTTAAAAAATTCAACTTCTTTAAACTAAGATAATCTAAAATAAATAAATAATAATTATAGCTTTTTCTTAACTTTTCAACTTATTAGTTATAGGCAATAAAAAAACCCCTTGAAAATCAAGAGGTTTCTTATAACATTTGCGGAGAAAGAGGCTCCACTCAATAACGTATGTAAACGTATACCTACTCATGCCAAAAACATCTAAACATCTTGTTGTTAATAATTTACGAATACAAACGATTATGTTTGTGTTGTTATGGTATCGTTGGTTTAGGCAACGATTCAGGCAACTACTATGTATTAATTAAAAAAATAAGATCATGAATTTTAAATTAAAAACACCTCATTCCAAAAACGAATCCCTTATTCTGTTTTATGCGAATCTGAAAAATGGAGAACGTTTTGTCTACTCTACAGGAGAAAGAATTCATCCTCAATATTGGGATAAAAGAAACCAATATCCAAAAAAGTCAAAAGCTAAAGAAGAACAAATCACTTACTTCAATAATAATTTGTTGCACTAAATATATTAATTTAGCATTTTAAATTTTAAAATATTATTTGTGAAATTATTGCTAAAACAATTATTCATTGTTACTTTTCTAATTCAAACATTTTCTGGCTTTAGTCAGTTTTTGATAAAAGGAAAGGTGGTTAATGAAAACGGAGTTCTATTATCAGGAACAGAAATAGTCGATGCTAACAATCAAATTATTTCAACCTCAAATTCAAGTGGGTTTTTTGAAGTACAAAAACTAGGCTTATTTACTTTTCAAAAGAAAGGTTATCAAACGAAAACCATTCAATTAAAAAATAATCAGTTTTATATTGTTCAGCTGATTATGAATTCTTTGCAATTAGATGAAGTGATTGTTAATGCAAATCATATTCCACAAAAATTGAAAAAAGCGACTAATTCAATTACCATTATTTCTCAAAAAGATATTCAGCGATCAAATAATGTTGATTTTACCCCAATAGTAAATAGAACACCTGGTGTTTTTATGCAGAGTGGGGCTTTAAACACCAATAGAATTACGATAAGAGGAATTGGGGCAAGAAACTTATTTGGGACTTCAAAAATTAGGGCGTATTTTAAAGACATTCCGCTAACCAATGGAACAGGAGAAACTACCATCGAAGATTTTGAATTGGCTTCTATTACTAATTTTGAAATTATAAAAGGAGCAGCATCAAGTATTTATGGCGCTGGTTTAAGTGGCGTTATTCAGTTAAATCCCAATAATGCTAATTTTAGAGAGTTTAGTCTAAAACCAGAATTTTCTATGGGTTCTTTTGGTTTGAATAAACGTATTTTAACTGCAAACTATGGAGCTGAGAACCATAGTTTTAAAGCAGTATATAGTGACACTAAAAGTGAAGGTTTTCGAGAGAATAACAATTATAACAGAAAAACATTTACTATAAATTCTAACCATTTTTTGGGAGAAAAAGACGAACTTACGTTTCTAGCTAGTTATGTAGACTTAAAAGCATTCATTCCCAGTTCAATTAATGAAGATAACTTTATAAACAATCCTGATTCAGCTGCATTTACATGGAAAAAAGCTAAAGGTTTTGAAGATTCAGAAAGAGCAATTTTTGGACTGTCATGGCATCATACTTTCAATAAAAATTTAAAACAAAAAACTAGTATTTTTACTTCTTTTAGAGAAAATTATGAGCCAAGACCTTTTAATATTTTAGAAGAAAACACAATTACATTCGGAGTAAGAACTCGTTTATTGGGAACACATAAGTTATTTGATAAAACCTTAAAATGGACGGTTGGTGTAGAAATTTTTGATGAAGATTATACTTCTAAAACTTTTGATAATCTTTACCAAGATTTCCCTGAAGGCCAAGGAAGTGTTCAAGGTACTATTTTATCAGACTTTAAAGAAAATAGGAATTATTACAATCTTTTTGCAGAAGTAAATTATGAGTTTTCAGCAAAAACAACTCTTTTACTGGGTTTAAATGCTAACGAAACTTGGTATAAACTAGATGATCGTTTTGAATCTACTGAAAGCAACCCAGATCAATCCGGAGATTTTTCATTCAATACAATACTTTCACCAAAAGTTGGTTTGTCTCATTTATTCTCAGAAAATATAAGTGGGTTTTCGAGTGTAAGTCATGGCTTTTCTCCAATATCATTAGAAGAAACTTTATTGCCAGATGGACAAGTAAATGCCAGTTTACAACCAGAAACGGGTTGGAATTTTGAAGCAGGTGTAAGATCTAATTTTTTCAATAATCGATTATTGTTGAATCTATCTATTTATCGTTTAGATATTGAAAATCTTTTGGTTTCTAGAAGAACAGCAGAAGATCAATTTATTGGCATAAATGCTGGTAAAACTCAACATGATGGACTAGAATCAGAACTTTTTTACATTTGGATTGAAAATGATAATTTTTCTATTAGCAGTTTTACAAATTTTACCATCAATAATTTTAAATTTAAAGAGTTTGTTGATGGAGAAAATGATTTTTCTGGAAATGATTTAACTGGGGTTCCATCATCGGTTTTTAATGCTGGTGTAGATTTTAATTTCTCTTTTGGCTTTTATGGAAATATCAATTATCAAAATGTTGGAAGTATGCCAATAACAGATGGGAATGATTTATATTCTGATGACTATGAGCTAACAAATTTTAAAATTGGTTATGCATTTCAATTTTTAAAAGAAATTCAGGTAAACGCTTTTTTTGGAATAAATAATCTATTTGATGAAAAATATGCTTCTCAAATATTAATTAACGCTTCAAGCTTTGGTGGTAATGCTCCAAGATATTTTTACCCCGGTATTCCCATAAATTATTTTACGGGAATCAATCTTAATTATGTATTTTAGACTATCAATAAAAATAAAAAAATGAAACATCTTTGTTCTTTATTATCATTCCTTTTTATCACTTGTTCATTTTTTGGGCAAGAATCAACATCGAATAATGCTTTAACATTACAATACAACACAGAGATAATTGTTCCAGATGTAAACATTCCTTGGGGTTTCACGTTTTTGCCTGACAATTCTATCTTAATTACAGAAAAAGCAGGAGAATTGATACATTTTAAAAATGGTGAAAAAACTGTGATTTCTGGAATGCCAGAAGTTACTTTAAGAGGTCAAGGAGGTTTAATGGATATAGAGTTGCACCCAAACTATAAAGAAAATAACTTTATTTATTTTACTTATGCATCTTCGGAAGGAACTGAAAAAGGGGCTAACACCACATTAATGAGAGCAGTTTTTAAAGATAGTATTTTATCAGATCAAAAAGTATTGTATAAAGCATATCCTAATAGTCGAAAAGGACAGCATTTTGGTTCTAGAATTGCATTTGATTCAGAAAATAGAATTTATTTTTCCATTGGGGATCGAGGAAATAGAGATGTAAATCCACAAGACATTACCAAAGATTGTGGTAAAATATACAGATTAAATGATGATGGGTCTATTCCAAAAGACAATCCCTTTGTAGGAGTAGAAAATGCTAAAGAAGCAATTTTTTGTTACGGAAATAGAAACCCACAAGGTATGGAAACCAATCCTTTTACAGGGGAAATTTGGGCTCATGAACATGGACCAAAAGGAGGAGACGAAATTAATATCATCCAAAAAGGAAAGAATTACGGTTGGCCTGTAATCAGTTACGGAATTAATTATTCTGGAACAAAGTTTACCGAAATTACTGAAAAAGAAGGTATGGAACAACCATTACATTATTGGGATCCATCAATTGCAACTAGTGGAATGGCTTTTGTTAATTCTGATAAATATCCAGAGTGGAAAGGAAACGTATTAGTAGGTTCTTTAAAGTTTAATTATATCGCAAATTGTTATTTAGAAAATGGAAAAGTAGTTAAAGAGGAAAAAATAGTTGAAAAAATAGGAAAAGTACGTTCTATTGAGCAATCTAATGATGGCTATTTGTATGTTGGTGTAGAAGGCAAAGGAATCGTGAAAATAATACCAAATTAAAATGAAAATTATAAGTCTAGTCATGGTATTAAACCTTTTTTTTATTTTCCAAAAAAACACAAACAAGTTCAAACAAAAAGGGATTCACTGAACCCACAACAATTATTGTGGGTTTCCTTTTGCGGAGAAAGAGGGATTCGAACCCCCGGAGGTGTGACCCTCGCTGGTTTTCAAGACCAGTGCATTCGACCACTCTGCCATTTCTCCAATAGCGAGTGCAAATATAAAACGCTTTTTTGTGATGCTCAAACTTTTTTTAATCTTTTTTTGATAAAAAATTCACGTAAAAATCAAGTATATTTGTGTTTCAGTTACTTACATGAATTTCTTAGTAGAAATAGTTGTTTTAGTTTTGGTAGGTTTTATAGCCAGATCTATAAATACTATAGCTGGATGTGGTTATTTATTAATACTTCCTATACTTTTTTCAAAATATCTTCACTATCGCTGATTTAAAAGTAAAGGGAAAACTTACTTTTTACATTCAATAGATGTAGAATTAAAAGGTGGTAGAAATCAAACTATCGATTACTCCGCTAAAGACAAAAGAGCTGAAGCTTGTGGTTACTAGCTGGAAAACAAGTTGTTGAAAGTCCAAAAACTAGATTACTGTTCATAATAGGAGAATAATTATAGATTATTAGCCAAAAATTAAAAAGCCTGCTTGAATAACAAGCAGGCTTTTTTTATAATAATTGATTAAATAAAACTTATTTAAATCTGTACATAATTAATTTTAGATTAACCTGGTTAATCATTTCTCTAGTTTTAGATCCATTTTGCCACATCATTCTATCTGTAAATGAAGGTGTTCCCCATGCTTTCTCAGATTCATCTTCAGGAATCTCTCTGCCCATCATATCAATTGTAATATGAGTAATTTCCTTATTTCCATTCTCACTACTAGACAGTACTTTATTAAATTCCCACCACTTTCTCGATCCATTTAAAATACCTTTATTGTGCCAGTTTTTATAAAATTCCATTTCATATTGCTCGTAATTTTCATCAGTTTGTTTAAATGCATTTAACTGAACTACTGTCCCAACTTCAAGTTCTCCAAAAATCCATGTCGTATTGTCTAATCTTTCAAGTTGATAAAGATTTCTTGTACCATAAGGGCCAGCTTCCCAAGTTTTATCAAATTTTTTCTGTGATAATTTACTGTGTACACTTCTTCCTAATTTATAAAAGTCAACTTCTTTGTTCTGTTGAATTGAATCTTGATAAAAATTCATAATTAAAAAGTCAGGTTTATCAGCAGTATTCTCATCACCCTCCATTGGAATAACTTCCCAAATCATCCATCCAGTCTCCAAACCATCTTTTATAGCTTGTTGATGAATTTTGGACCAAAATTTTTCAAACTCTAGGTATGCATCATTTTGACCTTCATCCAATCTAACAGATGAATAAGTAATCATTTGTGAATAAGTAATTACAGAAAATAATAATGCAAGTAATAAATTAATTTTTTTCATTTTTTTCATTTTTAGGTTAAATCAAACTTAAAAAATATAATTGTAAATTGCAAGTTATTTTTCTTAATTCCAATTATAAATTGGAAAGTTAGGCTAACTTTAACTGTTGGAAATACACTTGGAGGGTATTTAGCAAGTAGGTGGTTCGTTAAAAAAGGTGATAACCTAATTCGTAAGTTTTTAATGGTTACGGTTATTGCTTTTGCAATAGAGTTTTAGTTTTTTTAGTATTATTTCAAAGAAATAGTAGGTCTTCTGTAAAATTCTTTTTTTAAATTTGTCAACTATAATTTATTGATATGTCTAATACATTTGGAAAAATATTTACTTTAACAACTTTTGGAGAGTCTCATGGTGAAGCAATTGGAGGTATAATTGACGGTTGTCCAGCAGGAATTGAACTTGATTATGAAGTAATTCAGAATGAAATGGATAGAAGAAAACCAGGTCAGTCTAAAATTGTTACTCAACGCAAAGAACCAGATGAAGTTCAGTTTTTGTCAGGAATTTTTGAAGGAAAAACAACAGGAGCTTCCATAGGTTTTATTATTAAGAATGTACATCAGCGTTCTAATGATTATTCGCATATTAAAGACTCTTATCGTCCGTCACATGCCGATTATACCTATGATAAAAAGTATGGTAATAGAGATTATCGAGGAGGAGGAAGAACTTCAGCACGTGAAACAGCCAATTGGGTTGTGGGTGGGGCAGTAGCCAAACAAGTAATTCCATCAATAAAAATTAATGCGTATACTTCTTCTGTTGGTGATATATTTTTGGAGAAACCGTATCAAGATATAGATTTCAGTAAAACGGAAGACAATATTGTTCGTTGTCCTGATAGCGATACGGCTAAGAAAATGATTGATAGAATTGATAGTATTAGAAAGCAAGGTGATACTATTGGAGGAACTGTTACCTGTGTAATTCAGAATGTACCGGTTGGTTTGGGAGAACCAATTTTTGATAAATTACACGCACAACTAGGTAAAGCAATGCTTTCCATAAATGCTGTAAAAGGTTTTGAGTATGGAAGCGGTTTTTGTGGTGCTAAAATGAAAGGTAGTGAGCACAATGATATTTTTAATGAAGATCAAAGTACACAAACAAATCTTTCCGGAGGAATTCAAGGTGGTATTAGCAATGGAATGGATATTTACTTTCGTGTAGCATTCAAACCTGTTGCAACAATTATGCAAGCTCAACAAACTATTGATAGAGACGGGAATATAGTGGAGATGATAGGAAAAGGGCGTCACGATCCTTGTGTGGTGCCAAGAGCCGTGCCAATAGTAGAAGCGTTATCGGCTATGGTTCTTACCGATTTTTCCCTCTTACATAAATAGCCTTATAGACCTACTAGGCCGTTAGGATGTCCTGGGCAGCTTTAAGCCCGGCGCCTATTTTACAGGAATGGCCGCTTTGCACCAGGCTGTTTTCGATGGCTGCCACCGTGGCGATCAGGTCGTTATTCGTTACACTACCCATATGCCCCACCCTAAAATACCTTGTTTTAAGAGCGGGCAGTAAGCCACCAGCAATGATTACATCGTTTTTTCCCACATGTTGTAAAAAAACTGCCGGATCGATGCCTTCGGGATAGTATACCGCGGTCATCGTATTTGCCGCCAAATGTTCCTCTTTGGGGAGTATCACCAGCCCAAGGGCCTTTACAGCGGCCCGAAAGGCCTGGGCAATTTTCTGATGCCCCAAAAAGCGCCCCTCCATACCGCTGAGAAGGATGCTTTGCAAACTTACTTCAAGGGCTGCGATCAGGTTGACAGGCGGGGTGCCGAAATAAGCGGGCCTCCTGTTTTCATAGGCTTCCATAATAGGGAGCCAGTTTGTAAAGTCGGCGTAGTAATTGCCAACCACACTGTTGCGATTTTTATAGACCTGCATTGCCTTTTGAGAAACAACCAGCAGTGCCAGGCCGGGGGGTACACCGATGGCTTTTTGAGAAGCTGTCAATACCACATCCAGTCCCCAGGCTTCTTGCCGGATTTCTTCACCTGCCACAGAACAGACCCCGTCTAAGACAGAGAGTGCCCCGTATTGTTGGGCGAGTTTGGCAATGGGTTTTGGGTCGATCCGCACACCAGTTGCGGTGTCTACATGGGTCATGGTTACTAGTTTGTACTGATCGGTAGCCAGTGCCTTTTCAATTGTTTCCATCGGGACGGTTTCGCCGGGGGCTGCGGACAAAATACGTACGTCTGCACCGTAACGTTGGCAAAGATCAGCATAGCGGTCTCCAAAATACCCCGTGGCAATTACCAATACCCGGTCACCGGCCTCCAATAGGTTGGCCGCAGCCATGTCCATGGCCAGGGTACCGGAACCTGCGACGATAAAAGGCTGGCCGGTATCGCTTAACCAAACTTTTCGCATCAGTTCAAGGCAGTTTCCAAAGGTGTCGATAAAGTTAGGAGCCACATGGCTGGTTGTTGGTTTGGCCATGGCTTGTAGTACCGCGGGTTCAAATTCAATGGGCCCGGGGATCATCAGGAGCTTTCTTTTTTTCATGGATAATTTATTTAATTTAAGGGTTAATTTACAACAAAATATCCATGGTTCGCTTCCTTGCCATGAATGATTTTACACGCTGCCTACACACCGGGTAAATCTCCATTTCCTTTTGTTGTTAAATAGCTAAAGCCCATTAAATATTCATCAACTTTTTTTGCAGCTTCTCTTCCTTCAGAAATAGCCCAAACAATTAATGATTGCCCTCTTCGCATATCGCCAGCTGTAAAAATATGAGGTATATTTGTTTGGTATTCAGTAGCAGATGCTTTGTAATTACTTCTAAAATCGGTTTCAATTTCTAATTGGTCACTCAATGTTGATTCTGGACCTGTAAAACCAAGTGCTAATAAAGCCAAATCACAAGGCCATATTTTTTCAGTGCCTTCAATTTCTATTAATTCAGGGCGTTGGCCAGGAACATTTTCCCATTCAACATTAATTGTTTTTAATGCTGTTAAGTTTCCTTTATCATCAGTAATAAATTCTTTAGTATTTATCAACCAGTTTCTGTCACAACCCTCTTTATGTGAAGTTGAGGTTTTTAGCTGTAAAGGCCAGTATGGCCATGGTGTACTTTGACTTCTGTGACCAGGTGGTTTTGGCATAATTTCAAAATTAGTTACTGATTTTGCTCCTTGTCTATTTGAAGTTCCTACACAATCTGAACCAGTATCACCACCACCAATAACAATTACATTTTTATCGGTAGCTAAAACTTGATCTGTGACCTTTTTACCCAATACAACTTTAGTTTGCTGGGTTAAAAAATCCATAGCTTGTACAACACCTTTACTGTCGGCTCCTTCAATAGGTAAGCCTCTTTTTTGAGTTGCACCGCCACATAAAACAATAGCGTCAAATTTGTTTAATTTTTCAACTTTATAATTTACACCAACATTTACATTGGTTTTAAATTTAATACCTTCAGCTTTTAAAATGTCAACTCGTCTATCTATAATTCCTTTTTCTAATTTAAAGTTTGGAATACCATAGCGTAATAAACCTCCAATTTCATCATCTCTTTCAAAAACAGTAACTTTATGACCAGCTCTGTTTAATTGTTGCGCTGCAGCTAATCCCGCAGGTCCTGAACCAACAACGGCAACTTTTTTACCTGTCTTTTTACTAGGTAATAATGGGTTAATCCAGCCTTCTTTAAAAGCCCTTTCCACTATATTTTTTTCAATATTTTCTATTGAAATAGGGTTATCAATAAGTCCTAATACGCAAGCTTGTTCACAAGGTGCAGGACATAATCTTCCGGTAAATTCAGGGAAGTTGTTAGTTGAATGCAATATCCAAGAGGCTTTTTTCCATTCACCTTGATGTACCATGTGGTTGAAATCGGGTATTAAATTTCCCAATGGGCAAGCGCTATGGCAAAATGGAATACCACAATCCATACATCTGGAACCCTGTTCTTTTAATTTTTCCTTATCAAGCGGAATAGTAAATTCATTATAATGAGTAATACGTTCCTTAACTGCCTTATATGTTTCGTTTTTTCTTTCGAATTCTTTAAAACCTGTTGTTTTTCCCATAATTTACTACGCTGTTGTTAATTCTTCTGTCATTTGTTCTTCAGTCTCTAAACGTATTAATGCACGTTTATATTCAATAGGCATTACTTTTACAAAACTGTTCAAGCTTTTTTCCCAATTGTTTAATAATTCCTTACCTCTATTACTGTTTGTGTAAAGAACATGTTTTTTAATCAACGCTTTTAACTCCTCAGCATCTTCTTGTTCAATAGGGTCAAACTCAATAGTTTCTGTATTACATAAACCATTTGTAAATTTACCTTCTGAATCAAAAACATAAGCAATACCACCACTCATTCCAGCTGCAAAATTACGTCCGGTACCTCCTAGAACCACAATTTTACCTCCAGTCATATATTCGCAACAATGGTCACCAACACCTTCAACAACCGCGGTAGCTCCTGAGTTACGCACTGCAAAACGTTCGCCAGCAATACCATTTATATATGCCTCACCTTTAACAGCACCAAATAAACAAACATTACCTACAATTATATTATCTTGTGCAATAAAATCTGCTACATCAGGTTTTTTTACAATAATTTTAGCTCCTGATAAACCTTTACCTAAATAGTCATTAGTGTTACCTTCAATAGTAAATGTTAGACCTGGAGCAGCAAAGGCTCCAAAACTTTGACCGGCAGAACCTGTAAAATTGATACTTAAAGTATTTTCAGGGAGGCCTAAATGGCCATAAACTTTTGATATTTCATTACTCACAATAGCTCCTGTAGAACGATTAATGTTTGAGATAGGGTAATTAAGAATCATTTTTTCTTTTCTGTACAATGCGCGGTGCGAATCTTTAAGAATTTGAAAATCAAGCACATTGTTAAGGTCATGGTCTTGTTTTTCTGAATTTCTTAAAGGCATTTCACTGTAGCCTTCAGGTCTGTGTAAAATAGATGATAAATCTAAACCTTTGGCTTTGTAATGTTCTATAGCTTTGTTACTATCAATTTTGTGAGTTTGTCCAATCATTTCATCAACAGAACGGAAGCCTAATTGCGCCATAATTGCTCTTAATTCTTCGGCTATATAATAGAAGAAGTTAATAACATGCTCTGGGGTCCCTTTAAAGTTTTTACGTAACTCTTTGTCTTGAGTTGCAATACCAACAGGACACGTGTTTAAATGACATTTACGCATCATAATACAGCCTGAAGCTACCAGTGGAGCAGTGGCAAACCCAAATTCCTCGGCACCAAGCAAAGCAGCAATAGCAACATCACGTCCAGTTTTTAATTGCCCGTCACATTCAACGACAATTCTACTTCTTAAATTGTTTAGAACTAAAGTTTGCTGTGCTTCAGCTATACCAAGTTCCCAAGGTAAACCAGCATGTTTTAATGATGTTAATGGGGAAGCTCCAGTTCCACCGTCATAACCTGAAATTAATACCACATCGGCCTTTGCCTTTGATACACCTGCCGCAATAGTACCTACACCAACTTCTGATACTAATTTTACATTGATGCGTGCCTCTCTATTGGCATTTTTTAAATCGAAAATTAGTTGTGCTAAATCTTCAATAGAATAAATATCGTGATGGGGTGGAGGAGAAATCAATCCTACAAAAGGTGTGGAGTTTCTAGCTTCTGCAATCCAAGGCAATACTTTTTCACCTGGTAATTGACCTCCTTCACCAGGTTTAGCACCCTGAGCCATTTTTATCTGAATTTCTTCGGCATTAGTTAAATAGTGCGATGTTACTCCGAAACGACCTGATGCGACTTGTTTAATGGCTGAATTTCGGCTGTCACCATTTATATCTTTTTGGAAACGTCTTCTATCTTCACCACCTTCACCAGAGTTGCTTTTACCACCTATTCTGTTCATAGCAATGGCTAAATTCTCGTGAGCTTCGCGTGAAATTGAACCATAAGACATTGCTCCAGTTTTGAATCGTTTTACAATTTCAGTCCAAGGTTCTACTTCATCAATAGGAATTGGATCTAAATTGTTAAACTCAAACAATCCTCTAATAGTCATTAAATTTTTAGACTGTTCGTTTATTGCTTTTGCATAAGTGTTGTAACTTTTCTGATCACTTAACCTAACTGCTTGTTGCAATTTAGCAACAGTTGTTGGGTTAAACATATGTTTTTCACCAGTACGTCTCCATCTGTAATGACCTCCAATATTTAAACCTAATCTGTTTTTAATTAAATTGTCAGGGTAAGCGTATAAATACCTTTTTGTAATTTCCTTTTCAATTTCATAAAGCCCTATACCTTCAATTCTTGATGCTGTATAAGGGAAATACTTTTCTGCAAATTTTGAACTAAAACCAACAATTTCGAATATTTGAGATCCTCGGTAGGAATGTAATGTCGAAATCCCAATTTTATTCATAACCTTTAGAAGACCTTTACCAATAGCTTTGTTGAAATTGTCAACCGCCTCTTGCTCAGTCAAGTCTTTGATGAATCCTTCTTTAACTTGCAATCTGATAATTTCATTTGCCATATACGGATTAATTGCACTGGCTCCGTATCCAAATAAAGTAGCAAATTGATGTGGTTCTCTTGGTTCAGCTGATTCAATAACTATATCAAAATAAGAACGTTTTCTTAACCTGTTTAATGAATGATGTACATATGAGCAGGCTAGTAGAGCAGGAATAGGTGCAAATTCTTTATTTGCTCCTCTATCAGAAAGAATAATAATATTATTTCTTTTATCAACAGCTTTTGAAACTTGTCTTATAATATCTTCTAAAGCATCTTCTAAACCATTAACACCGCGCTCTTTTTTATAAAGCATAGCAATGGTGATAGATTTAAAATCTCTACCAATTTTAATATTTCTAATTTTTTCTAGGTCGTTGTTAGAAATTACCGGATTTTGAATTCGTAATTTTTTACATTGTCTTTTAGAAATGCTAAATATATTTCTGTCTTTACCTAAAGCTAAACTAATATCAGTTACAATTTCTTCACGAATACCATCTAATGGAGGGTTTGTAACTTGTGCGAATAATTGTTTAAAATAGTTTGAAATTAACTGAGGTCTGTCAGATAATACAGCTAAAGGTGTATCAATACCCATTGATCCTAAGGCTTCTTTTCCATTTTGTGCCATCGGGGTAATTACCTCTTGTATATCTTCAATAGTATAGTTGTATAAACGTGAACGCGTTTTTATATCCAACGTTTCTATAGGGCACTGTTTATTTGTGTTTGGAACGTCTTGAAAATGCAGCCTTGTTTCATCAAGCCATTCTTTATAAGGTCGTTCAGAAACAATTTTATTTTTTATTTCTTCATCGTTAATTATTCTACCTTCATTCATGTCAACCAAAAACATTTTTCCAGGTTCTAATCTACCATGTTTTTCAACGTCTTCAGGTGCAATATCAACAACACCAATTTCAGATGACATAATTAATTTTCCGCTTTTGGTAACGGTATATCTTGAAGGTCTCAATCCATTTCTGTCTAACAAAGCACCAATATAATCTCCATCAGTAAAAGGTACAGATGCAGGACCATCCCAAGGCTCCATTAAACAGGCGTTGTATTCATAAAATGCCTTTCTTTCTTTAGACATTGTTTTATGTTTTTCCCAAGCCTCAGGTATCAGCATCATCATGACTTCAGGAAGTGATCTTCCCGAAAGTGTAAGCAATTCAACAACCATATCCATAGAAGCTGAATCAGATTTTCCAGGTAAAATTATTGGGAATAATTTATCAATTTGATCACCAAAAATATCACTTCTCATAATCTCCTCTCGCACACGCATTCTACTTACATTTCCACGCAAGGTATTTATTTCACCGTTTTGACACATAAATCTAAATGGCTGTGCCAATTCCCAGGAAGGCATTGTGTTGGTAGAAAATCGTTGGTGAACCAAGGCTAACCTAGTTACTAAATCGGGTTGTTGTAAATCTATATAATAAGGCCCAATATCTTCTGGCATAATAATACCTTTATATATTAAGGTAGTATTAGACATACTTGAAACATAAAAATAAGGAGCTTCAGACATTTTTGAAGCAGCAATATTGTGCTCGGTTATTTTGCGAGCTGCATATAATTTTGCTTTAAAATTAATTTCTTTTTTAACTCTACCTTTACCAATAAATACTTGTTCAATTATTGGTTCGGAAGACAATGCAATTTCACCAAGCTGAGTGGAATCAACAGGAACATTTCTCCAACCTAAAATTTTAAGCCCTTGATCTTTTATTTCTTGTTCAAATGTTTCTTTACAATATCGATATTGATTTTTATTTTTTGGAAAGAAAACCATTCCAACAGCATATTCTCTTTGAGCAGGTATATCAAATTTACAAACTCTTTGAAAATACTCGTGCGGAATATCTATCAATAGTCCTGCGCCATCACCAGTTTTACCATCAGAACTTACGCCACCTCGGTGCTCGAGTTTTACTAAAATTTCTAAAGCATCGTGAATTATTTGATTAGTTTTTTCCCCTTTTAAGTTGCAAATGAATCCTGCACCACAATTGGCATGCTCGAATTCCGGCAAGTATAATCCTTGTTTAATCATGTAAAAATTAATTATTATAGAATAGTTACAAAACTAAGTAAAATTTAAGGTTGTTTTAATAAATTATACGAAAACGTTGTAATTATTATACTAAACTTCGTTTTCTGTTATTAATAGTTAAATTGTAAAAAAAACACTAAATTTTTATTATTAATGTAATTATGAAAAATATATTTGAAATATATATTTCCATAAAATCCTAATTGAAACGAGAGCGATTAAAACTGAAGTAGCTTTTTTAAGGTTGTGTGGTGAAATTAGTTTAATACTTATTCTAGAGCCAATTTGTCCTCCAATAAAAACTGTAACCATTAGAATAATAGTTAAATATGTTTCAATATAAAAGCTTGGATTTAGGGACTGACCTGTTAAACCAGCAATAGAATTTACTAGAATAAAAAAACTTGTTGTAGCTGCAATTCTTTTTGGGGTATCCCAGTTAGTCAAATGTAACAATGGTGCTAAAAAAATGCCACCACCAATACCAACCATACCTGAGATAAATCCAATTATTCCACCATAAGTTATATCCTTAGCAGTAGATTTTTGGAAGGTTAAAAGTTTATTATTTAGATTTATTTTTTTTGAAGTGTACATTAAATAAGAGGCAATAAGTAATGTGATGCCGAGTAAAACAAAAAAGAAGGTTTTGCTAATTTTTATGTACCCACCAAGAAAAGCCATAGGTATACTAGACAATACTAGTGGAAATATTTTTTTAAAATTAAAATAGCCATTTTTTAAATATAAAATACTACCTCCGGCAACAACTACAATATTACACAACAATGCTATTGCTCTAATTTGAACAAATCCTAATGCTGTTAGGGTTAGAACAGCTAAATAACTACTTCCACCACCAAAACCTACTGATGAATAAAGAATAGCAATAAGAAAGAAGAGAGTAATTATTTCCCAATTTAAGATTAAAGAATCAAATATTAAATGCAATAACGACATTGTAAATTTTAAAAATGCAACTACAAACATAGTGATTATTCGTATCCTATGTTATAAAAAAATAATTGAAATATTTTATTTGAATCCGGAATAACAATGATTTTTAGAAAAGAATAATTCAATGTAAAACGTAAGATTTCTATTCATTTTTTTTGCGAGATATTGTTTTTTGAGCAAAAAAAGGGACAAAAAACTAGTTTTAAATACGTATATAAAAAAAGGAGTCTTTATGAAGTAGGTTGGTTTTATAAAATCTTGCTATTATTTTGCAGAGATTATCTTGCTACTGGGGATTGGAAGTTGTAAACCTAATTTTTTACCACATAATAATTTAATGAAAATAGGGTGTCAACGAAGATTCTTTTTACAATTGCTATTTTGTTGAAAACAATTTAGAATTCTGCTTAAAAAAGTATATTTTTGAAAGTTATGTTTTCGAATATACTATTTAATAAAGACGAATTATGGAAAAAAAAGACTTAAGACAATACTGGAGAGAGAACTTAAAATACTTATTGGGTTTGCTAATCATTTGGTTTGTGGTTTCCTATGGTTGCGGAATTTTATTTGTAGAAGAATTGAATACCATCCGTTTAGGAGGTTTTAAACTTGGTTTTTGGTTTGCCCAACAAGGAGCTATTTATGTATTTGTACTTCTTATATATATATATATTCGTTTGATGTCTAAGTTGGATAAAAAATACGGTGTTGATGAATAATAATTTTACAAATAGTTTTGTAAAAAAGAATTATAAAGCTAAAACTTTTAATATTTAACAGGTATGAGTGCACAAGAATGGATATGGTTATTAGTGGGGTTGACTTTTTCTCTTTATATAGGAATTGCAATTTGGTCTAGAGCGAATTCTACCAAAGAATTTTATGTTGCAGGAGGTGGTGTCTCTCCCTTAGCTAATGGTTTAGCAACCGCGGCAGATTGGATGTCGGCAGCATCTTTTATTTCCATGGCAGGGCTCATTTCTTTTAGTGGCTACGACGGTTCTGTGTATTTAATGGGCTGGACAGGTGGTTATGTGTTATTGGCATTATTACTTGCTCCATATCTACGTAAATTTGGGAAATTTACCGTACCCGATTTTATCGGAGATCGTTATTATTCAGATATAGCAAGAACAGTTGCTGTTTTTTGTGCCTTGATCATTTCTTTTACCTACATCGCGGGGCAAATGCGAGGAGTTGGGTTGGTTTTTTCACGATATCTAGAAGTGGATATCAATACAGGAGTAGTTGTAGGGATGCTAATCGTTCTTTTTTACGCTGTTTTGGGAGGTATGAAAGGAATTACCTATACACAAGTAGCACAATACTGCGTATTGATATTTGCATTCATGGTACCAGCTATATTTATCAGTTTTCAAATGACGGGGAACTTAATCCCGCAATTAGGTTTTGGTGCCACAGGAGAAGATGGAATATATTTGTTAGATAAACTAGATGGATTGCAAAGAGAATTGGGATTCCATGAATATACCAACGGATCAAAATCAACAATGGATGTGTTTTTTATTACCGCAGCTTTGATGATTGGAACCGCAGGTTTACCGCATGTAATTGTACGGTTTTTTACGGTTAAGAAAGTGAGTGATGCTCGTAAATCTGCAGGTTGGGCATTGCTATTTATTGCAATATTGTATACAACCGCACCCGCAATTGCAGTATTTGCAAGAATAAATTTGATTGAAACCGTAAGTAATAAAAAATACGAAGAACTGCCCGAATGGTTTGGGAACTGGGAAGTGACAGGCTTGTTGGAGTTTGAAGATAAAAACAATGATGGTTTGGTACAGTATGTTGCAGATGTGGAAGAGAATGAGTTAAAGGTGGATAGAGATATTATGGTACTTGCCAATCCTGAAATTGCAAAATTACCCAACTGGGTAATTGGTTTGATTGCGGCGGGAGCTTTGGCAGCAGCTTTGTCAACTGCGGCAGGATTGTTGTTGGTGATTTCAGCATCTGTATCGCACGATTTAATTAAGAAAATTATAAAACCTAATATTTCGGAAAAAGGAGAATTAATTGCGGCTCGTTTATCTGCCCTAGTTGCTGTAGGTTTGGCGGGATATTTTGGTATCCATCCACCAGGATTTGTCGCCGCCACCGTGGCATTGGCATTCGGACTGGCAGCAGCATCCTTTTTTCCAGCAATTGTATTAGGAATTTTTTACAAGCGAATGAACAAAGAAGGTGCTATTGCAGGAATGGTCGTAGGAGTACTATTGATGCTATTCTATATGACAAAATTTAAGTTTGATTGGTTTGGAGGAGGAGCTAAAGCAGATTGGTGGTTTGGAATTTCTCCAGAAGGATTTGGAACCTATGCTATGTTAGTGAATTTTACGGTGTCAATTATTGTTTCAAAATTTACACCAGCACCTCCAAAAGAAGTACAGGAAATCGTTGAAAATATTAGAATACCAAGTGGTGCAGGAAAAGCACATGCACATTGAAAAGAAATTATTAAAAAAATTAAATAAGTAGCTTCCCAAAACAACACAGCGTGTACAGTGAAAGAATTAAAATGGAGCAATAATAAAAATTTAAAAGATGAGTAATTATCATATCAAACATTTAGAAGAGTATTACAAAGTATACCGAAAATCGGTTAGAGAACCTGAGTTGTTTTGGGAAGAGATTGCCGAAGAGCATTTTTTATGGAGAAAAAGATGGGACAAAGTGTTGAGTTGGGATTTTTCAAAGCCCGAAGTAAAATGGTATGAAGGGGCAAAGTTGAATATAACAGAAAACTGTATTGACCGACACTTGAGAACCAATGGAAATAAAACGGCGATATTGTTTGAACCGAATGATCCGAAAGAACAAGCACAGCACATTACCTATAATAGATTGCACGAACGTGTCAATCAATTTGCTAATGTATTAAAAGAACAAGGGATAAAGAAAGGAGATCGCGTTTGTATTTATTTACCAATGATTCCCGAATTGGCAATTTCAGTATTGGCTTGTGCGAGAATAGGTGCCATACATTCAGTTGTTTTTGCTGGGTTTTCAGCAACAGCTTTGGCAACACGCGTCAATGATTCTGATTGTAAAATGGTGATTACTTCTGATGGTTCTTACAGAGGAAAGAAGACCATCGATTTGAAAGGAATTGTGGACGAAGCTTTAGAAGAATGTGTAGGAGTGTCTACAGTTTTGGTCGTCAAAAGAATTCATACAGATATTTCAATGAAAGAGGGACGTGACCATTGGTTGCAACCTCTATTGGATGCTGCTTCAAAAGAATGTGTTCCTGAGATTATGGACGCAGAAGATCCGTTGTTTATTTTATATACTTCGGGGTCTACAGGGCAGCCGAAAGGAATGGTACATAGCACAGCAGGTTATATGGTATATACAGCATATACTTTTAAAAATGTATTTAATTATAAAGAGAATGATGTGTATTGGTGTACAGCAGATATTGGTTGGATTACAGGACACAGCTATATTGTATACGGACCATTAGCAAATGGAGCTACTACGGTCATGTTTGAAGGAGTCCCGAATTATCCTGATTACAGTCGTTTTTGGGAAATTATTGAAAAACATAAAATCACTCAGTTTTATACTGCTCCAACTGCAATTAGAGCTTTGGCTAAAGAAAAATTAGATTTTGTTGTAAAAAATAACGTATCATCACTAAAAGTACTGGGTACGGTAGGAGAACCAATAAATGAAGAAGCCTGGCATTGGTACAATGATAATGTTGGGAAAAGAAAAAGTCCAATTGTTGATACTTGGTGGCAAACTGAAACTGGAGGAATGATGATTTCACCTATTCCATATGCAACTCCAACAAAACCTACCTATGCCACATTGCCATTACCAGGTGTACAACTTGCTTTAATGGATGAAAATGGAAATGAAATCAAAGGAAATCAAGTAGATGGGAGATTATGTATCAAGTTCCCTTGGCCTTCCATAGCACGAACAATTTGGGGAAATCATCAACGTTATAAAGAAACTTATTTTTCAACATTTGACAATCAGTATTTTACTGGAGATGGAGCACTTCGAGATGAGGTTGGATATTATAGAATTACAGGTAGAGTAGATGATGTAATCATAGTTTCTGGTCATAACTTAGGAACAGCACCTATTGAAGATGCAGTCAATGAACATCCTGCGGTAGCGGAATCTGCAATTGTTGGATTCCCACATGATGTAAAAGGTAACGCATTATACGGTTATGTGATTTTAAAAGAAGCTGGTGAGTCAAGAGATCATAACAATGTAAGGAATGAAATAAATCAGATAATTACCGAACATATTGGACCAATTGCTAAATTAGATAAAATTCAATTTGTTCCAGGGTTGCCAAAAACGCGTTCTGGAAAAATAATGAGACGTATTTTGCGTAAAATTGCCGAAAATGAAACATCTAATTTAGGAGATATCTCAACGTTGTTAAATCCAGAAGTAGTTGCTGCAATTATGGAAGGGTCTTTAGTACAGTAAAAAATGATATTAAATATAAAAGGGCATAAGATTCTAAAATCTTAAATTTTTTATGAAACTATGACAAATGTCATTTTAAAACATTTACATATAATTAATTTTGCACCCAAAGTTACAAATACATTAAAATGCCAATTAAAAGTTACGTTCTTCATTGCGAGGATAATCAAAAAGAAATTTTAGTAAAAGAATTACATAAATTGTCGGGTTGCGAGATTATTCCTGCTCAAAATCATGAGGTAATAGTGATTGTAACTGACACAGAAACAAAAGAATTAGATCAAGAATTATACAATAAATTATTAGAAATTAAAGGTTTGAAACATTTATCATTAGTTTCAGGTTTTGATGCAAAATAAATAGAATATGATACAAAAAAGTTTAGATCGTAGATCATTTATAAAAAAAATGGCAGCAGGTGCTGCAATGACTGCTGCCGCAACAATGTTTCCGGGAATAGTTTTTGCTACAGAACAACTAGAAAACATCCCTAATGGAGCAGACTTAGATTGGAAAAAAGGACCTTGCCGATTTTGTGGTGTAGGTTGTGGTATTTTAGTTGGAGTTGATAAAGGAAAAGCTGTGGCTGTTAAAGGTGATCCTAATTCTTCGGTAAATAAAGGATTATTATGTGTGAAAGGTTACCATCAAACTATGTGTATCCAAGCAAAAGACAGATTGACTCATGCATTGGTTAAAAAGAATGGTTCTTATGTAAAGACACCTATTAACGAAGCGCTTGATCTTGTTGCAAGCAAAATGAAAGAAACCATAAAGATCCATGGTAAAGATTCAGTAGCAATGTATACTTCCGGTCAATCAACTATTCCAGAGGGTTACGTAGCTTCAAAATTAATGAAAGGAGCTATTGGTACAAACAACTTAGATTGTAACGCTCGCTTATGTATGGCAAGTGCAGTTACCGGATTTTTAACAACTTTTGGTGCAGATGAACCAATGGGATGTTATGAAGATATTAATCATGCAGACTATTTTATTACCTGGGGGAATAATATGGCAGAAATGCATCCGGTGTTATTTTCAAGAATGTTGGAGCAAAAAAATAATAGAGGAGCAAAAATTATTGATTTTTCAACTAGAACGTCTCGTTCAAGTATGGCTGCTAATAAAGCTATTTTATTTGAACCACAAACAGATTTAGCGGTTGCAAATGCTATTTGTTATGAAATTATTAATAATGGCTGGGTGAATAAATCTTTTGTTGAGAAGTATTGTAATTTTAGTAAAGGACTTACTAATATTGGTTATGGAATTGAAGATAAATTTCAATTTAAAGATGAACCAACTAAAATTAATTTTGAAGAATATAAAAAGTTCTTGGAAGATTATACTCCAGAAAAAGTTGCTAAATACTCTAAAGTATCTGTTAAAGATATTAAGTATATGGCTTCTATTTATGGAGATCCAAATAAAAAAGTTATTTCTTTTTGGTGTATGGGAATGAACCAACATACAAGAGGAACTTGGATGAATAATTTGGTTTATAATATTCACTTATTGACGGGAAAAATTTCTCAGCCAGGAAATAGTCCTTTCTCATTAACAGGACAGCCTTCTGCCTGTGGTACTGCACGTGAGGTTGGTACATTTACACATAAATTACCAAAAGGTGTTGTAACAAACCCTAAGCACAGAGAATTAGCGGCTAAAATTTGGAAAGTTCCAGTTGAGAATATTCCTTCAAAACCAACGTATCACGCAACAGAAATGTTTAGAGCGGTTGATAGAGGTGAAATTAAATTTATATGGACTCAAGCTACAAACCCTCTTGTTTCATTACCTAAAACAAGTAGATATAGACCAGCAATGGAAAAAAATTCTTGTTTTGTAGTAGTTTCTGATGTATTTCCAACACCAACTTCAGATGTAGCTGATGTAATATTACCAGCATCATGGCATATTGAAAAATCGGGGCTTTATGGGAACTCTGAAAGAAGAACACAACATTGGGATAAGATGGTTGAAGGGCCAGGTGAAACAACACCAGATGCGTGGATGACCATTGAAGTAGCAAAACGTATGGGTTATGGTGATTTATTCCCTTATTCTGAACAAAATCATGTTGAAGAAATTTACAATGAGTACAGACAGTTTCACAAAGGGAAAAAACATGGAATGGCGCCACTTGAAGTGCTAAAAAACCAGTCAGGTGCAATTTGGCCTTATGTAGATGGAAAATCTACGCAATGGAGATTTAATTCCAAATTTGATCCTGCTTGTGCGAATGGTGAAGATTTTCATTTTTACGGGAAACCTGATGGTAAAGCAGTTATTTGGCAACGTCCTTATGAACCAGCGCCAGAAGTTCCAGATACAGAATATCCATTTTGGTTAAATACTGGTCGTGTTATTGAACATTGGCATACAGGATCAATGACTCGAAGAATTCCTGTGCTACATAAAGCAATGCCAAATTCATATGTAGAGTTACATCCCGATGATGCTAAAAGATTAGGAATTACCAATAGAGATAAAGTTAAAGTTACATCAAGAAGGGGTTCTTGTACATTACCAGCATCAATCAACAAACGTGGTTTACCTACGAAAGGACAGGTTTTTGTACCTTTCTTTGATGAGAATTTATTAATTAATGACGTAACATTAGATGCATTTTGTCCTATCTCAAAGGAGCCAGATTATAAAAAATGTGCAGTTAAAATTCAAAAAGTATAACAAAGTAATTTATACACAATGAAAAGATTATTTTTTATAGGAATACTAACTTTGTTAATGGTGGCCACTATATTTATCTGGTCTAAAAGTTATTATTCTTCTTTTGAAGAAGCTTATATTGAAATTCCAATAGAATCTGAAAGTTTAAAAATTCCTTCTGAAGTTGGTGTATTTAAACGATCAAAGTTTGCTAATGATTACGCTTCAATGAATGAAACTTTTAGAGGGGGGCGAGATTTGAATAGTTATTATAAAAATAGAGCATTTCATGGAGCTCCTCCTAGTATTCCTCATCCAATTATTAATGATAGAAATCTAGGAGAAAAAGGATGTTTAAAATGCCATGAAAATGGAGGGTATGTCGCAAAATTTAAGGCATATGCACCTGTTGTTCCACATCCTGAATTGGTGAATTGCAGACAATGCCATGTAACTCAAAATACAAGAGGGTTATTTAAAGGAGTAAATCCAGAAAAGTATTACATACCTAAAACAGGAAATGCTGCTTTTGTAGGAGGCCCTCCAATAATTCCTCATCAAATACAGCTGCACGAAAACTGTTTAGCTTGTCATGCCGGACCTGCTGCACCAAAAGAAATTAGAGTTTCTCATCCAGAACGATCTAATTGTCGTCAATGTCACGTAATTAATAACAAAGAAACTACCGATATTGGTGTGTTTACACGAAAATAATAAATTAGATATGATAACAAAATATATAAAAAGTATCGTGTTAATTGTGATTTTAGTTTTTGCTTCTTGTAAAAATAAAGAGCATCAATATCATAATTTAATTGAAAAAATTGAGGCTAAGAGTGCTAATTATTCAGGAACTAATATTTCTTCAGAAGTTTATAATGAGACAGTTAAGAAAATTAAAATTTCAGAAGGAAACAAAGAATTTTATATTACAGAACGTAAAAGTCAAATAACTTCTTATAATTGTTCGGAATGTCATAACCAACCTATTAAATTATTAAAAGATAAACACGTTGGTAAAAAAGCGCATTGGGATATTGTTTTAAACCATGCAAATGAAGAAACAATGAACTGCAATACTTGTCATGCAAAAGATAATATGAACGAGTTGCGCAGTATAACTAATAAGACTATTGACTTGAATTTAAGTCATAAGTTGTGTAGTCAATGTCACCAAAAAGAAGGTAAAGATTGGGTTGGTGGAGCTCACGGTAAACAAATTGGTGGATGGGCACCTCCAAGATTATCTCAAACTTGTACAGGTTGTCACAACCCTCATAGCCCATCTTTTGAAAAACGATGGCCAGCTCAGTTCAATATTCAAAAGGTAAAAGAACGCCAATAGTTATTTAATTTAAAGAAGAAATCAATGAGTAGCAATAATAAAAAATGGTTTTCATTAAACTTGACTAACAAATCAAATAAATCTGAGTCGCGCGGTTGTGGAAAAGAATTTGATTCTTGTAGTAATAATAAGCATAAAGATGGCTATGATCAGATTATGGATGTTCCTATGGATAGACGTTCAGCATTTAAAAAAATAACTACTGGATTATTAATGGGAGCAGGGGCTGTTAGTACTTCTTGTAGTGTCGTTAGTGGAGATGATAGTAAAGAAAAATCTTCAATAGAATGGGAGGAATATTTCAAAGGGAATTATAAATTAATGACTGATGAAGAAAGAAATAATACTGTTGATAGGTTGGTTAGGTCTTACGAACTAAGAAAAGGTGAAAAATTAAATATTTCTTCAAAAGATGCCGAAGATGATGTGTTGTTTGGTTATGCCTTTAATATATCAAAATGTCAGGGATATATGGATTGTATAACTGCTTGTGTTGAAGAGAATAATCAAGATAGAAGTTCTCAAATGCAATACATTCGAATACATGAAATGGATGATGGAAAAGGATTTAATTTTGAAGAATCTAATGATAATTATTATCATGAAGTTCCTGCTGAAGGTCACTTTTATATGGGAACACAATGTTTTCATTGTGAAAATCCACCTTGTGTTGAGGTTTGTCCCGTTCAAGCTACTTGGAAAGAAAAGGATGGAATTGTTGTAATTGATTATGATTGGTGTATTGGTTGTAGATATTGTATGGCGGCCTGCCCATATGATGGAAGAAGATTTAATTGGAAAACACCTGAAGTTCCTGAAGAAGAGGTTAATAAAAATCAGCACTACCTTGGAAATAGATTGCGTAAAAAAGGGGTTATGGAAAAATGCACATTTTGTATACAGAGATCTAGAATAGGTAAAAATCCGGCATGTGCAGAGGCTTGCCCTACAGGATCCAGAACTTTTGGAAACTTATTAGATCCAAATAGTAATATTAGATGGATTCTTGAGAATAAAAAAGTATTTAGATTAAAAGAAGATTTAGGTACAGAGCCTAAGTTTTGGTACTATATGGATTAAAAGGAAACACCTAAATAAAAATAGTAAATGAAGACATTAAAAGTTTTTGGAAGTTTAGTTATAGCTTCTTTTCGGGAAGTAACTCAGGGTAGTAGAGCTTATAATATTTGGATGGCATTTTTAACATTTGTTATGTTATTTGGAATGTTTAATTATGGAGTTCAACTGGATGAAGGTTTGAGTGTAACAGGAATGACAGATAGAGTTAGTTGGGGGTTGTACATTTCTAATTTTACATTTTTAGTAGGGGTTGCTGCTGCTGCAGTAATGCTTGTTTTACCTGCGTATGTGCTAAAAAATATAGATTTTAAACAGGCGGTTTTAATAGGAGAAGGGTTGGCGGTTGCCGCACTTTTAATGTGTTTAGCATTTGTTATTGCCGATATGGGTGGTCCAGCAAGACTATGGCATATGATACCTGTAATAGGTGTTTTTAATTTCCCAAACTCTATGCTTACTTGGGATGTTTTAGTGTTAAATGGATATTTGTTTATTAATATCACTATTCCCATGTATATTCTTGTAAAACGTTACCAAGGAAAGGTTCCAAACCCTAAAATTTATATTCCCGGTGTATTTTTATCTGTATTTTGGGCAGTTGGTATTCATATGATAACTGCTTTTTTATATCAAGGTTTACAGGCGCGTCCGTTTTGGAATAATGCATTATTAGGACCCCGGTTTTTAGCTTCAGCATTTGCTGCTGGTCCTGCTTTAATCATTATAGTTTTAGCAATTATCAGAAAATTTACGGCTTTTAAAGTTCCTAATAATACGATTCAAAAAATTAGTTTGATTGTTACTGTAGCAGCTCAAATTAATTTAATTATGTTAATTTCTGAATTGTTTAAGGAATTTTATGCTCCTACCCACCACAGTATAAGTGCAGTCTATTTGTTTTTTGGTTTAAAAGGTAAAACAGCCTTATTACCATGGATTTGGACTTCAATAAGTATGAATGTTGTTGCAACAATAATTCTTACATTTCATAAGTTAAGAAATAATCGTAAAATTTTATATGTGGTTTGTGCAATGTTATTTGTTGCTATTTGGATTGAAAAAGGGTTTGGATTAATTGTTCCTGGTTTTATTCCTGGTCCTTGGGGTAAAATTGCCGAATACTCTCCTTCTTTTGTTGAAGTTTCAGTTACTCTCGGTATTTGGGCAATGGGAGCTTTTGTATTTACAATTTTAGCTAAAACCGGTATTGCTATAGAATTGGGAAAAATTGTTTATCACAAGAAAGAAGATTAAAAAAAATATTATAAAAAAATAGTGCAGCAATAAATACCTCTCCTGAAACAAGTTGCCTATTTTGAGGTTTTACATTGTATTTTTTGCACAATTACTTATAATTATATCTTCATTAGAATCAAATCTATAGTATTTTTTTTATATTATATTTAAAGTTCTGAATTGCTTTAAAAATTAAATCAAAATATTCCTTTCCGTGCGGGACAAAAAGAGAGTTTGTTTTATTAACTTCTTTGATAAAATCATTCAATTTTATTTTTTTGATGTCAGCAACTTCTTCCTTTTGAATTGTTAAACTACTTAAATTAAAATTGAGCATACATAAATAGATATAATGTAGCTCATTGTCAATTAAATTTTCTGAATGTTTAATGTTTTTCTTAAATGTATTTATATAGTGCAACTGGTTTTTTGAAACAGTTAAACCAATTTCTTCTTGAATTTCACGAATAGCTGAAGTAATTGGTTTTTCACCTGCTGAAATATGTCCGGCAACTGAAATGTCCCATAAATTAGGAAAAGTATCCTTTGTTTTTGTTCTTTTCTGAATTAAAATATTTTTATGGTTATCAAAAATCCAGATATGTGCACTGGCGTGAAAAATGCCATTTTTATGAGCAAATGATTTCATACAGGTTTGCCCTGATGGTTTGCCTTGCTCATTTAATATGTCAATTAATTCATCCATAAGAAAAAAGCAGCTTTAAGCTGCCTTATTGTTTATTCAAAATAACTAAAAGTTTCTCCTTCTTTAATATTAAGCAGTGTTTCATAAATCAAACGAATTACATTTTCAACATCATTTTTGTTGACCATTTCAACGGTAGTGTGCATATAACGTAGTGCTAATGAAATTAAAGCTGAAGGAACGCCTCCGTTGCTATAAGCAAAAGCATCAGTATCAGTTCCTGTTGCACGAGATGATGCCATACGTTGGAAAGGTATTTTTTTTGCCTCGGCAGTTCCAACAACCAACTCTCTTAATTTATTTTGTACGGCAGGAGCATAGCTAATAACCGGGCCATCTCCACATTTAGTTTCTCCTTCTTTCTTTTTATCAATCATTGGAGTAGTAGTGTCATGGCAAACATCGGTAACAATTGCAATGTTTGGTTTTATGGTATGAGTAATCATTTCTGCCCCTCGTAAACCAATTTCTTCCTGAACCGAATTGGTAATGTACAACCCAAAAGGAAGTTCAATGTTATTTTCTTTTAACAATCGTGCAACTTCAGCAATCATAAAACCACCCATTCTGTTGTCCAGTGCTCTACAAACGAAATTATTTTTGTTCAACACAAAAAATTCATCAGGATAGGTAATTACACAACCAACATGAATTCCTAATTTTTCAACTTCTTCTTTCTTTTGGCATCCAACATCAATAAATATATTGTCAAGTTTTGGAGTTTCTTCTTTACCTTTTAATCTTGTGTGAATTGCAGGCCATCCAAAAACACCTTTTACAATTCCTTTTTTAGTATGAATATTCACTACTTTTGAAGGAGCTATTTGATGATCACTTCCGCCATTTCTAATAACATAAATTAATCCTTCAGGGGTAATGTAGTTAACATACCACGAAATTTCATCGGCATGCCCTTCAATAACCACCTTAAATTCAGCATCAGGGTTTATAACTCCAACCGCTGTTCCGTAGCTATCCGTTATAAAAGTGTCTACATATGGTTTAAGGTATTTCATCCAAATTTTCTGACCTTCACTTTCATAGCCAGTAGGGGCGGCATTGTTTAAATATTTTTCTAAAAAAGTAAGCGATTTCTTATTAATTATTTTTTTTGCCATTTCATTTTGTTTTGAAAAACGAATATACTAAAATCCATCAAGTACTAAAATTTTGTTTTATACATTATAGTATATATTGTAAATTTGTAATGTTAAATATTTAATGAATGAATTTTGTTTTGAAAATGAATCTTGTTTTAATTCTATTGCTTTTTTCTACATGTATATATAGTCAGGAGAAAAAAGACTCTATTCCTTTAAGTGAACGCTATATAGTTTTTGAAGGTGATACACTCCTTGTAGAATTAGAAGAGGTGAAATTATTAAAAAAATTAAATTTTAAAACAAGTTACGACAGAGGGTATTATTATTGGTACAGGAAAAAAACATTAAAAGCTTATCCTTTTGCAAAACTTGCTTCTGATAGGTTAGAGGTAATTAGTAAACGACTAAGTGAAATTAAGTCCAGGCGGAAGCGAAAAAAATACACAAAACGAGTTCAAAAGTATATTGAAGGTGAATTTACGAGTCAATTAAAAAAGCTAACAAGAACTGAAGGAAGAATTTTAATTAAACTAATACACAGGCAAACTGGAGA